>Ga0070739_10000821_pt1 | contig 53257 bp, 51 predicted proteins | sample Coa_R1_7_FD_66445 | JGI IMG/M metagenome (GOLD analysis project Ga0070739, IMG submission 66445) | Surface soil microbial communities from Centralia Pennsylvania, which are recovering from an underground coalmine fire - Coalmine... | ecosystem: Environmental > Terrestrial > Soil > Unclassified ...
CACCAGAACGGGGCCTGCGACCACGAGGGCCAGTGCATCCTGCTTTCGGTGTGGGCCGAGGTGGGCGACCACATGCGCTCCCACCTCGACTCCTTCACCCTGGCCGACATGGTCCGCCGGGCCCGCGGCTCGGTGACGGCCGCCGTCAGCCTCGACTAGACCGGCTGGCGTCCAGCGCCGCCTGCAGATCCGGGGGCAGGGGCGAGGTCCACGACATGGCCGCCCCGGTCGACGGGTGGACCAGGCCCAGCTGGTGGGCGTGCAGGAACGGGCGCTCCCCCGCCGAGTGCGACCGCGACCCGTAGCGGTCGTCCCCCACCACCGGGTGGCCGATGGCGGCCAGGTGCACCCTGATCTGATGGGTGCGGCCGGTCTCCAGCCGGCACTCCAACAGCGTGCGCGGCGGTGGACCGTCCAGGCGCTCCAGAACCCGGTATCGGGTGCGGGCCGAGCGACCCGAGCCCGACACCGCCATGCGGGTGGGCTGGCGGGCCGAGCGGCCGATGGGGGCGTCGATGACGCCCTCCGGCGCCTCCACCCGACCGGCGACCAGGCTGAGGTAGCGGCGGTCGACCCGACGCTCGGCCATCATCGCCACCAGCGCCTGGTGGGCCTCCGGTCGCAGCGCCACGACCAGCAGGCCCGAGGTGCCCTTGTCCAGGCGGTGGACCACCCCGGGCCGGTCCGGCTCGCCCACCCGGGCCAGGTCCGGATAGCGGGCCAGCAGCCCGTTGACCAGCGTGCCGGACCGGTTGCCCGCCCCCGGGTGCACCACCAGCCCGGCCGGCTTGTCGATGACCGCCAACCACTGGTCCTCGTGGACCACTTCGACGACCACGCCGGGGTCGGGCTGGGGAGGCTGGGCCGCTCCGGGCAGGTCAACCTCGAGCACGTCGCCCTCGGCCAGACGGTGGGAGCGCCCGACGGTCCGGCCGCCCACCCGGACCGCCCCCGACGCCACCAGCTCCGAGGCGGTGGTGCGCGAGAGCTCGGTCAAGAGGGACACCGCCCGGTCCACCCGCTCGCCGGCCAGGGCGGCGGGCACCACCTCGCGCAGGCTGGTCACCGGCTCAGGGTGCCTGGCGCAGGTTGGCGAGCACCAGCAGCGCCACCCCCACCACGATGCTGGAGTCGGCCAGGTTGAAGTTGGGCCAGTGGGGCAGGCGGATGAAGTCGATGACCGCGCCACCGTTGTTGCGGAACAGGCGGTCTCCCAAGTTGGACAGCGCCCCGCCCACCATGAGCCCCGACGCGACCGTCGTCATGGTCGAGCGGGCCGAACGCCCGATGCCGAAGAGGACCACGACCAGCACCACTCCGACCGCGACCAGGATTGGGGTAAGTCCGAGCCCGGTCCCCAGACCGAAGGCGGCCCCGGTGTTGAGGGACAGCTGCAGATCGAGAGGGCCGAGGACGTGTACTGGTCCGGCAGCCAGGTCGGACTGGGCCACCGACTTGGTGATCTGGTCGGCCACGATCACCACGGCCGCCACCGGCGCCATCAGCCACAGCGGGCGGCGCCGGATACCGGCCTTCAGCGCCGCGACAGTCCCCCGCTCTTGCAGTCGAGGCACAGGCGGGCCTGGGGGAGCGCCCGCAGGCGGGCCTTGAGGATCGGCTGGCCGCAGTTCTCGCACAGCCCGTAGGTGCCGGAAGACATCTTGGCCAGGGCGTGGTCGATCTCCTCGACCGCCGCCCGGGCCTGGGCGGACAGGGCCAGATCCCTCTCCCGCTCCACATTCATGGTCCCGCCCTCGCCCGACTCGTCGTCGAACTGGATGTCGCCGGGCTCCATGTCCTCGGCCAGGGCGTCGGCCTCGGCCTTGAGCGCCTCCGCCTGCTCGACGTAGGTGGTCCGCTCCTCCTCAAGCAGCTCCCGCTGCTCGCTCAGGAACTTCTCCCCCAGGTCCAGCTTGGCCGGAGCGGGAGGGGCCTTGACGGCGGTGGCGCCGCGCAAAGACTGGGCCCGGGCGGACAGCCCGCCGCTGGGAGGGGCACCCGCCTTCGCCGGGGCCGGCTCGGGGGCGGTCGGCGCCGCCTTGGCCGGCGCCTTGACCGGAGCGGCCTTGGCCGGCGCTTTGGCCGGCGCCTTGGCCGGGGCCTTGGCGGCGGCTGGCTTCTTCGCCGGCGCCGCCGACTTGGCCGGTGCCGCCTTGCCGGCGGCCTTGGCCGGGGCGGACTTGGCGATGGGGCGGGCGGACTTGGCCGGCGCCTTGGTCGCGGCCCGCGGGGTCGCCTTGGCCGGCACCTTGGCCGCCCCGGCCTTGGAGGCCGCCGCCTTGGCCGGCGCCTTGACCGGGGTGGCCCGGGCGGAAGCCTTTGCTCCGGCGGCCGCCTTGGCCGCCTTCTTCACCACCGGGGTCGCCTTGGCCGCCTTGGCCGGGGGCTGCTTGCCGGCCCGCTTGGCCGCGCTGCGGCCGGCCGCGCCGGGGCCGGGTTTGCTCGCTCGGGGCATGGGCCGCTGTCTCCGGGCTCGTGAGGGGCCGAGAAGGTACCACGGCCGGGTAGGCCCAGCAACGGAGCGCCCGGGGCGCTCAGCGGCGCTTGGCCCGGGGGCGGTCCCCGCCGGCGGACCGCTCGACGGCGTCGGTCAGCAGCCGGCGGGCGTGTTCGGGGTCCACCCCCTCCACCCGGAAGCGCTTGGTCCGGCTGGACTGGCCCGACACCAGCTCGACCTGGGCCGCCGGCACCCCGAGCAGCTCGGCGACCAGCTCGACGCAGGCCTGGTTGGCCCGGCCGTCCACGGGCGGGGCGGCGATCTTGAGCTTGAGAGCGTCGCCGTGCTGGCCGGCCACCGCGCTGCGGCCGGCACCGGCGTGGGCGACCACCCGCAGGACGATCGCCGGGGACTCCTCGGTGCCGGAAATGTCGAACAGGTCGGCGGTCATCGACGCCTACTGTAGAAGCCGCACCCGGCGCTCTCGCCCGAGGGAGCCGACCCGTCCCGTCGGCGCATCCGGGCCCGGAGGCAGGAGGCAGCGCCCGAAGATGTTCGAACCGGTACCGACGGTCCCCGACTTCGGCCGACTGGAGGCCGAGGTGCTGGAGCGCTGGGCGCGCCACCGCATCTTCGAGCGCTCGGTGTCCGAGCGCGGAGACGCCGAGTTCGTCTTCTTCGAGGGCCCGCCCACCGCCAACGGCCGGCCCGGGCTGCATCATGTGTGGGCCCGGGTCTACAAGGACCTCTTCTGCCGCTACCAGACCATGAAGGGCCTGCGGGTGGACCGCCGGGCGGGCTGGGACACCCACGGCCTGCCCGTTGAGGTGGAGGTGGAGAAGCAGCTCGGCTTCTCAGGCAAGGACCAGATCGAGGCCTTCGGGGTGGCCGAGTTCGTCGAGCGCTGCCGAGCTTCGGTCTACGCCTACGTTGAGGACTGGGAGCGCCTCACCGAGCGCATCGCCTTCTGGGTCGACACCTCCCAGGCCTACTGGACCCTGAGCCCCGAATACGTCCAGTCGGTGTGGTGGCACCTGCGCCGGCTGTGGGACACCGGCCTGCTGTTCGAGGACGTGAAGGTCGTCCCCTACTGCCCCCGCTGCGGCACCGCCCTGTCCAGCCACGAGCTGGGCCAGCCCGACGTCTACCAGGATGTCGAGGACCTGACGGCCTACGTCCGCTTCCCGCTCACCGAGGGCGGGCCCCCCGGCGCCGATGCCCTGGTGGTGTGGACGACGACCCCCTGGACGCTGGTCTCCAACACGGCCGTGGCCGTCGACCCCGACATGGACTACGTGGTCATAGACGGGATGGTCGTCGCCGCCGCCCTGGCCGACGAGGTCCTGGGCGAGGGCGCCCTCGACCGGGCCGGGCCCCGCTTCCCCGGCTCGACCCTGGTGGGGGCCCGCTACCGCCGTCCGTTCGACCTGGTGGAGCCGACCGGCAACCAGGACGGCTGGCGGGTGGTGCCGGCCGGCTTCGTCACCGGGGACGAGGGCACCGGGCTGGTGCACATCGCCCCCGCCTTCGGCAGCGACGACTGGTTGCTGGGACGGGCCGAGTCGCTGCCCACCATCAACCCGGTCGGCCCCGACGGGCGCTTCACCGCTGCCGCCGGCTGGCTGGCCGGGCGCCCGGTGAGGGAGGCCGACCCCGACATCGTCGCCCGTCTGGCCGAGGAGGGCCTGCTGGTGCGGCCCCAGCCCCACGTGCACTCCTACCCCCACTGCTGGCGGTGCGGGACCCCGCTGATCTACTGGGGCAAGCCGTCGTGGTACGTGGCCACCTCCAGCCACAAGGACCAGCTGCTCGAGGCCAACGAGAAGGTGACCTGGCGGCCGGAGCACACCAAGCACGGGCGCTTCGGCGAGTGGCTGGCCAACAACGTCGACTGGGCCCTGTCGCGGGACCGGTACTGGGGCACGCCGCTGCCGATCTGGCGCTGCCCGGACAAGCACGCCCGTTGCGTGGCCTCGCTGGCCGAGCTGTCCGAGCTGGCCGGGCGGGACCTGTCCGATCTCGACCCCCACCGCCCCGTCATCGACGAGGTGACCTTCCCCTGCCCCGAATGCGGGGAGACCGCCACCAGGGTGGAGGCGGTGATCGACGCCTGGTTCGACTCCGGATCGATGCCTGCGGCCCAGTGGGGCTACCCCCACACGCCCGGGTCCGAGGGGCGCCTGCGCATACCGGCCGACTTCATCGCCGAGGCCGTCGACCAGACCCGGGGCTGGTTCTACTCCCTGCTGGCGGTGAACGTCCTCGTCTTCGGCGAGTCGCCCTACCGCACCGTGCTCTCGCTGGGCCACATCGTGGACGCCGAGGGCCGCAAGATGTCCAAGAGCCTGGGCAACGCCATAGACCCCTGGACCATCCTCGAGACCCGGGGAGCCGATCCCCTGCGGTGGTGGATGTTCCACCAGGGGTCCCCGTGGACGTCCACCCGCACCAGCCTCGAGGCCATCGACGCCTCCACCTCCGACGTGATCATGACGCTGTGGAACACGTGGAGCTTCTTCTCCACCTACGCCCGGCTCAACGACTACCGGCCGGGCGACCCCGACACGCCGGGGCCGGCCGACCGTCCGCCGCTCGACCGCTGGGCGGCGTCGCGCCTGGCGGCCACGGTGACCGAGGTGACCGCCGCCCTCGACTCCTACCAACCGCTGCAGGCGGCCAACGCCATCGCCGCCATGGTGGACGACCTGTCCAACTGGTACGTGCGCTGCAACCGGCGCCGGTTCTGGCGCACCGACCCGGGCCTCGACCGGGGTGACTCGCTCGCCGCCCACGCCACCCTGCACGAGGCGCTGGTGACCCTCTCGCTGCTGCTGGCCCCGTTCGTGCCGTTCCTGGCCGATGCCATGTGGGCCCAGCTGACCGGAGCGGCCGCCGATGCCTCGGTGCACCTGGCCTTGTGGCCCGAGGCGGGCACCAGGCGCGACCACGACCTCGAGGCCTCCATGGAGCTGGCCCGCCGGCTGGTCTCGCTGGGCCGGGCCGCCCGGGCCCAGGCCAACGTGAAGGTGCGCCAGCCCCTGCGGCGGGCGGTGGTGGTGCTGCCCCCCGAGCGGCCCGAGCTGCTCGACCGGCTGGTCGCCGAGGAGCTCAATGTGGACGAGGTGGTGGTGGGCACGGCCATGGGCGAGGTCATGTCCTTCGAGCTGGTGCCGAACTTCCGCCTGCTGGGACCGCGCCTGGGCGAGGCGGCCAAGTCGCTGCGACCGGCGCTGGCCCGGCTGGATCCGGCCGAGGCGGTCGAGCGGCTGGAGCGCGGCGAGGCGCTGACGGTGGCGCTCGAGTCGGGCGAGGTGAGCCTCACCGCCGACGAGGTCGAGATCCGGGTGAAGGGACGCAGCGGCTTCTCCGTCTCGCGGGAGGGCACCGCCGCAGTCGCCCTCGACCTCGAGCTGGACGACGAGCTGCGCCGCCGGGGCCTGCTGCGCGACGTGATCCGTCAGGTGCAGTCCCTGCGCCGCGACGCCGGTTTGGAGATGTCGGACCGCATCCGGCTGTGGCTCACCGGCGTGGACGAGCTGGCGTCGAGCGCCGCCGACATCTCCCGCGAGGTGCTGGCGCTCGAGGTCAGCTTCGAGCCGGGGGCACCCGGCGGCGGGGCCGGCGTCGACCTCGAGACCGACGACGGCCGCGCCGCCCGGGCCGAGCTGGTGAAGGCGTGAAGGCGGCCGGCTAGCCGGTGCCCGCCGGCGCCGGGCCCGGCGAACTCAGCGCGTACCCCTGCGCTTGGTCGTGCCGCTGGCGCGTCCGGCGGAAGAGCCGGTCCTGGCCGCCTTCTTGGCGACCGTCTTCTTGGCGACCGTCTTCTTGGCGACCGTCTTCTTGGCGACGGTCTTCTTGGCGGCGGTCCTGGTGGCGGCGGCCTTCTTGGCCGGGGTGCGCGCCGTGGCCGTCCGCTTGGCCGGGGCCTTGGCGCTCGACTTGGAGGCTGCCTTGGTGGCGGCCTTGGCCGGCGCCTTCCTCGCCGCGCCGGCCCTGGTCGCCGACCGGCCGGCCGAAGCCGCCTTGGTCGCTCGCGCCGCTGCCTTCTTGGCCGGGGCCCGGCGGGGCGCCGCCCGGAACGGCTCCTCGTCGGCGGCGGACAGCTGCTCGATGCGGGCGAGGATGGTGTTGCGGGCCTTGCCTTCCGACTCGACGTCGTGGACCAGTGCCAGCTCGTCGGGGTCGAGCTCGGCCAGCAGAGGCATGATCTCGGACACCTTGAGCTCGTCGTAGTCGGCGATGGGGAAGACGGCGTCGCCCACCTCCTCCAGCTCGTCGAGCTCCTCCTCCGGCTCCTCTAGCTCCTCGCCCTCCTCGAACTCGTCGCCCTCCTCGAACTCGTCGAGGTCCCCGGTGCCGGCCTCGAAGGTGGACGCCGACGCCGACAACGACGGCTCGGTGCCTATGACGCGGATGGCCTCGGTGACCTCCGCCGACGGGGGGGCCGCCGGCTCGGGCTCCTCCTCGTCGCTGGCCAGGGTCGTGATGCGGATGCTCTCCCGCCGGGTGACCCGCGAGAAGGCGACCAGCACCACCGCAGCCAGGACGCTGCACCCGATCGAGATGTAGATCGGGACCAGGGAGTCCTGGATGAAGCCGATGATGAGAGCCACGGCGCCGATGAGCACCAGGGCGATGGTCAGGAGGAGGAGCACAGGCGCACCAGTCCGGGGTCGCGGGTCTCGGGACCCCGGCATAGTAAACGAGTCCCCCGAACGGCCGTGCGCTGCCTGACCGCCGGCCGGCCCTCGCCGATAGGTCAGCGGGGCCGCCGATCAAGGGGTCCGCTCGGCCTCCGGAGCGGCGGTGGCGGCCGGCCGGTGCCAGCGCGGATCCACGGGCGGGGGCTGGGGGTCCATGACCGACAGGGCCCCCAGCAGCCCGCCGATCTCGTCGAGCACCCGTCGCAGCCGGGCCCGCTCGGCGCTCAGACGGCGCTCGAGGGTCTGCAGCTGGCGTGCGACGCGGGCCTGCTCCTCGGCGGCGGCGCTGTCGAGCGTCCCGCCCGGTGCCGCCCCTTCCGACGTCGTGGCCAGATCCAGCAGTCGGCCGTTGGGCGGGGCATCCTCGGTCGCCCTCTCCAACTCGGCGATCCGACGCCGGTGGGCGTCGAGGGCCCAGGCCACCGTCTCGAGGAACTCGTCGACGTCGTCGGGGTGATAGCCGTGGCGGTGCTGGCGGAACACCACCGAGCGAACCACGTCGCCGGTCATCTGCATTGGATCCGCGGGACGGGCTTCCTCCTGCCCGCCGTCGGGGCTCATCGGAGCAGGACGCCCCTTATGACCGAGATCGCCACCAGCACGATGATCGGGGACAGGTCGAGTCCCATCGATCCCATGCGCACCGGCGGCACCGCCCGGCGGACGGGGGCGAGCACGGGCTCGGTGACGGCGTCGAGGGCCCGGACCACCGGTCCCAGCGCCGAGCCGGGGCCGATGGGGAAGTAGCTGAGGATGATCCTGGCGAAGAGGATGACGACGTAGATCTGCAGAATGTCGGCCAGGATGTTCAACGACGTTCAGGCCCGGTAGAGGCCCCGCTCCTGCAGTCGACGCTTCTCCTCCGCCGAAACCTCGACGTTGGACGGCGTGAGCAGGAAGACCTGGTCGGCGACCTTGTCCATGGAACCGCCCAGGGCGTAGGTCGCGCCGCTGCAAAAGTCGATCATCCGCCGCGACAGCTCGCGGTCGCCGGACTGCAGGTTGACGATGACCGGCTGGCTGGCCTTGAGGCGGTCGCCGATCTCCTGGGCGTCGCTGAACTGTCCTGGGGCCACGACGTGGACCTTGGCGCTCTGCACCGGGGTGATGGGCCGGACCACCGCCGTGCGCGAGGACGCCGGTGCCGCCGGCTCCTCGCGGTAGAGGGGCCGGATGCTGCTGGTGGTCGCCTCCGGTTCCGGGGCGTAGGTGCGCGGCTGGGACCGGGCCGGCGCCGCCGTCTGGGGCACCGGCTCCTCGTAGTGCTCGTACTCCTCGTAGTCGTCGTCAACGAGCCCCAGGTAGACCATTGCTCGCCGCACAAACGAAGCCATCGCTGAGCCTCCTTTTCCGAGCCTATCGTCGCAGGCCGACAGCCCCGGGTCGCGGACCGAACAGCGCCCGGCCGATCCGGACCATGGTGCTGCCCGCCTGCACGGCAGAGCGGAAGTCCTCGCTCATGCCCATGGAGACCTCGGGCAGTCCCAGTCGGGACGCCTCGGCCGCCAGCCACCGGAAGCCGTCGGCGGTGGTGCCCGGGTCGTCCGGCGCCCCCACCGCCATCAGCCCCAGCGGGTCAAGGCCCAGGCGACGGCTGGCCTCCACCAGGCCGGCGGCCTCCTCGGGGGCGCAGCCCCCCCGACCCGGTCCGGGGGCGATGGCGACCTGGACGAGGACGCGCGCCCCCGGCGCCGAGCGGGCGATGGCGCCGGCCTCCTCGGCCCGGTCCACCGACTGCCACAGCCACACCACCGGGGCGAGGTCGGCGACCTTGTTGCGCTGGACGGCACCGAGGAAGTGCCAGCGCAGCCCGGCCAGGCCGGCCTCGGTCGCCCGGGCCGCCTTGGCCAGCAGCTCCTGGGCGTAGTTCTCCCCCAGGTCGACCAGCCCGGCCCCGGCCGCCTCGGCCACCGCCTCGAAGGGCTGGCCCTTGGTGACCGCCACCACCCGCACCCGGTCGGGATCGGCACCGGCCTCGGCCATCTGGCGGCGGAGGCCGGCGACGGCCTCGGCCACGGTCATGGCCGCCCGCCCGGGCGCCAGACCACCAGCGCCTCCCGCTCCTGGTCACCCCGCCGGCGGTGGGAGAAGTGCCCGGGCTCACAGGCCGTGCACACCCCGGCGTCGGCGACCAGCTCGGCCCCGGCCGCCGCCAGCGAGGCCCGCACCGCCGCCGGCAGGTCCAGGGCCAGGCCGCCGGCGCTGGTCCGCCCGGAGACGTCGGCCCCCACCGCCCCGGCCACCGCCGCCAGGTCGTCGGGGCCGAACTCGTAGCACTCGGGCCTGATGCAGGGACCGAGGGCGGCCACCACGGTGGTGGCCCCCAGGGCGGCCATGGCGGCCACGGCCGCAGGCACCACCCCGGCCACCAGTCCCCGCCAGCCGGCGTGGACGGCGCCCGCTATCCCCTCCGGGCTGGCCAGGGCGACCGAGGCGCAGTCTGCGGTCAGCACGGCCAGGCCCAGGCCGGCGGTGGCGGTGACCACGGCGTCGGCGGTGCCCGGCGTCCCCGGACCGGTGACGGCGAGGCAGTCGGCGCCGTGCACCTGGTGGGGCCGGCACCAACCCAGGTCCAGCACCGCCCGGCGGCGGGCCTCGACGCCGGGCCGGTCACGAAGGTCGCCCTGGGCCCTCCCCGTCCACAGGGCCAGGACTCCCCCGGCCAGCTCGAGCGGACCGAGCAGCCCCGAGGGGGCCAGCGGTATCGACGTCCCCGGGGCTATTTGAGGAACGAGGGGACGTCGAAGTCGTCGTCGCCCAGGGCCAGGTCGGCCTCGTCGACCGACGGCGGCCGGGTCGAGATGCGCCGGTCGTCGGGGCGGTCCTCCCAGCGCTCGAAGCCGGCGGCGATGACGGTCACCCGCACCTCGTCGCCCATGGAGTCGTCGATCACCGAGCCGAAGATGATGTTGGCGTCGGGATGGGCGACGCCGTGGATGATTTCGGCCGCCTCGTTGACCTCGAACAGCCCCAGGTCGCTGCCGCCGGCGATGTTGAGGAGGATGCCGCGGGCGCCCTCGATGGACGCCTCGAGCAGCGGGCTGGTGATGGCCCCCCGGGCGGCGTTGACGGCCCGGCCCTCGCCCGACGCCGTGCCGATGCCCATGATGGCAGTGCCGGCGTTGTTCATGATCATCTTCACGTCGGCGAAGTCGGTGTTGATCAGGCCCGGCGTGGTGATGAGGTCGGTGATCCCCTGCACGCCCTGCAGGAGGACCTCGTCGGCCATCTTGAAGGCGTTGACCATGGAGGTCTTGTCGTTGGACACGGTCAGCAGCCGGTCGTTGGGGATGATGATGAGGGTGTCCACCTTCTCCTTGAGGCGCTGGATGCCGGCGTCGGCCTGGACGGCCCGCCGGCGACCCTCGAAGGAGAAGGGCCGGGTCACCACCCCGATGGTGAGGGCGCCCAGGGACTTGGCGATCTCCGCCACCACCGGGGCGCCCCCGGTGCCGGTGCCCCCGCCCTTGCCTGCGGTGATGAAGACCATGTCGGCCCCCTTGAGGACCTCCTCGATCTCGTCGCGGTGCTCGTCGGCGGCCTGCCGCCCCACCTCGGGGTCGCTGCCCGCCCCCAGGCCCCGGGTCAGCTGGCGGCCGATGTCGAGCTTGACGTCGGCGTCGCTCATCAGAAGGGCCTGGGCGTCGGTGTTGACGGCGATGAACTCCACGCCCTTGAGGCCGGCGTCGATCATGCGGTTGACAGCGTTGACGCCGCCGCCCCCGATGCCCACGACCTTGATTACCGCTATGTAGTTCTGCGAGGCGCTGGCCATGGCTGGTGGGATGCCCTCCCTGAAATCCGGTGGTCTCGAGCCCGTTGCCCGGCGGTGACGCCGGTTCCGGGCCCCGGCCCGGTCCCTCAACCTCAAGTGGAGGTTCAGAGTTATGTCAAGCTCTATGGCAGAGGTAAACCGTAGGTCCCACCGCTGACCGAGGTCAAGGGCCTGCTGAGCGGGGTGTGACCAGGGGCCGGTCGGGCAGGCTCAGGTCCACCGCCGCCGCCTTGGTCAGATCGGTCTGGGCGCTGAGGGTGGAGAGGGCGGCCATTTTGGCCCCCAGGTCGCTGGGCGGCCCCAGGTCGACCGTCGTGCCCCCGGCCAGCACCAGGGCGACCGCGCCACCGTCCTCGGGCACGACCGCCGCCAGCCCGGGCCGGAGGCCGGCCGGCACCGCCGCCAGGGCCCGCAGGAGCACCGGCGCCGAGGGGCCCAGGGATGCTCCGGGCCGGCCCCGCCACGGGGCCGTCCCCAGGGTGGGCAGGCCGGAGGTGGGGCTGGACGAGACCGCCACCACCCGGCCGGTCCCGTCGACCAGGGCCCAGCCCCCCGCCACCTGGGCCTGGGCCACCGGCGTGCGCTCGAGCACCGCTATGGCCAGGGTCGAGGGCCAGCGCCTGGTCACGGTGGCCGCCCGCACCCAGGGGAGGCGCTCGAGAGCGGCCACCAGTGCGGGGCCGCCGGCGTCGATCATCGGCCGGTGGAGCTGGCCCCGGGCCACGGCCGACACGGCCGCCGGCGGGGTCCGGTGCAGGCCGCTCACCTCCACCCGGTCCACCCGCAGCCACGGCGAGTGCAGCACCGCGTAGGTCACCAGCAGCCCGCCCAGCACGCACGCCGTGGCGACCAGCAGCCGCAGCCGGCGCCGGCCCTGGTCCCGCAGCACCTCAATGCGGCGCTGGCGGATGCGGGGATGGGGCGGGGCCGGCGCCGGGGGGCGGGTTGCGGTGGCGGTCACGGGGACTCCTCCTCTCCGAAGCCGATCATCCTCACCTCGGGCACCAGGTGGACCCCGCTGCGGGCGGCCACCTCGGTGGCGACCAGGGTCATGAGGGCGCGGACGTCGTCGGCCGACCCGCCCGGGTCGGCCTGGATGAAGTTGGCGTGCTTGGGCGACACCAGGGCGGTGCCCAGCCGCCGCCCCTTGAGCCCGGCGGCGTCGACCAGCCGGCCGGCCGAGTCGCCCTCGGGGTTGGTGAAGACCGAGCCGGCGTTCTGGCCCCCGGGCTGGTTGGCCCTCCTCCAGCGGACGATGTCGGCGATCAGTGACTCGGAGTGGCGCCGGTCGCCGGCCTCGAGGCGGAACCGGCCCTCGACCACCACCTGGTGGGCGGCCACGTTGGACCGCCGGTAGCCGAAGCCCAGCTCGGCCACGGACCACTCGAGCACCGGCTCCGGCCCGGCCAGGTCGACCAGGCGGCACCGCTCGAGGCAGGCGGCCACGTCGGAGCCGTGGCCGCCGGCGTTCATCCTGATCCCCCCGCCCACCGAGCCGGGGACGCCCACCGCCCACTCCAGGCCCGCCAGGCCGGCGGCCGCCGTGCGCCGGGCCACGGTGGGCAGGGCGGCGGCGGCCCCGGCGCTGACCCCGGACCGGTCAGGCTCGATGGCGGCCAGGGCGTCGCCGAGGAGCACCGCCAGGCCGGCGAAGCCGGCGTCGGCCACCAGCAGGTTGGAGCCCTTGCCGACCACCAGCACCGCCACCCCGGTGGCCAGCACGGCCTGGCGGCAGGCCAGCAGGTCGTCCTCGGACGCCGCCGTCACCATCAGGGCCGCCGGCCCGCCAACCCGGTAGGTGGTGAGGGGGCCGAGGGGCCGGTCCCGCTCGGCCCGGTCGCCGAGGATGGCGGCGGCCTCGTCGAGGGCCCGGTCGACGGCGTTCACCCCGCCTCCAGCAGTTCGTCGGCCAGGGTGGTCAGGTCCCCCGCCCCCAGGGTGAGGCACACGTCGCCCGGGCGCAGGCTGCGGCGCAGGTAGCCGACCAGCTCGGCCCGGTTGGGCAGGTAGGCCACCGCCTTGGCCGGTTCGGCGTCGAGGACGGCGTCCACGATCAGCTTGCCCGACACCCCGGGCCGGTGGGCCTCGCCGGCGGGGTAGACGTCGGTCACGACCAGCAGGTCGGCCAGGTCGAAGGCGCCGGCGAAGTCCCGCCACAGGGCGGCGGTGCGGCTGAACCGGTGGGGCTGGAACACGCACACGATCCGGCTCCAGCCGCCGTTGGCCACCGCCTCCAGCGTCGGGACCACCTCGCCGGGCAGGTGGGCGTAGTCGTCGATGAAGGTCACTCCCCCGGCCTCGCCCCGGAACTGGAACCGGCGGGCGACCCCGGTGAAGCGGGCCAGGGCGGCGGCGACCGCTTCGGGCCCCACCCCGAGGCGCAGGGCGGTGGTGGCGGCGGCGGCGGCGTTGAGCACGTTGTGGGCCCCCGGCACCGACAGGCGGGCCCGCACCAGGACCTCGTCGCCTGAGCGGAGGAAGAAGGCACTGGAGCTGCGCCCCAGCTCGACGTCGGTGACCAGGAAGTCGGCCTCCTCACCGCGGCCGTAGGAGACGGCCCCGGCGGCCCGGCCCAGGAGGGCGGCCTCGGGGTCGTCGGCGCACACCACCCGGCCGGTCGGCGCCCCCGCCAGGAAGCGGGCGAAGGCCTGGCGCAGGGCGTCGAAGGAGCCGTAGTGCTCGAGGTGGTCGGGCTCAACGCTGGTGACCAGGGCCACCTCGGTGCTGAGCTCGAGGAAGGTGCCGTCGCTCTCGTCGGCCTCGACGACCAGCCACTCCCCGTCCGACCACGACGCCCCCGAGCCGATCTCGTTGACGTCGCCGCCGACGATGAACGACGGCCGCCAGCCGGCCTCCACCAGGATCAGCGAGAGGATCGACGAGGTGGTGGTCTTGCCGTGGGTGCCGGACACGGCGATGGTCCGCCGCAGGGCGGTGATCGCCCCCAGCAGGTCGGCCCGGCTGTGCACGGGCAGGCCCCGGCGCCCGGCCTCGGCCACCTCGGGGTTGGTCGGGGGGATGGCGGTCGACACCGCCACCAGGTCGGCCCCGCCCACCTGGTCGGCCCGGTGGCCGACGTGGACCTCGAGGCCGAGGGACCGCAGGCGCTCGAGGGCGGGGGAGGTCTTGAGGTCGCTGCCCGAGACCCGGTGGCCCATGGCGGCCAGCACGGTGGCGATGGCGCTCATGCCGGCGCCGCCGATGCCCACCACGTGGATGTGCCGCTCCCCGGAGAGATCGGGCCTCACTACCGCCTCCCGCCGGAGGCCCCGGTGGACTCGACCAGCTCGGCCACCAGGTCGGCCGCACCGGGCCGGCCCAGCGAGCGGGCCGCCTCCTCCATCTCCTGCAGCCGGCCGGGGGTGTCCAGCAGCTGGCCAAGCAGGTCGGCCAGCCGGGCGGTGTCGAACTGGTCGTCGGAGACGACCACGGCCGCCCCCGCCCGGGCCAGGGCGGCGGCATTGGCGCTCTGGTGGTCACCGGGGGCGTGCGGCAGGGGCACGAGGATCGAGGCCACCCCGACGGCGGTGAGCTCGGCCACCGTCGAGCCTCCGGCCCGGCACACCATGACGTCCGCCGCCGCCAGCACGGTTGGCATGCGGTCCTCGTACTCGACCGCCCGGTAGAGGAGGCCGCCCTCCGCCGACGGGGGTGCATCGGCGGCCACATCGGCCCAGTCCCTCCGCCCGACCACGTGGTGCAAGGCGATGCCCGGCCGTTCCGACCACCGGCGGGCCAGCCCGACCGCCGCCCGGTTGATCGTCCTCGCCCCCAGCGAGCCGCCGGTGACCGCCACCACCCGCACGTCCTCGGGCAGGTCGAGGACGGCCCTGGCCTTGGCCCGTCCCTCGGGCGATCGGTCCACCGCCACCACCTCGTCGCGCACCGGCGTCCCCGTCAGGACCGCCCGGGGCAGGTCGGTGCCGGGGAAGGCGACGGCGGCGGCGGCGGCGAACCGGCCGACCAGCCGGTTGGATGCCCCGGCCACCGCGTTCTGATCGGTGAGCACCAGGGGGACGCGCAGCACCACGGCGGCGAAGGCACAGGGCAGGCTGGCGTAGCCCCCCACCGACAGCACCACCGCCGGCCGGTGCCGCCCCAGCAGCCACAGGGCCATGACGCAGGCGGCGGCCAGGGCGGCGGCGGCGGCCAGGCCGGTGAGGCTGGGCCGGCGCGGTATGCCGCGGCCGGGCAGCAGGGAGATGGCGAAGCCGGCCTCGGGCACCAGGGTGGCCTCGAGGCCCCGGCGGGAGCCGACGAAGCGGATGTCGGCCCGGTCGTGGCCCCGGCGGACCAGGGCCTGGGCGACGGCCAGGGCGGGCACGGCATGCCCGCCGGTGCCGCCGCCGGCTATGACGATCGGCCGCCCGGACCGGGGCCGCTGGTTCAAGGGCGGCCCTCGCGGACCAGGCGTCCGGCGGCCGCCAGCGGGCGGCGCCCTCGGGCCGGCGCGGCCGTGGGACGGGTCCGCTCCTGGCCGGCCACGTTGAGCAGCACCCCGATGGCGGCCATGGCGATGACCAGCGAGGAGCCGCCGAAGGACACCAGCGGCAGGGGGACCCCCGTCACCGGCAGCATGCCGATGACTGCGCCGATGTTGAGCACCGCCTGGGTGGTGATCCACACCGTCACCCCCACCGCCAGGAGGGCGCCGAAGCGGTCGGGGGCCCGGCGGGCCGCCCGCACCCCCATGACGGCGAAGGCGATGAACAGGCCAACCACCAGCACGCTGCCGACCAGGCCCAGCTCCTCGCCGATGATCGAGAAGATGAAGTCGGTGTGGGCGTTGGGCAGGAAGCCCCACTTGGCCCGGCTGGCCCCCAGGCCCACCCCGGCCAGGCCGCCCGAACCCAGACCGACCAGGGACTGGACCACCTGGTACCCGGTCGAGGTGGGATCGGACCACGGGTGCATGAAGGACAGGAGGCGGGCCTTGCGGTAGGGCTCGGCCATGCCGGCGACGAAGGCGCCCGCCACCGCCACCGCCCCCAGCTGGGCCATGGTCCGGGCCCGCACGCCGGCGGCGAAGAGCAGCCCGAAGACCACCGCCCCGATGACCAGGGCGGTGCCCATGTCGGGCTGCTTGAGCACCAGCGCCCCCACCACCAGGAAGATCCCCACGATGGGCTTGAGAACCCCGGTCGGATCCCCGTCGCGGTCGAGGCGGCGGGCCAGCACGTCGGCCAGGTAGACGACCAGGGCCAGCTTGACCAGCTCGGAGGGCTGGATGCGGAAGCTGCCGAAGCCCAGCCAGCGGCTCGACCCGCCCACGCTCACCCCGACCCCGGGCACCAGCACCGCCAGCAGCAGGCCGACCGAGCCGATCAGGCCGACCAGCGAGAAGCGCCGCCAGCGGTGGTAGTCGACCCGGATCGTGGCCACCATGACCGCCAGGCCCACCGCCACCCACATCAGCTGGCGCTCGAAGAACACCCACGAGGAGCCGTACTGGGCGAGCGCCTCGACCGAGGAGGCCGAAAGCACCATCACCAGACCGACTACGTCGAGCACCACGGTGAGGGCGAGCAGGATCACGAAACCGCCCGGGCGCCGGGTCGGGGCCGGCGACCGGCCCGAGGGGGCGCTCACCGGCGGGCCCCGATCAGCTCGGCCACGGCCCGGGCGAAGTCGTCGCCCCGCTCCGCGTAGGAGCCGTACCAGTCGAAGGAGGCGCAGCCGGGCGAGAGCACCACCGCGTCTCCGGGGCGGGCCAGCTCGGCCGCCTTGGCCACCGCCTCGCGCATCGACGACGCCGTCTCGACCGGGCGCAGGCCGGCGAAGGCGGCCTCCACCTCGCCGGCGGCCTCGCCGATGGCCACCACCGCCCGCACCCGCGACGCCTCGGAGGAGAGCACCGACAGATCGAGTCCCTTGTTGCGGCCGCCGGCGATCAGCACCATCGAGTCGAAGCCGGACATGGCCGCCAGCACCGACGCCGGGGTGGTCGCCTTGGAGTCGTCGAAGAAACGCACACCACCAGAGTCCCCTACCAGGGCCACTCGGTGGGGGAGCCCCTCGAACTCGACCAGGGCCTGGCGGCAGGCGACCGGATCGGCGCCGCCCGCCCGGGCCACCGCCAGGGCGGCGAGAGCGTTGGCCAGATCGTGGGGAAGGGCGCGGGGCAACGCGTCCCGCTCGACCATCGGCTCCCCGTCCGGCCCGACCAGCCACTCCCCGCTGACGCGGTAGGCGGCGCCCAGCGGCCACTCCTCGTCCGCCGCCCCGGATCCCCCGAGGATGCCGAAGCCGACCACTCGACCGGGGGCGGCGGTGCCGGGCTCGAGGGCGGTGCGACGCACCACCGCGTCGTCGACGTTGACCACGGCGGTGTCATCCGGTCCCTGGTTGGCCCAGATGCGGGCCTTGGCCCGGCGGTAGTCGTCGAGGTCGGGATGCCAGTCGAGGTGGTCGGGGGCGAAGTTGAGCCAGCCCGCCACCCGGGGCCTGAAGGTGCGGGTGAGGGCGAGCTGGAACGAGGAGACCTCGACCACGTAGGCCTCGGCCCCGACGCTGACGGCGTCGATCAGGGTCTCGCCGATGCTGTTGCCGGCGGCGACGGCGTCGCGGCCGGAGCGCCTGAGCATGTCGGCCACCAGGGTCACCACCGTGGTCTTGCCGTTGGTGCCGGTGACGGCGAGGAGGGGGGCGGTGGTCCAGGTGGAGGCCAGCTCGATCTCGCTCACCACCGGGGTAGGGGCGCCAAGCGAGAAGACCGGATGCCTGGCGGGGACGCCGGGGCTCACCACCACCAGCTCCGCCCGGCGGGCCATGGCGTCCAGCCGGTCGGGGTCGGGCGCCTCGGTGAGCTCGACGCCGAGCTCCACCGCCGCCGACCGGGTGGCGTCGGTGGGACGGTCGTCGACCACGTCCACGTCCCAGCCCCGCTCTGTCAGCCGGCGGGCGACGGCCCGGCCGGTCACGGCCAGCCCGACCACGACCGCCCGGCTCATGCCGTCGTCGCTCCGGGGGCCATCAGTCGACCCGCCCGAAGCGGAGGAAGTCGGCATAGAAGATCCCGAGCGACAGGGCGGTGCACAGCCCGGCCAGGATCCAGAACCGCACGATGACGGTGGTCTCGGGCCAGCCCAGCAGCTCGAAGTGGTGGTGGAGCGGGGCCATGCGGAACACCCGCCGGTGGAACAGGCGGAAGCTCACGACCTGTATGACCACCGACAGGGTGATGATGACGAACAGGGCCCCGACCACCGGCAGGAGCAGCTCGAGGTTGAGCTGCAGGGCGAGAGCGGCCAGGCCGCCACCGATGGCGAGGGCGCCGGTGTCGCCCATGAAGATGCGGGCGGGGGCGGCGTTCCACCACAGGAACCCGGCGCACGAACCGGCCATGGCGACGGCCGCCTGGGCCAGGTCCAGCGCCGGGTGCACGTGGTAGATGGGGTAGTGGCGGAACTCCCAGTAGCCGATGAGGGCGAAGGTGGAGAAGGCGAAGATCGACGAGCCGGCCGCCAGGCCGTCCAGACCGTCGGTCAGGTTGACGGCGTTCGACGCCCCCACCAGCATCAGCACGGCCAGCACCACCCACCCGACGGTCCCCAGGTGAAGGCCGGGCGAGTCGTAGCGGGTGAACGACAGCCGGGTGCTCACCCCCGACCAGTGCAGGGCCAGCCACCCGTAGCCGAGCGCCACCACCAGTTGGGCGGCGCTCTTGGCCCGCTTGTTCAGCCCCAGGTTGCGGCTGCGGGAGATGCCTATCCAGTCGTCGAGCAGGCCGATGGCCCCGAAGGCGACGAAGACCATCATGACCAGCAGGCCGGAGCGGGTGGTGAAGGTGCCGATGCGGATGTGGCCGGCCAGGTAACCGGCGACGCCGGCCAGGACGATGGTGATCCCGCCCATGGTCGGCGTGCCCGCCTTGGTGACATGGCCCTGGGGACCGTCCTCGCGGATCTGCTGGCCGATGCCCTCGCGATGCATCCACCCGATGAGCAGGGGGGTCGCCACCAGGCCCACCACCAGCGCCACCGCCCCGGCGACGAGGATGGCGATCACCGGAGTGCCTCCAGGGCGGCAAGGGCGCTGTCGTGGTCGTCCATGGGTATCACGACGTCGCCGACCTGCTGGCCGGTCTCATGTCCCTTGCCGGCGATCACGACCGTGTCGCCGGGGGCGGCCCCGGCCACCGCCATGGCGATGGCCGCCACCCGGTCGGGCTCCACGACCACTTCGGCCGGCCCGACGGCGCCCGCCACCACCTGCTCGATGATCGCCGCCGGGTCCTCGTGGCGGGGGTTGTCGCTGGTGACGATCACCCGGTCGGCCAGCCTGGCCGCCACCTCGCCCATCAGAGGGCGCTTGTCGGCGTCGCGGTCGCCGCCGCAGCCGAACACCACGATGAGCCGGCCGGGCGCCTCCGCCCTGGCCGCCTGCAGCACCACGGCCAGGCCGTCGGGGGTGTGGGCGTAGTCGATGACCACCTCGAAGGGCTGGCCTGCGTCCAGCCGCTCCATTCGGCCCCGCACGGGGGGCGCCTCGGCCAACCCGGCGGCGATGGCGTCGGGATCGGCCCCGACCGCCTCGGCCGCCGCCGCCGCCGCCATGGCGTTGGCGACGTTGAACAGGCCGCCCAGGCCGACGGCCAGGCGCCGGCCACGCCAGGTGAAGCGGGAGCCGCCCAGGTCGCAGTCGACGTCGGTCGCTCCGGCGATGCTGTACGGGATCACGCGCAGCCCGCGCTCACCGGCGATGTCGATCAGTCGCCTGCCCCACGGGTCGTCGGCACAGATCACCCCGACGGGAGCGCGCTCGGGCGAGAACAGGCCGGCCTTGGCCTCGAAATAGGCCTCCATGGTGCCGTGGTAGTCGAGGTGGTCGTGGGAGAGGTTGGTGAACACGGCCGCCCCGAACGACACGGCGTCGACCCGGTGCTTGGTCAGGGCGTGGGAGGAGACCTCCATGGCCACGGCGCGCCCGCCGGCGGCCAGGTGCGAGGCCAGCTGCTCCTGCAGGGCGGGCGCCTCGGGAGTCGTCCGGCTGCCGCTCAGGGTGCCGATGACCAGCTCCGGCCAGCCCTGGGCCCGGAAGATCGCCCCAAGCAGCTGGGTGACGGTGGTCTTCCCGTTGGTGCCGGTGACCCCCACCACGACCAGGCGCCGCGAGGGGTGGCCGAAGAAGGTCGCCGCCACCTGGGCCATCGCCGGGCGGACCTGGGCCACCCGGGCCTGGGGCAGGTCGAGGGGCAGGAGGTGCTCGCACAGCAGCGCCGCCGCCCCCGCCTGCACCGCCGCCGGGGCGAAGTCGTGACCGTCGCTGGCCGCCCCGGGGAAGCAGCAGAACAGCGCACCAGGGGTGACCGAGCGGTGGTCGTGGCATACGGCGGTCACGTCGGTCGAGGTGGGGTCCCCCACCGTCTCGAGTACGTCGACGCCGCCGAGGAGCTTGTCCAGACGCATAGCGGCGGGGCCTCTCAGGGCTTGTGGGACGGTGTCGTCGACCTGGGGAGGCTAGTGGTAGGGACGACCGGGGCCCCCCGGACCGGGGGCGGCCCGGCAGCGGGCCTGGTGAGGGGGCTGTCGGCGACCCCGCCGGCATGGGGACTGGGGGGCGGGGCCGCACCGGGCCGGGCCCCGCCGGCCTGGGCCGGCGCCGACGACGGGGGCGGGCCCTCGCCGCCGGCGGCGGCGCTGGCGTCCACGGGGGGCACGTCGGGGGCGAGCGGCACCGGGGCAGGCGGGGGCACGCCCAGCATGCGCAGGGCGTACTGGGTGATCTCCGAGAAGACGGGGGCCGCCACCTCGGCGCCGTAGTACACCGGCTGGGGGTGGTTGATGACCACGATGGCGGTGACGGCGGGGTCCTCGGCGGGGGCGAAGCCGACGAAGGTCGACATGAAGGCGCCGGGCTGGTAGCCGCGGGCGTCGACCATCGGCTTCTGGGCCGTGCCGGTCTTGCCGGCCACGTCGTAGCCGGTGACGGCGGCGTTCTGACCGGTCCCCCACCGCACCACGTCCTCCAGCATCGCCGTCATGCGCCTGGCGGTGGCGGCCGATACGACCCGCCTGGTCGCGCCGGGCGGTTGTGACAGCACGCTCCCGTCGGCCTGCACCATGCCCTTGATCAGCCGGGGCGGGACGAACACCCCGCCGTTGGCGATGGTGTTGTAGACGTCGAGCATCTGCATCGGGGTGACGGCGATGCCCTGGCCGATTGGGATGGTGGCGATCGACGTGCCGGACCACGAGGACGGCGCTGGCACCAGCCCCGCCGACTCACCCGGCACCTTCATGCCGGTGGTGGAGCCCAGGCCGAAGGCCCTCATGTAGCGGTAGATCTGCTGGGCGCCCAGGCGCTGGGAGATCTGCAGGGTGCCGACGTTGGACGAGTAGGAGAGGATGTCCGGCACCGTCCACGACTCGGTCGGATGGGGCTCGGCGTCGTGGATCACCGCCCCGCTGAACAGGGTGCTGTCGGGAACGGTGAACCGGGTGGCGGGCACCACCGCCCCGGTCTCGAGGGCGGCGGAGATGGTCACCCCCTTCATCACCGATCCCAGCTCGTAGACCTGGGTGAAGGCGGAGTCGCTGGGAGCGGGGGCGGTGAGCTTGGCCAGCTGGGCCGGATCGGTGGGGGCGGGGGCGGGCTTGGCCGCCGCCTGGGCGGCCAACGTGTTGGCGTCGGCGGTGTTGACCACGTTGGCCAGGGCGAGGATCTGGCCCGTGTGGGACGACACGATGACGGCGGTGCCCGACTCGGCGTGCATGGCCACGACCTGTCGGGCCACGGCCTGCTCCACCTCGTACTGCATGGCTGTGTCGATGGTGAGCTCGAGTCCCTTTCCGTTCACCGCCGGGGTGCGCTGCTCCGGGGTGCCCGGAATGCGCTGGCCGCCTATGCCCTCCTGGATCTGCACCAGGCCGGCCTTGCCGGACAGCGACGAGTCGTACTGGTACTCGAGGCCGGACTGGCCGTGGCCGTCGTAGCCGACGGTGCCCACCACCGAGGACAGGAGATCGCCGTTGGGCTCGAAGCGCTTGGGCTCGGTCAGGAACCCGATGCCGGCCAGGTTCAGGGCTTTGACCTTCGCCGCCACCGAGTTGTCGACGGTGTGGGCGAGGTACACGAAGCCGGAGTCGGCCGACAGGTCCTTCTGCAGCGTGGCCTCGTCCATCCCCAGGGCCGGGGCGAGCTGACGGGCCTCCGAGGCCGGGTCGCTGACCAGATGGGGATCGGCGTAGATCGTCTGCAGGGCCACCGACATGGCCAGCACCTTGCCGTTCCGGTCGAGGATGGGCCCCCGCAGGGCCGGCACGGCCACCGAGTGGAGCCGCTCCGATACCCCGTAGGCGGCGTAGCGGCCCGCCTGCACCGCCTGCACGTCGGCCAGGCGGACGAGGATCGCGGCGAAGACCAGCCCCATGACCGCCAGCATCCAGCTCATGCGCCGGCGGCCGAGGCCGGGCGGCGTCGACGACCCTCCCCGGCACCGGGGGCGGCCCCCCGAAACCGGCCGGGGCGAGAAGGGAGCCCGCCCCGGAGGGCGAGGTCTGCCGGGGCGGGCCCTTGGGGTCGTTCTGGATGAGGCGGGGCTCATGGCCGCGCCGCCGCCCCGTTGACCGAGGAGGCGGCGTGGCCGGGCACCAGGTAGGTGACCGAGGAGGGCGGGACCATGCCGAGGCGCTGCTCGGCGGCGGACACCACCCGGGCCGGCGACTGGAGCTGGGCCACCTCCAGCCTCAACTGCTCGTTCCGCGCCTGTTCGGTGGCCGCCTTGGCTTGCAGGTCGCCCAGGCGGAACTGCTCCTGGGCCAGCAGCACATGGGCGGTGACCACCCCGAAAACGGCCAGCACGGTCATCAGCCCGGCCAGGACGGCGAGCGCCCGGGCCCGGCGCACCCGGGCGGCGGGGGACAGCTCGCCGGCGCGGACTATCCGCAGCGGCGGCCGGGCCGGAGCCGGGCTCGGCGCCGGCCGGGCGGCGGGACCGTGCATGCGTCGGGGCCGCTGGGTCGCGGTCATGGCCGCCCCTCGTCGGGGCCGGCCCCCACCCATTCGACCGCCCGCAGCCGGGCCGCCTTGGCCCTCGGGTTGGCCTCCACCTCGGCCGGGGTGGCCCGCCGGGCCCGCCGGTTGAGCAGCCGGGCGACCGGGACCGCCCCGCAGGCGCACGGCAGGCCGGGGGGGCACTGGCACCCGCCGTCGGCCCATTCGCCGAAGCGGGCCTTGACCACCTTGTCCTCGCCCGAGTGGTACGAGAGCACGCAGCACCGGCCGCCGGGACCCATGATCGCCTCGACCCCGTCGAGGGCGGCCGCCAGGGCGGGGACCTCGGCGTTTACCTCCATGCGGATGGCCTGGAAGACCCGGCGGGCGGGATGCCCGCGCCGGCGGGCGGCGGCGGGCACGGCCGATGCCACCACCTCGGCCAGCTCGGCCGTGTCGGCGTGGGGGCGGCCGGCGACGATGGCCCTGGCGATGCGGGCGGCCAGGCGCCCCTCGCCGCTGGCCATGAACAACCGGGTGAGCTCGGCCGTGCTGTAGCCGTTCACCACGTCGGCGGCGCTGAGGGCGCCCGCCTGGTCCATGCGCATGTCGAGCGGCCCGCTGGTGCGGTAGGAGAAGCCCCGCTCGGGCCGGTCCAGCTGGGGGGAGCTGACGCCCAGGTCGATGAGCACCCCGCTGACGCCGGCCCCGGGCCGGTCCAGGAAGGAGCGCACCACCGCCGCCAGTCGGTCGAAGCGGTCGCGCACGACCGTGGCTCGCCCCCGGAAGCGGGCGAGCGCCCCGGTGGCGGCGGCCACGGCGTCGGGGTCCTGGTCGATCCCCAGCAGGCTCAGGTGGGGATGGGCCTCCAGAAGGGCGGCGGCATGACCGCCCCCGCCCACGGTGGCGTCCACCACCAGGCCGGGCGGGACGGGACCGAACAGCTCCACCACCTCGGCGGCCATGACGGGCTGGTGAGCGAAGTCCTGGTCCATCTGCAGCCCCTCGACCGGCTGGGTGTCGCCGGGATTTCTCCCCGACTGACTGAGATGGAAGCGGGCGGAGTAGGGATCTTCCACCGCGCCGGTCGAGAGGCTGCACAGGGACCGGACAACGTCACCCCGCCGGACAGGCGGGCGGCCGGTCGGGCCGTTGCCAGCTGCTAGTCGTCTCCTCCTTCGGTCAACCGGCTCTCCTCGGGAGCCACGAACTCGTTCCACACCGACGGGTTCCACAGCTCGACCCGCTCGATGGCGCCGTTGATGAGGACGTCGCCCTCCAGCCGGGCGAAGTCCCGCAGGTGGGCGGGGATCGCCATCCGGCCCTGCCGGTCGACCTCCACCTCGTGGGAGCCCGCCGCCCACACCCGGGCCAGGTTGCGGTCGCTGCGGCCCTGGGTGGCCCGCTCCTGCATGGCGGTCATGAGGTTCTCGAACTCCTCCTGGGTCCACAACGCCAAGCAGCGGTCGTGGAACTGGGTGAGGAAGCCCCCACGCTCGAAGGCGGCCCGGAACCGGGCGGGAAGGATCACCCGACCCTTCTGGTCGAGCGAGTGCTCGTACCGCCCGAAGAAGCGTGCCACCCGCCACTACCACCTTGCTCCCAGGCGCGCCCCGGGTCCCTCCCTTTCGCGCCACCTGGCGCCACCTTACGCCTCTATCCCCCACCAGTCAACCACCGGGAGCCCCTTTCACACCCCTCCGGGCGCGAACGGGCCAGCTCCGGTGCAGGGGTGGGAAACGACGGTCGGGCAGGCCAGGCGGTGGCGGCGGCGCTACTCGCCTACCGGCCGCCGGCGAGTGCTCCCGCCCGACCAGCCGCCCCGGACGCGGATGCGCCAGCCCGACAGGCGACGCCAGTGGTCCGGGGTGGGCTCACCGCCCAGGGAGGAAGGCCGACGATGTGGTCGGGGGGGGCCGACCTGGGACCGGACGGTCCGGGACGAGGCGGCCGGCGCCGCCCGGTCTACTGCGTCAGGGACGCACGCCGTGGGGCATCAGATCCGAGGTGCCCCACTGCACCAGCCGGTTGAGCTGCACGTGGTCGCCGGTGGCCTCGACGATGCTGCCCCCGCCCACGTAGATGGCGGCGTGGTACACGCTGGTCCAGTCGTTCTGGTCCGAGCCCCAGAACACCAGGTCGCCGGCGACGAGGTTGGTCAGGGGCACCGGCGTGCCGGCGGTGTGGTACTGGTCGTTGGCCACCCGGGCGAAGCCCACGTTGGCCCCGGTCTCCCACGATTTGAGGGCCAGTCCCGAGCAGTCGTAGCCCACCGGCCCGTTGCCGCCCCAGATGTAGGGCTTGCCCAGCTGGTTGAAGGCGAACAGCACCGCCCGGTCGCCCGGCGTGGTGCCGGCGAACATGAGCCCCTGGGCCGGCGGCGTCCCCGTGGCGTCGCCGTAGCCGTAGGCGGTCCCGTTCTGGTCGACCAGCCAGTACCCGCCCCCGTCGGAGCTGGAGACGATGCGCTCGGCCGGCTCGGGGGAGGGGCTGGCCCCCAGCGAGCCGTGGTAGGCGGCGTCGCCGAAGGAGAACACTCCCCCGTCCTTGGCCATCATCCAGTAGCCGCCCCCGTCGGGGGTGGGCGCCATCGACACCACAGGCTGGGCCAGCCGCAGGGCGCCGGTGGATCCGAAGAAGCCGGCGTCGCCGAAGGTGAAGATCCCTCCGTCGCCGGCGAAGAGCCAGTAGCCCTGGCCGTCGGCCGTCGGGGCCATGCCGACGATGGGCTGGGCCAGCCGCAGAGCGCCGGTGGAGCCGAAGAAGCCGGCGTCCCCGAAGGTGAAGATCCCTCCGTCGCGGGCGACCAGCCAATAGCCCTCACCGTCCGGGGTGGCGGCCATGCCCACGATGGGCTGGGCCAGGTGGAGGGCGCCGGTGGAGCCGAAGAAGCCGGCGTCGCCGAAGGTGAAGATCCCTCCGTCCGCCGCGGCCAGCCAGTAGCCGGCCTGGTCCGGGGTGGGGGTGATGGTGACGATGGGGCTGGCCAGGCTGAGGGCTCCGGCCGACCCGTAGGAGCCGGTCTCGCCGAAGTTCCAGACGTCACCGGTCGCCGTCGCCAACCAGAAGCTGTCCAGGGCGGGCACATCCGGCTTGGCCGGCGCCGGCGGGCGGGCCGGGGCCTGGCCGGGGGCCGGGGCGGCGGAGCCGTCGCCGCCAGAGCCGGCCGGATCGGAGGGCAACGGGTTGGCCACGCCCGACACCGGGGTGGTGACGTCCGCCGCCGCCGCCGCCGACCACAGGCCGGCCACCCCACCGAGCAGGCCGGCGCCGGCCAGCAGGGCCGCGCTGATGGACCTTCGCATGCTCCGCCGCATGGGCCAGTCCTCGGCCCCTGGCCGGCCGCCCTTTACTTGCGCCAGATCCTGGCAGGGGGGCGCCGCGCTGCGGTCAGGCCGGCAAGGCCTCCACCAGGGCCCCGACCAGGGCCTCCTCGGCCACCCCGGCCAGCGGGGCGGCCAGGGTCTCGAGCAGCCCGGCCGACCGGGTCCGGAACCGGTCGTCGCCGGCCAGCAGGCCGGCCATCGCCTCCGGATCCCAGCGGAGCAGGGCGGCGCACTGGAACCGGGCCCCCCGGCGGCCCCGCCGTTGGGAGATCCCGACCGCCTTGCGGCCGCCGACCACGACCTCGCCGGCGGCCACCCCGGCGAAGCAGATCAGACCGGACAGCTCGTTGCGGACCATCGGGCCCCGGTGCACAACCGGGGCCCGGGCCGCACCCGCCCCGGCGTCCGCCCCCGGCCCGACGACGGACAGCGCCACCGCCCACGCCCGGCCCAGCCACAGGCCCGACCGGCTGACGTCGTCGACCCAATGCCGGTCACCCCGGGGGAGGACGACCTCGACCCAGACCACCTCGGCCGGGCCGACCAGCACCGCCCCCCCGCCGCTGGCCCGCCTGACCAGGGGAAGGCCGGCCGAGGCCAACCGGGCGGAGTCGACCGTGGCGGCCGGCTGGGCGCTGCCCAGCACCAGCGCCGGCGACCGGGCCCGGCACCAGGTGACCGATCGCTCCTCGAAGCTGACGGGCCGGTCGAGCAGAGCGCCGGGGTCCCCGTCCAGGATGGACAGGGTCCAGCCCGACGGGCCGGTCACCGCCCTGGGGCCGTCAGGCGGAGATGGCCTCGGTGCCGGCCGGCACCGTTACCGGCCCGCCCAGGCCGAGGTAGGGCTCCCACTCCGGGCTCACCGAGCCGCCGGCGATCAGGGCCCACATCCGGTCGCGGGGCTGGACCGGGGCGGTGCGCAGGACCAGGCCGGCCTCGTGGGGCAGGCGGTCCTCCTTGCGGGAGTTGCACGGCCGGCAGGAGGCCACCACGTTGTCCCAGGTGTGGGTGCCGCCGCGGCTGCGGGGAACGACGTGGTCGATGTTCTCGGCCGTTGCTCCGCAGTACTGGCACCGGTGCGAGTCGCGGGCGAACACCGCCCGCCGGTTGAGGGCGATACGGGTCTGGTAGGGCACCTTGACGTAGCGGCTGAGCTTGACCACCGACGGCTCGGGCACGGCCAGACGCTCGGAGTGGTAGAGCCTGCCCGATCCGTGCAGCAGCTCGGCCCGTTCGGCCAGGACCAGCACCAGTGCCCGTCGCGACGCCACCACGCAAAGAGGTTCGTAAGTGGCGTTCAGGACGAGCGAGCGCGACATGTGTCAGTCGCCTCGCCCCGGTGGGCCGGGGTTGGTAGCCGGCCGGCCCGCCGGCTGCTCGCCTGGTGGTAGCTGCATCCGGGCTCCACGCTACCTGCCGGGCCGCCTCAGCCGCCGGCACCATTCCAGCCACGCCACCAGGTCGTCCGGGTCCGGGGCCCGGTCCGGGTCGCCGTAGGCGGTCTGCATCCGGAAGGCCAGGTAGCCCGGGTCGGGGCGGGGCCGGGGGGGCCAGCGACGCCACCAACGGGCGGGGGCCAGCCGCAGGGCCACCACCAGCGCCACCGGCCACAGGTCGGGGCGATGCAGCACGGCGACCACGGCCGGGGCCCAGCCCCGCAGGGTCAGGACCGGGCGGTCTGGCTCCACGGACCGGTGTCGGCCTTGGGCTCCTTGGGCAGGCCCAGCACCATCTCGCCCAGGATGTTGCGCTGGATCTGGGAGGTGCCGGCGTAGATCGTCCCCGCCCGGGCGCTCAGGAAGGTCGTGGCCCACGACGCGGTCGAGTTGGGCGCGCCGGGGTCGTCGGTCTGGAAGGCCGAGGCCGGGCGGCGTCCGGTCGGCACCAGCCCGGCCGGTCCCATGATGTCCATGGCCAGCTCGGTCACCTGGCGGTGGTACTCGCTCCAGTACAGCTTGGAGATGGACCCCTCCGGCCCCGGGGCCCGCCCGGCCAGGAAGCTCGTCAGGGCGCGCAGGCCGAGGAAGCGCATGACCTCGACCCGCGAGTAGCACCAGGCCAGGCGCTGCCTCACCACCGGGTCGTCGTTGCGGCCGTACTGGCGGGCCAGCTCGAAGAGCCGGTCCAGCTCGGTGCGGAAGCGGATGGAGAGGGTGGCGGCCGCCTCGCCCCGCTCGTAGCCGAGCAGCGTCATCGCCACCGCCCAGCCTCCGTTCACCTCGCCGACCACGTTGGCCCGGGCGGTGCGGGCGTTGGTGAAGAACACCTCGTTGAACTCCGACTCGCCCGAAATCATCTTGATCGGCCTGACCTCGACGCCGGGCTGGTCCATGGGGCAGAGGAGGAAGGTGATTCCCCGGTGCTTGGGGGCCTCGGGGTCGGTGCGGGTGAGCACGAAGATCCAGTTGGCCAGGTGACCCGAGGAGTTCCAGATCTTCTGGCCGTTGATCACCCATTCGTCACCGTCGAGCTCGGCCCGGGTGCCCAGGTTGGCCAGATCGGAGCCGGCGTTCGGCTCGGAGTAGCCCTGGCACCAGCGGTCCTCGCCGGAGAGGATCCGGGGCAGGAAGTGACGCTTCTGCTCCTCGGTCCCCCAGGCGATGAGGGTGTTGCCGATCATCTGGATGCCGAAGATGTCGTTGTCGGTTCCGGTCGGCACACCCGCCCGGGCGAACTCCTCGGCCACGACGACCTGCTCCAGGGGGCTGAGGCCAGCGCCGCCGTACTCGGTCGGCCACGACACGGCCAGGTAGCCGTTCTCGTACAGCACGCGCCGCCAGTCGCGGGCGAAGCCGGCCGCCTCGGCCGGCTCGAGGGCGCCGATCCCCTTCCATCCCGGCGGCAGGTGCTCGGCCAGGAAGGCCTGCACCTTCTCGCGGTAGGCCTCGGCCTCGGGGGGATAGCGGACTTGCATGGGTGCTCCTCGGTGACTGCCGGCGGCGAGGCTATCCGAGGGCCCGCCAGCCGACGGCGGCGGCGCCGACCAGGCCGCCGTCCGGCCCCAGGGCCGACGGGACGACCCGGGCATTGCGGGCGAACTCGATGCGCGAACGCCGCTCCAGCTCGGCCGAGGCGGCGGTGAAGAAGGGCGTCCCGAAGCCGAGGGCGACCGATCCTCCGACCGCAGCCAGGCCCAGGTCGAGCAGGTTGACGACCGAGGCCACCGCCCGGCCCACCAGGGTGCCGGCCCGGGCGACCACCGCCGGGCCGGCCCCGGCGGCCGGGGCCCCGGTCACGGCGGCGATGGCGGTTCCGGACGCCTCGGCCTCGAGGCAGCCGCGGCCGCCGCAGGGACAGGGACGGCCGTCAGGCTCGACCACCACGTGGCCGATGTGGCCGGCGTTGCCGGCATCGCCCTCCAACAGCCGGCCGTCCAGGACGATCCCTCCGCCGACGCCGGTGGACACGACCATCGACAGGTAGTTGCGCCGGCCCCGGGCGGCCCCGACCCACCCCTCGCCCAGGGCCAGGGCCTTGGCGTCGTTGTCGACGTAGGTGGGCAGCCCGGTCGCCCCGGCCAGCCGACCGGCCAGGGGGAAACGCCTCCACGCCCTTATGTTGAGCGGCGACACCCAGAGGCCGTCGCCGCTGATCGGTCCGCCGCAGCCGACCCCGCACACCACCGCCCGGGCGGGCAGGCCGGCCAGCACCTCGCCGACCATGTCGGTGAGGGCGGCGAAGATCTCCTCACCGTCGTCGGTGGTCGGGGTGGGGCGGCGGCGACCGGTCACCAGCCGGCCGGCCCGGTCGACGGCGCCGGCGGCCAGCTTGGTGCCACCGATGTCGACGGCCAGGCACAGCTCCACGGGACGGGACGCTATGTCGTGCCGGTAGTCTCCCTGGCGATGGCGAGGCAGCGCTCGGACATAGCCTCGTGTGCCCAGCGCTTCGAGGCCATAGCCACCAACGTCGAGCAGGTCATCCAGGGCAAGGACGACGTCATCCGCCTGGCGCTGGTGTGCCTGCTGGCCGAGGGCCACCTGCTCATCGAGGACGTACCCGGCGTCGGCAAGACCAGCCTGGCCAAGGCCCTGGCCGCCTCGCTGGGTTCGGGCTGGCACCGGATCCAGTTCACCCCCGACCTGCTGCCCTCCGACGTCACCGGGGTCAACGTGTTCAACCGGGCCACCGGCGCCTTCGAGTTCCGCCCCGGTGGCGTCTTCGCCGAAATCGTCCTGGCCGACGAGATCAACCGGGCCTCGCCCCGCACCCAGTCGGCTCTGCTCGAGGCGATGGAGGAGCGCCAGGTGACGGTGGACAGCACGTCCTACCGCTTGCCGAGCCCGTTCATGGTCATCGCCACCCAGAACCCCATCGAGCACCAGGGCACCTACCCGCTGCCCGACAGCCAGCTCGACCGGTTCCTCATGCGCATCGACATGGGCTACCCCGACCACCACGCCGAGGTCGCCATCCTCGAGACCCATGCCGCCACCGACCCCATCGACGACCTGCGGGCGGTGGCCACCGCCCGCGACGTCACCGACATGGTGGCCGGCGCCCGCCAGATCTACGTCGCCCCGCCGATCCGCAGCTACATCGTGGACCTGGCCAACACCAGCCGCGACCACCCGGCGGTTGCCCTCGGCATGTCGCCTCGCTCGTCGCTCGCCCTGCAGCGGGCCGCCCGCTCGAGGGCCTTGTCACTGGGGCGGGACTACGTGCTGCCCGACGACGTGAAGTCGCTCGCCCGCCCGGTGCTCGAGCACCGCCTCACCCTCAACCCCGAGTCGGAGATGTCCGGGGTCGTCGTCGGCGAGGTGCTGGACGAGGTGCTGGCCTCGGTGCCGGTGCCCACCGGAAGAGCGGCCGCCGGCTAGCCGGTGCTCACCCGCCGGGGCTGGCTGATGGTGGCGTCGGCGGCCGCCATGGTGATCCTCGGTCGGCTGCTCGGCCTCGAGGAGCTCTACGTGCTGGCCGCCGCCGCCGCCCTGGCCGTGGTGGCGGCGGTCATCTACGTGCGCTCGGTGCAGGTCGAGCTGGGCGCGGCCCGCCTGCTGCGCCCGGCCCGGGTGCACCTTGGCTCCCCGTGCCGGGTCGACCTTCGCCTGGTCAACCGGGGCCGGTTCAACAGCCCGGCCCTGGCCGCCGAGGACAGCTTCGACCACGGGCGGCTGGTGGCCGGCTTCGAGGTCCCCTCGCTCGCCCCCCGCGCCCCCGGACGGGCCGCCTACCGGGTGCCGACCGATCGCCGGGGGCGTTTCACCATCGGTCCGCTCAGCCTGGTGGTCGAGGATCCGTTCGGGCTGGCGGTGCGCCGCCACCCCGTGGCCGGCACGACCACGGTCATCGTCTACCCCCGCATCCACCCCCTGGCCCCGATGGCACCGACGCCGGGCTACGACCCCCACTCCGGCACTCAGCAGCGGGGCGGGAGGATCCAGGGCGAGGACTTCTACGCCCTGCGCACGTACCAGGTGGGCGACGACCTGCGCCAGGTCCACTGGCCCTCGACCGCCAAGGCCGACGACCTGATGATCCGCCAGATGGAGCAGCCCTGGCAGCAGCGGGTTACGGCCGTGCTCGATCTGCGCCGCAGCGTCCACACCGCCGCCTCGCTGGAGCTGGCCGTGTCGGCCGCCGCCAGCGTCATCACCGCCTCGTGGCAGGCGGGGGCGGTCGTCCGCCTGGTCACCAGCGCCGGGTTCGACTCCGGCTTCGACGGCGGCCGGGCCCACTGGGAGGCCCTGCTGGCGGCCCTGGCCGGGGTGGCCACCTCGGGCGGGCGGGACCTGGGGCCCACCCTGTCCCGCCTGCGCCGTCACGAGCCCGGCGCCGCCGTGGTGGTGGTCACCACCTCGGCCGCCACCCCGGCCGACCTGTCTGCCGTCGCCCACCTGCGCGACCGCGCTGGGGCCGTCACCCTGGTCAGCGTGGAGCGCTCGGCCTACGACCCGGGCGCCCCGAGCGAGGGACTCCAGCCCTCGCGGCTGCTCGGCCGCGGCGTGCGCCTGGTCCGGGTGACCCGCGACCGCCCGCTGGCGGAGGCCTGGGGCCCGGCCCCGGCGGGGGCGGCCCCGGTGGGCCGGTGAGCGCCCAGCGTCCCGACCTGGGGCCGGCAGCCGAGCGGTCGGCCGGGGCGGCAGCGGCCCTGTGCCTGCTCACGGTGGTGACGGCGGCCAGCATGGCCCGCCTCTTCGCCGACAGCCGTTGGCTGGCCCCGGTGATGACGGCGGCGGTCGTGGGCCACCTGGTGAGCTGGCTGGCCCGGCGCTGGAGGCTGCCGGTGCTGGCCAGCCTGGGCCTCACCCTGGCCGCCACCGGCCTGCTGATGGCCTGGATGGTGCTGGGCCACACCACCTTCGCCGGCCTCCCGACGCCGGCCACCTTCTCGCGCGGCTGGCACGCCATCGTCTACGCCCGCTCGGCCTTCTCCAACCTGGCCGCCCCCGTGCCCTCCCTGCGGGGCTTCGTGCTGACCGCCATGGGGGCGGTGGCCCTGGTGGCGGCGCTGTCGGACTGGGCCGCCTTCCGGCTGCAGGCCACCATGGAGGCGACCATCGCCCCGGTGGCCACCCTGGTGTTCGTGGCCATCCTGGGGCGGCCGGCCAACCGGGTGGCCTGGAGCGCCGCCGCCCTGGCCGCCATCGCCGTCTTCGTGATGGTCCACCGGGGCGCGCGGCGGGCCGCCGTGGCGGCCCGGTTCACCGGAGGGCTGGGGCGGCCCTACGTGCTCAGCGGGGCGGGGGTGGGGATCGCCGTGGTGGTGATCGTGGGGGCGGTCCTGGTGGGCCCGCACCTGCCCGGGGCGGCATCGGCGGCGGTGGTGGCGGCCCGCCACTCCGGCGTGAGCGGGCCCGCCAACCGGACAACCATCAGCCCGTTGGTCGACGTGCGCTACCGGCTGATCAATGAGTCAGACACCGAGCTGTTCACCGTCCGCTCGGCGGTGCCGGAGTACTGGCGGCTGACGGCCCTCGACCATTTCGACGGGAACATCTGGTCCTCCGACGAGCCCTACTCCCCCGTCCAGTCCCGCCTGCCGGTCAAGGCGGTGGCGGGGGCGCAGGCGGTGGACCAGGGCTACGCCATCTCCAACCTGGGCAGCATCTGGCTGCCGGCCGCCTACCTGCCGGTGCGCCTCGCCGGGGCCACCGGGGTGAGCTTCGACGCCACCTCGGAGAGCCTGATCAGCCAGGCCGCCACCTCCGACGGCGAGCACTACACGGTGGCCTCGGCCGTGCCCCACTTCGACGGGACCGAGCTGCGCGGCGCCGACATGTCGTCGCTGTCGGCGTCGGTGGTCACCCACTACACCACCCTGCCTGCCGTGCCCGACTCCATCGCCCGCCTGGCCCGGCGGATCACCGCCGGTGACAGCACCGCCTACGACAAGGCCAAGGCCCTGCAGGACTACCTGCGGTCGCACTACGGCTACAGCCTCGACATACCGCCCGGCCACAGCGACTCGGCCCTGGTGCAGTTCCTGTTCGTGGTGCGCCAGGGCTACTGCGAGCAGTTCGCCGCCGCCTACGCCGTCATGGCCCGCGCCATCGGCCTGCCCACCCGGGTGGCGGTGGGCTTCACCCCGGGCACGGCCGAGGCGGACGGCTACTGGCACGTGCTCGGGATGCACGCCCACGCCTGGCCGGAGGTGCTGCTGGGCCAGTTCGGCTGGGTGCCCTTCGACCCGACCCCGGGCCGGGGCATCCCCGGCAGCCAGGCCTACACCGGGGTGGCGCCGGCCCAGGCCGCCCCCGCCGGCGGCTCGAGCACGATCACCGTCCCCGCCCAGGCGGTCCCCCAGCCGGCGCCGACCACCACCCTCCCGCCCCGCACGCCGCCGCCGCCGGCCAACCACCCGACCCCGGCCCACCGGCGCTCGGCCGGGGCCTGGGCCCTGGTGGGCCTGGTGGCCTTCCTGGGGGCCCTGGCCGCCGTGTGGGTGCTGGGGGTGCCGGCCCTCAAGTCGATGGCCCGCCACCGCCGCCGGCGCCGGGCCCGGGCCGGGGCGGAGCAGGTGCTGGTCGCCTGGCAGGAGGCGGCCGAGCGCCTGGCCGACGCCGGCGCCGGCAGGGGTCGGGGCGAGACCTTCCTCGAGCACGCCCGCCGGGCCGCCGTCAGCGCCGACCTGCCCCCACCGGCGGCTACCGCCCTGCTGGAGCTGGCCGGCCAGGCCGGGGCGGCCGCCTTCGGGCCCGAGGAGGCCAGCCCCGCCTCATCCGAGCTGGCCCACCAGCGGGCGGCCGAGGTGGAGCGGGCGGTGCTGGACTCCGCTGGGCGCTGGCGCCGGCTGGGCTGGGAGCTCGACCCCCGACCCCGCTCCCGCCGGCGGCCGGCGGGACGGCGGCGATCGGGGCAGGACCGGCCGGCCGGCGGGGCCGGGCGCGGGCCCAGGAAGCCGGGATACCAGCGGGCCGGGCGGGCCTGATCGGGAGTCCGGGGGGCTACTCGCGCCGGAAGCGCTTGCGCAGGCGTCGGCCGGTGTCGCCGATGGCCTCGGAGAGGCCCCCGGCCCGCAGCGACTTGGAGACCTGCTCCCAGCCGGCCCGGCCCATCTTGCGGGCGTTGGCCTCGAAGACGATGGCGCAGCTCAGCATGATCAGGAAGCCGAGGAAGCCCACCCAGATGGAGGAGGCGAAGGACACCACCAGGACGGCCAGGCCGCTCAGGAAGCCGAGCAGGGCCCACTTGCAGTTACGCCCGGCGTGACGGTACAGCGTCTCCGAGGTGACCTTGCCGTAGAAGTCGGGGTCGTTCTCGTAGAAGCTGCGCTCGATCTCGTGGAGGATCCGCTGCTCTTCTTCGGATAGCGGCACTACCCCACCCCTTCGGCTTCGGGCGATCCGACTTGAGCCATATTCGCGCAGCCCGGCAGCGCCAACAACGCGAACCCCGGGCTCACTCAGGGCGCCGGGGCCCCCACTGAGTATCCCCCTGGCGCTTGATCCGCAGTCCTGCCCTGCCGGCGAGGGCGGCCGGGCCCACGGCGGCGTCCCCGAAGCGGGCCCGGATCTCGTCCACCGCCCGGCTGGCGGCGTCCCAGCCGTCGTCGGGATCGAGGCCGTCCAGGCTGAGCTGCTCGGACTCCGCCTCGGCCAGCCCGGACACCGAAACCCCGATCAGGCGGACCCCAGGACCCACGTCGACGTGGGCCAGCAGGTCGTTGGCCGCCCGGGCGATCACCGGCCCGGAGTCGAACGGGGCCGCCTCGGTGCGGGAGCGGGTGATGGTGGTGAAGTCGCCGAAGCGCACCTTCAGGGTGGTCGTGCGGGCCTTGAGGCCGGCGTGGCGGAGGCGGGCGGCCACGGCGTCGGACATCCGCACCACCTCGGGGCGCAGGGTGTCGTGGCGGTGGTGGTCGCGGGCGTAGGTCTCCTCGTGGCCGATGGACTTGGTCGGCCGGTCGGGGACCACCCGGCGCTCGTCGCGGGCCCAGGCCAGGTCGTGGAGGTGCTGGCCGGCGGCGTTGCCCAGGGCGCCCACCAGCGACTCGACCGGCACGGCCGCCAGGTCCCCCACCGTCTCCACCCCCATCCGGGCCAGGCGGGCGCCGGTGGCCGGTCCCACCCCCCACAGCGCCCTCACCGGCAGGGGGTGCAGGAAGGCCAACTCCTCCTCGGGCTCTACGACCACAACCCCTGGCCCGGGCCGGCGCCCGGTCGGGCTGGCCTTGGGCTTGGCCGCCCGCGAGGCCAGCTTGGCCAGCAGCTTGATGCGGGCCACCCCAACCGAGCAGTCGAGGCCGGCCTCGGCGAGGACGCGCCGGCGGATGGCGGCCGCCACCTCCGGCGGCTCCCCGAACAGGCGCCGGCACCCGGACACGTCGAGGAAGGCCTCGTCCAGGGCCACCCCCTCCACGAGCGGGGTGAACGAGGTGAAGATGCGGTGGATGTCGGCGCTGGCCTCGAGGTAGAGGTCGAAGTTGCCGTGCAGGAAGACGGCCTGGGGGCACAGCCGCCGGGCGGTGACGGTCGGCATGGCCGAGTGGATCCCGAACGCCCGGGCCTCGTAGGAGCACGACGCCACCACCCCGCGGGCGCCGGTGCCCCCGACCACCACCGGCTTGCCGGCCAGGCTCGGATCCCGCTTGGTCTCCACCGCCACGAAGAAGGCGTCCATGTCGACGTGCAGGATCGGCGTGGTCACCGCCGTGGCTGCGGGCACGGCGCCCATTGTGGCCCTCAGCCCAGACGGAGCCGGCGGAAACCCTCGGCGTAGGCGACCCCGGCCTGGCGGCCGGCCTCCTCGGCCCGCTGGCGCACCACGCTGCGCAGCCACTCCCCCGGCTCGCCCAGCTGGCTCTCGTGGCACATGAGGGCCCTGGCCTTGCGCTCGACGCTGGCGGTTATGTCCACCCACACGTCGGGGGCCAGGGTGCCCGACAGGTACACCGACTGGACCCGGTGGGGAGGGCCGGCCTCGGGGAAGTAGCGGGGCTGGGAGGCGGCCGGGGCGACGGCGTCGAGGGCGGCCCAGCCCACGCAGCGGTGGTCGCGGTGGTTGAAGTAGTGCTCCCCGAAGAACACCGCCGTCGGGTCGGGGCAGACCACCACCTCGGGTCGGGAGGACCGGATGAGCCCGACGAGCTCGCCTGTGAGGACGCGCTCGTCCAGCTCGCCGTCGGGATGCCCGAGCAGGTGGTGGGCGCCCACCCCCAGCGCCTGTCCGGCCCGCTCGACCTCCCCGGCGCGGCGGGCGGCCAGCTCGGCCCCCCCGATGGCGGGGTCGGAGCTGCCCTTGTCACCGGATGCGCACAGGACCACCTCCACCCGGCACCCGGCCTCCGCCCACCGGGCCAGGGTGCCCCCGCACGACACCTCGGGGTCGTCGGGATGGGCGTAGACGGCCAGGGCGCTGGCCGGGGCGGCCTCCAGCAGCTCGGCCACCTCAGGGGGCGTCGGCCAGGGCCGCCCGGGCCGTGTCGATGCCTTCGTCGTCCACGTCGATGTGGGTCACCAGCCGAACGACGCCGGGGGCGATGGTGCCGGCCAGCACCCCGGCCCGGCGCAGGTGGTCGAGCAGCTCGGCCGGTTGGCGGTGCCCGAAGGTGACGATGTTGGTCCGGATCCGCTCCGGCTCGACGCCGACTTCGGGCCAGCGCTCGGCCACCGCCTCGGCCAGGCGGCGGGCCCGGTGGTGGTCCTCGGCCAGGCGCTCGACCATGGTCTCGAGGGCGACCAGGCCGGCGGCGGCGATCACCCCGGCCTGGCGCATGCCGCCGCCGAGGCCGGCCCGCACGGCCCGGGCCTCGGCGATGAGGTCGGCCGGGCCGGCAAGCACGGAGCCGACCGGGGCGGCGAGGCCCTTGGACAGGCAGCACATGACCGTGGTGGCCACGGCGGCGTAGTCGGCCGCCGGGGTGCCGGTGGCGACCTCGGCGTGGAAGAGGCGGGCCCCGTCCATATGCAGGGGCAGATGGGGGGCGGCGGCGGCCACTTCCTTGAGGGCCTCCAGCGGCCACGGGGCGCCGTCGGCAGGCATGTGGGTGTTCTCCACGCAGACCATCGAGGGAGTCGGCTGGTGGTGGGCCGCCGCATCCAGCGCCCAGGCCACCTCGTCGGCGCTGATGGTGCCGTCGGCATCGTCCACCAGGTGGAACTGCACGGCGGCGTTGCGGGCGGCGGCGCCGTTCTCGTAGATCACCACGTGCTGGCGGCGGCCGGCGACCACCGACGTGCCGGGCCGGCCAAGCAGCCGCAGGGCGATCTGGTTGCCCATGGTGCCGGAGGGCACGAACAGGGCGGCCTCCTTGCCCACCCGGGCGGCGAAGGCCTCCTGCAGCCGGTTGACGGTGGGGTCCTCGCCGTAGACGTCGTCGCCCACCTCGGCGTCGGCCATCGCCTTCCTCATGGCCGGGGTGGGGCGGGTGACGGTGTCGGAGCGGAGGTCGACGGGGCCGCTGGCCATCGCCCGACCTTATCGGCGCCCCGTCCGGGCACGGTTATGGTCGAAGCGGTGCCCGCCGGCCCTGATCCCGAGTCGCTGCTCGACCTCGCCGTCGAGGCGGCCCGCTCCGCCGGGGAGCTGCTGCTCGAGGGCCTGCGCAAAGGGCCGGGGCGGGTGGAGTCGAAGTCGTCCCGCACCGACCTGGTGAGCGACCTCGACCGGGCCAGCGAGTCCCTGATCATGGCCACGATCCGCCGGCGCCGCCCCGACGACGCCTTCCTGGGCGAGGAGGGCGGTGCCAGCAGCGGCACCTCGGCGGTGCGCTGGGTGGTCGACCCTCTCGACGGCACGGTGAACTACCTCTACGGGCTGCCGGTCTTCGCCGTGTCGGTGGCGGCCGAGGTGGACGGCAGGGTGACGGTGGGGGTGGTGCACGATCCGTGCCGGCAGGAGATGTTCACGGCCGTTGCCGGGGCCGGCTCCTACCGCGACGGTGAGCGGCTGGGGGTCTCCGAGCCCGAGGATCTGGCCACCTCGTTGATCGGCACCGGCTTCGCCTACGACGCCGAGGCCCGGCGCTGGCAGGGGCTGCTCGCCGCCGCCCTGCTTCCGCAGGTGCGCGACATCCGCCGGGCCGGGGCCGCCGCCCTCGACCTGTGCTCGGTGGCCGCCGGAAGGCTGGACGGCTACTACGAGTCGGGCACCCACCACTGGGACCGGGCCGCCGGCGGACTGGTGGCGACCGAGGCGGGGGCGTGGATGGGCGACCTCGCCGGGGGCCCGGCCAGCGACGACATGGTGGTCGCCGCCGCTCCCGCCATCGCCTCGTCCCTGCGCAGCGCCATCGTCGAGGCGATGTCGACGCCGGGCGCCCATCCCTGACTCCCTCCCAGCTGGAGGCCTTCGGCCTAAGAGGGTGCGTCTGCGATCGCTGCGTCAGCCAACGGGCGCCGTCTGCGAAAGGCGCGTTAGTGAAAGGGCGCGTTAGTGAAAGGGCGCGTCAGCCGAAGAAGATGGCGGCCACGTCGTGGAACAGCGACGGCTCGAGCGTCTTGAGCTCGGTCACCGCCTCGCCCAGCGGCACCCGCACGATCTCGCCCGCCTTCAGGGCGACCATCTGGCCGAAGGCCCCGTCGGCGACGGCGTCGATGGCGGCGACACCAAAGCGGGTGGCCAGCACCCGGTCGAAGGCGGTCGGGGTCCCGCCCCGCTGCACGTGCCCGAGGATGGTCACCCTCGACTCGAAGCCGGTGCGCCGCTCGATCTCCTCGGCCAGCACGTTGGCGATGCCGCCGAGGCGCTCGTGGCCGAATTGGTCCACCTCGCCGGAGGAAAGGACCATCGAGCCCTCGCGGGGCCGGGCGCCCTCGGCGACGACCACGATGGAGGCGAAGCGGCCCTTGGAGTGGCGTTGGATCAGCTTCTGGCACACCACCTCGATGTCGAAGGGCTCCTCAGGCACGAGGATCTCCGCCGCCCCGCCGGCGATGCCGGCATAGGCGGCGATCCAACCGGCGTGGCGGCCCATCACCTCACACACGATCACCCGGTCGTGGGACTCGGCCGTGGTGTGCAGACGGTCGATGGCGTCGGTGGCGATCTGCACGGCGGTGTGGAAGCCGAAGGTGACCTCGGTGGCCGACAGGTCGTTGTCGATGGTCTTGGGCACGCCGACCACCTGCACCCCTTCGGAGAACAGCTTGTGGGCCACGCCGAGGGTGTCCTCGCCGCCTATGGCCACCAGGGCGTCGACCCCGTGGCGCGCCAGGCTGTCGTGGCAGGCGGACACGCCGCCGTCGACCTTGTAGGGGTTGGTGCGCGACGTGCCGAGGATGGTGCCGCCGCGGGGAAGGATCCCCCGGCACCGCTCGACGTCGAGGGGGATGGTCCTGCCCTCGATCACGCCGCGCCAGCCATCGGCGAAGCCCACCAGCTCGTAGCGGTGGTGCATCTCGCCCTTGCGCACCACCGCCCGGATGACCGCGTTGAGCCCGGGGCAGTCGCCGCCTCCGGTCAGCACACCGACGCGCATGGTCTCCCTTCCGGTCCGCCGCCCACACCCCACCCTATCCAGGGGTCCGCCGCATAGCGTGCGTTCGGCGTGAGCGACTGCATCGACCTCAACTGCGACCTCGGTGAGGGAGGGCCCTCGGATCCCGAGCTGCTTGACGTGGTCTCCAGCGCCAGCGTGGCCTGCGGCTTCCACGCCGGCGGCCCGGTGCTGATGGCCGCCACCGTGCGGGCGGCACTCCAGCGGGGCGTGACGTTGGGGGCCCACCCGTCCTACGACGACCGCCTCGGCTTCGGCCGCCGCGCCCTGACGGTCGCACCCGAACAACTGGAGGCCGACCTCGTCTACCAGATCGGCGCTCTGCAGGCCCTGGCCCGGCGGGAGGGCGGCGAGGTCCGCTATCTCAAGCCCCACGGCGCCCTCTACAACCAGGCTGTCGACGACGCCGGGCTGGCGGCCACGGTGGTGCGGGCCGCCTGCCAGCCGGGCTGGCGCCTGCCGGTGCTGAGCCTGCCCGGGTCGGCGGTCTTCGGGGCCGCCGGCCGGGCCGGGCTGGCCTGCTACGCCGAGGGCTTCGCCGACCGGGCCTACGCGGCGGACCGGAGCCTGGTGCCCCGCGGCTCGCCGGGCGCGGTGCTGACCGACACAGCCGCCGTGGTCGCCCAGGCCCGGGCCCTGGCGGGGGGAACGGTCAGCGACGTCACCGGGCGCCCGCTCGAGTTGGAGGTGTCGTCGTTGTGCATCCACGGCGACACGCCGGGGGCGCTGGCGGCGGCCCGGGCTGTGCGGGCGGCGCTGGAGGCCGACGGCTTCACCATCGCCCCGTTCGTAACCGGGTGAGGGCGGCGACTCCATGAGGACCCACCTGGTCGGGGAGGACGCCGTCCTCGTCGAGCTCGAGGGCGAGGCCCCTCCGTACCGGGTGGCCGACGCCATCCGGAGCCGCAGCGGCGTGGTCGAGTCGGTGCCGGCGGCGACCACGGTGCTGGTGGTGGTCGACCCGCTGGTCACCGACGCCGCCGACCTGGCCGGCCAGGCGGCCGCGCTGGTGGCACGGGCCGGTGAAGCGGGAGACCGTTCACCGCCGGGGGCCATGGTCGAGATCCCCGTGCACTACGACGGCCCCGACCTCGACGAGGTCTGCCGCCTGACGGGTCTCGACCGGGCCGAGGTGGTCGCCAGGCACAGCCGCTCGGTCCACCGGGTGGCGTTCCTCGGGTTCTCGCCCGGCTTCGCCTACCTGGCCGGCACCGATCCGGCTCTCTCCGTCCCCCGCCGGCAGACCCCCCGGCCCTCGGTGCCGGCCGGCTCGGTCGGCCTGGCCGGCGGCATGAGCTGCCTTTACCCCCGCTCCACCCCCGGTGGGTGGCAGCTCATTGGCACCACCTCGGCGCTGCTGTTCGACCAGCGACGGCGGCCCCCGGCGCTGCTCTCCGCCGGCGACTCGGTCCGCCTGGTGCCGGTGGACTCGCCGGCCCCGCCCGAGGTGCCGGTGCCGGCCGCCCCGCCGCAGGAGGGCCGGCGCAGCCTCGAGGTGCTCAGGGCCGGGCCCCTCACCACCGTGCAGGACCGGGGCCGGCCGGGGTGGGCGCACATCGGCGTGCCGCCGGCCGGTGCCGTCGACCAGCCCGCCCTGGCGCTGGCCAACCGGATGGTCGGCAACCGGGCGGACGCAGCCTGCCTCGAGACCACACTGTCCGGCCCCGAGCTGCGCTTCGGTTGCCGGGCGGTGGTGGCGGTGGCCGGCGCCACCGCCCCGGTCAGCCTCGACGGCCGTCCCGTGCACGCGACCGGGCCGCTGCCGGTGCGGCCGGGCTCGGTGCTGAGGGTGGGCACGGCCACCGCCGGCCTGCGCTGCTACATCGCCTTCGACGGCGGGATCGACGCCCCGGTGGTGCTGGGCAGCCGGTCGGCCGACACCCTGTCCGGCCTGGGACCGCCCGCCCTGGCCCCCGGCGACGTCGTGGTGCTGGCGGATCGTCCGCCCGGCCCGGGCGGAGACCGGGGGGCGCCGACCCAGGCCGCGCCGGCTCCCGCCACCTCCCCCGACCGCCCGGCGGTGGTCCGCGTGGTGAGCGGGCCCCGTCACGACTGGCTCACCCCGGCAGCAAGAGCCGCCCTCACCACCGCCACCTGGGTGGTGTCGCCCCGGTCAGACCGCACCGGGGTGCGCCTCGAGGGGCCGGTGCTTGAGCGCTCCCGCAGCGACGAGTTGGCCTCGGAGGGAATGGTCACCGGAGCGGTGCAGGTCCCTCCGGACGGGGCGCCCATCGTGTTCCTGGCCAACCACCCGACCACCGGCGGCTACCCGGTCGTCGGTGTCGTCGCCTCGGTGGACCTCGGCGTCATGGCCCAGCTGAGGCCGGGCGCACCGGTCCGCTTCGAGGTGGTGGACCGGGCCGCCGCCCTGGCCGCCCGCCGGCGCTGAGACTGCTGCTCGGCCGGAGGGACCTGTCAGCCGGAGGGGCCGGCGTCAGTTCAGGGAGCGGACGAGGTCCACGGCGGCGTCGGCTATGAGCTCGGCCGCGCCGGGGTCGAACTGGGTCATGCCCACCTCGTAGCCGGCCTCGGGGTAGGCCGAGGCGGGCGGGACGTAGCCCACCGAGCCGTTCGAGTAGCCGGCCACCAGCAGGTGCTCGCAGCCGGAGCGGTCGATGATGTCGTGACCGGTCTCCGCGAAGAACTCCCCGGGCAAGCTGACCACGGCGCAGCCGTCGCCCAGGCGCAGCGCCTGCACCTCCAGGCGCTGGGTGGGACGGCCACCACCGGCCAGGCCCCACACCCGGGCCACCGACAGCTCGTTGATGCGGGCCCGCAGCCGGCGGCGCCGGTCGACGTCGTCGGTCGCCAGAGCGTCGATGGCGGCCTGCACCTCTGCCACCTGGGAGTCGACCTCCTCCAGGGGCGGGCGCCGGCGGCGATCCAGCTCAAGCTCCCTCCGGGCCCCGGCCAGGCGGCCCTCCAGCTGCCGGCCGGGCACCGGCACCTCGACGTGCTCGGACCACGACAGGTTGATGCACCACTGGCCTTTGCCCAGCGGTCGCATCTCGTTGACCATGCGGGAAACCGCCCCGGCCATGATCCCGCCCACCCGCTCGACGTCGGCCAGGTCGTGGCCGGCCCAAACCGGGTTCACGTCCCCGGCCGCCCCCTGCAGGTAGATGGCGGTGCCGCCGACGGCCCGCTCGACCGCCCTGGCCATGGCACCGGGCCAGTCAGGCGAGTACTCGAGGTTGTCGTACTCGAGCACGGTTGCGTGGCAGGCCCCGTTCACCAGCGTGGCCACCGGCGGGAGCTGCCGGCCGGGGTCGGCCACCAGCACGGTCACGTCGTCCTGGGTGGGCCCGTCAGGGTGGCGCCGGTTCCGGCCCACGTTGGGCACTCGCACCGTCCCGACCTTGAGGGAGACCGGCACGGCCACCCGCCTGGCCACGGCGACGGCGCCGGCGATCTTGCGCGCCGTCACCGCCACGTACTCGGGGGCGTCGCCGTGGCGGAAGGCGGCCGGGCCGGCATGGGTGTGGGTGGCGCCGACCAGGACCGCCTCGGCCCGGATGCCCAGGTCGTCCTCGATCAGCCGGCGCGAGTCGCGCACCAGGTCGCTGCCCACGCCGAGCAGGTCGCACACCGCCACGACCGCCTCGGCGCCGTCATCGTCGGCGAGGTAGAGGACCCGCACCAGCAGCGGATCGGCCATGCCGGTCGAGCCCCCGTGGCGGTTCCCGTAGCCGCCAAGGGGGACACCGACGCCGGGGGTGATGTCCGCCGTGGCCGCCCCCGCCCGCACCGGGCCAGACTACGGGTGATGTCCGAGCGACTCGCAATTGACGGCGGCACCCCGGTCCTTTCCGCCATGCTCCCGACCGGCAAGGGCGTCGCCCTGCTGGGTGACGAGGAGCGCAAGGCGGTCCTGGAGGTCCTGGACAGCCGGTCCCTGTTCCGTTACTACGGCCCCGACCTGCGCAACAAGGTCGAGGGCTTCGAGGAGGCGGCCCGGGCCCTCCTCGGTGCCCGCCACGCCGTGGCGACCTCGTCGGGCACCGCCGCCCTGCGGGCCGCCCTCGCCGCCCTCGGGGTCGGCTGCGGCGACGAGGTGGTGGTGCCTGCGTTCACCTTCATCGCCACCGTCAACGCCGTGGTGAGCATGGGGGCGGTGCCGGTCTTCGCTGAGATCGACGACACCCTCGGCCTCGACCCAACCGACCTCGCCGGGCGCATCACCCCCCGCACCGCTGCCATCGTGCCCGTGCACCTCGAGAACGGCGCCTGTGACATGGATCCGATCATGGAGGTGGCGCGCTCTCGAGGGGTCCCGGTGCTTGAGGACACCGCCCAGTCGATGGGCGCCAGCTACAAGGGCCGGCACCTCGGCACGATCGGCGACCTGGGCGCCTTCTCCCTCCAGCTGGAGAAGAACGTGACTTCCGGCGAGGGCGGCCTGGTGACCAGCGACGACGAGACCCTCTACCTCCGCGCCGCCCGCTACCAGGACCAGGGGGGCCAGTTCGTCACCTCCACCGGAAGCGAGCGGGGGACCGACAGGCTGGACCCGTTCGTGGGCGAGAACCTGCGCATGACGGAGCTCGCCGGCGCCATCGCCGGGGTCCAGCTGGCCCGCCTGCCCGGTCTGCTGCAGGCCCAGCGGGCCAACCGCGACCGCGTCCTGTCAGGGATCGGCGACCACCCCGGCCTGTGCCTGCGTCGGAGCCCCGATCCCGACGGCGACGGAGCGTCGTCGATCACGTTCTTCCTACCCGCCCCCGATCTCGCCCGCCGCTTCGCCAAGGCCCTCATCGCCGAAGGTGTGCCCGCCGGCCAGATGTACCGGGGCAAGCCGGTGTACGCCACCGAGTCGATCCTTCACAAGCGGACCGCCAGCGGCAAGGGTGGTCCGTGGAACTGCGCCGAGCATCCCAGCACGGTGGAGTACCGCATGGGCATGTGCCCCCGCACCGAGGACATAGCCGGCCGCTCCGCCATCGTGGTGATCGCCGCCGGCTACCGCGAGGCCGACTGCGACGCCGTCGCCGGGGCCGTCAACAAGGTCGCCGCCGCCCTGTTGAGCTGAGCCGGCGAGCTGAGCCGGCGGGCCGACACCCCTACCGGCGGGCCTTGGGCTCGGTGGACTTGAGCAGGCGGGCCTCCCGCTGGAAGTCGCCGGCGTCCTCGAAGCCCTTGTACACGCTGGCGAAGCGAAGATAGGCGACGTCGTCGAGCCGGGCCAACCGGTCAAGCACCGCCAGACCGACCTCCTCGCTGGTGACGTCGTTGCCGGCCAGGCGGACGGCATCCTCCACCTCGAAGGCCAGGGCCTCCATCTGCTCGACGGTGACGGGTCGGTTCTTGGTGGCGGCCTTCACCCCGGCCACGATCTTCGACCGGTCGAAGGGCTCGCGCCCGCCGGAGCGCTTGATCACCGCCAGAGGGAGCTCCTCCACCCGCTCGAAGGTGGTGAAGCGCCGGCCGCAGCCCAGGCATTCCCGCCGCCGCCGGATGGCACCACCGTCCTCGGCCAGGCGGCTGTCGACGACCTTGTCCTCGACCCCGGCGCACCACGGGCAGCGCATGCCCGCCGACGCTACCGCCGCCGGCCATCGGGCCGGCCCGGCCCTCGGTGCGAGGGTCAGGGGATGCTGATGGCCTGGCCCGGCACCAGGGGACGGCCGCCCAGCTCGGAGTCGATGGCATCGACGAGCGGTCGCTCGTCACCTGCGGGATGGAGCCGGTGGGCGATGGCCCACACCGTGTCGCCCGGCTGGACCACGTAGATCCGGGCCGAGGCGGCCACGGATGGTGTGCCGGCGGCCTGCCCGGCGGCGGTGAGGGATCCACCGCTGAGCAGGCCGGCGCCGGCGCGAGCCGTCGGGAGCAGGACGGCCAGCGCCATCAGCACGACCAGGCGCCGGCGGCGGACCCGGGCCGACGCCACTGGGGCCCGGACCGTCCGGGGCGCCGGCCGGGGTGCGGGCCGGCGCGGCAGCGCCGCCGGCCCCGGCACCGCCAGGGGCACCGCCGCTGTCATGGTCATCGCCATCTCCCACCTCCCCGGTGTCGGTTCCGATGCCCTGGACCCGATGCCCGGAGCAGGGGAACTCCTGTTCGATGTCCAGCCAATCACGAACGCATGTTCCCGGTCAACCCAAATTCGAACAGGTGTTTGCCTTTGGGGCGACGGCGGCGTACCCTCGCCGGCGTGGACACCGTCTTGACCGGCAAGCGCCGCCAGATCCTGGACTTCATCGCCGACCAGCTGCGGGAGCGGGGGTACCCGCCCTCGGTGCGGGAGATCGGGGAGGCCGTGGGGCTCACCTCGTCCTCCACCGTGCACGCCCACCTGGCCACCCTGCAGAAGCAGGGCTACCTCCAGCGGGATCCGACCAAGCCCCGGGCCATCCAGGTCCGCTACGACCCGTCCTCGGGCGTGGCCATGGAGCGCCGGCCGGTGCGCCACGTGCCCCTGGTGGGCGACGTGGCCGCCGGCACCGACGTCCTGGCCCAGGAGAACGTGGAGGAGCTGCTGCCGGTGCCGGAGGACTTCACCGGCGGCGGTCAGCTGTTCATGCTCCGGGTCCGGGGGGACTCCATGATCGAGGCCGGAATCTTCGACGGCGACTACGTGGTGGTGCGCCAGCAGCCCGAGGCGGAGAAGGGCGACATCGTGGTGGCCGGCATCACGAGCGGCGAGGGCACCGTCAAGCAATACGGGCGCAAGGGCTCCAAGGTGGTGCTCACCCCGGCCAATCCCCGCCTGTCGCCGATGGAGTTCGACGCCTCCGAGGTGACCGTCTACGGCAAGGTCGTGACGGTCCTGCGCCGCCTGTAGAAGAACCACCCCGAGGCCCCAATCGCCGCCGCTGCCGCCGGGGCCGCTTCCCAGGGCGGCCCGCTTGAGCCTGACGAGGGCTGGGACCGGGGCTGGGTCGTCCCCGGCGCCACCGATCCCCTGGTGCCGCTGGCCAGGGCGGCGGCGCCGGTCGGGTGGGCGGCCTCGCCGCCGGGACCGGGGCCGCCCGACGAGGGCGCGCTGCCCACCGACGAGATCGCCGCCGGCGAGGGGGTGGCCTGCGGCGAGCGGGCCGGCGCCGTCGACGGCGTGGTCTGGCCGGCAGGCGTCGGGCTGGCCTGGTGGGTGGTCACGCCAACCGCCTTGGCGGCGTCGAGCCGGCCGGCGCAGGTGGTGCCGCAGGAGACCCGGTGGTCGGCGGTCGAGAGCAGGGTGTTCACCGCCGCCGTGGGCGAGAGGCCCTTGGCCAACAGGAGGGCCAGCACACCCGACACCAGCGGGGTGGCCATGGAGGTGCCCTCATCGAAGGCGTAGGCGTTGGTGGAGTTGGTCGAGTCCCACCACGTGGACACGATGCAGTTGGCCTGGGCCGAGCCGGCACAGCTCGGCTGGCCGGAGCTGTCCTGGCCGTCGCCGCCCGGGGCCACCAGGGCCCACTTGGCGTTGCCAAGGGGGCTGGAGTAGGGAGCCACCTCGTCGTTGGGACCGGTCGCTCCCACCACCACGGCGTTGGCGTTGCCGTAGTTGGAGCTGCCCAGGCCGAAGAAGTTCTGGTTGCCCGCCGCCAGCACCGGAATGGCGCCGTGGCTCCAGGCGTAGGAGACGCCCGAGGACAGCGAGTTGCCCAGGATGCCGGACAGGGCCGGCATGTCGCTGCCCAGGCTCAGGTTCACCACCCGGGCGCCGTGGTCGACCACCCACTCGATGCCGGCGTTGACGTCGTTGAAGTTGCCGCTGCCGCTGCTGTCGAGGACCTTGGCCACCACCAGCTTGGCGTCCGGGGCCATGCCGGCGATCCCCCGGCCGTTGTCGGCGATGGCGGATGCGATACCGGCCACGTGGGTGCCGTGCCCGTTGTCGTCGTTAGCGGAGCCGGTGCAGGCGACCTCCTGGCCCTGGGAGCCGACGCAGTCCGTGCTGGCGACCACCTTGCCGGCCAGGTCCTCCTGGTTGGGGTCGGTGCCCGTGTCCACGATTCCGATGAGGACGCCTTTGCCGGTGCTGGTGGTCCACGCCCCCGGCGCGCCCACCTTGGTGAGGCTCCACTGGAGCTGGAACAGCGGGTCGTTGGGGGCGCCCGGGCCCAGCCCCCACGCCGGCGCCGGGCCGGCGGCCGCCGACGCCAGGATGGCCAGGGTCAGCGTCGCCAGGGCCGTGGTGGCGGCCGCCATCGTCCCGCCGACTGCGGAGCATGCCGTCCGCCCGGCACGCCGCCGCATCAGATGGTGATGACGGGATCGCGAAGCCCCACCCCCACATGCTTGCACGTCGCCGGACCCCGCAGTACATCGTCGGACGAAATTTCCACCCGCCGGCGGCCGCCGTCAGCGGCCGGCGAGCAGGGAGAGCAGCACCCGGTGCACGCCGAGCAGGTCCGAGCGCTCGAGGCGCTCGTCGGCGGTGTGGGCCACCTCGGGGTCGCCGGGCCCGAAGTTGGTCGCCGCCATCCCCCGGGCGGCGAAGAACGAGACATCGGTCCAGCCCAGCTTGGCCCGGGGCGGCCGCCCGGTCAGGGCGGCCAACTCTCCGAGCAGGGGATGGCCCAGGCCCGGCGGGGCCGGAGCGGAGTGGTCCTCCAGCACCAGCATGTCGCCGGCGGCGTCGTCGAGGTGGGCCGCCAGCCCCTCCCGCAGGGCGGCGAAGGCGGCATCGACGTCGCGGTCGGGGGCGAAGCGGTGGTTGAGCACCACCGACACCCGGTCGGGCACCACGTTGTTGGCCACCCCGCCCTCCACCCGCACCGCCTGCAGCGCCTCGCGGTAACGGCAGCCGTCGAGCACCGGTTGGCGGAGCGGGAACTCCGCCACCGCCGCCAGCACCGGGGCCAGCCGGTGCACGGCGTTGACCCCCATCCACGGCCGGGCGGTGTGGGCCCGGACGCCGCCGAGGGTGAGCCTGGCCCGCAGGCTGCCCTGGCAGCCGGCCTCGATGCAGCCGCCGGTGGGCTCGCCGAGCACCGCCGCATCCGCCTCGAGCAGATCCGGGCGCTGGTGCTCGATCTGCAGCAGCCCGCTGTGGATCTGCTCGACCTCCTCGCACACGTAGAAGATGAAGGTCAGGTCGAAGCGGGGCTCGGGCACGGTGCGGGCCAGGTCGAGGAAGACCGCCAGGCCGCCCTTCATGTCCGCCGACCCCAGCCCCCACAGGACGTCCCCGTCGATCTTGGCCCGCTCGTTGCCGTTGGCCGGCACGGTGTCGAGATGGCCGGCGAGGATCAGGCGCGACGGACGCCCGAGCCTCGTTCGGGCCACCACGTTGTCACCGACCCGGTCCACCTCCAGCCACCCCAACCGGGCCAGCTCGGCCTGCACGTGGTCGGCCAGGGCCGACTCGTGGTGGCTGGGCGAGGCGATGTCGACCAGGCGGGCCACGTCGGCCAGCCCGATGGGGTCGGTGCTCAACCGGCCGCGACCCCGTGCTCCCGAAGGATCTCGTTGAGCTTGGCCTTGTCGTGGCGCTCGCCCTCGGTGAGGCGCTTGATGATCAGCACGCATGACAGACCGAACTCCCCGCCGGCGAAGCGCTTGGTCCGGGTGCCCGCCACCGCCACGCACCAGGGCGGCACGATGCCGCGGGAGACCTCCTCGCCCGTTTCGGTGTCGTAGACCGGAATGGACGGGCTGAGGATGCTGCCCGGCCCCAGCACCGAGCCCTGTCCCACCCGGGCCCCCTCGACCACCATGCAGCGGCTGCCGATCATGCAGTCGTCGCCGATGATCACCGGGGCCGCCTGGGGCGGCTCGAGCACCCCGCCGATGCCGACGCCACCGGACAGGTGGACGTTGGCCCCGATCTGGGCGCAGGAGCCCACGGTGGCCCAGGTGTCGACCATGGAGTTGGCGCCCACCCGGGCGCCGATGTTGACGTAGCTCGGCATCATGATCACGCCGGGCTCGAGGTGGGAGCCCCAGCGGGCCGAGGCCCCCGGCACCACCCTCACCCCGGCGGCGGCGTAGCCGCGCTTGAGCGGGATCTTGTCGGCGTACTCGAACGGGCCCAGCTCCACCGTCTCCATCGAGCTCAGGCGGAACAGCAGCAGGATGGCCTGCTTGAGCCACTGGTGGACGACGACCTCACCGTCGGGGCCGACCTCGGCCACCCTGGCCTCGCCTCGGTCGAGCAGGTCGACGGCCTGGCGCACCACCGCCAGGGCGTCGCCGTCGCCGGCGGCTACCCCCGACTCCCACAGTTCGGTGACGGACGCCTCCAGGTCGGCCATGGGGGCGACACTAACCAACGGGGGCTCAGGCGCAGCCGAGGCGGCGGGCCACCAGCTCGAGGCGGTCCTGGGGGGCGACCATCGCCACCCGCACATAGCCGGGGGAGCCGTAGAACTCGCCCGGGCTCACCAGCACGCCGCCCTCGGCCGCTAGCCTGGTGGTGAACGCCCACGCCGGGTCGGAACCCTGGTCGGCCGCCGGTTCGGGCGCCGGGGCCCACAGGTAGAAGCCACCGCCGGGCAGGGAGACGTCGGCCCCCACCGCCGCCAGGACCTTGGCGAAGGCCTCGAGCCTGGTGCGGTAGCGCTCCCGCTGCTCGTCGACGTGGCGCTGGTCCGACCACGCCGCCACGGCGGCGGCCTGCACCGGGCCGGGGACCATCATGCCGGCGTGCTTGCGCACCTCGGCCAGGTAGTGCACCAGCTCGGCGTCACCGGCGTAGAAGCCGGCCCGGGCCCCGGCCAGATTCGACCGCTTGGACAGCGAGTGCACCGCCACCACCCCGTCGCTGCCGTGGGCGAGGATCGTCGCCGGCGGGCCGTCCCAGGTGAACTCGGCGTAGCACTCGTCGGAGAAGACGGGTATGCCCCTGGCCCTGCCCCACTCGGCGGCCGCCCCCAGGTCCTCCAGCTGGCCGGCGGGGTTGCCCGGGCTGTTGACCCACAGGCAGAGGGCCCGGCTGGCGTCGGCCTCCGGCACCGCCGCCAGGTCGAGGCGGAACTCGGCGTCGACGGGAACCGCCACCGGCCGGCAGCCGGCCAGCACCGCTCCCATCTCGTAGGTCGGGTAGGCGACCGCCGGGTAGAGCACGGTGTCGCGCCCCGGCCGGCGGAGCTTGAGCCACTGGGGCAGGGTGGCCACGAACTCCTTGGTGCCCACGCAGGCGGCCAGGGCGGTGACGGGCACGGTGACTCCGAAGCGGCGCTGCATCCACCCCGCCGCCGCCGCCCGGTAGGCGGCCGAGCCGATGGAGGCGGGGTAGCCCCGCTCCGACCCCGATCCGGCCAGGGCGTCGATGACCGACCGGGGCGGCGGGTCGCAGGGCGTGCCCACGGACAGGTCGACCACCCCGCCCGGAAGGGCGGCGGCCAGGGCCTTGGCGTCGTCGAGGCGGTCGTAGGGGTAGGCGGGGGGCTCGAAGCCGGCGGCCTCGGCGCTCATCGCCGTTCTCCGGCCACGGCGAACTGCCGGAACCGGGCCACGCCGGCGGCATCGAGGCGGGCGGTGATGGTGACGGCCGTTTCGCCGGGGGCCTCCGACACCACCTCGCCCTCGCGGTGCACGGCGGCGATGACGTCGCCCCGCTCGTAGGGCACCAGCAGCTCGACCACCTGGGAGCCGGCCCGCAGCCTGGTGCCGATGGCCTCGAGCAGGTCCCCGATCCCCTCGCCGGTGGCCGCCGACAGGGCGACCGAGCCCGGATGCGAGCGGACCAGCCTGGCCGCCTCCGCCGTGAGGTCGGACTTGTTGAACGCCAGCAGCTCGGGCACCTCGCCGGCGCCGATCTCGCCCAGCACCGTACGCACCGCCTCGATCTGGGCGTCGGGGTCGGCGGCGGAGGCGTCGACCACGTGCACCAGCAGATCCGACTCGGCCACCACCTCGAGGGTGGAGCGGAACGCCTCCACCAGCTGGTGGGGCAGCTTGCGCACGAAGCCCACCGTGTCGGAGAGCAGCACCTTCTCCCCGCCGGGCAGGTCGAGGCGCCTGGTCCTCGGGTCGAGGGTGGCGAAGAGCCGGTCCTCCACGATCACGCCGGCGTCGGTGAGGGTGTTGAGCAGGGTGGACTTGCCGGCGTTGGTGTAGCCGACCAGGGAGACGCCGTGCAGGCGCGACCGCCGCCGGGCCCGCCGCTGGGTGCGGCGGGTCCTGGTCAGGGCCTTGAGCTCGGTCTCGAGGTGGGCCATGCGCCGCACCAGACGGCGGCGGTCCACCTCCAGCTGGGTCTCGCCGGGGCCGCGGGTTCCGATGTGACCGGCCTGCTGGGCCAGCGAGACCCCCCGCCCCCGCAGGCGGGGCAGGCGGTAGCGCAGCATGGCCAGCTCCACCTGGGCCCGGCCCTCCTGGGTGCGGGCGTTCTGGGCGAAGATGTCGAGGATCACCGCCGTGCGGTCGATGGCGGTGCGGCCGAGGATCTTCTCGAGGTTGCGCTGCTGGGCCGGGCTGAGCTCGTCGTCGAACACCACGGTGTCGGCGTCGACCTCCTCGGAGATCTGGTGCAGCTCCTCGGCCTTACCCCTGCCCACGTAGGTCGCCGGGTCGGGTCGGTCCCGGCGCTGCACCACCCGGGTGGCGGCGTCGGCCCCGGCGGTGTCGACCAGCAGGGCCAGCTCGTCGAGGCTGGCCTCCACCTCGTCGACCGTCACCGGCTCGGTGGCCACCCCGACCAGCACGATCCGCTCGCGGAAACTTCGGTCGATGAGGGTCATGGCCGCCCCGTCACTCCCCCACCACCACGGTGCCCACCCGCGCTGCCGGTCCGGTCAGGAAAATCTCCTCTCCTTCGAAGCGGACCTCCAGCGGCCCGCCCGGGTTGTCCACCCTCACCAGGTCACCGACCAGCCCCCAGGAACGGAACGCCGCCGCCGCCGCGCAGCTTCCCGACCCGCAGGCCATGGTCTCGCCCGCCCCCCGCTCCCAGGTGCGGATGGTGATGCCCCCGGCCCGGGCCGACGCATACTCGACGTTCACGCCGCCCGGGTGCCTGGCCTCCTCGGCCGGGCCGGCGTGCTGCAGGTCGACCGCGGCCGGATCCTCCACCATCACGACCAGGTGAGGATTGCCCATGTCGACCGCCCGGGCGCGGATGGCGCCGGCAGGCGCCTCCCGCTCGGGCCCCAGGGCGGCCGGGCCCATGCCGGCGCCCACCATGGCGATCCCGCCGGGGCCGGTCGGGCCCACCGTCAGCCGGCGCAGGCCGGCGGCGGTCTGCACCCAGAACTCCCCCGCCGGCACCACCCCGGCATCCACCACCGCCTGGCCCAGGCAGCGCAGGCCGTTGCCGCTGGTCTCCGCCCC
>Ga0070739_10000830_pt1 | contig 52943 bp, 32 predicted proteins | sample Coa_R1_7_FD_66445 | JGI IMG/M metagenome (GOLD analysis project Ga0070739, IMG submission 66445) | Surface soil microbial communities from Centralia Pennsylvania, which are recovering from an underground coalmine fire - Coalmine... | ecosystem: Environmental > Terrestrial > Soil > Unclassified ...
GCGTCCAGCCAGCACTTCACCACCGCCTTCCGCCGCGTCACCGGCATGGCGCCGCGCCAGTACCGGCGATCCCTCTCGCCGGCCGTGGCAGCGCCGCACCACGCGGTGGCGCGCTAGGTCAGCGGTCCCAATCCCCGTAGCGGAAGTGGTGGGTGATGTCGTCGAGCCGCTGCAACGTCGCATCGTCGAGGCGCACATCGACGGCGGCCAGGGTGTCCTTCAGCTGCTCGGGCCTGCTCGCGCCCACGATCGGCGCGGTGACCGCGGGGTTGTGCAGCACCCAGGCCACCGCCAGGGTCGGCAGCGGCATGCCCAGGTCCGTGGCCACCTGCTGCAGCTTCTCGACGGCGTCGAACGACTGGTCCTGCCAGTAGCGCCGCTGGTACAGCGCACCCGCGTTGCCCAGCGCGAAGCGCGTGCCCGCGGCGGGCGCGGCCGCGCGGTCGTGCTTGCCCGACAGCATGCCGCCCGCGATGGGGTTGTAGGGGATGACGCCGAGGCCCTCCTCGCGACACATCGGCAGCAGCTCGCGCTCCATCTCGCGGAAGAGCAGGTTGTAGCGCGGCTGCACCGAGGCGAAGCGGCCCGTGCCGAGCACCTCGCTGCGCCCCAGCGCCCGGGCGATGCGGTACGCCTGCCAGTTGGAGCAGCCGATGTGGCGCACCTCGCCGTTGCGCAGCAGGACGTCGAGCGCCTCCAGGGTCTCGTCGACCGGCGTCGACTCGTCGAAGCCGTGCAGCTGGTAGAGGTCGACGAAGTCGGTGCCCAGGCGCCGCAGCGAGCCGCGGATGGCGTCGAGGATGTGGCGGCGGTTGTTGCCCTGGTCCCAGGGGCGCTCGCCCATCGCCCCGAAGCACTTGGTGGCGACGACGAAGCGGTCGCGCCTGCCCGCCAGCCAGCGACCCAGGATCTCCTCGGTGCGCCCGACGCTCTCCAGCCCGCCGCCCAGCGGGTAGACGTCCGCGGTGTCGAGGAAGGTGACGCCCGCCTCGGCCGCGACGTCGAGGATGGCCCGCGAGGTGGGCTCGTCGCACTGCAGCCCGAAGGTCATGGTGCCGAGGCAGACGCGGGAGACCTTCAGCCCCGTCGAGCCCAGCCGGACGTTCTCCATGGCGGCCCACTTTAAGCGAAGGGAAAGGCCGAACCGGGAGACTGTCGGTCCATGAGCTCGTGGCCGCCCCCGCCGCCGCCCCCGCAGCAGCAGTGGCCGTACACGCCGCCCCAGCAGCAGTGGCCGCCCGCGCCCGTGGCGCCGCCGCGGCCCTGGATCACCGGCAGGCTGGCGGCCGTCGCCATCGCCGCGGGGATCCTGGTGGGTGTCGGGGTGGCGCTGCCCATCGCCCTGGCCAATCGCGGCAACCAGAGCTCCGGAAGCACGGCCGGCGGCGGCGGCTCCACACCCTCGGCGACGCCGGTGCCCAACGGTCCCGCCGCCGTCCAGGCGCGCCAGCTCTACGCGCAGGCGCTCGCCGCCACCCGCTCCGCCGCCGGCGTGCACTACGTCGCGGTCACCACCGGCGCGGGCGACCAGAAGACCACCGGCGACGCCGGCCAGTCGAACGGCACGCAGTCGATCACCGTCACCTCCAGCTTCGGCGCCGAGCAGTTCGACCTGGTTCTGGCCAACGATGTCGTCTACTTCAAGGGCAACGCGCCCGCCGCCGAGGACCAGCTCGGCGTGGCTCCCGCCGACGCGCCCAACGTGGCCGGCAAGTGGGTCTCGGTGGCGCGCGGCGACGGTCCGTACACCGTGCTCCAGCCCGGCATCACCTGCGCCGACCAGGCGGCCGAGATGCCCATGGTGGCCAGCTCCACCGAGCAGGTCGACGACAACGGCGTCAAGGCGGTCCGCATCCACGGCGGCGTGCCGGCGCACCAGGACGTGCCCGCCGGCACCGCGACGATGGACGTCGACGCCAGCAGCCACCTGCCGATCAACTACGTCTCGACGGTGAGCGCCGGCAACGTGTCGCTGACCAGCACCACCACCTACAGCGGCTGGGGCAAGGCGCCCAGCACCAGCGCGCCCGCCGGTTCGGTCGCGTGGTCGACGCTCAACACCAGCGAGCCGCCCGGCGGCTACGGTGGTGGCGGCGGCGGCGGAGCGACCCCGACGCCGCCGGGAGCCTAGGCGGAGCCGAGCAAGGCCGTCACCGCCGCCGGCAGCGGCGGCATGTTCGGCGCGGGGCACGCGGTGGACACGCTGGGCGGCACCGCCGGTGTCCAGGTCACGTCGAGCGGCGTGGTGGTGACGCTCTCGCCCGACGAGGTGAAGGAGCGAACGGTGATCTGGTAGTCCTGGCCGGGGATCAGTCCGGACAGGGTGACCCGGTGCGAGGTCACCGCGGTGGCATCGTCGACGGCCTGCATGTAGTACGTCGAGTCGCTGGTCATCTGCCCGTCGGCGGACTGCACGATGCGCGGCCCGACGTCGACCTGCGAGGTCATCGCCGCCGACGTCGTCCAGGTCACCGTCACGGCCGGACAGGCGGCGCTGAGCGCCGCGCCCGCCGCCGAGATGGTGGGCAGCGAGGTGCCAAGCCAGCCCTGCTCCAGGGCGTCGAAGCCGAGGGTGCTCACCCGCTCGCCGGTGTCGCCCGGCGTCAGCGCGTCGTTGACCGAGAAGAACTCAGGCACCAGCCACCCGCCGTCGTTGGGGAGCTGGCCGACCGAGCCCTGGACGGCGTCCGTCTCGTGTGTCCACGGCGTCGCGGGCAGCGGGTCGAAGACCGACGCCTCGGTGCCCCACCACTTGTCGGCGTACTCCCAGTCGAGCCCGCCGAAGAACGGCGCCTGCTGGTTGGACGATCCCGACAGGTACGGCGACATGTCGCTCCAGGCGGTGCTGAGGTAGCTGGCCTGGTCCGCCTGGTCCTCGAAGCTGCCTGGTGTCGCGCAGGCGTAGGCCGTCCCCGAGACGTTGACGGGCAGCAGCCACTGCACCCACCAGCCGCCGAATCCCGGCGTGCAGAAGTAGCGGTCGACGCCGAACTCCTCGACCATGACGGGGATGGTCGTGGCCGAGGCCGCCGTGGCCTCGGTCGATGCGGTGGTGCCGTTCAGGGTGCAGGAGCGGGTGGCCAGATGGGCGTCGTCGCCGTAGAGGTGCAGTCCCCAGAACTGCAGCTCAGGGGCGTCGGAGGAGGCGATCCAGCCGAGGCAGCCGCCAGGACCGCCCGAGGTGACGCCGGTGCCCACCAGGTGGTTGGAGTCGTCGGCGCGCACGTCGGCGGCCAGGGTGTTGAGCTGCCCGGGGTTGCCGGCGCTGCCGTACCACGCGGCCGGAGTCGAGTCACCGCTTCCCTCGACCTCGTTCTCCAGCTCCCAGAAGAGCGTCGCTGGGTTGTCCTTCCAGCCGGAGATCTGCTGGGCGATCTGGGTGGGGAACTCGGTCATGAAGCCGTCGGTCCCGGGGTTCATCCCGATGGGCGGGAAGAGGTCGAACTCGACCCCGACCCCGTTGGCGGCGAAGGCGTCGAGACACTGCGTCTGCCTCTGGGTGGGCGCCGGATCCGGAAAGGCGGTGAACAGGCGGATCAGCGTGGCGCCGGCGCCGCCCAGCAGCGCGGCGTCGGTCTGGCAGTCGGCGGGGAAGTCCGCCCAGCCGTCGACGCCGAAGGGCCCGGGAGTTCCGATGGGCGAGTCGCCGTACACGTAGCCCTTGGCGGTGAAGGGCTGGCCGTTGAGCAGCACCTCGCGCGTGCCGGCCTGCAGCGAGGTGACGTTGGGGCCGCTCGTCCCCAGCGAGACGCCGGTGACGTCCAGCGAGTCCCCCACCGCCCAGGCGCCGAGCGCCACCACGGCGACGTCGACGGTGCCCGAGTCCGGATGCGGTGCGGTGACGCCGAAGGCCTGCGACGCGCTGTGCAGGGTGATGGGCGCCGAGGGCGTGCCGTCGAGAGTGACCTCCACCTGCCGTCCGGGCGTGCCGGTGACGCGGCCGACGAGGTACTGCGGACCGTCGGCCGCCGCCGCGCTTCCCTGCAGGGCGACAGCGCCGCTCGCGGCGACCAGCGGAGCGGCGCTCAGCGAGGTCGCAGCCGGCCGCTGCACGGCCCAACCGGAGGCGCCGTCGAGCGCAGCCGTCACGTCCCGCGCGCTGTGGGGGCCGAGCGGCCCGGTCGAGGCGGATGCGGGCGTCTCCGCCGCAGCCCTGGTTCCGGTGGGGATCCCGGTGATGGCCAGCAGCGGCATGACACCGATGAGCAGGGCGGCGCGTCGCACGACTCGATACCTCCTTCCTGTGCTTCGAGCGGCCACTGTGCACGTGTGCACCGGGCGGCGTCTTGCACATTGCTGCTGCCACGTTTCAGACACGCCGCCGCGGGCGCGCGGTGGCTCAGGAGCCTGCCAGCACCAGCCCGGGGCGCGGTGCCACGCCCTCGGCCAGGGTGAGCCGGTAGTCGCGCGGCGCCATCCCGGTGACGCGCCGGAACGCGGTGGTGAAGTGCTGGCTGGAGGCGAAGCCGAAGTCGAAGGCGACCGCGGTGATGCTGCCGGCGCCGGCCAGGGCGCGCGAGGCTTCGCGGATGCGCCGCCGCAGGTGGTACTGCGCCGGCGGGATGCCCGTCTCGCGGCGGAAGCGGGTGGCCAGGTGCGACACGCTGCAGCCCAGAGTTCTGGCCAGGTCTGACACTTCCAGTGGCTCGCGGAGCCGCGCCTCGATGAGGTCCACGGCCCGCTGCACCAGCTCGGAGCGCTCGCGCTCGCCGGCCGCGCGGCTGGAGGCGTCGACCACGGCCAGGAGGAGCTCGAGCAGGAGGGCGCGGGCGCGCAGCGTGGCCAGGTGGCCGCGCTGGTCGAGGCAGTCGAGGAGGCGGTGGTAGCGTCCCGCCAGGTCGCTGCCGGCGGTGACGTGGCGCGCCTGCAGGGTGCGCAGCGCCTCGACCAGCATCCGCGCCTCGGAGGGCGGCAGGCCGAGGTAGGTGCGGCCCTCCTGGCGAGGCTCCTCGACATCGACCTGCACGGTGTGGAGGGTGCAGGGCGAGAGGATGCCGTTGGCGAAGCCGTGCAGCTCGCCGGGATGGGAGACGATCACCTCGCCGCCCGAGATCTCGCGGGTCCCCTCCTCGGTGCACCACTCCAGCCATCCCCGCTCCAGGTAGGTGATCTCGATGGTCTCGTGCCGGTGCGAGGCGAAGAAGCGCGACATCGCGCGGTTGGTGGCGATGCGCTGGACGAAGTGCAGCTCGGGCAGCCCGGGCAGGGGGAAGCGGTGGTAGCGGTTGCTGACGCCCGGGTGCTCCAGCAGGGTGCTGCCCGCGAGAGGCGCCGGCGGCACCGGCCAGGGCGGCCGTTCAGCCCAGCCGCGCCCCTCGACGACGCGCAGCCGCGCGGCGACGGTCAACGCCGGCCCGCCTGCCGAGCCCTTCCAACCATAGTTGGGAAGTGATGTTAACTATCAGGCGCCGTCCGGCGCAAGGGCAGGGGGCCGACCTACCCCGGCACGGCCACCACCCGGCGCCCGTCACGCAGGAAGGGGTCGGCGTTCTGCACGGGGAGGTCCGGCGGGTCGTCCTGCATGAGCGGCTCCGCGGAGTACTGCGCCAGGTAGACGCGCCGCGGCGCTCCCGTACGGTTGGGCCCGCTGCGGTGGAAGAGGACGCTGGAGAAGACGGCGATGCTGCCCGCGGGCGCGATGACGGGCACGCCGGGGTCGTCGCCGAAGTAGCCGAGCAGGTCGTTGCTGCCGGCCAGCCGCCGGTGGTCGGCCACCTCGCGGCTGCCTGCGCGCGAGAAGGGGAGCAGGTAGACGGTGCCGTTGTCCTCGTCGACGTCGTCGAGGGTGCACCAGCAGGAGAGGTAGGGAAGGTGTGGCGTCGACTTGACCTTGGCGACATAGCCGGAGTCCTGGTGCCACTCGAAGGTCATGCCCACCTCGGCGGCCTTGACCACGTACTGGTTGAAGAAGTGCCAGACGTCCCCGCCCAGGGTGGCACGGCAGACGTCGGCCATGAGGTCGGAGAAGAGGAACTCCTTCACCCGCGGCTGGGTCTGGTGCACGTTGCCGATGAAGTAGCGCCTGCCCCGGTGGCTGATGTCCCACACGTCGGTGCCGAGCTCGTCCATGTGCCGGTCGACGGCCTCGATGCCGGACTGCAGCTCGGCGCGCAGCAGCTCGAGATGCTCCTGAGGGATCACCGACTCGAGGAGGAACCATCCCTCGTCGACGAATTGCCGGCGCTGCTGCTCGCTGACCACCGACGGGCTGATCATCGCTTCGCCTCCTTCACCTGCACCACCCAGTCGCACCCGGAGGTGATCTTCATGTAGTACGCGCCGGCCATGGGATAGGCCAGCGTGCCGTTGCCCTTCATGCCCTTGACCACGACATGCGGGTTGGTGGCCACCAGGGTGTCGTCGTCACCGTTCAGCATGTCCCAGCTGAAGGCGCGCTGCAGCGCGGGATTGCGCAGCGCCGCGGAGGTGCAGTCCCACTTGTAGTCGACCGACCAGGCGCCCTGCGGGTCGAAGACGAACGTCTCGTCGGGCCCGCTCCCGCTGCTGCTGACGAGCAGCGCACCGCCACCGCTGCCACAGCCGCAGAGCAGGAGGGCCACCGCCAGCATCGCCGCGGGGAACGTCCTTCTCACTGCTCCGCACCGCCCGGCAGCTCGGAGATGGTGGCCTCGATCGTCGAGGTGTACTGCGTCGGGTTGCTCGGCTTGGTCGCCCACGTCACCGAGTCCTGCACCGAGATGGCGCCGTACTGCGGGGCGATCCAGTAGGCGGCGTCGAGGCCGACGTCGCTGGAGGGGCCGATCAGCTCGGCGCTGAGTGTCACCTGGTACGCGTAGATGACGCTGCCGCAGGCGTCGACGCGACCTGCGCCGACCACCGTGCCGGTCCCCTTGAGGGCGAGCTCGTGGGTGCCGTCGACGCCGTCGACGTTGAAGGTGGTGCCCACCTGCGCCGCCGCGGGAAAGGCCAGCAGCTGCACCGGGTTCTGCGGGACGAACTGGTCGTTGCCCGTGGGCGCGTAGCCGTCGATCTCGGTGAGGTACAGCCCGGCGCCCTCGGCGGCGGCGGCGCTGGCCACGTCGACGCCGGCGGGGTCGACGAGGAACTTGGTGACCTGGGTGACCGTTCCCTCGGTCTCGCTGGTCTGGTAGGTGAAGGTACCCTGCGCCGTCATCGGGGTGCTCTGCACGGTGCGCACGACGTCGGGCGCGGCGGGCACGACGCTCTTGGCCGGCGCGGTGTACTGCACCTGCCCCGACTGGTGGAAGTGGTACGAGCCGTTGGCGGGCGGCGCCTCCGGCTGGCTGCTCAGGGCCACCTGCGCCGGCGCGCGCGGGTCGGCGGGTGGACAGGGGTTCGGTGTGGCGAAGGAGATCGACGGCAGCGCCACCGCGTGGGGGTAGCTCACCGGCGGGGGCGGCTGCAGGAAGCCCGGGAAGGTGGCCATGGGATTGAGGTTGGGCAGCGCCGCGACCGCCGTGGGCGAGGGCAGGCTGCCGCCCAGCAGCACGTTGGCGGGCTGCCCGTTGAGGTTGGCGTCGATCGACGTGGACGGGCCGCAGGCGGCCAGCGCGCACAGGAGGGGCAGCAGTGCTGCTGCACGGCGGGCGCGGTTCATGCGGCGGGCTGCGACGTGGTGCCGGGCACGGCGTCCTCCTGGATCTCCTGCTCCACGGTGGGTGTCTCCGGCGCCGCCATCGGGCGGCCGTTCTCGAAGTCGATCAGCGCCTGCACCGTTCCCTGCATGGCGCGGGCGCCGAACTCGTCGCGCAGCACCATCACCGCCATGGTCTCGGTGTGCGGCGGGAACCAGAGGAAGAGGCGCTGGCCCGGGAGCTGGAACGAGTAGTAGCGCTCGCCGTGCCAGTAGAGGCGCTGTCCCCCGCCGTTGCCCGAGGTCAGGTTCTTCTGGATGGTCTTGACGATCTCGTGCCCGGGGCAGTCGTCGGGATTGGCGGCGCAGTGCTGCGTCATCGACTCGACGAGGTCGTCGGTGGTGTATTGCGGCTTGAGCAGCGAGAGCTGGAACGACCCCTCCACGAGAACGTCGTGATGGATGGAGTACACCTCCCCCAGCGTGACCATGGCGTTGGCGTCGTGCCGGTAGATGGCCTCCGCGGTGGTCTCGCGATGCAGCGTGAGCGCACCGATGCCGGTGGGCGCCACGCTGGTGGGGAGGTGGCGCGCCGGCGGCGACGCGGCCGGGCCGCCACATGCCGTGAAGGCGAGCAGCAGCATCAGCAGCGTCGCACTGGAGGCGATGCGATGGCGCAGGCGGCGGGCGCGGCGCCGGGCGCGCAGGCGGTCGCGCCATCCGGCGTGCGCCGTGCCGTCCCCGGACGGCTGCGGCCACAGGTTGGGGATCTCGCGTGTGTAGGGATGGCGCAGCGAGGCGCGCGAGATGGCACCGATCAGGCGGTTGGTGACGGGCTGTGACATGCGCAGCCGCGCGCTGAGCGTCGCGCCGAGCTGCTCGGCGGCGTCGGCGTCGGCGGCGCGCAGGTCGCGCCGCAGGTCGCCCCAGAGGGCGCGAGACGCCAGCCAGGCGAACTCCTCGAGGGCGGGGTCGGGTGCGAAGTGGTCGAGGAAGCGCACCGGTGTCGCGCCGGGGTCGCCCAGGTTGAGGTCGTCGGCGAGGTCCCTCCACTCCGCGTAGGCGACGGTGATGCGGGCGCCCGGTCCGAGCCCGCGCGCCCAGCGCCGCCGTCGCTGGCGGCGGAGCAGCTTCACCGGCCACGGGAAGACGGCGAAGGCGAGCAGCAGCGCCAGCGCGGTGGGCACGATGCGCACCGCGTACCACTGCGCGTACTGGTAGAGGGCGGTGATCTGCGGGACTTCCTCGGGGACGTAGACGAGCAGCGAGAGGCGGCCTGAGTCGCGGATGAAGGGGTTGGTGTTCTTCGGCTTGGTGTCGGTGCTGCGCTGCGCGTGCGGCGGCACGCCGGTGAGCGGCACCCAGCCGTAGCCGTTGAAGTACACCTCCAGCCACATCGCCGCGTGCTGCGGGTGCACCACCAGCGTGTTGCCGGGTCCGGGGTCGCCGCCGTAGTAGCCGTAGCCGACGCGCGCGGGCACCCCGGCCCAGCGCGCCAGCAGCGCCTCCGACGCGGTGATCTCGTACGGCGTGGCGTTGCCGCCGTTCAGCTCGTCGACCACCCTCTGCACCGGCAGGTCCTGGGGCACGCCCTGCCCGGCGGCGACGACGCGGGTGAGGAAGTAGGTGCGCAGGAACTGGAGGCGGTCGTAGGCGTCCTCCGTCCCGCCGTTCTTCAGCACGTTCTGGCGATAGGCGGCCAGAACGTCGGCCACCGCCGCCGGCGGTGTCGGCGCGTCGAGGAACTGCTGCATCGACGCGGGCGGTGCACCCGCCTTGGCCAGCTGCGCGCCGCTGGGGAGCACCGGCGCGGTGACGTCGTAGCGCAGCCCCGGCTCCGCGCGCTGGTCGCTGAGCTTCATCGTCCCGGTGCGCGGGTCGACGTCGACCGCGGCGTGCAGGCCGTTGACCAGATAGGCGCCGGCGGGGACGGGCAGGTAGTGGCCGGGGAGGTTGGCCACGTCGATGCTGACCGTGTACGTCGGCGTGCCCTTGGGCGGTGCGCCGCCGACGTGGCTCGGCGAGTCGTAGTGCTTCAGCGTGGTCGGGTCGTACGGTGGAAGCAGCCACGCCTGCTGCTTCTGGTCGTAGATGTCGATGACTCCCATGCGCAGCACGTTGCCCTGCACGCCGCTGTCGCGGAACAGCACGGTGTCGGCCACCGGCGGCGGGACGGGCGGCTTCTGCGGCGGGATGACGTGGTCCCTGCTGGGCTGGGGGAAGAGGAAGCCCGCCGTCGAGAAGAGCACCAGCACGACCGCCAGCCCCACCGCCATCACCCCGGCGCGCCCGACCCGGCGCAGCTCGAAGGCTGCTCCGGTGACGCCGCTGCGCGCCAGCTCGGCGCCCTCGGCCAGGGTCAGCCCGATCACGCCCAGCACCACGCCGACGGCGACGGACGGCACCTCCGCGCCGGGCGGCTGGATCAGCGCAGCGGCGAAGGCCAGCGGCAGCGGCGCCATCACGGCCAGCTTGGGCCGGTCGCTGGCCACCGCGAACGACGCGGCGCCGCCCGACACCAGGACGCACAGCGCCACCTCGATGAAGCGCCAGCCCGGGTCGAAGGAGATGGGCGGCTGCAGCAGGCCGCCCTGGCGCACCGCCTCGATGACGAGGTCAGGCATCGAGGCGCCGCTGTGCGCGTCGGGCGCGATCAGCAGCGCGCCGGCGGCGAGCGCCAGCGGCACCAGCAGGAACTGGATCAGCGCGGGAGGACGCAGCCGGTAGGAGAGCAGGATCAAACCCGACCCGAGGGCGACTCCGAGCAGCGCCACCGCATGCGCGGCGGCGAAGTCCTTGAACACTCCCGCCAGCACCCAGCCCGCCGCCGCCGAGGTGCAGGCGGTGCCCAGCACGGTGTTGAGCACCGGCACGTGGCGGGTCTCCGCAGCGGCGTCCTGCGCAACGGGCGGCGCCGCGGCGTCGATGACGACGTCGTCCGCGACGGCGGCCGCTGCTGCGCTCTCGGGTTCGACGACCTGCACGGTCCGGCCTCGCACCATCACTGCTTGACGGCCACCTGCAGCGCCGCGCGGAAGAGCGGCGCCAGCGGCGTCCCCGGCTTGACCCGCACCACCTGCGCGCCGATCTCCCGCGCGCGGTGCACCGAGGCCGGGTCCGACTCGTCCCAGACGATGGCCACGACGGACACCGAGGCGCCGGCGTTGACCAGCATCCCGGCCAGGCCCGCCGAGCGCGCGTCGAAGTGCGAGGTGATGCACACCACGTGCGCGTCGCGGCGGCCGCCGCGGATGAGCCGTTCCATGCCGTGGTGCAGCGGCTCGCCGCACATCGCCACCGCGGCCAGGCGGTCGAGGTAGTCGATGCGGGCACGCGAGCCGCGGAACTGCGCCCCCAGCTCGGCGTCGTTGCTGATCAGGCGCACCGACATGCCGTCCTTGATGTGCTGCACGCCCACCGAGGCGGCGACGCGCACCGCCGACTCGAAGGTGTCGGAGGGGTCGCCTGCGGAGTGCCAGTTGCGATCGTTGTCGAGCACGACGGTGACGCGGTCGGAGATGCCCTGCTCGAACTCGCGGACGAGCAGCCGGTCGGTGCGCGCGAAGGCCCGCCAGACGACGCGGCGCATGTCGTCGCCGGGGACGTAGTCGCGCATGCCGTAGAACTCGAAGCCCTCCGGCCACGGCTTCGACAGCGGCGGGCGCAGCGGCGGCTCCTCGAACTGCCGCGTCAGGGGACGGTCGAACACCACCTCGGTGGAGGGATGCACGATCATCTCCACGGGCTCGGAGAGCACCTGCCGACGCCGCGCCAGGCCGACGGGGTCCTTGAACTCCGCCACCAGCGGGCCGACGCGGTACACGCCGCGCAGCCGCGGGCGGATCTCGTAGGTGTGCTTGAGGTCCTGCCCCGGCGAGAGCGTCAGCACCGGGAAGCGCACGGTGCGGCCGAGATGCGGGTGCAGCGACTCCTCGACCACGAAGGTCGTGGCCCGCGCCGACGCCGTCAGGGTCAGCTCGCAGCGCAGGCGCTGCCCCTCACGGGCGCGGCGCGGCAGCCGTGAGCGCACCGCCTCGACGCGCCGCTGGCGCCGCGCCAGCACCACGGCCACCGCGAAGAGCAGCACCAGTCCGTAGGCCACGAGGTAGAGCGCGCGCCCGCCGACGGCGTTCGCCAGCAGCCAGCCGAGCACGGCAAGCGCCAGCGCCACCAGGCCACCGAGGGTGACCCCGGTGCGGCGCTCGACGGCCTGCAGCGCGCCGGAGCTGGGTGCGGCGAGTCGGTTCAGCATCGGCTACGCGGAGGTCCGCACTCCGATCGGCGGCTTGACCCGGTTGAGCAGGCGGTCGATCACCTTGTCGATGGTCTCGTCGCGCAGCTCGGCGTCCGGGGTCAGCGAGATGCGGTGCGCCAGCACCGGCTTGATGATCGCCTGCACGTCGTCGGGCATCACGTCCTCGCGCCCGCTCGAGGCGGCGACGACCCGCGCTGCCCGCATCATCGCCAGCGAGGCGCGTGTCGAGGCCGGCAGCAGCAGCGAGGCGTCGTGCCGCGTCGCCTGCACCAGCTCGGCGATGTAGCGCTTCACCTCGGCGGAGGCCTCCACGCCGCGCGCCCACTCCTGCATCGCCAGCACGTCCTCCAGGGTGCAGACGGGCTGCAGCGACTCGATCGCCTCCTGCGAGTAGTTGCTGTCGAGCACCTCGATCTCGGCCTCGATGTCGGCGTAGCCGAGGGAGAGCTTGAACATGAAGCGGTCGAGCTGCGCCTCGGGCAGGGGGAAGGTGCCGGCCAGCTCGATGGGGTTCTGCGTCCCGATCATGAGGAAGGGGCGCGGCAGGTGATGGGTCACGCCGTCGACGGTGACGTTGCGCTCCTGCATCGCCTCCAATAGCGCCGACTGGGTCTTCGGCGTCGCCCGGTTGATCTCGTCGGTGAGCAGGATGTTGGTGAACACCGGGCCGGGGCGGAAGGTGAACTGGCGCGTCTGCAGGTCGATGACGCTCGACCCGGTGACGTCGGACGGCAGCAGGTCGGGCGTGCACTGGATGCGCGAGGTGCCGGCGTCGATGCTCTGGGCCAGCGATCGCGCCAGCATCGTCTTGCCGGTGCCCGGCAGGTCCTCGAGCAGCACGTGGCCGTCGGCGAGGACGCAGATGACCACGGTGCGGACCACCGGGTCCTTGCCCTTGATGACCCTGCCGATGTTGGCGACGACGGCTTCGAAGGTCTCCCGGAAGAGCCCGGGGGTCATCGTGGGGACGGGTTTGCTCATGGTGATGCTCAAGTCAGCTGACCTCTTCTGTCATCGATTCTGGGCGAGCTTCTTCCAGCCGTTCTCCAGCCGGTAGCGGACGGGGACGAGCGCCGCCGCGCCGCTCGACTCGCGGCGCAGTGGCGGCAGGACGATGCGATCGGAATCCCCGTCCGTCCTGCGGGGTCCGTCGAGACTGGGGACGGCGATGCGATGGCGGCGGGCGATCTGCCGCAGGATGGCGTCACGTGCCGCGAACACGGCGGTGACCAGGCCGCCGGGCGAGAGCAGCAGCACGGCGATGAGCCCCGCGCCCGTTCCCAGGGTGGTGAGCAGCGGGTTCTGGAAGAGCAGCAGGCAGCCGAAGAAGGCCGTGCCGAGCAGCGGTCCCGCAATCGACCCGAGCCCACCCACGACGGCGATGAGGAAGATGGTGATGCTCACCGCGGGGATGAACGACACCGGGTCGACGGCATGCTCGTGGAACACGAACAGCCCACCCGCGCCCGCCGCCAGCGCGCCGGAGATGGCGAACGCCTGCAGCCGGGCGACCACCAGGTTGACGCCGAACGACTGCGCCGCCGCGTCGTTGTCTCGACAGGCGACCAGGACGCGCGCCATGCGCCCGCGTTTCAGCCCGATCACGAGCAGCACCGCGATGGCCAGCATGGCCAGGCAGAAGAAGTAGAACCAGCGCTCGTCCTCGAGGTCGAGGCCGAGGAAGAACGGGCGGGTGACGCCGCTGGGCAGCCAGCGTCCCAGGAAGGTGGGGTCGAGGACCAGCGTCGACACCAGCAGGCCGAAGGCGAGGGTGCTGACCGCGAGGTGGAAGCCGCGCAGGCGCAGGGCGGGCAGCCCGATCAGCACCGACGCGACGCCGCCGACCGCGGCGGCCGCGATGACGCACGGCACGATGTCGAGCCCGATGCGATCGCGCAGCATGGCGGCGACGTACGCACCGATGCCGACGAAGGCGAACTGGCCGAGGCTCACCTGGCCCGCCCAGCCGGTGAGCACCAGCACCGACAGCGCCACGATCGCCTCGATGAAGAGCAGCGACCAGATCGACGTCTGTCCCGGCGCGGCGATCAGCGGAACGGCGGCGAAGAGGGCGACGAGGAGCACGATGGTCCAGCGCACCAGCCCGCGAACCGCGGGGAGGTGGCGCAGCTCCGGCGGGATGGGGCGCACCTCCTTCGCCGCCAGGTAGGCCGCGCCCGACTCCTGCTCGGCGCGCGACTCGCGACGGCGGTGGCTGAGCAGGAAGGCGCCGCCGATGACGCCGAGAAGCACGGCGTCGAACGGTGCCTGGGTGCCCAGCATCCAGAGCATCACCTTGGAGACGATGCCCAGCGCGATCGCGCCGGCCACCGCCATGGGGATGCTGGTCATCCGGCCGATGGCGACCGCGGCGAGCACCACCAGCAGCGATCCCGCGTCGACCGCGCCGTTGTTCAGCCCGGCGCCCTGCGTTGAGATGGCGGGGAGGACGACGGCGAGCCCGGAGAGAAGCCCGGCCAGCGCCCAGACCGACCCGGATGTGCGCACGATGGAGATGCCGAGCGTCTGCGCGCGCGACGGGTCCTCAGCCGCTGCGCGCACCGCGATGCCGATTCGGCTGCGCCAGAGCAGCGCCGCGATCACCGCACAGGCGACGCCGGCGACGATGAGCGCCATCAGGCTGCCGATGGGGATGGACACCGCCGCCTGCTGCCCCCAGGCGACGCGCACCGACGAGATCGGGAGCGGCACGGGGATGTGGCCGAGCAGGTTGTCGTTGTCCTGGAAGAGGAGCTGCAGTGCGGCTGGGGCGGTGGCGAGCAGCTGCGCCGCCGCGATGGTGACCACCGTGGCGATGAGTCGCGGCGCGCTGCGGAACAGCCACACCGCGACGGCGTACACGACGTAGCCGAGCAGCGCCGCCACCACCAATGAGACGAGCAGGCTCACCCAGAAGTTGACCGCCAGCATCAGGTCGTAGCGACCGTGGGCCGCGGGCGCCACCAGCTGGCTGGTGAACTGCGCAGGCGACGACTGGAACACGGCGCTGTCGCCCTGCACGGTGGGGAAGCAGCCGCCGCAGATCTCCCGCACCAGCAGCACGCCCTGGGCGTGGCGGGCCAGCTCGAAGAAGAGGAAGCCGGCGACCGCGCCGACCTGGAGCTGGGCGAAGTTGAGGATGCGGTCGGAGCGCAGCACCAGGACGATGCCGATCGCCTGCAGCGCCACGGGCGCGGCACCGGCCACGCCGAGCGCGACGATGCCGACGGGCGCCGCGCCGCGCGCCAGCACGGCGACGACGAACACCAGGAAGGCGCCGCCGATCACGACGAGGTCGAGGTTGCTGCGCAGCCACCGCCGCGCGTCGAGGCGCATCACGGTGGCCGGCTCCCGCTGTCGCACGCGGAGGTGAAGTAGTCGTCACCGGGCCCGCGCGGGAAGGTCGCCCCGGTGTAGCGCGCACCGTGCTGCTCGTAGCACATGGCGCTGGGTCCCTCGTCGGGATACACGCTCGGCGCCGTCTCGCTCCACCACCAGACGGTGGCGTCCTGGGTCATGTAGTGCACACCGGGGAAGCCCACCGCTCCCTCCTGCTGCCAGCTCGGCGGGTTGGGGAACTGCGTCCTCTCCAAGCCCTGCTCGAAGGTCGTGGGATTGAGGTTGGGGCCTGCCATCTGGATGCCGGCGGCGGCGAGCAGCAGCTCGTGGTAGGTCAGCTCGAGGTGCATGAACGCCGTCGCGCCCGAGTTCGACGCGGTGGGGAACACGTACGACGGGTCGGTGTCCCACACCGCCCACTGCGCCGGGCTGGCCGCGTAGGCCACCTGGCGCGGCCCCCAGCTGAGGCCGAAGAGCTGGTTGGCACGCTGGTCGGAGTCCGGCCAGAAGAGGCGCGGGATGGGGTCGTAGTCGTTGCCCCACATCGTCGCCGGCATGATCCATTCGGGGTGGTACTGCTGGCTGTCAGCGCCGCTGGCGAAGAACTGCTCCAGCCAGGGGAGCCCGAAGAGCACGACGCTGGTGATGCCCTCCGACTGGAACTTGGCCATCACCTGCTGGAAGGCCTGCGGGTTCTCCTCGTCCGCGTAGCCGCCGCCCGGGTTGCGCTGCGCCGGCATCAGCACCGAGTCGGCCAGGGTCACGCCGCAGCGCGCCAGCGCATCCTTGAGCGGCTGGTCGGTCATGGGCTGGGCGCCGTCGGCGTCCCACTCCAGGATGGAGCCGAACTTGCGCTTGCTCTGGTTCATCGGCTGCGGCGGGGTGACGCCGACGTCCTGCCCGCTGGCGTGCGTCGCCAGCCCCCCCGCCAGCGACCGGCACACGTAGTCGCCGGTGTCGCTCTCCTCCTTGTCGGCGCTCTCGTAGTACGACCACATCAGCGGGCCGTACGACTCCATCTGCGCCTCGCTGAAGTAGGGCGACGCGTCGACGGCGATGGCGCCGTCCTTGGCCGCCTCGTCCATGAAGCACTCGCTGGACTCGTTGTAGAAGTCCAGCACGATGAACGCGTTGTCCTGCTTGACCAGCTGGTCGGCGACCTGGCGCTCGCCGGGCGTGCTCCCGCTCGAGCTGCAGCCGAGGCCCGGCTTCTCCTCGATGAAATTGATCTTGCGGCCGTAGAACTCGAAGTGGTTGTTGAAGAAGTTGGCCAGGTCTCGCTCCAGCTCCATCTGCGTGTTGGCGCCGTTGTTCTCGACCCAGTAGGCGATGTTGATCTGGCTGCCGGTCACACCGTGGTACGTGGCCCCGCCGTTGCCCTTGGGGTCGTTCCAGTAGGGGATGCACGGCGGCGACTGGGTGTCGGCGATCTGCCGCGGCGGGTAGCCGGGCGTCTCGACGCACTGCAGCTCGCTCGGTGAGCTGCCGCCCGCCGGAGTCGGCGTCGCTCCCGCAAGGGCCGCCGCGCCGGACGGCGAGGGCGACGGCGTCGGCGTGCCCGCGACGCCCGCACCCTGCCCCTGCCCGTTGATCGCCGTCTGGTTGTTGGGCGCCTTGTGGATCTGCTGCGTCACCTGGGGCGCGAACTCGGCGATCGTCTCGGCGGGTGCCTGCGAGAAGCGGATGGCCAGCGGGACGATGACGACCAGCATGGCCAGCGCCGCGCAGAGCCCGACGATGCCCGGCGCGCGCGGACGCGACTCGCGGTGCGCGATCGCCTCAGCCATCGCGCCTCTCCGTCGCGGCCGCGCCCACCAGGTCGACGTCGCCGCGCCCTGAGCGGGCCGCCACCGCAGCGCCGCCGGCGCCGAGCAGCGCGGCCTTGACGTGCGGATCGGCGAGGACCTCGGCCGGCGTTCCCTGCCGCACCGTGCGCCCGAGCTCCATGGCCACCAGCCGGTCCGACACCTGGGTGATCAGGGCGAGGTCGTGCTCGATCACCAGGATCCCGCATCCCGTCTCCTTGCGGATGCGCTGAATCGTCGTGGCCAGCGCCTCCGACTCCGCCTGGGCCAGCCCCGAGCTGGGCTCGTCGAGCAGCAGCAGCTTGGGGCTGGCGGCGAGCTGGCAGGCGATGTCGACGACGCGACGCGTGCCCGTGGAGAGCTCGCTCATGAACTTGTTCTGGTACGGCTCCAGGTGCAGGGTGGCGATGAGGTTGTCGATGCGGCGCGCCGCGCGCCGTTCCGAGCGGCGGGTGAACGGCAGCCACAGCGCTGCGGAGAGAGCGCTGCGGTTGGCGAGGTGCCGGTCGAGTGCGACTGCGATCGTGTCGCGCACCGTCAGCGCCGAGAAGAGGCGCACGTTCTGGTACGAGCGGGCCAGCGCATGGCGCGCGCGCTGGTATGGCGGCAGCGCGGTGACGTCGACGCCGTCCAGGAGGATCTCTCCCGCCGCGGTGTCGACGAAGCCGGTGATGGCGTCGAAGAGCGTCGTCTTGCCGGCACCGTTGGGGCCGACGATGCCGACCACCTCGCCGGGCATCACCTCCAGGTCGACGCCGTCGAGCGCGTGCACGCCGCCGTACGACACGCGCACCCCGCGCACCTGCAGCGCCGGCTGCTCCTCCTCGTCGCGCAGGGTGACTCCGCGGAGCTGGCCGCGTGCCAGCGATCCGCCGCCCTCCTGGAGGAACACGGCGCGGAGGATGTCGCCGCGCCGCGACAGCTCGGCGAGGCTGCCGTCGAAGCGGATCTCGCCGTTCTCCATGAACACCGCACGCTCGGCGAGCTGCAGGGCCACGTTGACCGACTGCTCGACGATGACCACCGTGGTCCCCGCAGCATGGATGCGGCGCACCACGTCGAGCAGGTTGGCGACGACGGTGGGCGCCAGGCCGAGCGAGAGCTCGTCGATGAGCAGCAGCCGCGGGCGCATGATCAGCGCCTGGGCCAGGGCCAGCATCTGCTGCTCGCCACCGGACAGGTCGCCCGCGCGCGTCGACATGCGCTCGGTCAGCCGCGGGAAGAGGCGCAGGGCCTCGTCGCGCCGCGCGGCGCGCTCCTCGGCGGGGTCGCGCCGGTACAGCCACTCGGCGGCGTCGAGGTTCTCCGCGACGCTCAGGGTGGGGAACACCGCGCGACCGCCGGGCATCATCACCACGCCGCGCTCGGCGATCTCGTTGGGTGGCACGTGGGTGACGTCGTCGCCGTCGAGGAACACCGCGCCGTTGCTGACGTGCTGGATGCCGGTGACGGCGCGCAGCAGCGTCGACTTGCCCGCGCCGTTGGTGCCGAGCAGCGCCACCATCTCGCCGTCCCGCAGGTCGAAGTCGAGGCTGCGCAGCACCTGCGAGCCGTCGTAGGTGACCTCGACGTCGCGGCAGACGAGCAGCTTGCTCCTCCCCTCCTCCCTGGCCCGCCGCGACTCGGCGTCGGCCATCGAGGCGGCGAGCATGGCGCGGATGTCGGGGCCGATGGTTCCCGCCGCGGAGAGGAACAGGGCCGAGCAGAGGCCGAGGAACGGCAGCGCCAGCAGCGCGCCGGCCAGGTACCCGCTCGACTGGGCGACGCCGAGGATGGCCGGGATGACGACGGCGCCGACCAGCAGGGACACGCTGTACAGCGAGACGCCGAAGCCGCGGATGCGCGGCGGCACCACCAGCGTGGTGACGCCGAACAGCATGGGTCCGATGAGCGCGCTGGCCACCGCGATGAAGACGTGCAGGGCGATGGCCAGCGGCAGCCAGGGGGAGAGGATGATGCCGACGACGGCGAGACCGTTGGCGAACTGCAGCATCGCCAGCAGCACCATCACCTGCCCGGGCCGGTTGCGCATGAGGCGGTCGGCGATGGGCCCTGAGGCGATCAGCACCGGCAGCATCACCGCGGTGACGCAGGAGAACACGACGGCGCGCTGCAGCGAGTCGAGCTGCCAGTGGTCCGCGTACCAGAAGCTGACCAGCACGGCGCCGACGCCGTTGGAGCCGGTGAGGGTGAACGGCCACGACAGCAGCACCCGGCGGAAGGTGCGAATCGCCATGATCGCGCGCCACGACTCACCCCAGCTCATCGGTCGCTGCTGCTGCAGGGCGACGTCCTCGCCGGCGCCGGCGGCGCGACGGTCCTGGGCGCCGCGCACCGGCTCGCGCAGCAGCATCAGCAGGGCGATGCTCAGCAGCGAGATGGCGCCGACGATGGCGATGGGCACGCGCCACGACGTCGCCGTGGCCAGCAGCCCGGCGAAGAGCGGCGCCAGCACGAGGGCCAGCGTCCCCGCCGACGCCTCCAGGCTGAAGAAGCGCATGCGGACGGCGGGCGGGTAGTAGTCGGTCACCAGCGGCACGCTGGTCGTCTGCGCCATCCCGGTGCCGACCACCATGCCGACGCGCGAGGCGGACAGCGCGCCGGGGCCGGTGGCGCTGGCGGTGCCGAAGAGGGCGAACGCGCTGACCATGGTGCCGATGCGCAGCAGCCGGACGCGCTTCACCCGGTCGACGAGGAAGCCGTAGATGGGCCCGACGATGGCGGTGGCGACGATGGTCAGCGAGATCAGCCCGCCCAGCGCTGCCAGGCCGATGCCGAGGTCGTTGGTGATCTCCGGCCCGAGCAGGTTGAAGGTCGACTGGTCGGCCTGGTTGACGAACGCCCAGGTCATCAGCGCGACCATGGGCACGAGGCTGCCGCCGGCGGCGACCTCACGCGGGCGCAGGGCCGCCAGGTGCTCGCGGATGGTGCTGCGCAGGTCGAGGCGCCTGCCCTCGCCGTCCTCGAACCAGCGGACGGACGCCTCGCCCTCGGGCTCGACGGCGACGGCCCCGGCCGCGGCCATGCGTGCGGAGGGCACCAGCGTGCGGCGCCCATCCTGGTCGGCGACGGCGACGTCCGTCACGGGTCCGCCGCGCATCGTTCCACCTCTAACCTTTCCCCGGCTGACGCGAGCGGGTCGCGTCGCCCCGACGCCCCCGTGGTTGGAGCGAGAGCGTCGAGGACGTCCCGATGATGGCTGGGAGGGCGGCCCCCGTCTTGTCGAATCCTCCACAGCAGGGACGCACAAAACGGCGCCCGCATTGCGGTCCGATAATCGGCGCGGTGGACGAACCCGAGTACACCGGCGCTCCGCCGCTGCACGAGCCGCCGCTCTGCCGCCTCGCCGAGCAGCGACCGATCTTCGCCGAGCGCGGCCGCAGCTTCACCGCCCCCGCCGCCGCGCGCGTCGTCGAGCGCAGCCCGGCGGGCGTCCGCCTCGCCGTCGACCTCCAGGACGGTGGCGCCGCCGAGCTGCTGGTCGAGGCCACGGCGTCGGGCGCGCTGCGGCTGCGCTGGAAGGCGCGCTCCGACGCGCCCGAGCCGGTGAGCGAGGCGGACGGCATGCTCGGTGAGGGCGCCCGTCCCGGCGCGGCCGCGGTGACCGCGACCGGCGACTGCGTGGCCGTCGACACCGGCGCGTGGACCTGGCGGATGTCGCTGCCCTCGCTGGGCTGGGAGCTGCACCGCGGCGACCGCCTGGTGGTGCGCCAGCAGGTCGACGACTGGAACTTCATGTCGGCCGCCAGCCGGCCGCTGGGCACCACGCACGGGCCGTCGAGCCTCCGCACCTGGTCGTACGAGTCCTTCCAGCTGCAGCCCGGCGAGCGCCTCTACGGGCTCGGCCAGCAGTACGGCGCCCTGCAGAAGCGCGGCCTGCGCACCGTGCTCTGGAACACCGACGCGCTGGGCGTCAACGCCACGACGCTGAGCTACCACAACGTCCCGTTCCTGTGGAGCAGCGCCGGCTGGGGCGCGGTGGTGCACACCGGCGGGCGCGTCGCCTGCGAGCTGGGCAACCCCTCGCACGGCACCGCGACGCTGGCCGCGGACGGCGAGGTGCTCGACCTCTTCCTGCTCTGCGGCGACACGCCCGCGGAGCTGCTGCGCGCCTTCTACGAGCTGACCGGCGCGCCGCCGGCGATCGAGCCCTGGGGGCTCGGCGTCTGGATGTCGCGCTGCATGTACCAGTCACGCGACCAGGTGACGACCATCGCCGAGCGCCTAGCCGAGATCGGCATGCCCGTCGACGTCCTCCACCTCGACCCCGCCTGGATGCAGCGCCACCGTCCCTTCAAGCAGGAGTACGGCAGCGACTTCGTGTGGAACGAGGAGGGCTTCGGCGACGCCGCCGGCTTCTTCGCCGAGATGCGGCGCCACGAGCTGCGCGTCTCGCTCTGGGAGAACCCCTATCCGCTGCGCCACTCCGCGATGGAGCGCGCGCTGGAATCCGTCGGCGGCCTGGCTGCGCGCGTCGACGCCGATGGTGCGGCGGAGCCGACGGAGTCGCGAGGCAGCGCGGTCATCGCCGACTTCACCAATCCCCGCGTCGTGGAGTGGTGGACCGAGCAGCATCACGCGCTGATGGCGCTCGGCGCCGCGGCGTTCAAGACCGACTTCGGCGAGGGCGTCCCCGAGGACGCACTCTTCGGCGACGGGCGCACCGGCGCGCAGATCCACAACCTCTACGCGCACCTGTACAACCGCGCCACCTTCGAGGCGGAGCGCTCCGCCGGCATGGCCAACCCGCTCGTCTTCGGCCGCTCGGGATGGCTGGGCTCGCACCGCTACCCGCTGCAATGGTCGGGCGACGCGCGCTCGACGTGGGAGGACCTGCGCGGCGCCCTGCGCGCGGCGCTCTCCGCAGCGCTGACGGGCACGGCGTACTGGGCCTCCGACATCGGCGGCTTCTACGTCCTCCCCGGCATGACGCCGGACCCCGAGCTGTTCGCACGCTGGACGTGGATGGGATGCCTCTCCGGCATCTCCCGCTTCCACGGCACCTTCCCGCACGAGCCCTACGAGCTCCCCGCGGACGCCTGCGCCGCCGTGGTGCAGGCCGCGCGACTGCGCTATGCCCTGCTGCCGTACCTGGTGCGGTGCATGCCACAGGGCCGCACCACCGACCTCCCGCTGATGCGCCCGCTGGTGCTGGCGTATCCCGACGACGAGCGCGTCGCCGACGACGCCACCGAATACATGCTCGGCGACGACCTGCTCGTCGCCCCCATCCTCGAACCGGGCGGCGCGCGCCGCGTCCACCTGCCCGAGGGCGCGTGGGGTGACTGGTGGACGGGCGAGATCGTGGAGGGTCCGGTGACGCTGCCGGTGCGCCTCGGCATCGACCGCGTGCCGCTGTACCAGCGCGCCGGCAGCGCCGTGCCGGTGGGACGCGGCCTGCGCGTCGAGCGGGTGCTCGCCGGCCGGATCACGGAGAAGGCGGCGGACGAGGCCTGGCAGCCCGAGGAACGCTGACCCGAGCCTCGCGGCGTCAGCGCAATCCCAGGCGGACGAGCTGGTCGTCCGGCGCGCCGACGTCGAGCAGCGCCGTGCGCAGCAGCTCGGCCATCTCGGGCTCGACCGCAGTCCCCGCCAGGTCGTGCTCCTCGCACGGGTCGTCGTCGAGTGCGAAGAGGTGGTTGCCCGTGAACTCCCCGCCCGCCCAGAAGGGCATGAGGTCGCCGTCGCGATAGGGCTGGCGGATCACCGGGACGTCGCTGCCCGGCATGCGGTCGAGGGTGGCGCGGCGGTCCGGTGGCGGCATGCGCAGCCGCGGCACCATGGGGACCTCCAGCGTCGACCAGCGATTCGACCAGAGGCTGAGCGGCTCGTTGCCGTTCGCCGGCGCGCGCACGTACTTGGCCGCGCGCGTGATCACGTGCACCTCGCGCCCCCAGACGCCGGCGAGCACGTGCTCGCGCACCGAGTCGTGCTCGCCGAGAATGAGCGGCAGCAGTGAGCGTCCGTGCGTCTCGTGGCGCGGCGCCACGCCGAACACCTCGGCGATGGTGGGGAACAGGTCGACGCTGGTGGTCAGCGCGTCGACGTCGCGCGCCGCGATCCCGGGCCACGCCACCAGCATCGGGATGTGCACGATCGGCTGGTACAGCGGCGCCTTGGGCTTGCCCCAGATGTCGTGCTCGCCGAGGTAGTGGCCGTGGTCGGTGAGCAGCACCACCGCGACGTCGTCCCACAGCGACTGGGCGTCGATGCTCTGCAGGAGCCTGCCGAGCCAGCGGTCGATCATCGTCAGCTTGCCGCCGTAGCCGCCGCGGAGGTGGTCGGCGGCGTCGGGGGCGACGGCGCCGCTCTCCGTCGCGCGTGTCGCGTACGGCGGCCAGATCGGCCCGTCTGCGGCGCGCCGGTACATGGTGTCGTAGGGCGGCGGCAGGTCCCAGGGCTCGTGCGGGTCGAACTCGTCGACGAAGAGCAGGAAGCGCTCGTGGTGGCGCGCCTCGCGCTCGATCCACTCCGCCGCGGCGCGCATGGTGCGCGGCCCCGGGTAGTCGGATTCATCGGCGAAGTAGGTGCGCGACAGCGCGTAGGGGCCGGCCTCCCAGAACTCGGGCGCCCCGACGGCGCTGCTCGCCGCGCGGGTCTTCCAGGCGTCGCTCTCGTGGCCGCGCTGGTAGTCCCAGGCGGTGAAGTCGACGTGGTAGTTCTCACCGCCCGCCTCGAAGAGGTGGGGGTGGTCGGTGACCAGCGTGGTGATGACCCGCTGCTCGCGCAGCAGCCGGACGATCGACGTCTCCCACACCTCGACGGATCCCCACGGGCGCCAGAGGAAGTCCTGCGCGCCGCAGAGGATGTCGTGGCGCGCAGGGATGCAGGGCAAGGAGCCCGCGTAGTGCCTTGTGAAGCGCAGCGACCGGCGTGCCAGCGCGTCGATCGACGGCGTGTCGAACTCGGTGCCCCCGTAGGCGCCGAGGTGGTGGCGGTTGAGGCTGTCGAGCAGGATCACCACCATGCCGCGCGGTATCCGCGGCATGGTGGTCACCCGGGGTCGGGCCGCCCGCGGCGCGTCACGGCGTGGCGCTGGCCTCGGTGGACTGCGGTCCGTCGCCGGTCGCGTTGATCCCCGACACCGTGTAGTAGTACGTGGTGCCCGAGGTCACCGCGGTGTCGGTGAAGCTGGTCGCCGAGGCGCCGAGCGACTGGTAGGGCTGCTCCGACCCGGTGGAGGTGCCGCGGTACACCTCGTAGCCGGTGATGGGCCCTGCGCTGCTCGTCGCCGCCGTCCAGCTCAGGGCCACCTGCCCCGCACCCGCTGTGGCGGTGAGGCTGCCCGGTGCGGTCTGCTGCAGCTCCGCGAGCACCGTGTAGAAGGTCGGGCGCGGCTGGTAGGTGTCGTCGAACAGCGCGCCGCCCCAGGGGTTCTTGCCGAAGTTGGTGGTGTTGTTGGGCTGCGCCAGCGCGTAGATCACGGCGCCGAAGGCCGGGCCGCCCTCCTCGTCGATCGCCCAGGTGTTGAGCATGATGCAGTGCGATGCCGGCTGCAGGCAGGCGTTCATCGCGTAGCCGTACACCTTCGCCTCCGCGGCGATCTCACCGGCGCTCGGCGAGAGGCTGAAGAACGGGACCGTCATCTGGGTGATCGCCGTCTGCATGGTCCCGTTGTTGAGTGCGGCGAACTTGGCCATCGCCGCGGCCAGCGAGGCCGACTGCGGCTGTCCGGAGCCCGGCAGCATCCCTGTGCCCGTGCCGAAGAGCTCGAAGCCCACCGCCGTGATGTGGTGCGGCACCAGGTCGGTGACGAGGTTGTAGACCTGCGTCTCCTTGTCGCCGGTCGGCGCGTTGTCGTACCAGTCGTTGTAGTCGTCGTAGATCAGCGTCGCGGTGGGGTCGGCGGCATAGGCGTCGTCGAAGGCGTCCTCCACCCACTGCGGGTAGCCGATGACCTGGCTGAAGATGTTCGGGACCACGTTGCCGTTGTTGTCGAGGGCCTCGTTGGCGACGTCGTAGACCTTCACCTTGCCCTTGTAGTGCTGCATCGTGGTGGTGATGTACTGCTTCATCACCGCCTCCAGACTGGCCTTGGTCCACGGGATGCTGGGTGTGTTCACCCAGTTGGGCACCTGCGAGGGGATCTCGCCGGCGACGAGGTTGTGCAGGCGCAGGGTCTGGTGATATGCCGCCGCCATGCCGGCGAACTGGTCGCCGTCGCAGAAGTTGAAGACGCCCTCCTGCGGCTCGTCGGCCGACCAGTACATCTGGTTCGAGGAGACGATGAGGTTCTCCTGCGTGCCCGCGAGGAGCTGGTCCTCGACGTCGACCTGCATCTGCTGCGAGGAGGGCAGCGCGGAGCCGATGTAGAGGCCGGGATGCGTGGCCGCGGCGGCGCCGCGCAGCGTGCTGGTCCCGGTCGTGGTGGGCAGCGCGACGGTCATCGGCCCCGCTGCGGGACAGGACACCACGGTGGCTGCCGGGAGCGGAGCGCTGTCGATCGCTCCCGACCACTCCCACGCGTCGGCGGCGGCGCCGCCGCTCTCCTGGCCGCCGATCATCACCACGCCTCCGTCGGGAGCCGTCGCCATGGCGGCGTTCTGCCGTGCCGCCGGCTGCCCCGTGGGCGTCGCCTGCGACCAGCCGCCGCCGTCCCACGTCCAGGTGTCGGAGAGCAGCGTGCTGCTGGCGCTCAGGCCGCCGAAGAGGACGGGCGCCTTGGCGGTGCTGCTGTAGGCGAGCTTGCCGCCACCGCGCGCCACGGGCGACGTCGCCGTGGAGATCTTGGTCCACTGGCCGGCCGTGCCGCCGTCGTACCAGACCCAGGTGTCGCCGAGCGCACCCGTCGCATTGACGCCGCCGAACATCACGACGCTGTTGTTGGCCTCGTCGTCGCTCATCATCGCGCCGGCGCGGGGATCCGGTCCCGCGCCCTCGGTGACGGCGTTGGCGGTGAGCTCGGTCCAGGACGAACCGTTCCAGGCCCAGGTGTCGGCGAAGAAGACGGCGATGTCGCCGAAGCCGCCGAAGAGGATGACGCGCTTCTGCGCGCTGTCCCAGGCCATCGAGGCCCCGAGCCGCGTCGGCGGCGACACGGTGGGCTGCTGCTGCGTCCAGGTCGTGCCGTTCCACGTCCAGGTGTCGTCGAAGAAGGTGCTGCCCGACACGGTCTCGCCGCCGAAGAGGACGACCTGCTGGTGCACCGGGTCATAGGCGATGCCGGCGCCGAGCCGTCCCTGTGGTGACGCCGCCGGGCTCTGCTGCGTCCATGCGGTGCCGTTCCAGGTCCAGGTCTGCCCGCTCTCGGTGAAGAGGACGTCGGTGCCGGTGGCCTGGTCGTAGGCCATGGCGCCGAACTGGCCGGCGGGCCCTGAGGCGAGCTGCGTCCACGTCGAGGTCGCCGCCGACGACGTGAGCGGCATCGCCATGCCGGCGGAGGCGAGGCAGAGCACTGCGGCGGCGAGCCCTGCACGGCGGCGACGCCGGATCACCCGCCCGGTTCCCCTGTGCGGCATGGCACTTCCCCTTCCTGGTTTCGTAAGGATTGCGAATTTAGCCGGTGACTCCGGCCGAGGTCAAGCGGTGGCGATCGCCGTCGGGCGCGTCCTAGCCGAGATCGGCGAGCACGGTGTAGAAGGCGGGACGCGGCTGGTACTTCTCGTCGAACAGCGCTCCGCCGTACCCGGTGGTGAACCCTCCCTCCGCCTGTGCGAATACGTTGGTCACCAGTGACAGGGTGTCGCTGTCGCCCCAGGTCATGAGCATGAAGCAGTTCGAGGCGGCGGCGAGACACGCCTGCGTCGCCGCACCGTAGGTGTCCGCCTGCGCGGAGAGGTCACCGGCCGTGGGGGTGGCGCTGGGCAGCGGCACCGTCATCTGGGTGATGCCCGTCCTGATGCCGAGCGACGCGTAGTTGCTCATCGTCGACTCGAGCATGGTCACCGAGCCGGCGCCGCCGGTGAAGTCGAAGAGCTCCATGCCGGCGGCGAGGTTCGACGCGGGGACGCCCGACGCGATCACGTCGCTCATCAGCGTGCGCACCGCCGACTCCTTGGCATTGCCGCCGTAGTCCCCGAAGTCGTCGTAGAGCAGGAGAGCGTTGGGATCGGCCTGGTGAGCGTACTGGAAGGCCAGCTCCACGTACTTGGGGTAGCCGATCACCTTCTGGAAGACGTTGACCGCCTGGCTTCCGTCACCCTGGAGCGCTTCGCCGACCACGCTGTACATGGTCACGCCGGCGGCGTGATAGTGCTGCACCACGGTGGTGATGTACTGCTGCATCACCGCCTCCAGGGTCGTCGGCGTCCAGGGAATGGTGGGAGTGTTCACCCAGTTGGGGTTCTGCCCGCCGGCCAGCGCCCCAGCCGTGACCAGGAGGTGCATGAACAGCGTCTGGTGGTACGCCTTGGCCAGACCGACGAACTGGTCCCCGTCGCAGAAGTCGAACACCCCCTGCTGCGGCTCGTCGCCGGACCAGGTCATCTGGTTGGTCGAGGTGATGATGTTGAACTGGCTGGCGTCGGTCGACTCCTCCACCGGGTTGGTCGACCAGGTCTGCCACCCCGGCAGGCCCGAGCCGATGGAGAACCCGGGGTGCCCGACGGCGGCGGCGCCGCGCAGGGTGCCCGGCCCGCTCGTGGTGGTGGGCAGGGCGGTGGTCGTGCCAGGACAGCTCTCGATGGTGGGAGCGCTGAGCGGATACGGAGTCGCCGAGCCCGTCCAGCTCCAGGTGTCGCCGAGGAGGGTCGCCGCCGCGCCGCCGAACATGACCGCGTCCCCGTTCGGCCCCGTCGCCATCGCCTGGCCGCTGCGAACGGCCGGCTGCCCCGTCGTGCTCTGCTGCACCCAGTCCGCGCCGTCCCATGTCCAGGTGTCGCCGAAGCTCGTGGTGTCGAGGCCTCCGAACAGGACGGGCGCGCCGGCGGCCGGGCTGTAGGCCATGCCACCCTGCGCGCGCGCCGGCGGGGAGGTCTGCGGGCTCTTCAGCGTCCAGTGGCCCGGCTCGGCCCCGGGAAGCGAGCTGTCGTCCCACACCCACGTGTCGCCCAGCGCGCCGTTGACGTCTCCGCCGCCGAAGAGGACCACCGAGTTGTTCGCCTCGTCGTCGGCCATCTGCGCGAAGGCACGGGGGCTGGGACCGGCGGCGACGGTCACGAAGTTGGCCGTCAGCTCGGTCCAGGTGGTGCCCGACCACGCCCAGGTGTCGCCGAAGAACACGCCGAATCCCATGTATCCGCCGAAGAGCATCAGCCGGCCGGCTGCGTTGTCCCAGGCCATCGCGGCGCCGCCGCGTGCGGGGGGCGACAGCGTGGGGGCCTGCTGCGTCCAGTCGGTGCCGTTCCACGTCCAGGTGTCGTCCAGGTAGGTGGTGCAGGGTGTCTGCGGGCACCCGCCGAAGAGCACGACCGTGCCGTGCGCCACGTCGTACCCGATGGAGGCGCGCACCCGCGGCGAGGGTGCGTGCAGCGGAGACTGCTGCGCCCACGCCGTGCCGTTCCACGTCCACGTCTGCCCGGAGGCGGTGAAGAGCACGTCGCTGGAGGTGGCCTGGTCGTACGCCATCGCGACGAGGGTGTCGGCCGACGGCCCTGTGGTGGCGGCCTCCGTCCACGTGGAGGAGGCCGCGGACGCGGTGTGCACGCCGGCCAGCGGCGCGGCCAGCACGGCGAGTGCCCCGATGAGTGGGATGGCACGGCGCTTGATCACGAGGGCGTCTCCGAGAGCTCGCTTGACTGCGGTCCGTCACCGGTGGCGTTCACCGCGCTGACCCGGTAGCAGTAGGTGGTGCCGGCGGTCACCGCGGTGTCGGTGAAGCTCGTCGCGGACGCGCCGAGGGACTGGTACGGCGTCTCCTGCTCCGTCGACGTTCCCCGGTAGACCTCGTAGCCGGTGATCGGTCCGGCGCTGCTCGTCGCGGCGGTCCAGCTCAGGGCGACCTGGCCTGCACCCGCCGTCGCGGACAGTGCCGGCGCCGTCATCTGCAGCTCGGCGAGCACGCTGTAGAAGGCGGGATACGGCTGGTAGGTCTCGTCGAACAGCGCGCCGCCCCACGGCGCCGAGGTGGCCGTGGTCGCCTGGCCGGGATAGGAGGCCGCCTGGATCACCGCGCCCATCACCGGTCCGCCGCCGTCGTCGAGGCCCCAGGTGTTGAGCATGAAGCAGTGCGACGCGGGCTGCAGGCAGGCGTCGAGCGCGTAGCTGTACACGGCCGCCTGCGATGCGTAGTTGGGAGCGCTGGGCAGGTCGGTGAAGAAGGGCACCGTCATCTGCGTGATCGAGGTCTGCACGCCGAGCGAGGCCATCCTGCTCATCGCCGCGTCGAGCGGCGCCGACTGCGCGTTGCCGGTCCCCGGCAGCATCCAGCCGCCGGTGGCGAAGAGCTCGAAGCCCATGCCGTCGATGTGGCTGTTGGCGACGAGGTCCTTGACCAGGTTGTAGACGCCGGTCTCCTTGGCCCCGTACCAGTCGTTGTAGTCGTCGTAGATCAGCGTCGCCGAGGGGTCGGCGGCGTGCGCCCACTGGAAGGCGAGCTCGATGTACCGGGGGAATCCGATGGTGGTGGCGAAGACGTTCTGCACCGGGTTCCCGTTGTCGTCGATCGCCTCGTTGACGACGTCGTACACCTTCACCTTGCCCTTGTAGTGGGTGACGGTGGTGGTGATGTACTGCTGCATCGCCGCCTCCAGCGTCGCGGCGGTCCAGGGATGCGACGGGCTGGTCACCCAGTTGGGGAGCTGCCCCGTGGCCAGGCCGGCCACCAGGTTGTGCAGCCGCAGGGTCTGGTGGTACGCCTCGGCCATGCCCACGAACTGGTCGCCGTCGCAGTAGTTGTAGATGCCCTCCTCGGGCTCGTCGGCCGCCCACCACATCTGGTTCGACGAGACGATCAGGTTCTCCTGGGTTGCGGCGATGTCCTGCTCGTCGACGCTGGCGTCCATCGTCTCCCAGCCCGGCAGCGCCGCACCGATGTACAGCCCGGGATGCGTCGCGGCGACGGCACCGCGCAGCGTCCCGGTGCCGGTCGCCGTCGGTGGCAGCGCGTACGTCGACGGCGACGGCCCCACGGCGGGACACGAGACCACGGTGGGCGCGGGCAGCGTCTCCACGTCGACCGAGCCGCTCCAGGTCCAGGTGTCGTCGAGCAGGGTGGCGCCGGAGCGGCCCTCGGCGAGCACGGCCCCGCCGCCAGGCGCGGTGGCCATGGCGAAGTCGACCCGGGCCGAGGGCTGGCCGCTCGGCGTGGCCTGCTGCCAGCCGCCGCCGTCCCAGGCCCAGGTGTCGGCCAGCTGCGTGCCGCCGGCGTCGGCGCCGCCGAAGAGGACCGGTGCCTTGGCGGTGGGGCTGTAGGCCATCCTGCCGCTGCCGCGGGCCGCCGGCGACACCGCCGGCGAGGCCTGCGTCCACTGGCCGACGCCGCTCCCGTCGTACCAGACCCAGGTGTCGCCGAGGACTCCGGTGGCGCTGGTGCCGCCGAACATGACCACGGTGTCGTTGGCGGGGTCGTCGGCCATCATCGCGCCGGCGCGCGGCGACGGACCGGCCCCGGCGGTGACGAAGTTGGCCGTCAGCTCCGTCCATCCCGTGCCGTCCCAGGCCCAGGTGTCGGCGTAGAAGATGCCGATGGCCTCGTAGCCGCCGAAGAGGACGACGCGGCTCTGCCCCGCGTCCCAGGCCATCGCCGGGGCCAGCCGCGGCGTGGGCGACAGGGTGGGCTGCTGCTGCGTCCACGTCGTGCCGTCCCAGGTCCAGGTGTCGGCGTCGAAGCTGGTGCCCGACTGCCCGCCGAAGAGCACCACCCGCTGGTGCACGGGGTCGTACGCCATGCCCGGGTCCATGCGCGCAGACGGCGAGGCCGCCGGGTTCTGCTGCGTCCAGGCGCTGCCGTTCCAGGTCCAGGTCTGGCCTGACGAGGTGAAGAGCACGTCGGTGCCGGTGGCCTGGTCGTAGGCCATGGCGCCGAACTGGTCGGCGGGCGGACCCGACGTCGCCGAGCTGGTCCACGTCGACGACGCCGCCGACGACGGCGCCGGCAGCGCGATGCCCGCGGAGGCCATGGCGAGCACGGCCACTGCCAGCGGCCCACGGCGGCCGCGGCCGAACACCCCCCGGGATCCCCGGTGCGTCATCGCACTCCCCTTCCTGGCTTTGTAAGAATCGCGAATTTAGCGGGTGGAGCGGGCGGGGTCAAGGGGCGCGGCCGGCCCGGCAGCGCCTGCACGATATCGTAAGATTCTCTAACCAATTGGGCGGGGAAGTCGGAGGGCTGCGGTGCGGAGCGGCGGGCAGTACGGGTGCGACACCGCAGGGGGGACGCTCGACGTCGCGGCGAACGGCGGTCTGGAGATCCTCCGCGAGGACGCCGAATCGGTCCGGCTGCTGGCCACCGGGCCGGCGCCGCTGACGCTGACCTTCTCGCTGGCGGAGGACGAGCTGCTCGCCGGGCTCGGTGAGTGCTTCGGACTCGTGCAGCAGCGCGGCCGGCGCTGGCGCGGACGGATCGTCGACCTGCTCCACGGCGACCCGCAGGACACCTACTTCCATCTGCCACTCGTCTACAGCTCGCACGGCTACGCGGTGCTGCTCGACACTCATCTCGCGCCGCTGTGGGACCTGGGATGCGGCGACGCGCGCACCTGGTCGGTGAGCATCCCGGCGACCAGCGTGGAGGTGGAGCTCTTCCGGGGAACACCCCTGCGCTGCCTCGAGCTGGCCACCGCGGTGACCGGGCGCCCGCCGCTGCCGCCGCCCTGGGCGCTGGGCGTGTGGAAGACGACGCTGGGCGGCACTGAGCGTGTGCTGCAGCACGCCGATCGGCTGCGCGCGCACCGCGTCCCGGTCACCGCCTGCTGGGTGTACGACCACTACGACGAGCCCCGCAACGGCGGGTGCGGCTCGGCGGGCACCTACCCCACCGGCCCGTACCCGGACTTCGGCGCGCTGACCGGCGGGCTCCACGACCTCGGCTACCGCGCACTGGGCTACGTGCAGCCGGGCATCTACCACGACTCGCAGCCGTACCACGAAGCGGCCCGCCGTGGCTTCCTGGTTCGCGACGCCGAGGGGACGCCCTGCGTCGTGCCCTACTTCAACCCCAAGACGCACGGCGACGTCCTCGGCAGCTTCGACGACGGCGCCTCCCCCGTCGACTTCACCAACCCCGAGGCGGCGAGCTGGTATCAGCAGCTCCTGGCCGAAACGATCAGCCAGGGCTGGGACGGCTGGATGCAGGACATGGGCGAGCACGTCCCGCCGCAGGCGCGACTCGCCGACGGCAGCACCGGCGACGAGAACCGCAACCGGTATCCCCTCCTCTATCACCGCGCGGCCGCGGAGACCTTCGCGCGCCGCGCGGGCGACTTCACGGTCTTCGCGCGCAGCGGCGCGCTCGGCAGCGTGCCGTACGTGACGGCGATGTGGCCGGGCGACCAGCACTGCACCTGGGACGCCGAGCGCGGCCTGGGCAGCGTCATCCCCGCCGGGCCCACCGCGGGACTGGCCGGGGTGGCCACCTGGGGTCCCGACATCAGCGGGCTCGCCGACGGATTCGACGCCTCCGGAGGCCGCGACGAGGAGCTCTGGCTGCGCTGGTGCGAGTACGGTGCGCTGACCCCGATCATGCGCGACCACCTCGGCTTCAAGGTGCGCGCCGGAACACCCGTCGACCTCTGGTCCAGCGACCGGACGGTCGACACCTTCCGCCGCCACGCTGACCTGCACCTGCGCCTCGCGCCGTACCTCTGGCGGCTGGCCGAGACCGCGCATCGCACCGGCGTGCCGCCGATCCGCGCGCTGCTGCTCGACTTCCCCGAGCACCGCGAGTCGTGGCAGATCGCCGACCAGTACCTGCTCGGCCCTGACCTCCTGGTGGCCCCGGTGCATCAGCCCGGCGCGCGGGAGCGGAGCATGTGGTTCCCGCCCGGCGAGTGGGTGGGCTGGTGGGACGGGCGGCGCATCACCGGGCCGGCGTGGCTCACCGTTCCCGGCCCGCTCGGCCGGATCCCTCTCTATCAGCGGGCCGGCACCAGCATCCCGCTGGCGACGCAGGCGGACCGCAGGCTCGACGCGCTGGACGGTGCCGCCGTCGAGCACCACACCGCGTAGCGCCCGCCCAACAACCCTGCGACGGTCCGTCGCCGGGGCTGCAGCAGCGCGCTACGGTTCGCCGCGATGAGCGTCTTCTCCTGGCGCGAGCCGGTGCTCGGCGAGCGGACCCGCGAGCGCCCGATGCGCGGGGCCATCCGCGACCCGGACGCGGGCGGTCTCGCAGCCGCGCCGACGGCGCCCTTCGCGCAGCCGGACGACGCGCCTCAGGCCCTCCCCGGCCTGGGGGTGCAGGACGCCTTCATCCTGCAGGCCAACCTTGTCAGGCTGCGCCGTCGCGACCCGGGATTCGATCCCGCCGCCGTCGCACAGCTGGCCGCGCAGGCGATGGTCACCGTCGAGCGCGCCTGGTCGACCCTCGACCCGCAGCCCAGCCGCGGGGTGCTGGCTCCCGCGCTGTGGACGGCGCATCGCGCTCGCATGGAGCTGTACGCGTTGCACGGCCGGCGCAACGTCGTCGACCAGCTCCAGGTGCGCGACGCGCGTGTCGTCGCCGTCGAGCAGGACGCCGGGCGCGACCGCGTCACCGTGCGGGTGCGCGCCTCCAGCACCGACTACGACGTCGACGCCTCCGGCGCCGTCGTCCGCGGCGACACCGGCGTGCGCACCTGGGAGGAGGACTGGGTGCTGGAGCGCGCGGCGACGGCGACCAACCGCCCCGACGGCGGCCTGCTGGGCGGCCACTGCCCCGCCTGCGGCGCACCGCTGTCGCTCGACGCCGACGGGCTCTGCAGCTACTGCCGCACAGCCCCCACCGACGCCACGCGCGACTGGGTGGTGGTCGGCGTGTCCGACGTGCGCATGTCGGAGGACGTGCTGCGCGCTGTGCTCGGCGTGCGCACCCACGTGCGCAGCGGCCCCGACGACCTCTCGCCGCGGTACGAGATCGACGAGACGCCGGCGGCGCTGCAGGCCGGCGGCCATCCCACCACGGCAGCCCCGTTGCCGCCCGGGTTCGCCGATCTGGGCGTCGAGGAGGGCGCGATCTCGGCCGCCGCACGCAGCGCGTACGTCGCCGTGCGTCACGCCTGGATGGCGATGGACGCGGCGCCCGCGCGCGCCGTGATGACCGAGGAGGGCGTCGCCGCACTCGAGTCGCAGCTGTCGGCGCTGCGTGAGCGCGGGCTGCACCGCGTCGCCGACGATCCCATCGTGGAGTCGGCGACGCCGGTCGAGGTGCGCAGCGACAGCGCGTGGGACCGCGTCACCATGCGGGTCGCCGCCACCACCGTCGACGCCGACGCCGCCGGCGACGGCACGGTGGTGCGCGGTGACACGGTCCCGCATCGCTACTCCTGCGACATGGTGCTGCTGCGTCGCCGCCCCGGGGACGGCGCCGCTCCGCACTGTCCGCGCTGCGGCGCACCGCTGCGCGCCTCGATCAGCGGGGTGTGCGAGTACTGCCGTGCCGCGGTGGCCGGCGGCGGCAGCGAGTGGGTGCTCGACGCCGTGCCGCAGCTCGTTTTCGCGCCGCCACCCGCGCAGGACGGGGCGGCGCACGGCGAAGCGGCGCAGGCCGCCGCGCCAAAGGAGGCGCGCCCCACCGACGCTCTGCGTGCCCGCGACCCGTCCTTCAACGACGCGGAGCTGCTCGCCCGCACCCGCGAGTGCTTCTATGCCGTCGAGAAGGCGCTGGCGCGCGGCGACGCCGACTCGGTGCAGCCGTACGCCACCGAGCACCTGCGCGCCCATCTGCGGGAGACCGTCGCCGATCTGCACGCCCAGGGGCGGCATCGAGTTCTGGCCTTCATCGACGTCAACGGCGCACGCATCGTCGACGCCGCCTCCGGCCCGGACGGCGACCGTGCCACCGTGGCACTCGACGTCAGCGGCGAGGACTGCGTCGCCGCCGACGCGGACGGCGCGGTCGTCTCCGGCAGCGACGCGCAGCGCCGCTGGACGGAGGCGTGGACCGTGACCCGCTCCGCGCCCGGCGAGCCCTGGCTGGTGGACGAGATCACCGCGCAGCCCTGACCCCCGGATCGGCCGGTGCCGCAACGGTCGCGCCGCGGCGCAGGCGCGAGATGTGCACGGCGTCGTGGCGCTCGCGAAGGGGGCGCTGGGCCGCTCGGGTCAGCCCAGCCAGCGCGCCTCGCAGCGGAGCTTGACGGTGTGCACCTCGAACGGGCCGAACTCCAGCGGGATCGCACCGTCGTCGGTGAGAGGGAGCTCCGCGACCTCGCGCTCCAGCAGGTCGGTGAGCTGGGCGCTGCGCAGAGGTGAGCGGCAGCGCAGGCGCGCGGTGCATCGGCCGCCGAACCCTTCGTAGAGGCGGACGACGACCTCGTCGCCGTCCTCGGCGACCTTGACCGCCTCGACGAACACACCCGGTGCGTCGACGGAGAAGAAGGAGCGCTGCTCCGGCGCGGCGCCGCCGTGGACGCCGGTGGTGGCGAGGAGCACGGGGTTGTTGAGGTCGTAGGCCGCCTCGATCACCCCGCCGCCGGTGGGTCCGCCGGCGTGGGGCAGCAGGGCGTAGGTGAAGCGGTGATGGCCGCGGTCGGCGTTGGGATCGGGGTAGCTCGGCGCGCGCAGCAGGGAGAGGCGCATGACGTTGCCGAGGATGTCGTAGCCGTGCTTGCAGTCGTTGAGCAGGGCCACGCCGTAGCGGCCGTCCGAGAGGTCGGCCCAGCGGCGGCCGCAGACCTCGAAGCGGGCGACGTCCCACGACGTGTTGCGGTGCGTGGGCCGGGTGACGTGGCCGAACTGCACCTCGAACGCCGCCTCCGGCGCCTGCACGTCGACTGGGAAGGCGACCTTGAGCAGCCGCTTCGACTCCTGCCAGTCGACCTCGGTGGCGAAGTGGAGCATCCGCGAGCCGGCGTCGAGGCTGATGCGCTGCACGATCGTCGACGAGCCGAAGCGGCGGGTCTGCCGCAGCTGCGCGCGCAGCGGTCCGCGCAGCTCCACGACCGACTCCTCGAGGCCGGCGACGTCGGACACAGTCTCGCGGTCGAAGACGTCGACATCCCAGGCGTCGTAGACGAGGGGGTCGTCGTCGTGCAGCTGGAAGACGTTGGCGCGCGCGTCCGGCGCGACCACCTCGCGCGCATGCTCCTTGTCGTAGATGGAGCTGATCAGGCCGCCGGCGTCGAAGTGGACGCGGAGCAGGTCGTTCTCCAGCACGTCCCCCTGCGCGGAGGCCGGCGCCGGCGGCGGATCGCCGCCGGTGGGTTGCGCGGCCAGGTCGTACACCCGATATCCCAGCGCCGGCAGGTCGACGTGCAGCAGCCGGGTGGCGTCGCCGGGAACCTCGACCACGGTCCGGCGCGCCACCGGCGACGTGTTGACGCACACGAGCGGCGCCTCCATCCCGCTGGTGTCCACCGCGTCCGCGATCGTCGACATCCCCGCGTCGCGAACCGCGCCGACCGACGTCTGCAGCGCCGCGTACTCCGCCTCCGCCACCTCGTACACCCAGGGGATGCTCGACCCCGGGATGATGTCGTGGAACTGGTTGAAGAGCAGCGTGCGCCACGCCGACTGCAGCGCGTCGCGCGTCGCAGGGTCGGTGCGACCGCACACCACGGACAGCAGCTCCGCGTCGCGCAGCAGCACCTCGCCGAGGCGGTTGCCCAGCTTGGTGCGCGCCTGCGTCGTGTAGGTGCCGCGGTGCGTCTCCAGGTAGAGCTCGCCCACCCAGGTCGCCAGGTCGCGCGAATCGGCGGCGACCGCCTGGCTGAACGACCGCACCGTTCCCAGCTCCACGCGCGGCGCGCCCTCCAGGTCGCGCAGGCGGTGCGCCGACTCCAGCATCTCCGGCGTCGGGCCCCCTCCCCCGTCGCCCCAGCCGAAGAGGTACAGGGAGCGGTCCGACCGCCCGTGCTCGCGATGCCGCCGCGCCGCCGCGATCACCTCATCGGCCTCGAAGCTGCCGTTGTAGGTGTCCGCGGGCGGGAAGTGGGTGAGCACGCGTGTGCCATCGATGCCCTGCCACAAGAAGGTGGTGTGCGGCATGCGGTTGAACTGGTTCCAGCTCAGCTTCTGGGTGAGGAAGAAGTCGATCCCCGCCTTGCGGAAGAGCTGCGGCAGGTTGGCCGCGTAGCCGAAGACGTCGGGCAGCCACGCGTCGTGCGTCTCGACGCCGAACTCCTCCAAGTAGAAGCGCTTGCCGAGGAGGAGCTGCCGCACCAGCGACTCGCCGCCCGCGAGGTTGCAGTCGGCCTCGACCCACATGCTGCCGACGGGCTCCCAGCGCCCCGCCGCCACCGCCTCGCGGATGCGCGCGTACAGCTCGGGGTGGTCGGCCTTGATCCAGGCGTACTGGGCCGCCTGCGAGCAGGCGAAGTGGAAGTCGGGGTAGCGTTCCATCAGGCGCAGCACCGTGCTGAACGATCGCGCGCACTTGCGCCGCGTCTCGCGCGCCGGCCACAGCCAGGCGGAGTCGATGTGCGCGTGGCCCACCGCGGTGATGCGATGCGCCGAGGGCGCCGCGGGGACGGCGAGCACCGGTGCGACGCAGGCGCGCACGGCCGCCACGCTGGTGCGCGGCGCTCGCGGGTCGTGCGCGTTGCAGGCGTCGTTGAGCGCCATGAGGATGTGCGCCGCGCGCGGGTCGTCCTGCGGCAGCGCCGCGAGCATCTCGGTGAGGACGCGCACGTCGTGGTGGGCCTGCTCGGCGTCGACGTCGAGCAGTGCGAGGTCGGCGCAGACCAGCCGGTACATCGGGTCCGCGTCCGCGTCGACGCGCCCGAACAACCCTGGAGTGTGCTCGCGAGGGTTCGCCGCCGCCTCGACGTGCAGCTCGACGTCGTCGCCCGCACGCAGGTCGTCGCCGAGCACGAGGACACGGTGATTGGGCGACACGCCCTGCAGCACCCGCTGCCCGCAGTAGACGAGACCCTCGCCGGTGAAGCCGGTGTCACCCCCTCCCGTGATGTCGATCACCGCGGCGACCCGCCTGGCCGCCCACGACGGCGCCACGCGCCCGCGCATGCGGAACCACGTCGTCGTCCACGGCGGGCCCCACGCCTCCCCCACGGCGAAGGGCCTGTACGGCGCCGCGAATGCCTCGGCCGGGGGCACGGGCTCGCCGAGCACGTGCCAGGCGGCCACCTCGAGAGGCTGCCGCTCGGCGACGACGAGGTCCCGCAGGGCGCGCTGGAGCCGGGCGACGCGGCGTCGCGTCAGCTCCGGGTACTTGCCGACGGTCTCCCGGCGCGGACCGCGCAGCCCGGGGTCGCCCGGGTCCCGGCCGGGAGGCTGGCCTGTCATGGGCTGCGATGCTCCGCCTTGGACGGCGCCGTCCGCAAGCCACCCGCAGGCCTAGTCAACATTCTTGACAAACCCCGGGGACCTGCCTAGCATCGCCCGACGATGACGGCCACCGCGCCCGCCTCGGCGGGCATCGCCCTGCGCGCCCTCCCCCCGGGGGCGGTGCAGCTCCTCCCCTCGATCTTCCAGCAGCGCACCGCGCTCACCCGCGACTACCTGGTCGAGCTGCGCTCGGACAACCTCGTCCAGAACCACGTCCTCGAGTCCGGCCTCGGCCACCGGGCCAGCCGCGACGAGGCCCTGCACTGGGGCTGGGAGTCGCCGAACTCCCTCGTCCGCGGCCAGTTCCTCGGCCACTGGATCTCCGCCGCGGCGCACCACGTCGCCCGCACCGGCGACCCGGAGCTGCGCGGCAAGCTGGAGTGGGTGATCGCCAAGCTCGGCGAGTGCCAGCAGGAGGCGGGCGGCGAATGGCTCTCGTCGCTGCCGCCGACGTATCTCGACCGCGCCCTGCGCGGACGTCCCACCTGGGCGGTGCAGTACGTCATCGAGAAGACGCTGAGCGGCCTGCTCGACGCCCACCTGCTGCTCGGCGACGTGCGAGCCCTCGACCTCGTCGTCAACATGGCGCGCTGGATGCACCGCTTCACCGGCGGTCTCGGCGCGGAGCAGATGGCCGACCTGGTCGACCTCGAATGCGGTCACATGATGGCGCTGTGGGCGTCGCTGTACGGCATCACCGGCGACGCCACCCATCGCGAGCTGATGGAGCGCTACTACCGGCGCCGCCAGTTCGACGCACTGCTGGCGGGACGCGACGTGCTCACCAACCGGCACGCCAACACCACCATCCCCGAGGCGTGTGGCGCGGCGCGCGCCTACGAGGTCACCGGCGACTCGACGTACCGCCAGGCGGCCGAGGCGTACTGGCGCTGCGCCGTCGAGGGGCGCGAGTCCTTCTGCACCGGGGGGCAGAACGCCGGCGAGTACTGGGTGCCACCGGGACTGCTGCCCTCGCGGCTCGGGGCCACCACCCAGGAGCACTGCACCGTCTACAACATGCGCCGGCTCGCCGAGCACCTGCTGCGCTGGAGCGGCGACCCGGCCTACGCCGACTACCGCGAGCGCGCGCTCTGGAACGGCATCCTCGCCCAGCAGCACCCGACCACCGGGATGGTCACCTACTTCCTGCCCATGCGCGCCGGATCGACCAAGACCTGGGGCAGCCGCACCACCGACTTCTGGTGCTGCCACGGCACCCTGGTGCAGGCCAACACCATCCACGGCATGAACGCGTGGTACGAGGACGGCGACGGCCTCGTCCTCGCCGAGTACGTCGCCAGCCGCACCACCTGCGAGCGCGACGGCGTCGCCGTCACCCTGACGCTGCGTGAGCACATGGAGCGCAGCATGGACGAGGCCGGCCACGTCGACATGGGCTGCGACGTCGGCACCGCGCGACCGCGACGGTCGACGTACCACGTCGACGTCGCCTGCGAGCGCCCACTCGACATGACGCTGCGGCTGCGCATCCCCTGGTGGGCCGAGGGCGCGGAGGTGCTGCTCGACGGCGAGCGCATCGCCGGCGACGTGCGCGCGTCGACGCTCGTCCCGCTGCGGCGCACCTGGCACCACGCCACCATCACGGTGATCCTGCCGCGCCGGCTGGTCGCCGAGCCGCTGCCGGGACGCCCCGACGTGGTCTCGTTCATCGAAGGGCCGGTGGTGCTCGCCGGATTGTGCGACGAGGAGCGCACCCTGCACGGTGCGGGCGACGACCCCACCTCGCTGCTGGTGCCCGACGACGAGCGCGAATGGGAGCGCTGGAACGTGCGCTTCCGCACCCGCGACCAGGAGCGCGGCATCCGCTTCGTGCCACTGCACGAGGTGGTCGACGAGCGCTACACCCTGTACTTCCCGTACAGCGCCGGCTGAGCCCCGTCCCCCCGCACGGCGCGCGGTACGATGGCGTCCGTGGCCTACGACGAGGAGCTCGCCCAGCGCATCCGCGAGATGCTCGCCGCCGAGCGCGGGGTCACCGAGAAGAAGATGTTCGGCGGCCTCGCCTTCCTCGTCGGCGGCAACATGGCGGTGGCGGCGAGCGGACAGGGGGGCCTGCTGGTGCGCGCCGACCCGGCCGATTCGGCGAAGCTGACCAAGGCGGGCGCCTTTCCAATGGAGATGCGCGGGCGCACCATGGACGGCTGGCTGCGCGTCGACGCGGACAGGGTGCGCACCACGCCGCAGCTGGCCAAGTGGGTGGATGTGGGAACGACCTACGCGCGCTCGCTGCCCGCCAAGAAGAAGTAGCCGGACGCGCGCGTCGCCGCGGTTGACACCGCCCAGATAGTTAGATACTCTGCCGAACTGAGGAGAAGGGGTCGGACTCGGAAGGAAGGAGCTGGCGATGGACGTGCGACGTCTCGCTGGGATCGGCGCGCTGGTGACAGTTCCGGTGCTCGCGCTCATGCCGGTGCGAGCCGCGACGGCGCCGTCGTCGAGCACGCCCTCGCTTCCCGCACTCGGTGCGCTGGCGCCCTGGTCGACCAGCGGCGCGACCCTGCAGGACATCACCAGCGACGCCCAGGTCGGCGGCGGCGGCACGCGCGCCACCGTGACCGAGCCGCAGTGGTCGATGACCGCGGCGCCCGCCAGGAGCGCGACGGCGGGATCGCTCTACGGCGCACGCGGCTGGATCCGCGAGTTCAAGGCCGAGGGCGGCGTGGTGCAGGTTCGCGTCGCCGGTGCGGGATGGTCGGCGGTGTCGGCGCCGCTGCACCTCGGCCCGTCCTGGCAGACGTTCGGCGTCACCACGCAAGTGCCGGCGGGTGGCGGCGGCGACACGCAGCTGAGCATCGAGCCGATGGCGGGCGGGAGCCTTCCGTCCGGCAGCGACGTCGACGTCGCCGGTGTCACCGCCGGCCCCGTCTCCCCCACCGTGGTCACGCGCATCGCCGGCACGCGCGAGATCGCCGTCAGCCAGAACGGTGGGCCGGCCACGGCGTTCGACGCGCAGGGCTACGTCTACTGGCCCGCCCAGATCGGGCAGAACGGCCTGGCAACCACGTGGGCCGACCCCACCACATGCCAGGCGGACGCGCAGCTCCTGCGGGGTGCTGGTGTGACGCTGCTGCAGGTGCCCTACCTCCTCGCGCAGTCGCCGACCGACACTCCCTACCTGCAATGCGCCGACAGCTTCTGGGCCGCCGGCATCGGCCTGGCCTGGCTGCTCGACGAGGGCGACACCGTGTATCCCGGGCCCGAATGGGTCGACGCCTACCAGCAGTACGTGCAGAAGGCCGAGACGGCCTTCAGCGCGCACCCGGCGACGTACCTCTGGATCATCGGCAACGAGAACGACAGCCAGACCTACGGGCCGAGCTGCTTCTTCGACAACGTCGGCTCGGCCTGTCCCGACGGGCAGGGCGACTACGTGCAGACGCTCGCCACCGAGTCGCACCAGCTCGACCCGAACCACCTGGTCGGCACCAAGCTGTGCTGCGACCTGGCGGTGATGAGCGCAAGCGACGCGCCGGCGCTCGACTTCTGGGGCATCGACAGCTACCAGCTCTCCTCGTTCGGCAGCCTGTTCTCCTTCTACGTCAACCAGGACCCGACGCGGCCCGTGCTGATGACGGAGTTCGGCAACACCCGCACCGCCTGCTTCGGGGCGTCGAGCTACTCCGTGCAGTCGAGCGGGCGTGTCTACGACTACGCCTGCCCACCCGGGAGCCACGAGGATCCCGCCGACCAGGCCACCGGCAATGCGGGGCTGTGGCAGGACATCCTCAACAACGAGGCCACGCCCAGCAACCCCAACGGCGCGGTGTTCGGCGGGACCACGTTCCTCTACTCCGACCTCTGGTGGTACGAGTTCAACGACCCCTTCACCCCGGTGGGCACCGACCGGACGCATGAGTTCGACGCGTGGAACATCATCGGCTCCTACCCGGCGGGCAACTTCTGGGCCTGGGAATGGGCAGGGTCGACCTACGCGCAGGACACCGCGCTCGCCGGGGAGCCCCGCGTCACCACCTCCGCGTTCGGACAGGTCGAGCAGCTCTGGTCGCCGGCGGTCACCTATCCCACGGTGAGCAACCTGGTGGTCACGCCCGGGGACTGCCAGCTCACCGTCACCTGGACGACTCCGGTGGACGCGACGAGCCGCGTCGACGACGGCGCCGTGCAGATCGTCACGCTGCCCGACCTGAGCCACCTCGGCCAGAACGACGTCTGGCAGGACAACACCGACTACGCGCAGGTCACCGACTCACCGGCGCTGACCACCTCGCACTCCGTCGCGGTGACGGGACTGAGTTCCGCGACGACGTACCGCCTTGTGGCGCGCGGCTTCGACTCGGTCGGACGCACCGCGGCGTCCGCGCCTGTCGAGGCGACGACGACCTCGGCGTCATGCCCGCTGGCCGCTCCGCCGCCCGCGGTGAGCACGGCGTCGCCCTCCACCATCGCCGCGGTCGACGCTGCGATCGCCGGCGACGCGACGCGTGCCGCCGGGGCCTGGTGAGGCCGGCCGCGCGTCAGTCCATCACCAGCGCCACGGCGTCCTCGGGGTCGGCGACGACCTCGGCCGTCGAGATCATGCGCGGACCGCGCATCAGCGAGGCGACGGCGGCGAGCAGCGCAAGCCCGGCCGCGACGAGGAAGACGATCTCCAGCCCCTGATGGAAGGGGTCGGCGATGAGCTGCGGGAAGAAGTGCGTTCCCGTGATGGTGTGCTGCGCCGACGCGGGCAACGTGGTGAGCGCTCCCGTCGGGGCCAGCAGGTGCTGCAGCGGGTTGACGCCGAGCATGGCGGCGAACAGGGAGGCCACCGGCGGGATGGTCGCCACCTGCGCGGCGGCCGCGTGCGACACACCCTGCTGGGTGAGCGCGCTGGTGAGTGACGACGGCAGGCTGCTGGCCAGCCCCGCGATCATCAGCGAGAAGAAGACGCCGATCGAGAGCGCGGTCCCCGAGTTCTGGAAGGTGGCGCGGATGCCCGACGCCGCGCCGCGCTGTCCCGACGGCACGCTGCTCATCACCGACGCCGAGTTGGGCGCGGCGAACATGCCGCCGCCGACGCCGTTGGCGGCGATGAGCAGGGCGAAGGCCCAGTAGGGGAAGTCGACGGGCAGCGCCATCAGGCCGAGGAAGCTCGCCGCGAACACCAGCATCCCGCTGGTGGCCATGCCGCGCGCGCCGTGCCGGTCGGAGAGGCGCCCTGCCAGCGGGCCGGAGACCAGGATGCCGGCGGTCAGCGGCAGCAGGAAGATGCCCGCCCAGAAGGGCGTGTCCGAATAGTCGTACCCGTGCAACGGCAGCCAGATGCCCTGCAACCAGATGACCAGCATGAACTGCAGCCCGCCGCGCGCGATCGACACGGCGAAGCCGGCGACGTTGCCCGCGCTGAAGGCGCGGATGCGGAACAGGCTCAGCTGGAAGAGCGGGTCGCTGACCCGCCGCTCGATGACGAAGAAGGCACCGAGCAGACCGATGCCCGCGACGAGCAGCCCGATCACCGCCGGGTTGGTCCAGCCCATGGCGTGGCCCTGGTAGGGCTGGATGCCCTGGGTGATGGCGATGAGCAGCGCGGCCAGGCCGACGGCGAAGGTGACGTTGCCCCACCAGTCGATTGGCGCGCGGTGGCGCACGCCGGTGTCGCGCAGCTTGCGGTAGGCCCAGATGGTCCCGTAGATGCCGACGGGCACGTTGACCCAGAAGACCGCACGCCAGTCGAGTGCCGCCAGCAGGCCGCCGGCGACGAGCCCGACGAACTGGCCGGCGATGGCCGCAACCTGGTTGATGCCGAGTGCGAAGCCGCGCTCCTCCCGCGGGAAGGCGTCGGTGAGGATGGCCGCCGAGTTGGCCATCAGCATGGCGCCGCCGAGCGCCTGGAAGACGCGCCAGCCGATCAGCCATTCGGCGCCGGCCCCCGCGTCGAAGGGGTCGAACGACAGCATCACCGAGGCGAAGGCGAAGACCACGAAGCCCGCGTTGTAGATGCGCACGCGTCCGTAGATGTCGCCGAGCCGCCCCACGGTGACCACGATCACCGCCTGCAGCAGGCGGTAGCCCATGATCATCCAGAGCACGTAGCTGACGTTGCCCGGCGCCAGCGGGTCGAGGTGGATGCCGCGGAAGATGGCGGGCAGGGCGATGATGACGATGGAGCCGTCGAGCGCCGACATGAAGACGCCGGCGGTGGTGTTGGCCAGCGCCACCCACTTGTAGTTGTCGTCGGGCGCGACGCCGCCGCGACCGGGGGCTCGACGCGCGTCCCCGCCGCGTGTGAGGGTCCGCATCAGATGCGCTCGGCCAGCCGCTCGATCAGCGCCGCGGCCGCCCGGAGCTGCTCGATCTCCTCGCGCGTGAGGCTCGTGGTCAGCGCCCTGGCGAGCTGCTCGTTGCGCGCGGTGTTGCGCTGCCGCAGCGCCTGCTGGCCGGCGCGGGTGAGCGACATGACCACCTGCCGCCCGTCCTCCGGATGGGGACGGCGCTCGACGAGGCCGCGCCCCTCCAGGGCGGCCAGCGTCGCACCCATCGACTGCGGGCTGATCTGCTCCAGCTTGGCCAGCGCGCTCGGCGTGGTCGGGCCACCGCGGTCGAGGTGGCGCAGCGCGGAGAACTCCGGAGCGGCGAGCTCGTCGGTGCCCTGGATCTGCCGCATGCGGCGCACGAACAGCCCGATGCTGGTGCGCAGGGCGTGGGCCACGCCGGTGGCGTCGAGGGAGGTTCGCCCCATATGCTAAGTCTAGACTTATCAGTCCAGCCTTAGCAAGTCGCCCTCAGGTCAGCCGCGGGCGAGCACCTCGGCCGGCTCGCGGAGCTCGACCGGATGCCCGTCGGGGTCGCGCACCACGGTCTGCCGCCCCAGCCCCGGCCCCAGTGAGCGCGGCTCGTTGGCCTCGATGCCGCGGGCGCGCAGCGCCGCCAGCACCGCGTCGAGGTCGTCGAGCTCCAGCGCGAAGTGCTGGCCGGCTCCGTCCGGCACGCTCTCCTTCTTGGAGAGGTGGAGCTGCTGCCCTCCGGCATCGAGCCAGGCGCCCTCGCTGCCGACGTCGGGCCGGTCGGACCGCACCGCCATGCCGAGCGACTCGTAGAAGGCCACCGCCCGACCCACGTCGGTGACGTTGACCTGCACGTGATGGATTCCTCGCAGTGCCATGCGCCGCATTATGCGAGCCTCCCGCGCGGGATGCGAGCCCGCGTCAGTGGTGCAGTCCGCGGAAGGGATCGTCGTCGACCTCGAAGGCGAGGTCGTCGACGTAGCACCACCACCACTCCTCGCCGGGCTCGTAGGAGCGCATCAGCGGATGCGAGGTGCCGTGGAAGTGCGCGGTGGCGTGCTTGCCGGGCGACTGGTCGCAGCAGCCGACGTGGCCGCACTCCAGGCAGAGACGGAGGTGCAGCCAGCGACCGCCGCCGGCCAGGCATTCCACGCAGCCGTCGCCGCTCGGGGTGATCGAGGTGTGGGCCTGGTCGAGGTGCGTGCAGGTGTCTGCCATGGTTGCTCCTCAGTGGATGAAGGCGAGGTAGCGGTGCACCGAGCGCACCGCCGCCGAGCCCTCGCCGACGGCGGCGGCCACGCGCTTGGTGGAGCCGGAGCGCACGTCGCCGGCGGCGAACAGCCCGGGGTGGCTGGTCTCGAAGGGGAGTGGGCGGCGGCCCAGCACCCGCCAGCGCTCGCCGAGCTGCGCGTCGCTCAGGTCGCGGTCGGTGAGCAGGAAGCCGGAGGCGTCGAGCTCGGCACAGCCGGAGAGCCAGCCGGCCGCGGGATCGGCGCCGATGAAGGAGAAGAGGCCCGCGCACGGGGTCACGCTGTCGCCGCCGGCGTGGCTGATGGTCACCGCCTGCAGCGCCTCGCCGCCGTCGAGCGCGGTCACCTGCGCGCCGGTGCGCACGGTGATGCGCGGATGCTGCTCGATGCGCTCCACCAGGTAGCGCGACATGCTCGCCCCCAGGTCGTCGCCGCGGATCACCACCGTCACCGGGCTGCCCGCCTCGGCGAGGAAGAGCGCCGCCTGCCCCGCCGAGTTGCCGCCACCCACGACCACAACCGGCGACGGCGCGCAGACCTGTGCCTCCGAGGCGGTGGCGGCGTAGAACACGCCCCTGCCCTCGAAGTCCGCGAGGCGTTCGCTGGCGAGCCGGCGGTAGTGGGCGCCGGTGGCGGCGATCACCGCGCGGCCGGCGACGTCGGTGCCGTTGGAGAGGCGGACGACGAGGTGTCCCGCCTCCTCGCGCAGGGACGCGGCCGAGCAGGGCACGGTGACGGCCGCGCCGAACTTCTCCGCCTGGGTGAGGGCGCGGAGGGTGAGGTCGTCGCCGGAGATGCCGGTGGGGAATCCGAGGTAGTTCTCGATCCGTGAGGTGGTGCCGGCCTGGCCCCCGGCCGCGACCTGGTCGACGAGCAGCGTCTCCAGCCCCTCGGAGGCGCCGTACACGGCGGCGGCGAGCCCCGCGGGGCCCGCCCCGACGACGACCAGGTCGAAGGAGCGGTGCGGCAGGTCGGCGACGACCATCCCGAGGTACTCCGCCAGCTCGCCGGTGGCCGGGCGGCGCAGCACGGTGCCCGAGACGATCACCACGGGCAGCTCCGCCGCCGCGACGCCCAGCTCCCGGAGCGCCCCCTCGACGTGCGCGTCCATCTCCGGGTCGAGCCACTCGTGGCCGATGCGGTTGCGCACCAGGAACTCGCGGAGCCGCCGCGTCTCGGGGTCGAAGCGCGAGCCGACCAGCCGGATGGCCGAGGCGGCAGCGGTGATCAGCTCCTCCCGGCGGGCGAGGAACGCCGCCAGGATGGTGTCGCCGAGCCGCGGGTGGGCGGCGAGGAGGCCGCGCAGCTCGCCGCGGGGGACCTGGATGACCTCCCCCGGCTCGACCACCCGCGCCGAGACGGTGAGCCGCGTGCCGGTCAGCAGGTTCAGCTCGCCGAGGAAGCGGCCGGGCCCGTGGCGAGCGATGACCCGGTCGCCCTCGCCGGTGCGGACGCTGATCTCGACGGCGCCGCTGCGCACGGCGAAGAAGTCGTAGCCGGGGTCGCCCTCGTGGAAGAGGAACTCGCCGGCCGCCGCGGACCGCCGCCTTCCCACCGCCTCGAGCACGGCGAGGTCGGCCTCGTCGAGGGTGGGAAGCGCGCCCTCGCTGTCGGCCATCGGCAGAGCGTAGTCCGGGCGGGCGGGTCGGCGTCCTGGACGATCGGCGTGCCGGCGCCGGCACGGCCGGGCATTTTGCCTCGGACTCGGGTGAAAGCTTGCCGATGATGCAGACGATAGCTACTATGTGCACGGTTAGCAGCCGATCGCTGACGGTGGGAGGACGCCCCGCCGGGACCTGGATCCCGGGCGCCGTCCTGCACCCGCCCGCCCGGCTGCGCACGTGCCGGCACACGGACCATGCGGAGGAGCGCGGCTATGGGCCTACTCGACGGCAAGGTGGCGGCGGTCACGGGAGCGGGACGTGGCATCGGCCGGGCCCACGCGCTGGCGCTGGCGGAGGCGGGCGCTGCCGTGGTGGTCAACGACGTCGGGTGGGAGCTGCGCGGCGGCGAGGGCGGCCGCGCCCTGGAGCCCGGCGCCCCGCGGGTCGAGGTGGCCCAGAGCGTCGTCGACGAGATCGTCGCCAGAGGCGGCCGCGCCGTCGCCGACGGCTCCAACGTGGCCAGCCTCGACGGTGCCGCCCAGGTGGTCGACACCGCGCTGCGCGCCTTCGGGGACATCCACATCGTCGTCAACAACGCCGGCACCTGGAACGAGTCGACCACCGAGGACATCGACGAGGCGCGCATCGACGAGCAGATGGCCACCCACTTCAAGGGCACGGTGGGCACCACCCGCGCCGCCGTCGCCGCCATGCGTGCGCGCGGCCACGGCGGCCGCATCGTCAACACCGTCGCCGGCCTCGCCGGGGGCGGCGCCGGCGGGATGGCCGCCTACAGCGCGGCCAAGTCGGCGATCGCCTCCTACACCCAGACGGCGGCGGCGGAGTGCGCGGCCGACGGCATCGGCGTCAACGCCATCTCGCCGCTGGCGATCACCCGGCAGTCGCGCATCTACTTCTTCCGCACCGGGCAGATCGACCCCACCGACTCGGCCACCATCGAGCACCTCGGGCCGCACCACAACAGCCCGCTGGTGGTGTACCTCGCCTCCGACCTGGCCTCGCACATCAGCGGCCGCTTCTTCATCGTCTTCCCCACCGCGATGAGCCGGGACGCGCAGATCCGCATCGTCGAGGCCTACGTCACCACCACCGAGGGCGTGGTGGCGGACGGCTGGACCGTCGAGAGCGTCGCCGAGGCGATGCCCTCCATCCTGCGACCCGAGCCCGTCGCCATCGCCCACTGACGACGTGGTCCAGTACCTCATCTCCGGCATCGTCGTCGGGTGCATCTTCGCCATCGCGGCCAGCGCGCTGGTGGTGACCTACCGCGCGTCGTCGATCCTCAACCTCGGCTTCGGCGGCGTCGCCTTCGGCGCGGCGCGGCTCTACTACAGCCTGCACACCGAGCATCAGTGGTCGATCTGGGCGGCGGCGTTGGTCAGCATCGGCCTCTTCGGCCCCCTGCTGGGCGGCTTCCTCTACGTCGTCCTGCTGCGCTTCCTCGCCAACTCGTCGACGCTGATCAAGGTCATCGTCACCATCGGCATCGGGGTCACCGTGCCGGCGCTGATGACCCTCTTCCTCGGCGAGATCGGGCAGGTGATCGCGCCCGGGCTGGCGCCGGAGCCGGTGGCGACGTTCCGCGTCCTCGGCCTGGCCATCACCCTCGACCAGGCGATCGTCATGGCCGCGCTGGTGGCCATCCTGCTGGCCGGCTTCCTGATCCTCCGCTACACCGACGTGGGGCTGGTGATCAGGGCCACCGTCGACTCGCCGGCGATGACCTCGCTGATCGGCAGCAATCCCTCGGTGGTCGCCTTCTCCGTGTGGGTGGTCACCACCGGGATCGCGGGGCTGGTCGGCGTGCTCATCGCACCGATCATCGGCCTCTCGCCTGACAACTACGAGATCCTCGCCGCGGGCGCCTTCAGCGCCGTGCTGATCGCCAAGCTCGTCTACGTCGGACGCGCCGTGGCGGTGTCGCTGGCGCTGGGCGTGGTCAACGCGCTGGCGCAGTACTGGCTGCCGCCCACCAGCGCGGTCACCAGCGGCACCATCGCCGCCATCCCCTTCGCCTTCGTGCTCGCCTTCCTGCTGTGGGAGGCGCGTCGCGGCCAGGTGTCGACGCCCTCGGTGCTCACCGGTATGCTCGACCGGGCGATCGCCCCGGCCAAGGACTCAGGCCAGAGCGGCAGCGCCGGCCTCACCCACGCGCTGCGCCTGCACTACGCGCCACCCGGCAGCCGCACGCTGCTCAACGGACGCACCATCCGCGCGGGCGTGGTGCTGGCGGTCATCGCCATCCTGCCGCTCTTCCTCTCCGACTTCTGGACCGGGCAGTTCGCCCTCGGCCTCGCCTTCGGCGTCGTCCTGCTGTCCTTCACCCTGGTGATCGGCGAAGGCGGCATGGTCTGGCTGTGCCAGGTGGCGTTCGCGGGCATCGCGGCAATGATGACGGCCTTCCTGGTCGGCACCTACAACGTGCCGGTGCTGCTGGCCATCCCGCTCTGCGCGCTGATGGTGGTGCCCGCAGGGTTCCTCATCGCGCTGCTCACCACCCGGCTCGGACAGCTGCAGGTGGTCCTGGCGACGCTCGCCTTCGGCGTCCTCGTCGACAACCTCATCCTCACCCAGCCCGCCTTCCAGGGCGTCGCCAACGTCGGCAACGTGGTCTCGCCACCCAGCTTCCTGAGCAGCTCGCAGGCGCTGTTCTACTTCCTCCTCGCCGTGTTCGTGGCCGTCGCCCTGCTCGTCGAGCACTACCGCCGCTCCACGGCGGGACTGTCGATCGCGGCGGTGCGCTGGAGCCAGCGCGCCGCGGCCAGCGTCGGCGTCAGCGCCACCAGCATGCAGGTCGTCGTCGGCACCCTGGGCGCCTTCATCGCCGGGCTCGGCGGTGGGCTGCTGTCGATGACCTTCGGCAACGCCACACCGGGGACGTTCAACTCCAGCGGCGGACTGGTCTGGCTCGCCGTGCTGGTCACCATCGGCGTGCGCTCCAACATCGCGGCCGCGGTGGCGGGCATGAACTTCACCGTCGCACCCGCCCTGGTCCAGACGTACCTGCCTCTGTCGCTGAGCAACCTGCCCAACGCCATGTTCGGTCTCGGCGCCATCTTCATCGCCACCAATCCCGACGGTGTGGTGGCGACGCACGCGCGCCAGTTCAGCTGGATCGGCGTGCACGTGCGCTCCCTCTACTACCGCGTTCGCGGAGAGCGGCAGGCCGAAGCTCCGGAGGCGCCGGCGCAGAGCCGGCCTGTTCCATCCCGTCCTCCCGTCTCCACGGCGGCGCCCGCCCACCGCGCGGCTCCCGCCACGCCCGGCGTGCCGCTGCTGCGGGCGCAGGACGTCTCGGTCCGCTTCGGCGGCGTGCTCGCCCTCAAGGACGTCACCGTCGCCGTCCCCGAGGGACGCATCGTCGGGCTGGTCGGTCCCAACGGTGCCGGCAAGAGCACGCTCTTCGGAGTGCTGAGCGGCCTGCTGCGCCCGCAGACCGGCAACGTCGAGCTCGAAGGCCAGGACATCACCGCGCTGCCGCCGCACCGGCGCGCGCGACTCGGGGTCGCGCGGTCGTTCCAGCAGCCGGAGCTGTTCGACTCGCTGACCGTCGCCGAGCACATGATCCTCGGCATCCGCATGGGGCAGAACCCCCAGCGCGCCGCGGCCGACCTGGTCGGCGTGGCCGGCTGGAAGCGGCAGAGTCCCGAGGAGACGCAGCGCGTCGAGTCGCTGCTCGAAGGGCTGGGCCTCAGCGAGATGACCAACCGTCCCTGCGTCGCGCTGCCCGCGGGCGCGTCGCGACTCGTCGAGGTCGGCCGCGCCCTGGCCATGCGTCCGCGCGTGGTGCTGCTCGACGAGCCCGCTGCGGGACTCGACGAGACCGAGACCGAGGAGCTGCAGGGCGCACTGGCGCGCGCCGCGCAGGAGGAGCGCGTCGCCTTCCTCGTCGTCGAGCACGACCTCGAGTTCGTCATGGGACTCTGCGAGATGGTCTACGTCATCGACTTCGGGTCGATCATCGCCAGCGGCTCGCCGGCGGAGGTGCGCAGCAGCCGCCTGGTGCACGAGGCATACCTCGGCGCCGAGTTCGCGGTGGAGGCCTGAGGTGATGGCGGTGCAGAGCGTCTCCAGCAACGGCACCGCGAAGAGCGCCACCGCCGGCGCGGCGGCGCTGCTCGACGTCGAGGGGCTGACCGTCCGCTACGGCGGGCAGTACCGCGCCGTCGCCGACGTGTCCTTCTCCGTCGGCGAGGGCGAGATGCTCGCCGTGCTGGGACCCAACGGCGCCGGCAAGTCGTCGGTGGCGCGCGCCCTCGCCGGACTGGTCAAGACGAGCGGCGGCCGCATCAGCTACGCGGGCGAGGACGTCAGCGCCATGCCGCCGCACCGCCGCAGCCGGATGGGACTGGTCTACATCCCCGAGGGCCGCGGCGTCTTCCCCACCTTGACGGTGATGGAGAACCTGCGCCTGGCGACCCGCACGGTGAGCGACCTCGACGAGCGCAGGGCGATGCTCGACCGCGTGTTCACGCTGTTCCCCGTGCTCGCCTCGCGGTCGAAGCAGAGCGCGGGCACGCTGTCGGGCGGCGAGCAGCAGATGCTCGCGCTGGCGCGCGCGGTCGGTGCGGGTGCGCGGCTCGTCATCGCCGACGAGCTCTCCCTCGGGCTGGCCCCGCTGCTGGTCGACGTCGTCTTCCAGAGCATCGCGCTGGCCAAGCAACAGGGCACGTCGGTGATCCTCATCGAGCAGTTCGTCGACCGGGCCCTGCGCATGGCGGATCGCTGCCTGATCCTGGGCAGGGGGAGGGTGGTCTGGAGTGGCCTGCCCGGCGAGGCCGGCCACGAGGTGCGCGCCCGCTACCTCGGGCGCTCCGAATGACACACCGGTTGGCAGCAACCCTGAGGAGGTCGCCCACGTGAGCACATCGACAGGCAGACGGATGGTTCCAAGTCGGCGGATCTGCGGAAGCGCCGCGATGGCCCTGGGCCTCACCCTCGCCGCCTGCGGGAGCTCCTCCTCCGGCACGGGCAACGGCGCCTCCGCGCCCGGCGTCAGCGCCAACTCCATCACCATCGGCGTCATCCTCTCCCAGACGGGGTTCTACGCGGCCGAGGGCGGCGGGTTCTTCAAGTCCTTCAAGGCGGTGGTCGACGCGCAGAACGACAAGGGCGGCGTCAACAACCGCAAGATCAACCTGGTCATCCAGAACGACCAGTCCACCGTGGCCGCCAACCTCAGCGCCGCCAAGAGCCTGGTGGAGACGCAGAACGCGTTCATGGTCGTCGACATCTCGGGAACCCAGCCCAGCGGCGCCCAGTACCTGAGCCAGAAGGGCGTCCCCGTGGTCGCCGCCCCTGTCGACGTCAGCGTCTCGACGTACTCCACGTTCTTCGCGCCCAACGGCGGGCTCAACCCCAACCCCAAGGTGACCAACACCACCTCGGCGGAGATGTTCAAGTCGCTGGGCGTCAAGAAGGTCGGCTCGCTGGGTCTCACCGTGTCGGTCGCCTCGCAGAACTCCGCCACCGCCGCCGTCGACGCGGCGGGCCAGGCGGGGCTGGAGAAGGGCTACATCAACACCACCGTGCAGGTGGGCAACACCAACTGGACGGCGTACGTGCTCGG
>Ga0070739_10000832_pt1 | contig 52912 bp, 42 predicted proteins | sample Coa_R1_7_FD_66445 | JGI IMG/M metagenome (GOLD analysis project Ga0070739, IMG submission 66445) | Surface soil microbial communities from Centralia Pennsylvania, which are recovering from an underground coalmine fire - Coalmine... | ecosystem: Environmental > Terrestrial > Soil > Unclassified ...
TTCGATCAGGCGAAGTCGTTCGCGATGTCGATGGCCAAGGGAGATCCCGACGCGGTGGGGGTGATCCGGCAGTCGTTTAAAGAGCTGATCGGATCGTACTTCCCTGGCAGGGGAAAATGATGGCGACCCGGTTCGGCGCGCAGACGGTTCCGATCGAGCGGGTGGAGGTCTCCGCCTATACGATTCCGACCGATTTTCCGGAGTCGGACGGCACCCTGGAGTGGCATCAGACGACACTGGTCGTCGTCGAAATGGCGGCCGGCGACGTTCGAAGCCTCGGCTACAGCTACGCCGACACCGCAACGGCCCAACTGATTCGGGATGTGCTCGCCCCGAAAATTCAAGGATCGGATGCCATGGCGGTGACCGGCTGCTGGATCGAGATGGTCCGCGCCATCCGCAACCTCGGCCGTCCGGGAATCGCCTCGATGGCGATCGCCGCCGTCGATAATGCGCTCTGGGATTTGAAAGCGCGGCTGTTGAATCTTCCGCTTGTCATCCTCCTCGGCGCGGTCCGCGACGGCATCCCGGCCTATGGCAGCGGCGGCTTTACCTCCTACTCGATCCCGCAGCTTCAGAAGCAGCTCGGCGGCTGGATCGCCGAGGGGATGACGCGGGTCAAGATGAAGATCGGCCGGAATCCCGATCAGGACATCGCGCGGGTCCGGGCCGCCCGCGAGGCGATCGGACCGGATGCCGAACTTTTTGTCGATGCCAACGGCGCCTACAATCGAAAACAGGCGCTCGGCATGGCCGAGGCTTTTGAAGAATTCGGCGTGACGTGGTTCGAGGAGCCGGTCTCCTCCGACGATCTCGAAGGGCTCCATCTTCTCCGGGATCGAGGTCCCGGCGGAATGGCGATCGCCGCCGGAGAGTACGGCTATGATCTCCCCTATTTCGAACGGATGCTCGAAGCAAAGGCGGTCGACATTCTTCAAGCCGACGGCACCCGCTGCGCCGGGATCACCGGGTTCCTTCAGGTCGGCGCCCTCTGCGCGGCGCGTTCGATGTCGCTCTCGGCCCACACCGCGCCGTCTCTGCACACCCATCCCTGCTGCGCTCTTACCCAGGCGGTTCATGTCGAATATTTTCACGACCATGCCCGGATCGAACAGATGCTCTTCGACGGCGCCCGCAAACCGGTCGAAGGAATGCTCAAGCCCGATCTCTCCCGGCCCGGCCTTGGACTGGAACTAAAACGCCCGGACGCCGAGAAGTATGCGGTCTAGAGACAGGGGCCAGGGGTCGGAGGCCGGGGGCCGGGAGAGGACAAAAAGATTGGTTTTCCTGTCACCCGACCCCTGGCCCCCGGCCCCTTTAAGATGGAGGTTTCTATGAAATCAGATTGGCACGATACGCTCGCCCTGCTGGGCCGCATCCTCATTGCGGCGATCTTCCTCATGTCGGGGATCAGCAAGATCATGGCGCCCGGTCAGACGCGGGGCTATATGGCGCAGATGGGGATGCCGCTGACCGGATTCTTTCTGGTGGCGGCGATCATTTTCGAAATCGGTGGAGGACTCTCGCTTCTCTTTGGCGCCTATACCTTCTGGGGCACCCTGGCCTTGGTCATCTTCATGATTCCGACGACCCTCATCTTCCATACAAACTTTGCCGACCCGAATCAGGTGATCCACTTCATGAAGAACCTGGCGATCACCGGCGGACTCCTTTATGTCATGGAGGCCGGTCCGGGGCGAATCAGCATCGATGCCATATGGCAACCGGAATCGGCCCGACGGACCGAAGCGGTCGCGCGCCGCAGAGTTGCATAATCGGAAAAGGAGAAGAGGCGATGAGAAACAGCAGATCGACAGATTCCAGCGAGACCGATGTAACGGCCCTGGCTGAAGCCCTCCGCTCCCGCATTGTCGGCGAGGTCCGGTTTGATTCCGGCAGCCGCGCCCTCTATGCCACCGACAGCTCCAACTACCGACAGGTGCCGATCGGCGTGGTCGTCCCCAAAGAGGTCAACGATGTTGTTGAGACGGTGGCACTCTGCCGCGAGTTCGGCGCGCCGATCCTCGCCCGCGGCGGCGGAACCAGTCTCGCCGGGCAGTGCTGCAATGTGGCGGTGGTGGTCGACTTCTCCAAATATATGCATCACCTTCTCGATCTCGATCCCGAAAAGAAGCAGGCCCGCGTGCAACCGGGACTGGTTCTCGACGACTTGAGAAACGCGGCGGAGCAGTATCATCTGACCTTCGCCCCCGATCCGTCGACGCACAACCGCTGCACCCTCGGCGGGATGATCGGCAACAACTCCTGCGGTGTCCACTCGGTGATGGGGGGAAAGACCGACGACAACATCGAGTCGTTGGAGATCCTGACCTACGACGGCCTGCGCATGCGGGTCGGCGCGACGTCGGATGAAGAGCTGGCGCGGATCATTCAAGAGGGGGGTCGCCGCGGCGAGATCTATGCGAAGCTGAAGTCGCTCCGAGATCGCTATGGCGACCTGATCCGGACACGATATCCGCATATTCCCCGCCGGGTCTCCGGCTATAATCTTCCATGGCTTCTTCCCGAAAAAGGCTTTCATGTCGCGCGCGCCCTGGTCGGCTCGGAGTCAACCTGTGTCCTCGTGCTCGAAGCGACGGCCCGTCTGGTCGGCAGCCCTCCCGGCCGATCGCTGCTGGTCCTCGGCTATCCCGATATCTACACCGCCGCCGATCATGTTCCGGAAATCATGGGCTACGGACCGATTGCGTTGGAAGGGATCGACGATCACCTCGTCGGCTACATGCGTCGAAAGGGATTGCACATGGGCGATCTCCCGCTGTTGCCGCCGGGGGCCGGATGGCTCCTCGTCGAGTTCGGCGGAGCGAATAAAGAAGAATCGGATGATCGCGCCCGCCGCGCGATGGACGATCTCAAGAAACGCGAGCACCCTCCAACGATGAAGCTCTATGATGATCCCAAACAAGAGAGGATGGTTTGGGAGATCCGCGAGTCGGGGCTGGGGGCGACGGCGTTTGTTCCGGGCGAGCCGGTCACCTGGGAAGGATGGGAAGATTCTGCGGTCGCGCCGGAGAAGCTTGGCGAGTATCTGCGGGAGTTTCGCCGGCTGCTCAACCGCTTCGGCTATAAATGCGCCCTTTATGGGCATTTCGGACAGGGTTGTCTTCACACCCGGATCGACTTCGACTTCGTGACGGCAGAAGGAATCCAAACCTATCGCGCCTTCATTGAGACCGCGGCCGATCTGGTGGTCCGGCTCGGCGGCTCCTTCTCCGGGGAGCACGGCGACGGCCAGTCGCGCGCCGAGCTGCTGCCGAAAATGTTCGGGGAGGAGTTGATTCAGGCGTTTAATGAATTTAAGTCGATCTGGGACCCGGCCTGGAAGATGAACCCAGGAAAAGTGGTCACGCCGTACCGGATCGATCAAAATCTTCGCTTGGGGACCGACTACAATCCTCCCCAACCAAAGACCTACTTTCAGTTTCCGGATGACGAGCACAGCTTCGCCCATGCCGCGCTGCGCTGCGTCGGCGTCGGCGAGTGCAGAAGAGAGATCGGCAAGACGATGTGCCCCAGCTATCGGGTGACCCGTGAGGAAAAGCATTCCACCCGCGGACGGGCACACCTTCTCTTCGAAATGCTCCAGGGCGACCCGCTGACCGGCGGCTGGCGGGAAGATCAGGTGGAAGATGCGCTCGATCTCTGTCTCTCTTGCAAGGGATGCAAAGGAGACTGCCCCGTCAATGTCGATATGGCGACCTACAAGGCGGAGTTTCGCGCCCACTACTACCAGGGACGGCTGCGGCCGGTCTCGGCCTACAGCTTCGGGCTGATTTACTGGTGGGCGCGGCTCGCGTCGAAGATACCGGGGCTGGCGAACTTCGTCACCCAGACGCCCGGCTTGAGCAGAGTCGCCAAATGGCTCTCCGGAATGGCCCCCCAACGGCGCATCCCCGCCTTTGCGCCCGAGACCTTCAAAGAATGGTTCTTTAAGCGCCCGCAATATCCGGACAGTCGGCCGAAAGTGCTTCTCTGGCCCGACACCTTTAACAATTATTTTTTTCCCGACACGGCCAAAGCCGCCGTTGCAGTGCTGGAAGCGGCCGGCTATCAGGTGATCGTCCCGCGCCCCTCGCTCTGCTGCGGACGTCCGCTTTATGATTTCGGCTTCCTCGACCTCGCGCAAGGGCTCTGGCGGCGGACGCTGGAAACCTTGCGACCGCAGATCGAGGCGGGGATTCCGATCGTCGGATTGGAACCGAGTTGCGTCGCCGCTTTTCGCGACGAGCTGATCAATCTCTTTCCGACCAACGAAGACGCGCAGCGCCTCTCCCGCCAAACCTTTACCCTGAGCGAATTTCTTGAGAAGAAGGCAGCGCATTTTCAACCGCCGCCGCTCGCGCGCAAGGCGGTGGTCCATGGACACTGTCATCACAAGGCCATTATGAAATTCGACGATGAGGAAAAAGTTTTGCAGCGCCTCGGGCTCGATTTCAAGATCCTCGACTCCGGCTGCTGCGGGATGGCCGGCGCCTTCGGTTTTGAGCGAGATCACTATGATGTCTCGATCGGCGTCGGAGAGTTGGTCCTCCTCCCCGCGGTACGAAACGCCGACCGAGAGACGCTGATCCTCGCCGACGGCTTTAGCTGCCGCGAGCAGATCGCGCAGACGACCAACCGACGAGCGTTGCATCTTGCAGAGGTGATTCAGATGGCGATCCGGGAGGTCCCCCCGTCCGAGAGACCCCATCCAGATGGAGCAAGGAAGCGCTTCTTTCCATCCCGTCTCAAACAAACAGCGCCCCTGCTGGGCGCAGGAACCTTACTTGCCGGCGCCGTGCTCGCCTGGGGCCTGAAAAAGAGGATCGTCGTATGAAGGAAAGGCTCATTCAGAAGGAAGAAGAGGTCTATCTCCTCGTGTTCGAAAAGGGAGATGAGGTGATTGAAGGACTCTCGAACTTCTACCTCTCGCACCAACTTGCTACCGCCCAGTTGACCGGGATCGGCGGCTTCCGGGATGTCTCACTCGGCTTCTTTGAGCCGGATCGGAAAGATTACAAAATTATTCCGATTGCGGAGCAGGTCGAGGTTCTCTCCCTCTCCGGCACGATTACCTTTTATCAAGGGGTCCCCCGCGTCCACGCGCACGTGGTGGTTGGGAAATCGGACGGCACGGCGCATGGCGGTCACCTCATGGGGGGACATGTCTGGCCGACGCTCGAAGTCGTGGTGAATGAATCCCCGCAACATTTACAGCGCGAAATCGACAAGGAAACGGGACTGGCTCTGATCCGTTTGTGAGGCAAAAATCCAAGCAGAGAGGCGGCGGGATTGTTATGCAAAGAGGGCAGCAGCGCGCCATTGACTCAAAACAGCCTTCCCCGCAAGAAAAGGAAGAGCGAAAGGAGCAGGCCCTGGCACAAGGGAGCCCCTCGATCGTTCGGAGCATCGCCGATGCCGTCGTGGTGAAAGATGGGGATCTTTATTTTCTGACAGAGCGCGACGGCAATGTCCCGGTCGGGAATACCCACGGTCTCGGCCTCTACTATCATGACTGCCGCTATTTAAGCGGTTACGAGATGGCCCTCGCCGGCACCAAACCGAATCTCCTTGCGGCGACCGCCTCCCATGGTTTCATGGCGATCTTGGAGCTGACCAATCTTAATATCCGGATGCCGGACGGCCTTTTGATTCGGAAAGAAGAGATCGGAATGACCTGGAAGCGAACGATCGACAGCAGCCGGCTCATGCTCGATGATCTTCTTCTTTTCCAAAACTTCAGCCCGAAGGAGATTCATTTTTCAATTTCATTTATCTTCCAAGCCACCTTTGAAGATGTCTTTGTCGTTCGAGGGCTGATGTCGGAGCAGCCGGGCCGCCTTCACCCGCCGGTCTGGAAAGGGAGCCTCCTCCAATTCACCTATGACGGTCGGGACGGACTGCATCGGAGCGTGGTCATTCACTTTCCATTTCCCCTCGATCAGAGAAAAGGAAACAGCGCCACATTTCATGTCTCATTGCAACCGGAGGAGAAGAAAGAATTTCTCATCTCGCTGGCCGTTATCGAGTCGCCTCATTCGAGCGATCTTCAACCCAAACCACTCCTTTCAATCAACACAAAAGAAATCGAAGAGAGACTTCATCATGCCTCGAAAGCGTGGCTCGGGAACCAAACAGAGGTTCGAAGCGACAGCCTCCTACTCAACAGCGTTCTCGACCGCTCTCTGCGCGATTTGCGGGTGCTTCGAACCAGCCTGATGGGCCAGCAGTTCTTTGCTGCGGGGGTCCCTTGGTATACAACTCTCTTCGGACGGGATAGTCTCATCAGTTCCCTTCAAACGCTTGCTTTCGAGCAGGAGACCGCCGCGCAGACGCTCCGACTTTTGGCTCACTACCAGGGGCAAAAGGTGGATGCCTGGCGAGACGAGCAGCCGGGGAAGATCTTGCACGAACTTCGCGTCGGCGAGTTGGCTCGAACGGGAGAGATTCCCCATACCCCCTATTATGGAACGATCGACGCGACCCCGCTGTTCCTCATTCTTATCTGTCGCTACGCCGCCTGGACCGGCAGCTTGTCCCTTTTTCGCGAATTGAAGGGACATATTGAGAGGGCACTGGCCTGGATCGCCACGCAAGAATCCCAACATGGAGAGGGCTATCTTGCCTATGAAAGCAAATCGAAGAATGGACTGATCAACCAGGGATGGAAAGACTCGGGCGACGCAATCATGAATGCGGATGGAAGCCTCGCCCGGCCACCCATTGCTCTCGTTGAAGTTCAGGGTTACGTCTTTCTGGCCAAAACGCTGATAGCCGATCTTTATCGGCGGGCCGGCGAGGCAGACCGCGCCGATCAACTCGCAGAAGAGGCCCATCTCCTTCAGACGCGGTTTAATCGAGACTTCTGGTTGGAAGACCAAGGGTTCTATGCGTTGGCTCTCCAGGCAGGGATGAAGCCGGCGGCGGTCCTGACGTCGAACCCCGGTCAGGCCCTCTGGTCCCGCATCGTCGATCCGCAAAAAGCGCAGAAGACCATGGAGCGGCTGATGGCGGATGAGATGTTCAACGGCTGGGGGATCCGAACGCTATCCCAAAAAGAGCGGCGCTACAATCCGATCGGCTATCACCTCGGGACCGTCTGGCCGCACGACAATTCTCTGATCGCAGCCGGATTTCGGCATTACGGCTATGATGATGCAGCGCTTCGAGTCTTCTCCGGGATCCTCGAAGCGGCGATGCATTTCGGCGCGTATCGACTTCCCGAACTCTTCTCCGGCTTCTCACGAGAAGAGTTCGAAATTCCGGTCCGCTATCCGGTCGCCTGCCACCCGCAGGCGTGGGCGGCAGGGTCGATCCCTTATCTGCTCGAGATTTCACTCGGACTTGTCCCGGAGGCATTCGAGCAGCGGCTTCGAATTATCCGACCGATTCTCCCCGACTTCATCGATCATGTCGAACTTCACCGGCTTCGCGTCGGAACTGCGCAGGTTGATCTGAAATTTGACCGCGCTGCCGATCACCGGATCAAAACAAGCGTGATGAAGGTCGATGGAGAGCTCGATGTGCAGATCGAAGAGGAGACCGACATCTCCATGTAGCGGCAGTTCAGCAAAGGGATGACCGATGCAAGAGAAAAACCGTCCGCCCGGCTGGAGCTACAATCCCTCCAGTTGGCCACAACGGCTCCCGCTCATCGGGGTGGCGCTGATCGGCTTCGCAATCGCAACCTATCTCACCCTCTTTCAGATCAGGGTGATCGGCGATGTTTGGGAGCCGTTCTTCGGTGAAGGGAGCCGAGCGGTCCTCACCTCACAGGTCGCACGCGCGTTGCCGATCCCCGATGCCTCTCTCGGCGCCTTCGCATACCTGCTCGATGCCGTCGCCGGGGTCATCGGCGGCACCCGTCGCTGGGCGACGATGCCCTGGATGGTCATCCTCTTTGGAATGGCGGTGGGGCCGCTCGGGATCGTCAGCCTCTTTTTGGTCATCGCACAACCGCTTCTGATCGGCCACTGGTGCACCCTCTGCCTCCTCTCCGCCCTGATCTCGGTGGTGATGATCGGCCCGGCGATGGATGAACTCCTCGCAACCCTCCAATACCTGAAGCGCGTATCGTTGCAGGGCCGGTCGGTCTGGCGCGCTTTTTGGGGAGGCCGGGATCGGAATGAAGCAAAGCCGCTTTCGAAAGCGGCTTAAGGAAAGATCATGTTGGCGCGATTCATCAATACACTCCTCGGCCTCTGGCTGATGACTTCCCCCGCCTTGCTTCATGATAGCGGCGCGGCGCGGATCAATGATGAGATTGTCGGACCGCTGGTGGCGAGCTTCGCGATCATCGCGATGGCCGAAGTCACCCGGTCGATTCGGTGGCTGAATTTTATCCTCGGCTTATGGTTGATTGTCGCACCCTGGCTGTTCCACTTCCCCCGGATGCCTCGTCTCAACAGCCTCGTTGTGGGGATTTGCATCTCGACGCTGGCGTTGATTCGGGGAAAAATCTCAACACGTATGGGAGGGGGATGGCGTTCTCTTTGGCGATCCACATCGATTTTAGAGGAAGCCGAGGAGGCCCCTTCCGTCTCCAAGGATCGGCGGCATGACCCGACGGACCTGCTCTTTCGGAGTCTGAACAAATATCTGAATAAAATAATGGAACGCATTCATGGAGAAGAAAAATGATGAGAAAGTATTTCATGCGCGACAATAAAAAATCAGGAGATGAGAAACAAGAGGTGGTCGTCATCACCGGCGCCTCGGCGGGGGTGGGGCGCGCCGTCGTCCGGGAGTTCGCCAAGCGAAAAGCGAAGATCGGTCTTCTGGCCCGCGGGATCGATGGGTTGGAAGGGGCGCGCAGAGAGGTCGAAGCAGCCGGAGGGGAGGCGCTGGCGCTGCCGACCGATGTCGCCGACCCCGATCAGGTCGAAGCGGCCGCCGCCGCGGTCGAAGACCATTTCGGGCCGATCGACATCTGGATTAATAACGCGATGGTGACGGTCCTCTCCCCCTTCAAGGAGATGACCCCCGCCGAATTTAAACGGGTGACCGAGGTGACCTATCTCGGCTATGTCTACGGAACGATGTCGGCACTCAAACGGATGCTGCCCCGCGACCGAGGGATGATCGTTCAGGTCGGCTCCGCGCTGGCCTACCGCTCGATTCCGCTTCAGTCGGCCTACTGCGGCGCCAAACATGGAATCAAAGGGTTCACCGATTCGATCCGCTCCGAGTTGATCCACGACAAGAGCAATGTGCGGATCACGATGGTGCAGCTTCCGGCGCTGAACACCCCGCAATTTAGCTGGGCGAAGTCGCGGCTTCCGAATCAGCCCCAGCCGGTTCCGCCGATCTTCCAACCCGAAGTGGCGGCAGAGGGAATTTATTGGGCGGCTCATCACAACCGGCGGGAGTTGAGCATCGGCTGGCCGTCGGTGAAAGCAATCGAAGGGAACAAGGTGATTCCCGGCCTTATCGATTGGTATCTCGCCGGCTTCGGCTACAGCGGACAGCAGACCAATCAGCCGGTCGACCCCAACCGACGGGATAATCTTTGGGAACCGGTCCCCGGGGATCATGGAGCGCATGGAATTTTTGACAAGCGGGCGAAACCGTACAGCGTCCAGCTCCCGATCGACCTCCACCGCGGCTGGGTCGCCGCCGGCGTCGCGTTGCTCGCCGTCGGGATCGGCGCGCTGCTCAATCCTCGCTAGCGCTTCTTTTGCGCGAGCGCGGTTCCTTGAGCAGTTCCGGGATAGGTCGGTCGCTCGTCGGTGAGCCGAATCATGTCGTAAATGAGATAGCCGTTGGTGGCCCGGGCCGTCTCGCGGGAATATCCCATCACCAAATAAATCAAAATAGAGAGAACGGCGAGGGTGATGAGCAACCGCGGGGCGGTCCGATCGGGGCGAAGCGGCGCCGCGGTTTCTTCCCGAACCCCCATCCCTCGAAACGCGCTCAGATAATAAATCCAACTGACCAGACCGAGAAACACCAACACCGAGGCCGATAGATATTTGTTCGGCTGCATTTTCCCAAACGGATTGACCTGAAGATGGGTAATGTGGTGAACGAATGGAATATGCTGCAAATGATAAGGGAGCGCGAAAACAATCGCCGCGAGGATAACGGCCCCCAATGAGATCGGCATATAACTGTCGAAGGAGGCCGGTCGGGTGGGATTCGACTTGACCATTTTGTAGATATAAAATGATCCGACGACCACCAAGAGGCCGTAGAAAAGCGCCACCAGGTCAAAAAGCCAAGAGCGGCTCCCGAGCATCAGCGTGAAAAAGACCTGCGGCTCGGTGTAGCGGATCTGGCGAAGATAGAGAAAACCGATAAACGGCATCACGAGCAAGGCGCCGAATCCGATGGCGAAGAAGAACCGGCCGCCCCAGAGATAATGGGCGCGGTCTTCCCCCCGCTTCGCGCGAAGCGCGCCGATCGCCGAGATTCCGGCGAGGGCGAAGCCGGCCCAGACGAGATTCCCGAAAAAACGATGAACATCGAGGCGGATCATCGTCGGGTTGAAAATTCTCGGCCAAAAGGTTTCGGGGGGCGCCGGCGTCAGCATGTAAGAGGCGGTGATATCGATCATGAACATCGCAATGAGAGAGGAGCCGGCCGCCAGCCAGGCGAAGGAGAGATGAAACCCTCTGCGCCGGTCGGGCGCGAGCGTCCAGGCCCAGCCATAGTACCAGGCATAGGCGAAGACCGCCTCGCCCAAGAAAAAACCGGCTTCCAAAAGAAACGGCCAGAACATGATCCGAAAGAGGGTACTCCAGAAATGAGGCCAAAAGACATTGAGCGAAAAGACCAAGACCACCCCCATAAATGAAATCGTCCCGGTGGTGAGGGCGAGCGTAAACGCGATCATATGCGCCAGCCGGCCCCATCGCTCTTTCCGCGTGCGGTAATTGATCGTTGCCACCAACGCCCCGATCACCGAGGTGCCGACGATAAAAGTAGCGAAGAGGGCGTGCGACAGCGCTGCGACGGCAATAGCAATTCGCCCCCAGGTGATCGGAATATTCAGCGGTTGAAACGGCATGGCGGTCCTCCTTCGATCTATCCTCTCGGTTCGGGATGATTGAGCGTTCCCCCCTTTTGGGGCGGGGTTCCGGTCGATTCCGGCGTTTCGCCGCCGGTCAGGAACTTCGGCGTCCGGGCCTCCTCCTGCAAAGAGATGATCCCGCGAACCGTGTCGGGCCGGCGCGCCGTCTCGCGAATGGTCCCCATGGTCCAATAGATCAACAGCCCCAGGATGCCGAGAGTGACCGCAATACGACGAACGGTCGGCTGGTTGAGCCGCTCCGATCGGGCGGCGGAGAGATCGTGCCGCCACTGATAGACATAGTAGGCGCTCAACACGACCAAAACGAGGGTAAAGAAGCGGCGCACCCAGGGATGGGTGGCGAACACCACGATGAAGATGGCGCTGAGCAGAAGCGCCCCTTCTCCCCAGAGAGCGCCGCGCTGGCCCAATCGCGCCTCCCTCAACACCGGAAGAAATCCCCGCTCTTCCGTCCGCGCGGCGATCAGCAGCAGATGACTTCCGATAAAGAGGAGGGCAATGATCGTGAATTGAAGATAAACCAACAGGTCATACCGCCCCTCGACGACCTGACGGAATGCCTGAGGCGCCGCGCTCCGGATTTGGGTCGCATAGAGCAGGCCGGTAAACGGTTGGATCAGCAGCGCCGCCAGACCGATTAGAAATCCGACTTTCAACAGATAAAGATAGTACGGCTCGTCGGGGTGCCCCTTTCTTCTCCCGAGCATCCAGCCGGCATAAGCGGCAATTGCAAATCCACCAAAGACGAAATTCCCGAAGAAGCGATGAATCACCAGCGGAATCCAGGTCGGATTAAAAAGACCTCTGTCGCTCCCCTGGCCGACGGTCGGCGTCAGCATGTACGAGCCGATCCCATCCAAGATCGTCACCCAAACCAAAACAAAGAACGCCGCCAGGAAACCGAGGACCAGGTGAAGCCGCCGACTGCGGCGTCGGATCGGCTCCCAATAATGGTAGTAAGGGTAGAGCGAGAAGAGCAGCAGGAAGAAAGCAGCGACGGCGAGATAGATCGGATAGCGAAATCGATTGAAGACAAAAATGTTGGTGAGCGGGAAGAGTCCAACAAAGAGTTCGATCATAATGACTGCCAGCACCGTGCTGGCGGTGAAGGTGATCAGGGTAAATCGGGTCAGCGCGTAGGCGGCCTTCGTATTGAAGCGATTCTCCCGCTCCATCAATTCGAAAACCGGAGCGATGAAGATGAAACCGACCGCCAGACTGGCGAACGCGATGTGGAGCAGGCTGAAGATCCCGACGGCAACGCTGTTCCCGATGAGGGGAAGGTGGACCGGTCCTAATTTTTCAAGAATGTCCGGCACGATATCTCTCCTCTTCGTTTGAAATCAACCTCAACGCTTTCCGCCCATCCCCGATGTCTCTGCTGGTCCGGCCCCGAACGATTTAACGAAGTAAGCGACCTCCCACCGTTGTTCCGCGGAGAGAACCCCCTTAAACGACGGCATCACGATCCGGCCATCGGTCACAATCTGATAAATCTCCTGGGGCGACTTCTGCTGTGTCTGCTTGGAGCGGAGGTTAAATGGCGGGATGACCAGATGCGCGCCGACCGGACCATCCCCCAAACCAACCTTCCCGTGGCAGGGGGTGCAGTTGGTCTCGAAGACCGCCGCGCCGCGGTCGACCAGGGCCGGCGTCGGGGAGGGAATCGAAATAAGATCCTCGCGGCTCTCCCGCGGCACGCTCCCCACCGGGGAGTGCAGACGCGGCGCCTCCTGCGGCTGAAACGACGGCTGCTCCGCCATATCGCGCGAGCAGCCGACCTGCAGAAGATAGAGAGAGAAGACGATTCCCGCATAAAATGCGAATCGATATCGGAAGCAAACCGGCCGAATCATCGCGTCACCACCTCCACCGCGCCCGACTCTTCAAATAACCGCTGAACCGATCCGCTCCTCGGATCACCCCGATCGACCTGCACTGTCACCCCAATCAGCCCCTCATCGATCCGGGGGTCATATCTCGCCCTGGAGCGATGACTCCAAACCACCCTGATCAGTGCGGCGATAAAAGTCGAAACGATCGCAAAGAGCATCATCGTCTCATAAGAGATAATCCCGACCACCGGCCGGGTGAAGATCGCCTTGCCCCCGGTCCGCAGCGGGTAAAGGACGAATGTCCCTCCCGCCAGGAGAAACCCAAAGAGAATGCCGATGGCCCCTGCAATCAATGTCACCGGGTAGAGTTGAATCGGCTTCCATTGAGAAAGCGCCGGCTCCTCGAATAGGGGAAGGGTCGATGAGATCGAAATCGCCTCTTCGGGGATCTTCAACGTACGGAGCGAATCGAGCAGCGGCGCCAACGGCGCGGTCGGGGGAAACAGGGCAAAGAGGGTCATCTCCGGCCGCTCCGTATCATCCCTGCTCTCGACCTCATTTCCTTCCATAGATTCTCCCCTCTTTTTCTTCCCAAATGGAGATCACCGGAACAAACTTCACCGCCAAAATATACATCAGCGCAAAGAAGGCGAACGACCCGGTCAGGATCATCAGCTCCACCCAGGAGGGGAAATAGCTCGTCCAGGCATAATGGAGGCGCGGATGTCCCAATCCTGGAACGATGATCAAGATCCGCTCGATGTACATCCCGATATTGATAATGAGCCCGACGATCATCATCCCGAGGGGCCACGTTCGGTAGGCGGGAATGGTCAGGAAAATAATCGGATAGATAAAATTGCAGAAGACCATAAACCAATGAATCAACGCGTATTCGCTGTAGAAGAGCGCGTCGATGACATTCATTTCATCGGGAATCCTCCCGTACCAAGTCACTAATCGATCGACAAAATAAAGATACCCCCAAGAGAGGGTAATGGTGATCATTATTTTTCCCACTTTATCGAAATGCTCCGGGCGGATATAGTTTTCGAGATGATAGTATCGTCGGATCAGGTATAATCCGACCGCCACCATCGCCACACCGGAGTGAACGGCGCCGATCACGAAATAAGGGGCCATCACGGTGGAGTGCCAACTCGGGACCAACGCCACCGCGAAATCGAATCCGACGATCGAGTGGACCGAGACCATCACCAGCACGATCAGAATGCTGATGATCCGAACCGCCATGGCGAGCCAGCGCCACTCGACCTGGGAGCCGCGCCAGCCGAGGGAGAGAATGGCATAGAGCGGGCGTCTCCATCCCTTTACCCGATCGCGCGCCAGGGCAAAGTCGGGAATCAGCGGCAGATAGAGGTAAATCGTGCTCGAGACCGCGTAGGTGAAGATGGCGGTGGCATCCCACATCAGCGGAGAGCGAAAATCAGGCCAAATCTGGCGCTGGTTGGGATAGGGAATCAAATAGTAAAACCGCCAGACCCGCCCGAGGTGAACGAAAATAAAGAGGGCGGCGACAATAATGGAGAAGAGGGTCATCAGCTCGGAAATGCGGGTGATCGGCCTGCGCCACTCGGCGTGGGAAAGCCGCAACACCCCGGAGATAAAGGTTCCCGAGTGACTCACCCCGATCCAATAGACGAAAGAGGCGATATAAATTCCCCAGAAGATCGGATTGTGCAGGTGGGTCTGCCCGATCCCGGTCTTGATCTGATAGGTCCATGCGACCGCTCCCGCCAAGACCAGCAGGGAGAGGAGACCGACGAGGGTCAGATATTTCCAGTTCACCGATTGGAGCGGCGCGATCAGATCATGATTGATCTGCGGAATTTCTTTCCAAGCCTGTTTTTCCTCGTCCTCATGCGATGAAAAGTTGTTTTGAGTGATTTCCATCGTAAACCTCAAATATGGAAAGGGTGAGCCTCCTCCGTTATTTCTCTCTTCTCAAATAGGTGATCGCGGGATTCGTCCCGAGCGATCCCAGCAATTTGAATCCCCGGTCATTCTTCATCAGCTTCGCCACCCGGCTGTCGGGGTCGTTCCGATCGCCGAAGACGAGCGCCTCGGTGGGACAGCTCTGCACGCAGGCCGGCGTGATCTCCCCGTCTCTCACCCGCCGGTTCTCCTCTTGGGCGGTCTGTTGGGCCGCCCGAATCCGCTGGACGCAGAAAGTGCACTTCTCCATCACCCCGACCGAGCGGACCGTGACGTCGGGATTAAGCTGCGCGTTGAGCGGTTCATCCCAATGCGGTTCGAACCAGTTGAAGTAGCGGACCGAGTAGGGACAGTTGTTTCCGCAATAGCGCACCCCGACGCAGCGGTTATAGACCTGCGCGTTGAGTCCGTCCGGGGTATGATAGGCGGCATAAACAGGGCAAACCGGCTCGCAGGGGGCGTTTCCGCAATGCTGGCAGAGAACCGGCATGAACTTCAGCTTCGCGTTCGGATATTCCCCCTCCCAGTAACGCTCGATTCGAATCCAGTTGATCTGTCGCCCTTCTGCCACCTCTTCTTCTCCGGAGATGCGGATATTGTTCTCTGCATGACAGGCAACGACGCATGCCTCGCAGCCGGTGCAACGGTCGAGATCAACCGCCATCCCCCACTGATAAGGACCTCCCGGCGGCGCATTCTGATCTGTATAGTTCATTTAGGCTTCTCCTCTCTCTCCCTCCGGAGCGCGCTTCTTCCCTTCCGCAGTCTGATCGACGAGCACCAGGTTTCCCTGCTTTCCCGTTTTTTCAATCCGGACCCGTGTTCCTCCGGCCGCCAGCGATCCCGACCGCTCATCGAACAGCGGGGCCAGGATCGACAACGGGTTCACCCCCCGTCCTTTTGCATAGCGGCCGTATGCGGTGTGCCCCTGCCCGATTGGAACGCTGATCAGATCGGGTCGCAGACCGGGGTAAATCACCGCCGGCGCCTCAATCTGCCCGAATGGAGAGATCACCCGAACGACATCTCCGGTATGAATCCCCATCCGCGCCGCCGTTTTGGTATTGATCTCCACCCAGCTCCCCCAGACCGCGGTGGTCGCCGTGTCGGGAAGCTCCTGAAGCCAGGGTCGGTTGGCCCCTTGGCCATAATGAAGATTCATCGAGGGGAACGGGTAGAAATAAAATGGGAACGTTTTTTCATCCCCTTCGAATCGGGCCGACGCCACCGAAGGGGGAAGCTCTCTCTTTGAAACTGAAATCGGCTTGCCCTGCGCCCCCCACCATCCTCCCTGCTGCAGCCGCTCGATCCAGGCCGCTTCAAACGGCTGATTCACCCCCTGACGATTCAAGAAAGATTTCCACTGCGCTTCCATCATCGATTTGAAATCCTTCCAGGAGAGCCGCGCCTTCAACGCCCCTTCGTACTGCCGCGCGGCGATCAAGAAAAGATCGCCGACCGGGCGGGTATCATAGAGCGGATTCACAACCGGCTGCCCCAAACCAACCACGGGAACGGGGGTGATACCTGCTTGGGCGTAATCACCCCACGACTCCAAGAAGAAATGATCCGGCAGGATCAGATCGGCCATGGCGGTCGAGTCATCCATAAAGGGACTAAAGCTAACGATGAAGGCCGCCTGATCGAATACGTCCCCAAACTTCATCGAAGGCGGAAGGGTGAAAAGCGGATTCGATTGATAAAGCATCAGCACGCTTCGCGATCCCTGCTTGAACTCTCCCCGGACATCCGCCAGCGCCTGTTCTGCAACCATCGCAGCCTCTCCTGAGGAAAAATCCTGTGCCGGCTGAAAAAAGCGAATCCCGCCGGGCTGCCCGAGGTTGCCGACCAGAATATTGAGCGCATTGATCGCCATCATCGTGTCGGTGCCGTTGGTCTGGACGGCGGCGATGCCGCCGCCGATGGCCAAGGGGGCCGCCGCCGTCGAGAACTCCCGCGCAAGCCGGATCATCTCCTTACGCGGCACCTCCGTTTGCGCGGCGATCTGATCGAGCGAGAACCGAGTGTAAAAATCCTCGAACCGTTTTTGATCCCCCTTCCCAAGGCGGGCGCGGCGCTCACTCAAGATGATCTGTCCGACCCCGACCGCCAGAAGTCCCTCAGTTCCGGGGCGAATCGGTATCCATTGGTCAGCACTGGCGGCAGTGAGGGAGAGACGCGGTTCCACCTGGACAAACTCCCCCCGCACCGTTGGCCGCCCCTGACGCATCTGCCCATACGCGATGCCGAAGTGAACCGGGGAGAGCCAGTGATCGACGAAAGGGGCGCCGAACGAGAGAAGATAAGTCGCGTTCGCCAGATCGTATTCGGGAAGGAAATCGATTCCAAAGCCGAGTCGATTCGCCGTTCGCACCGGCGCATCTTCCGAAGGATGATAAAAGAGAAGCTCTCCTGAAATGCCCCGCATGAATTCCGAGAAGAGGCGCGCGAGCGTTCCGGAGGCCGGACGGCTGATCATCACCGCGCCGCCGGGGCGCTTCTGCAGTTCCGACACCCAGCGCGCGATCCCATCATCCCAGCTGATCGGCTTAAACTTCCCCTCCCCTCGCTTCCCATCGCGCTGGAGCGGGCCGCGGATTCGGTCGGGATTATAGAGCCCTTGAAGACTCGCCTGGCCCATCGCACAAAGCTTCCCTTGATTCAGCGGGTGGGTCGGGTTCCCTTCAATCTTCTTGGCCCGCCCTTCCATGACACGGACAATGATGCCGCACCCCGCCTCGCACTCGCGACAGACCGAGGCATACCAGTTGGCAACACCGGGAACGATCTCATCATCGGGCAGCAGATACGGGATGAGCTTGCGCGTCTCTACATTGGCACAGCCGGGAAGGAGGGAGCCGGCGGCCGTTGCGCCGATGACCTTTAAGAAATCGCGCCTCTTCAGATCCATGCAACGCTCCTCATCATCGTTTAATAATGGCAGGTGAAGCAGTCTTTCGATGCGCGATTCCGCTCATGGCAGCGGACACACCATCCCATTTCATATGTCGCCGCTCTCGGCGTCTGCGACATCTGAGCGACCTGGCCATGGCAATCGGTGCATTTGAATCCGGCGCTCAGATGCATCTTGTGCGTGAAATGGACAAAATCGGGAAGGCGCTGAAGCCGCACCCACGGAATCGGCTCCTTCTTGTTCCAGTAGGTCAGAAGCTTGTCGATCTCCGGTGTTTTGTCCTTGAGCGATTTGTGACACATCATGCAGATGTAGACGGGAGGGACCGATGCAGTCGGGGAAATATTTGCCCCGCGATGACAAAAAAGACAGTTGATCTGCAATTGCCCTGCGTGAACTTGATGGCTGAAGGCGATCGGCTGTCGATCCTGCCCCCACAAATCGGCGCTTCCTTGGGAGTAGAAGAAGCCGATTATCAGCGCGACGACAACGACTCCCAGCGCCAACAACGTTCCGGCCCATCTCCGCAATATCAACGCCACAGCGAAATCCTCGATTGAACCTGATCGCCGCTCTAAAACCCTTGCGGCGCGATCCTCGATGAAGAACAGTGCAAATGGTGCAGGATGAGGATTACTTTCCAGAATACGATGTCGGCTCCATCCGCATCAATTCCCCCGGTGGGAGCATGGCATCATTATCCGAGAGGAGTAGATCCCAGGCAAAAATGGAAAAAATAGAGAGGGTTTCGTGATTCGTTGGAAGGAGGATGAAGGCGACCGGCCGCCGCCGAGGTGCGGAGCAATACGGGATGCAACCGGTTAGGGCGCTGGCGCAATCTTCTCACTCCCCATTCCGAAGGGGTGATTCCGCTCCTTCGGCGTGGCGAGCTTTCGATATAATTCCTGGAAAGCTTCGGTCGTCAGGCTCGGATCGCTGAGCCGCTCCAGCTCTTCCGGTGTGATCGGAATCCAAGAGAGCTCGGAGAGGTCGGTCGCGCCGATTTTGATCCAATGGTGCGGCATCACCTCCTGCATGATCAACCGGTCGACGCCGCGGTTATAGGCCATCGCCTCTCGAATCGCAAAGCGGGCCGCCTCGGCCGAGACGCACTTACCGATGCCGAGATTCATCGGGGGGTCGAGAAAAGGGAAAAATTTAAGGCGGGGCCGCATGGAGGGTCCCGCTGCAACGGCGCGGGTAATCTCATCGGACTGAGCCTTCAATTTTTTGGAAAGGGTCATCTCAAGGGTGACCGGCTTGTCTCGATTTTGTTCATCGTTGCAGTTGTAGACCTCTCCGGTCCGCGCGTTCTGAGAGAAGACGGGAAGCGCGCCGGTCAGAATGAAGATGGAGATGAACAAAATGATCCTGAAAAAATCGGGGAAGGTCGTTCGGCTTTCTTTTTTGTTCAAGGAATTCCTCAATTGAAGTTAACTGTGAAGTGAAGCGGCTTGAAACCGGGGGAAAGAGATGCGAAAGGTGGTCCCGACGCCGACCTTGCTTTCCACATTAATCCGGCCGTGACTCGCTTCTAAATACTGCTTGGCCAGCGGGAGCCCCAATCCGACCCCGCGCGCTTTGGTCGTAAAGAGCGGCTCGAAAAGCCGCCCCATATTTTCCGGGGCGATCCCCTCCCCGGTATCGCGAATGACCACCTCCACCGACGTGCGCGTCAGATAGGTGGCGACCTGAAGGGTTCCCCCTTCGGTCATCGCCTGAATCCCGTTGAGGACAAAATTATTGAGTGCGCGGGTGACCTGGATCGGATCGATCAATACCAAGGGGGTCTTTCGGCTGAAGTGGGTCTTGACGCGAACCTTCTCCGGGAGTTGAACACGCCGCAGCAGATTCTCCAGAAGTTGATTCAGATCGACGCGAATCGAAACCGCTTCTTTGTTTCGGGTGAAGTCGAGCAATTCATTCACCAGATCGGTCGCCGACTTACATTCGTCCGAGATAATCGCGAGAAACCGCTCGAATTCTTTTTTGATCGGACCGATCTCATTTCGCTCCAATTGCGTCTTCAGGTAGTAGACCGCGTTGGTGATGACCTCGAGCGGCTGCCGAAGTTCGTGATTCACGCTTCCGACAATCTGTCCCAAGGCGGCCAACTTTTCCTTTCGGGCTTGCTCCTGATGAAGCAGATTCAACTCTTCCATCCGTGCTTCCAAACTTTTTCGGTATTCCTCTTTTTCTCTGCGAAGCGATTCAAAAAGCGAAACATGGGCGAGGGAGGCCGCCGCGTATTGGGAAAAGGCCTCCACCACCTTCTCCTCTTGTCGTGAGATCTTTCGATGCGGGTTCCGGGTCCCCAGACAGAGAACGCCGAAAATTTTTCTCTTCCAAATCATCGGGGCAATCACCGCCCTCTCCAGAGAAAGCTGTCGTCCCTCTTCGAAGAGCCGCTCCCCTCCGTGCAGGTTCGGCTCAACAAGGAGCATCTTCCGCTCCTGAACCGCTCTTCCGACCGATCCCTCTCCCAGCTTGATCTTTTTCCCCAGAAATCCCGGAGAAACATGGATTCCCTTCTCCACCCGCAGCGATCCCTCATCCATCTCCAAAAGGGCCAGCCAACCGACGTCAAGACCGGACAGCGAAACACCCCGATGTAAAATGGCTTCCAAGAGTCTGGAGCGGTCCAAGTCGGCGCCGAGTTCAATACTGGTTTTTCGAAGAATCTCCGCGTCGGCGAGCTCCTTCTCATTGGACTCGAGACGCCCGACATTCTCGATGGCCAGGGCGGCCTGATCGGCCAACGCCTCGAGAAAAAAACGATCCTGCTCGGAGATCCGTCTTCCGATCGCGTTGCTCTGAAGGCGGAGAACGCCGAGGATGCGATCGGCGATTCGAATCGGCGTTCCGACCATCACCGAATACGGCTGTGCGGACTCGAGGGAGGGAGCGCGACGAGATTGCTCCCGGTGAAAGATGATCGTCTTTGCAGTTCGGGCCGCCATTCCGCCGATCCCTTCTCCCACCCGGAAGGTCGAGCCCTGAGAGCCGGCCGGCATGTTCACAACGCTCCGAACGATGAAATGTCCCTGGGCCGGATCCCATAAGGCGAGATCTCCCGAATCGAATTCCAGAAGCCCGATTCCCCGCCGGACAATCTTCTTGAAAAGCGGCTGCAGATGCTGCTCCGAAGAAATTTCCGTAACGATCCGGTGAAAGCGCTCCCACTGAGTCAAGGCGCGCTCTCTTTCTCTTAATCGACGCAGGAGCTGAATCGCAGCGCCGGCCTGCCAGGCGATATTCGCCGCGGCCGCAGAATCGGCTCGATTCCAGGCGGCTTGCCTCAGAACAAAAGAGACAATGCAGAACGGAACAATCTTCCTGGAAAGAGGGATGAGGAGTGCCGGGGTCTCAGGATCATTCCAGAAGTGAGGGCTTCTCTTTTTCCGCAACTGATCGAGGAGAGGGACCTCGGCGAGAAGTCGGTCGGCGACCTTCTTCGAGCGAAGCGGGGCGCCGGACGCCGTCCAAATGGGGACGGGATGCTCGGGATCGAATGTAATCAGGAGCGCGGATTGAACGCCCCATCGTTGTTGGGCGACTTGAACCGCCTTCTCCAAGATCTCTTTTTCTGAATATCCCTCTCGTAAAGAAGACGCGTCTTGAAGCAAGGTGGAAGCGAGCGCCGATCTGCGCGGATGGAATCTCTTCATTTTGCTGCCGACTTCATAAAACGGGCTGACTTTAACATATCTCTTCCTGAATAACAAGAAGCAGATCGGCTCTCTGCGGTGAAAATGGAACCGCTCCTCAGATGAGGCCAGGGACCGTGCCGGCGCGCCCTTCCCACCATATCTTATTTCGTTGACAAATGATCCGATTTTGGGTTAGTTTCACGCCACATACCTTAAGATTTTATAGGTATTTAATAATATCCACTCAATAGGGATATGCGATGGACCAAGAGACCCCCTGGACAACCTGCCTTCTCACCCGAATGCTCATCCATTATCTGGAGCGGATCGGAAAGGAAGATCGGATCGATTACCGCGAGATCTTGTCGGAAGAAAATCGCCCCGATCGAATCGCCAATCCGAAGGCATTCTTGTGCGACCACAATAACTGGGTTCCTCATCACATTCTGAAGAATTTAATTCTGGCCGCCGAGGATGCCAGCGGAATAAAAGAGGTGACCTATCTTGCGGCCAAAGATTATTTTCAGGCGGGCCACGGACCCTCCGTTCTTGAAATCATCGCGAAGCTTCAAAACCAAATGGAGCAGGCGCTCTACTGCTCCAATCTCTGGGCCACCGGTTTTGCCAATTATTTTAAGCTGCAATGTCTCGCCCCTTCGGAACCGCATTTCTCCGAAGCGATCCTGCTCTCGCAATTTGGACCGAACGTCGAACCGATTTACGGCAACTTCGGATTCATCCGGGGCAATTATGAGGGTCTGACGAAACTTTTCCCTGCCATTGAAGAGGCCCGCTGTGTTGAGGAGGTCTCTCAACTCAAACTTCAGAATCTTATCCGAGAATTCGGAGGATATCAGATTCAGAAAAAAGAGGGCCGGATTTCGATTATCGAGAACGCCACGAAGAGAGAGGTCATCGTCGCAAGACCGGTCTCCCTGCGAACCGAGCTTCTCTCCGCCGCGCTCGATTATCGAACCAGAGGAGAGAATTTAATTCTCTCTCCCGAAGAGGGGAACTTCAGGGTCCTTACCCCCGAGGTGGAAGAAGATCCGAAACGGTGCGAGAAGGGAAACAGCGCCTACGAGATCCTCCAAGGAGGAACCCTCCAATCGGGTCCGCTGAAAATCACATTGCAACGAGGGCAATTCTTCAACGCCCCTTACTCCCGTTATCGCTTCACCTGGAAATCGAAATCGGCGCAGAAGGAGTCCCCCGAAGTGACCGAGGTGCGACTGGAGATGATCCCTCCTCTTTTTAACCACGTTCGCGAATTGAGGGAAACCCATCGCCAGCTTCTCCGCTACACGATGGAAAACAAAGCGCTGGCGCAGGCCAATCAGGAGCTTAAGGGAGAAATTCAACGGGAAAGCGATTTTTACGGCATCATTGGAAAAAGCCCCAACATGCAGATCCTCTTCGAGCAGGTCGAGCGGATCGCGCCGGTCGATTCGACCATTCTCATCATCGGCGAGACCGGAACCGGGAAAGAGCTCTTTGCGAAAGCGATTCACCAGTGCAGCCTGCGACGCGATCAGAAGTTTTACGCCATCAACTGCGCCGCCCTCTCCGAAAGCCTTCTGGAAGCCGAACTCTTCGGCTATGAGAAGGGGGCCTTCACCGGCGCGCTCGCCCAGAAAAAAGGGATTTTTGAAACGGCGAGCGGCGGGACCCTTTTCTTGGATGAGATCGGAGAGATCTCTCCGACGATGCAGGCGAAGCTCCTTCGGGTGTTGGAGGAGCGGGAAGTTCAACGCGTCGGGGGACGCGAAGCGATCCCGATCGACGTGCGGGTGATCTCTGCAACCAATCGCGATCTAAAAAAAGAGATCGCCTCCGGCAAATTCCGAAGTGATCTTTTCTACCGCCTCCATGTCATCTCCCTCGTTCTTCCACCCCTCTCAGAGCGCCTCGAGGATCTTCCCCTCCTGGCCGATCACTTTCTTAGTTTCTTCAGCCGAAAATGCAAAAAGGAAAAACCGGCGATGACCCGGGACGCAATCACCCTTCTGACGGAATATAGTTGGCCGGGAAACATCCGTCAGCTCAAAAATGTAATCGAGCGGGCGGTGGTCCTCGACCGAGATCAGGTGATCACCCCCGAAGACATCATCTTGCCGGAAGAAGAGACTCCCAAGGTTCTGGCCAGGGGACCGCAGGCGTTTCACGAAGCGCTGGAACACTACAAACGATCGGTCATTCAAGAGGCCCTTCATAAAAGCGGCGGCAATCAGACCAAAGCGGCCGAGATGCTCGGATTGCAGCGGACCTATCTGGCGCGGCTGATTCGGACACTGAATTTGCGCACCGGGCGCGACATCCGCTAGCCGGCTTGAAGGAGAGTTCGTCCCCCGATCAACGGGAGAATCTGGCCGACTGAGTCGCAGCGACCTCTCGATTTTAGATTTGTGATTTCGTATGAGAACGAAACGGATTAGATACACTGTATCTGAAAAACAGAATCAAACCGACGATCGACTCCTTTTTCCATCTCATCCTCTCGCCCCCCTTTCTTTTTCCGGAATTCAAAATTTTTCTTCCAGGAACCAGAAAACCCAAGCCGGGAACGGCCCGCGATGGATCGCTGTCAACGGGCGGCGCCCCGTTCATTGCGTTCTTTTTCGAAAAGAGGCCGTCTCATCGACTTGGCACAACCATTGCTATACCCCCTGCACGTGAACACAACAAGCAAGTGAATGAGCGGTCGGCGGATGGGCCGCCGAGGCTCTTCAAAATAACGGAACAGCATACTCACAAGGGGGATATAAAAATGAAAAAGACAACATTCGTAGCAACAGCGATGGGATTGGCTCTGGTTTTCGGAACCGCGATGAAGAGCGAAGCGTTCTGCCTGCTCGGTTGCGATGACAGCACGACGGTCGACCAAAAAGCCGCCGGCCGCGATATCCGCGAGAACAGCGACAACGTCTCCGGTCAATCGGCCAAAGGGGTGGGAAATCAGGCGATGCATGATGTGAAAGACGCCGTGGTGAAGAACAACGACAGCGCCACCGCTACCGGGGGAATGCACGACGCCAACGGCACCATTCGTGGAGAAATCAACGCGAATACCATGGCGGTGACCGGTGGACTCGATCAGAGCCACAATAACACCAACATCAACAACAGCACCAACAATTTCGGGAGATAATTCATAACCACCCACAGGCTGTGCGAGGAGAAGGGGTGGATTGAAACGCCACCCCTTCTCGAAGCATCTGCAAACTTCGATCATACGGTAGCCAGGAGAAATCAAATGCGAACAAAATCATTGATCGCGATGTTCCTCGGGATCGCGGCGGTCCTCACGAGCCCAATGCCAAGCAAGGCCGTCTGCTTGATCGACTGCGGGCCGGAGCATTCCCAGCCCGAAAAAGAGAACAACGCAAACGGGAATAAAATCGACGGGAATCAAGCCTCCGGCCAAGGAAATCTCGCCGCAGGCAACATCACCAACGGCGTCGTTCTGAACGGCGTTCAAATGCGTTCGGAAAACCATGTCAGCGTCGGCGGCTCCAATTCGGGAGAGATCAATACGACCTCCAACGCGGTGATTATGGGCGTTGACCAAAGCAATCACAACGCGACCAACACAAACACGACAACGAACAAAAGATAAAAACGTAAGTGGGAATCAAAGTTGGACGAGAACCCGCGACGGGGTGGAATATGAAGATCAACAAAATCGGGATACTCATCAGACTGACGATTGTCCTTTTTCAATTGGGAGGGTCGACGGCGGAAATATACGGGGCTCCGCCCATTCAGAGCGAAGAAGCCGCCCAGGCAGAGGCGCAAGAAGAGAAGGACAAGACACGAGAGAAGACTCCTGAGGAAAAAAAGAAGGAAAAAGAGGATGAAGAAATAAAAGGAAACGTCAAAGACATCCGCAGAAGGCAGGAGAACGACGAGAGATCGGTCCGCGTTCGGGCCAACATCTATCCGGCGGAACCGCCGGAGGCTCAGTGCACCGCGGCCGATCGAGCGCGCGCCCGGCTTGATGAAGTCACCGGCGATGGAAGCCTACGGATGGGAGATGTGATTATCGATTCGAAAAACGAGACGAACGTCGAAAAAAACAGAGGGGCAATCAACAGCCAGGTCAACGTCAATATTACAAATACCAACATCAAACGTTGCTAAGCACGAAAGGTGGAGAAAAGACCATGAGAGGGAAAACGTTTCTGAAGATGGGCATGCTGGGAATGGTGCTCTCCCTCTGCCTGCAAGTGCAAACCTGGGGCGCCGAGCCGAGCGCCCCGGGCGCTTCCGCTAAGGTTCGCGTCGCGGTCGCCCGGTTCGGCGCGACCGACCGGTTCGCCCAAGTGTATGGGGGCTGGGATATCGGCGGCGGGCTTGCCGCGCAGGTGGTCACCGAGTTGATCAATACCGGAAAGGTTGTGGTCGTCGAGCGGGCGATCCTCTCCCAGATTATGCGGGAGCAGGAGCTCTCCGTCTCCAAGTTGGTGACGAAAGAAACGGCGGCTCAGGTCGGACAGCTCCTCGGGGTCGATTATTTGATCGTCGGCGAGGTCACCGAGTTTGAACAGAAGGCGGTTGGAGCGGGAGCGAAGGTCGGGCTGCTGACCTGGCTTCTTCCGAAGGCGTCGGCGGAGTTCACCGCCGCGCATGTTGGAATCGATCTGCGGATCATCGACACCTCCACCGGAGAGATCATTCATTCCCATCGCTCGGAGGGGCGCGCTTGGGAGGAGGCGGTCGCCGTCGATCTCGATCTGCCGACCCTCACTTTCGGCGGAGACGCTTTCCATAAAACGCCGCTCGGGAAAGCGACCCGGGCGACCATTCAGGATGCCATCGGTTTTGTTCTCGGAGCGGTTCAGGAGCGGCTCCGGACCTACTCCAGCGGATTGGGAAAGGTGATCCATCTGGAAGACAATCTCGTTTACATCAACGCCGGGGCCAACGCCCAGGTTCATGTCGGCGACCGGCTCTCGGTCTTCTCGGTGAAGAAGGTCTTGACCGACCCGGAGACCAATCAGGTGGTCGGTGTCATTGAGAACCCGATCGGAGAGCTCACCGTCGTCTTCGTCTCCGAAAAATTCTCAAAAGCCAAGGTCGTCGGAAATGCGATGCCGAAGAAGGGAGACACCGTCCGCTTCTCGGAGAAGAGCCGGACAGGAGCCGCCGGAGACGACGCCGCGCCATACGGCGATGTCAATGGACTGACCGTCGCCAAATCGGGCTATCCGATTCTTGATTAAGAAGGTGAACACGATGAATCTTTTTTTTAAAAAATCGATCCTCCTCCTCACCTTCCTGATGCTCGCGTCGGCCTGCAGCCGCCAGATTCGGCCCGACGCCGGCCCGACCCATCTGGAAGAGGGACTGATCGCCTACGATCAGAATCACTATGACGAAGCGATGAATCACCTCGATGCCGCGCTCAAGCTCGATCCGCAGAACACGGAGGCGCTCTTCCGAAAAGGGGTGATCTTCCAAAAGCAGAACAAACCCGACGAGGCGATCCAGGCCTATCGCGAGGTCGTCCGGATCGACCCGAACCACATCAAAGCCCACTACAATCTCGCCAACCTCTACTCCTACGAGAAGGCGAACAATGTTCAGGCTATTTTTCATTATCGAAAGTTCCTGAGCCTCGCTCCGACCCATCCGCTTGCATCCCGGGCGCAGACCCGCTTGGCCGAACTGACCGAGACCCCCACCGACAAGCTGGCGCGGGGAAACGGCGTTGCGGAAGAGGAGGGGCAAGGGGATATTCGCCTGACGGGAGAGATGATCGTTCCGCCCGCGCCGGTGATAGCAGCAGCCGCTCCGTCTCTTCCCGAACCTCCCGCTCCGACGCCGCGGAATACCCCCGCCGGCGCGCCTGCCGTCTCATTCCCGCAAGTTGTTTGTGTTCACGGCGAAACGAACCAGGGAAAGGTGGAGGGAAGCGGCTTTGTCGTCGGACCGGGCTACATTCTGGTGAGCGGGCATGAGGCCAACAAGGCGTCGCGGCTCGAAGTGCAGTTCCAGGACGGCTCGGCTTATTCCGCAACGGTGTTGTCGGTCAGCGGGGCGCTCGATCTGGCGCTCTTGCAGATTTCATTTCGGGATTTGGAGCCGCTTCCGTTCGTCGCGGCCAACACGTCGAAGGTCGGCGAGTCGGTCGTCGCCGTCGGCTGCCCGTTCGGCCTCAACCACTCCGCCTCTCAGGGAATCATCAGCGCGCCGGAGCGGACGCTGGGCGATCGCCCGGTGTTGCAAACCGACGTGGCGGTCAATCCCGGCAGCAGCGGCGGACCGCTGCTGAACAAACAGGGCGAAGTGGTCGGCGTGGTGCTGGGCATGCTCCCGGAGGCGCGTGGGATCGCCTTCGCCGTTCCCAGCCGCGAGGTCCGGCGTTTCCTCGGAGAGACCTTCTTCCAGATGGGAACCTTGATGGCGGAAGCGAAGCGGTATGCCGAAGCGGCCGACCTCCTGGTGCAGAGCACCCGCCTCTGGCCGCAGTCGGCCAAGGCCTATAACAACCTCGGCGAAGTGTATCGGCGGATGAAGGAGGTGAAGAAGGCGGAGCAGGCCTACCAGAAGGCGCTGGAGATTAATCCAAAATATGCAGATTCTCATTACAATTTGGGCACCTTTTATGATAGCATCCTGCGGAATCCCCAGAAGGCGGCCTTCCACTACCGGAAATACCTGGAGCTGAAGCCGGCCGCGCCGGAGGCGGTCCAGGTCAGCCAATGGCTGGGAGCGATTGAGAACAAGAAGTAGCGTCATTTAGGAATTTGAAATGAAATCACTCGGGCGTTATGAAATCTTACTCGAAATCGGACGCGGCGCGATGGGCATCGTCTATTTGGGGAGCGACGCCAAAATCAATCGGCAGGTCGCTCTGAAGTGTCTTCGTCCCGAGCTCTTTGAAGCGTCGGAAGAGACCCGCAAGCGATTTCAGCAGGAAATCCTCGCCTTGGGCCGGCTGATCCATCCGAACATCGTCACCATCTTCGACGCAGGAGAAGATCCGTCGACCCGGACCGCCTACATCGTCATGGAATATGTCGAGGGGACCTCGCTCGGCCAGCTTCTCAAAAAAGGAGCGCCCCTCTCGGTCGAGCAAGTGATCCGGATCGGCATCGACATCTGCAGCGCCCTCGACTTTGCCCATTCCAAAGGGGTCATTCATCGGGATATCAAGCCTGGAAATATTCTTTTGACCTCGGAGCGGGGCACCATCAAAGTGACCGATTTCGGAATCGCACGTTTGGATGAAGGGGGCCACACCCAGACCGATCATCTTCTCGGAACCCCCCAGTATATGTCGCCCGAGCAGTGTAAAGGAGAGCGGGTCGACGGACGCTCCGATCTTTTTTCGGTCGGCGCCCTGCTTTATGAGCTGCTGACCCGCCAGAAACCGTTTCCCGGAGAAAATGTCGCCGCGATCATGCATCAGGTGTTGACCAAAACACCGGTCGCGCCGGCGACGCTTTCGCCGGAGATTCCAAAACCGCTGAGTGATCTCGTGATGAAGGCGCTGGAGAAGGAGCCGGGTCAGCGGTTCCAATCCGGGGCCGAAATGGCCGAAGCGCTCGCGTCGCTGCTCTCGCATCGGGAGCAGACAAAACCGGTTGGAGAAGAGCGCCCCACCTTGGCGCTCTCCGAAAGCCAAGCCGAGGTCCCCCCGGCGCCGGCGAGCCGGCGTCGGCCCTGGGCCTGGATTCCGGTGGTGATTGGCCTGGCGGTCATTCTCGGCTGGTGGAGCTTCCGGCCGCCGCGAGAATCGACCCCATCCGGAACGGGAACAACCACGAAAACACCCCCGGCCGCGACGGGGAAGGTCCATCTTTCCACCACGCCGGCCGGCGCAGAGATCGTGATCAACGGCGAGTTGAAGGGGACTGCGCCGCTGACGCTCGATCTTCCGGCCGGCTCGCATGAACTGGTCGCAAAAATGAAGGGACACCACCCGCTGGAGGCAACGATCACCGTCGCCGCGGGGGAAACGGTTCCGGTCGATTTGAAATTAACCGAAGAGGAGGGAACACCATGACGAGACTGATCAAAACAATCATTTGCGGGATCGCCGTTCTCTTTCTCTTCCTGATTGGAATGAAGAGCGGCGCCGAGGCCGCGCTGAAGAAGGGAGAGACCGCGCCGAGCTTCGCCGCGCTCGATGCGGCGAAGAAAAAGCCGATGGTCTTGGTCTATTTCTTCAAGCTCGACTCCAAACCGGCGCGCGAAGGGCTCGACTATCTGAAAGGTCTCTACGAACAATACCAAAAAGATGGAATCACGATTCTCGCCGTCACGCAAGATGGCGCCAAGGCGCTCGATCCCTATTTGAAAGAGCATCCCCTTCCCTTCACGGTGGTCCGAGATGATGGAAAGATCTTTGATGCCTATCAGGTGAAGGTGATCCTCCCGACGACCTACGTTCTCGGCCCCGGCGCCCGGATCAGCGACGTGTTGGAGGGAGGGGGGCCCTCTTCCACCCGGTTCATCACCACCGTGGCGCAACGGGGTCTGCAACTGAAGAAAACCACCCTCGCCAAAGCGTTGTTCGAATCGGCGCTGAAGTCGAATCCGAAAGATGCGCAGGCGGCGGCCGGCCTCGGTCAGGTCTATTTAAAAGAGGGGAAGCTTGATCGCGCCGAATCTGAATTTTCCAAGATCGCCCAGTTAAAATCGCCCGAAGCGATCATCGGAAAAGAAGGGCTCGCCGAAGTTCATCTCCAGAAGGGAGAATCGGATAAGGCGATCGCCATCGCGCAGGAGGTGGAGAAAGAAGACCCGAATAACGGGCTGGTCCATCTGGTCAAAGGGAACGTTCTCGCCGGCCAGGGCAAGCAGCAAGAGGCGTTGACGGAGTTTAACCGCGCGACCGAAGGGAAGCTCTCCACCGACTGGCAGCGGGCCACCGCCTACAACAACGCGGGCCGGATCTACTCGGAGCAGGGGCAGTATGCCATGGCGGAGCAGATGTATCAGGAAGCGGTCGTCCACAACCCCTACTCCCCCGAAATCCTCTCCAACCGCGGTGTCCTCTACGAGAAGACGGGGCAGCCCCAAAAAGCGCTGGCGCTCTATGAGCAGGCGCTGAGCGCCGATCCGGAAGACGAGGTCGCCAAACATTTGATGAAGCGGATCGAGCAGCATCTCGCTTTCAAGGAAGACATGGAGCGGCAGAAACGGATCGACACCCTGGTCGCCGATCTCGCCGACCGCTTCCACAAAGGCAAGCTCTCGGAAGCGCCGACGAGCGACCCCTGGTCCTCCAAGCCGATGACCGTCGCCTTTCTCGGCTTCAAGCTGATGGGAGGGGGGCTGCTGCGCGAGGGGATGTCGGAGGTCCTTCAGGCCGAGATGACCCAGCGGCTCTCCGCCGGCGGCGGCCGGATCTCAGTGGTGGAGCGGGAGATCCTCGACAAGCTCCTGACTGAATTGAAGCTCGGCTCCTCCGAATTGGCCGACCCCGACACCGCCTTGAAACTAGGGAAGCTCCTCTCCGCCCGCTTGATCGTCACCGGGAGCCTGGTGCAGATCCCGGAGGGAATTCGGCTTAGCCTTCGGCTGATCGATCCGGAAACCTCGGCGATCAAGATCACCTACGCCGACGAGATGGGCCCACAGAAGAATCTATTGACCCTCGCCGATCAAACGGCGCAAGAGATCGGCAAAAAAATTAAAGAGCAATATCCTCTCAAGGGGAAGATCGCGTCGGTCGAGCCGGGAGATCAGGTGATCGTCAATCTTGGATCCCGCCACGGAATCAAACCGGGAACCAAGTTGAAAATCATCAGCGACGGAGAGCCGATCGTGGTCGACGGCAAGACGATCGGCTACAAGAAAAAGCGGGTCGGTCTGCTGGAGATCGTGGAGGTGGAAGAAGGACTCTCTTATGGAAAATTGACGGAGCGTCAATCGGCCGTCCAAAAAGATCAGAAAGTGTTGGAGGAGATGGGCGGCAATGACACGGCGTTTTAATCTTCTCCTCCCCTCTCTTCTGCTCCTCGCCGCCTGCGCCGCGGCGCCGGTCTCCCCCGGAAAAGCCGACCTTCCCCCCGAGGCAAAGGTGCCGACGGTGGCGGTGCTGGAATTTGAAGATCATGGGATCGGCCAGACCGTTTCCACACAGGGACTCGGCCGCACCCTCTCCGACCGGATCTCCGAGCAGCTCGCCGGCCGCCCCGACCTTCGGCTCATCGACCGGGAGTCGCTTCAAAAAATTCTGGAGGAGCTCTCCTTTTCCAGCCTCGATATCGCCGATCGGGATGGGCAGTTGCGCCTCGGAAAATTACTCGGCGCCCAATACCTGATCATGGGAGGATATACCTCGCTGGCAGGCAGCCTCCGGATCGACGGCCGAATCGTCGAGGTCGAAAAAGGGATCGCCGAGGGGAGCTCCCTCGAAGGGAGAGCCGCCGAGCGGACCCTTCTGGAGAAGAGCTTCTCAAAGCAGATGGCCGACCAATTGGTTGCCAAAGTCGGCCTTCCGAAAGGGACGGCAAAATCAGCGCAAGATTTTTTTCTGCAAGGACTCACCCTTGAACAATCCAACAACAATCAGAAGGCCTTGGAGATGTATCAGAAGGCCCTCGCCATCGACCCTCAGCATCACGAAGCGCGGGAGCGGATGGAGAACCTCCTCTTAAAGGAACTGAAATGAGACGACAACTGATTTTCTTTGTGCTTTTCGTACTTTTATTACCTACCCTGGGACGGACGGAAGAGCTCGGCCGCCCCGAATCGGCGGCGAAGCGCCTCTATCAAGAGGGGCAATATACCGAGATCATCAAATCGCTGGGAGGCAAGGCGGACGTCGATGCGCAGGAGGCGCTCTACCTCGGCCTCAGCTATCTTCGGACCGGAGATCAGTCCAAGGCGATCATCGCCTGGAAGCAGTATGTCCAGATCGATCCGGGGAGCGAGGGGAGCCGGGAGGTCTCCAAATATCTGACCCTTCTTCTCCAAGAAGAGGCTAAACGGACGGCGCGCGAGATTCTTCAACAGGAGAAACAGATCGCCGTCGGAAAGATCGACGCCAAGGCGATCGCGGTCTCCCCGTTCGAGAACTTGGGACACCAGACCTATGCCCCTCTCTCGAAGGGACTGGCGGAGATGATCATCACCGACCTCTCCAAGGTGAAGACCCTGAAAGTGGTCGAGCGGGTCCAGCTCAAAGCGTTGCTGGATGAATTGAAGCTCTCCCAGTCGGGGTTGGTCGACGCCAAGAGCGCCCCCCGCGTCGGGAAACTCCTCGGCGCCGGGAAGATCACCACCGGCAGCTTCCTCGATCTCGATCAAGAAAAGCTCCGTCTCGACGCCGCCGTGACGCAGACCGAGAGCGGCAAGTCGCTGACGAATTCAGAAGTTCATGGAGAACTGCCGACCTTCTATCGACTGGAGAAAGAGTTGGTCTTCAAAATCCTCTGCGGCATCGGCCACTGCCCGGAGAGCCTCGACAGCCAAACCAAGGCGGCGGTGGAAACAATCCACACCCGCAACTTTAAAGCGTTCCGTCTCTACTCCCAGGGACTCGAATATCTCGACCAAGCCAAATACCGCGAAGCCTCCCGCTCCTTCTTCTTAGCGGTCGAAGAAGATCCTGAGTTTGAGCTGGCCCGCAAAGCGCTTCTTGACACCCCGCTCTTCCCGCTCGATCTCACCGCGATGATCTCCGGGGCCGAGAAGATCGGCGACGGGGGAACGGCGATTCTCGCGGCCGGCCCCTTCTTTGCCGCTCCTCAAATTCCGCAGAGCACGGACGGGCATCAAGTGATGGCGCCCAGCATCGGGATGTTGACACCGCCGACCCCATCTCCGTCTAATACCGTTCCGGTCAACATACGGGTTCAGTTTTAGGTCGGGGCGGATCTGAATCCGTCCTGACGATTTACAAAATGAAATGGGGCACACATCGTGCGCCTCTAAATGGACAGGGTCAAAAATGCGATTAGAGACATTGATTCGAAATCAGATCGGCTTCTTCACCATCATCGTAGCATTCGCCCTCATGGTCGGCGGCTGTCAAGGCGACAACGGCGGAGGCGGCGCCGCATCGGTCCATCTCGCCCTCTCGCTTCCTCACGCGACCGGAGCGGCGTCGAAGGCGGCGTTTGCTTCTGCTCTTCCGTCCATCAGCTCCGTTCGCTTGGATGTCAGCGGTCCCAACATGAACCCGCTTTCGACAACGGTTCCGATCAACACCGGTGGAGACGCGACGGTGGTCATCGAAGTTCCAATCGGGTTGGCGCGTCACTTCGTTGTCACCGCATTCGATGGGGAGAACACCCCGCTCTTCCGCGGCGAGGCGACCATCGACCTCGCACCCAACTCCTCCCCCAGCCTGACGATCTCGATGGTTGCAATCAACCCAAACGTTCCTCCGCGTCCTCCCTCTTCGATTCAGGTATCGCCTCATACCGCAGTAGTGGCGAAGGACTCCAGCCAAACCTTTTCCGTCTCCGGGATTGATCTTTCGCAAGTCCAATGGGAGGTCACCAGCACAGCCGGGAATGATCCTGATAAAGTAGGAAGTGTCGCGACCGACGGGGACTATGCTCCCCCCGCCACAATCCCGACCGATGCCGCCGACGGGTTGATCGGCAATCCAATCCCGGTCACGGTGACGGCAATCGATAAGAACACTCCGACCGTCCGGGACTCCGCCACGGTTCAACTGACCACGGGATCACTTTTGACATTCGATCAAAACCGCCGTCTCACGTCGGCCCCCCGATCCGTTTCGACCCAATACGCCGGTCAGAGAAATGTCGCATTCTACAACGGGAAGATGTATGCCGTCTGGGTAGAATGCCCGGACAATTGTTCGGATCTTTTCTTTTCAGAATCATCAGACGGGATTAATTGGGCCAAACCAACCCCTGTTGGGCAGGGATCAAGCATCGCCAACCCGCAGATGGCCGTCAGTTCGGACGGAAACGTTTATGTCACCTATGTCGACTGTCTGCTCTGCGGGGTACATGCGATTCAATTAGCCGTGCGCCCCTTCGCTCAAACGGCATTTAAAGCGATCCCCCTCACGATGGTCAGTCCGTCTCCCCAGGCACAAGAACCAATGGTCGCCGTGGCAGCGAGCGGCGTCGCATTCGTCGTTTGGTCGGACATCAATCCTCGTTCGCAAACAGGACGTGATATCTACCTGCAAAGAATTCCAACCGACAGTGCACCTAAGAAAATTAATACCGACACGGAAAACGTAAACCAGAGTCGTCCTGTAATTTCCATCGCCAATACCGGAGAGGTTTTCCTAGCTTGGGAAGACCAAAGGAACAACCAAAAGCAAGAGATCTTCGCGGCTGCTTCCATAAACGGGGGAGACAGTTTTTTGGTGAGGTTCAGGTAAGCGCAACAAGCAACTGTTGTTTTGTCTCAAATCCAACGCTCGTTGCCGGTCCCGCGGGAGTCGCATACGTTGCCTGGGAAGACGATCGGAACAGCGTTGAGTTCCCATTTATCTTCTTCAATACCATCAAAATAGAGAATGGCTCTCTTATATCTGGGGCTGATAAGCCCGTGGGAACCGGCGCGAAAGGCTCTCGATCTCAAAACCTGCCGAGTATCGCATGGGATGGTCGGAACGATATTTACCTTGCCTTCCAAGAAACGCTCAGCACCAACAATGACGGCATCTTCCTCGCTAAGACGGTGGATGGCGGTAATACGTTTCGTTTCTCTCGAATCGATGATGATGGTTCATCCCCCTTGAGAAACAAATTTTCTCCGTCGCTGGCCGTCGATAGCGCTGGGCGGGCTTTTGCAGTTTGGAACGATGGTCGATTTGGTAACCAACAGTACGATGTCTTTTTCGCCAAGGGAGAATAGCGCCTAATCAACTTCCAGGACCGGTGATTATGAAAAAAGTAATAGCCCAAATAGCATCCTTCCGACAAACCATTTTCTCCCTTCTCCTACTCTCTTTTCTTCTCGTCGCCTGCGGCGGCGGGGGAGGTGATGGGTCGGGAACGACACGAGTTGGGTTGAGCATTCGCATTCCAGCCTCTGTCGAAAAAGTCTCCGCGTCCGGCCGTGGGAAAGCGTTCGCACCGGCGCCCGCTCCAATCGCGGCGATCGGCGTCAGTGTCGTGGATGCGGGGGGAGTGCAGCTGGCGTCGACCAGGTTGACGGTCTCTCCAGGCGAGGATGTCACCGTCACCCTGGAGGTCCCGGCCGGGCGGGCGAGGACGTTTACCGTTCAGGCACTCGATGCAACGGGGAACGTCCTGTTTCAAGGACAAACCAGCGCCGACCTGACTGCGGGAGTCCCCTCCTCGCTCTCCATTCAGATGTCGCCGGTCTTCGTTATTCAGGCCTCACTCACGCTTAGCCCCCCTTCGGCCTCGGTTCGCCCCGGTGGAACCGTGACATTCACCGCGACGCCGACCGGCCTGACCGACCCGACCTTAAATTGGAGCGTCAATGATATTGTCGGCGGAAACGCCACGGTCGGGACGATCACGCCGACCGGTCCAACGACCGCCGTCTACACCGCTCCCAATAATCCGCCCACGCCGAATCCGGTGACGATCAAAGTGGCCAGCGCATCGAACCCAACCCTCTCCGCAACGGCCGCGGTAACGGTCCTCCCGCCGGCGACCCTCTCCCTCAGCCCGACCATCCGCTCCCTCCTGCCGGGGCAGACACAACGCTTCACCGTGACCATCACCGGTCTCGATGATCCCACCCTGGTCTGGACCGTGAATGACGTTAAGGATGGAAACGCGACGGTGGGAACGATCACGCAAGACAATCCGGCCCTTTACACCGCCCCGAATACCGTTCCGACTCCGAATTCGGTGACGATCAAGGCAACCAGCGCCTCCAATCCGGCCCTCTTCGCGACCGCCACGGTGACGCTGCTTACCCCATCGACCACGGTGAGCATCAACAGCGAAACCGGCGCCGACGGCCCCGACTGCGGATCGGTCGACGCTCCTTGTAAAACAATTACCCAGGGTCTGGCCCTCGCGAAGGCCGGCCAGACCCTTCTCGTCGCCCCCGGCACCTATACCTTCAACAGCACCGGCGGCGGAGAGACCGCGCCGCTGACGATGAAGCAGGGGGTCAACATTCAGGGGTCGGGGTCGGAGACGACCGTGCTCATTTTCAACAGCACAAACGACCCCGACCGTGCAGGAATTATTGGCGCCGACAATGCCACCTTTTCGAACTTTACCGTTGAAGGCAATGAGGGCCTCGATTCCGACATGAGCCTCACCGTCGGTTCGACCACGGTCAGCGACAACGTCTTCATCAGTCTTTGTAACCTCTGCACCAGCGGTGTCCGGGTGCGTGGGAGCGGAGGACCAACCCTCGTCAATAACACGTTTGGAAAGTCAGGCGCGGGGTTGGATATTGGTCTTCGCGTGGAGGACACCGCCGCGCCCCTTGTTTCAAACAATACCTTCTCCGGAAACCGGATTGGGATACAGGTTCTTGCGAACGCCACACCTGATCTTGGAGGCGGCGCCAAACAGAGCACTGGAGGCAACACGCTTAGCTGTAATCAAGACTTCGATCTTGATACTGCCGTCGGCGTTGCTGCCCAAGGGAACCTCTGGGACCACGTCCCCCCCAAGCTAGGAGACATCGCCGGACAGGGAATCGACCTTACCTCATCGAAGGTCAGCACTTTCAACGCTCAATTGGCGGGTAATCGCTGCAGCGTGTCGATCACCTCGCCGGCGCCGTCCGCGCTCGTCCGAGGAACGATTACCATCACGGCAAACGTCGGAGACCCGACCGGGGTGTCAGAGGTTGATTTCTTCATCAGTACAGCGTCGGGCCCAGCGTCGATCGGAACCAGTCCAGCGGCGCCGTATCAGACCACGCGAGACACGACGCTCGACAAAGATGGTCCACATAGCCTGAGCGCAACGTTGAAGAATGCGAACGGAACGGTCACCGATGCCGATAGCCTTTCAGTGACGGTCGACAACACCCCTCCGTCAGTCAGAATTACTGCTCCCACTCCCGATGCGGGACCCTTGGGGTGCGGCAATGTCACGGTGACCGCTTTGGCTTCGGATCCGAATGGGGTCAGCCAGGTTGAATTCTTCGTCTCTCAGCAATCGATCGGGCTCGGAACGCCCGGCACCAACGGGAACTTTAGCCGATCTTGGGCGCCGAGCGCCAACGGAAGTTATACCCTCACTGCCGCGGCGACCGACCAGGCCGGTAACAAGAGCCCCCAATCGGCAGGAATTACCGTTCAGGTCTCCTGTGTAACCTCGATCCAGGTTAGTCCGTCGCCGGCCGTTGTCGCTAAAGATAAAACTCAGTCGTTCACGCTCGCCCTCAAACCACCCTCGGCCACCAACGCCGATGTATCCTGGAGGGTCAACGGAATCGTCGGGGGAAGAAGCGATCTCGGCACGATCTCGTCCGACGGACTTTATACCCCTCCCGCAAAAATTCCGACCAACCCGTCGGAGGTCGCCACGGGGGTGACAGTTGAAGCGGTCAGCCGCACCGACAGCAATGTCATTGGGACGTCGGCGGTCACCTTGGTCACCGGGTCGAAATTGGCGTTCGATCCGAATGTCCCTGTCACACAGAAGACAAGCACGGTATCAACCGACTCCTCCGGCCAGAGAAGCATCGCTTTCTTTAACGGAACGATCGAAGTCGTCTGGGACAACGGCTCCACGATTCTCTTCTCGGAGAGCACCGACGGGAAAACCTGGTCCGCGCCGGTCACCGTGGCAAGCGGGAATGTGGGGCAACCGACGCTGGCGATGGGTCCGGACGGCAGTGTTTATGTAGCCTATCAATCGATCCCAGTGAACAACGTCGCCCTCATCCGTTCGATCCAATTAGCAGTCCGACCGCCGGGCAAAGTATTCGGACCGCTTACCGGCTTGACGAACGTCGGCAGCTCGGCGCAAGATCCAACCCTCACCGTTTCGCCAAAAGATGGCACCCTCTTCGTCGCCTGGGCCGATATCGCTCCGAACGGGACGACCGGCTATGATATCTACCTGCAACGAATCGGAATCGATAAAACCGCACGGAAAATAAACACCGATACCACCGATGCCGCTCAAACGCAGCCGGTTCTCGCCGCCGGCAAGAATGGAGAAATCTATCTTGCCTGGAACGATCAAGCTCGGGTGATGGCGACCGCTTCTTTTGACAGTGGAGCAAACTTCCTGCAAGCGGTTCAGGTGAGCGCATCCGGCACCATTGCGGCGAACCCGACGCTGGCGGTCGCTCCAAATGGAGCGCTCTATTTTGCCTGGCAAGATCGCACGACCAATCAGTTCCTGATTTTCTTTAACCTGGCCGACTCCTCCAAAGGAGTGCTGAACCTGAAATCCGACGCGAGCCATGCCATCGGAACCGCAAATACAGGTGTTCTGCAACAGCAGGCGCCAAGCATCGCATCGGACGATCAAGGGGAAATCTATATTGCGCTTGCTGAACTTTTCGGCGACGACACGCAGATCCTCCTTGCCAAGAGCACGGACAACGGGAAAACATTCGTTTTCTCCCCGATCGATGATGACACAAAAATCGTCCAGAACAAATCAGCCCCCTCTCTGGCGGTCGATGGCGTCGGACGGGCCTTTGCGATCTGGACGGATGGAAGAAACGACCCGAACGCCACCGGCGTGAACGATGTCTTCTTCTCAAGAGGAGAATAACAACCGGTGCAATCGCAAGATTAGAGAGGACCTGAACACGCACGCGCGTCGCATTCCCCGCCCCTTGGGGCGTGGGTTAGACGCGCGAATACAAATAGATTCATCTCCATTCGGGTTGAAGATTCCCCGCTGCTTGCGGCGGGGAATCTTCAATCGATCGGCAGCCTTCACGCGGAGTTGAGATGGCGCAGTACAATCCGGAATCCCATCACCGCCGGTCGATTCGGCTCAAGGAATATGATTACGCGCAGGCCGGGATGTATTTTGTGACGGTCTGCGCGCAAAACCGGGAATGCCTGTTCGGAGAGGTGATCGACGAGGAGATGCGGTTGAACGGTGTCGGGCAAATTGTTGAAGCTCAATGGCAGAAAACGGCTTCGTTGAGGCCGCAAATTAAATTAGACGCTTATGTTGTCATGCCGAATCATTTTCACGGAATTATTTTTATTCTCAACAATCGTAGGGGCGTATTGCAATACGCCCCTACAAGAGACCGGCAATCATTCCGATCCCCATCGCAAACCGTCGGGGCGATCATTCGCGGATTTAAATCGGCGGCCGCCAAAGAAATCAATCTATCTCGGGGAACCCCTGGTCTGCCGGTATGGCAACGCAACTACCACGAACACATCATTCGTGACGAAAATGAATTAAACCGTATCCGCGAGTACATCGTCCTCAACCCGGCCCGATGGAAGGATGATGAGGAAAACCCAATCAATCAAAGGGCGGCGAAGAGACCGCCGGTGCAAACGACCACAACGATTCGATCAATTCGATCATAGGAGACACCCCCTTGAAGAACACTTTCCTGGTTGGACTATTCTTTTTCGTCTTGCTCCTCGCCACCCCTCGTTCCGGATCTGCAGAAGAACCGCAGGGATATCATGACCACCTCTCCGCCGGAATCGTCCGGTTGAACCAGAATGACCTCGGCGGCGCGATGCAGCAGTTTAAAGAAGCGCTGGCGGTAAATCCCCAGGGGGTGGAAGCGTTCTACTATATCGGGGTCACGCAGGCGCGGGCCGGACAACGGGACGACGCCGAGAAGTCCTTCAAAGAGGCCCTCGCGCGCGACGCCACATTTCTTCCGGCCCACTTTGATCTCGGCGTCCTCTACTATCAAAAAGATCAAGACGATGCGGCGCTGAAAGAATTCGATATCGTGCAGCGGGCCGATCCCGACCGCGCCCGCGTCTACTACTACCAGGGGTTGATTCTCCGACGGATGGGAAAACCGAAGGAAGCGGCGGCGAAGATGGAGAAGGCCGCGTCGCTCGATCCCGATATCGCGCTTGAGGCAAACTATCACGCCGGGTCGGCCTACTATGAGGCGGGGGATCTGGAGTCGGCTCGGAAATCGTTCCAGAATGTTGTGACCCTTCTTCCCGAGGGAGAAACCGCCCAATCGGCCAGCGACTATCTGGCGCGGATCGACGCGCAGGCGAGACACAACAAGCGCTGGGACCTTCTCTTCTCCGCGGGGGTCCAATACGACACGAACGTCATTCTGGAGCCGACCCGGAGCGTTCCCGCCACACCGCAGACGATTACGAACAAAAGCGATCTGGTCGGCGTCCTCTTCCTTCGGGGCCGCTATCAATGGTTAAACACTCCCGACTGGGATGGGCGGATCGAGTACAATTTTTATCAGAACTTTCACAGAAGAGACCAACTGAACGATTTCGATCTCCAGAGTCATAATCTGATTCTCAACGGGGGAAGGCGCTTCGGCCGCATGGAGCTTCTTCTGCAATATGAGCTGCAATTCGCGACGCTGGGGGGGGACCGTTTTCTGCTGCGACAAGAGGTCGGGCCTCATCTGATCGTGGAGGAGAACAAGCAGAATGTGACGGAGTTTTTATATCACTTCGGCTACAGAGATTTTTCCGACATTCAGCCGCTCTTTCCGAACAACTCCGACCGGGACGTCCATACCCAAAAAGTCGGCTTCCTCCACTACTTCCTTTTCGGATCGAAAGGAAACCTCCATGCCGGTTACTTCTTCGAGCGGGAAAAGGCGGGCAACTCCCCCACCGAGGATGATTGGACGTTCAACGGCCATCGCTTGGTCGCCGGGGTGGTTCTTCCCCCTTGGCAGAAACTCATCTTCGCATTCGACACCGAATATGTTCTCCGCCGGTTCTCCCATCCGAACAGCCAGCCTCCCGGCGACAAACGCAAGGATGACGACTGGCTCGCCATCGCCACCCTCTCCAGGGAGATCACGCGGCACATCGATGTGGCGCTCCAATTTCTGCATGAGCAGAACCTCTCCAACATTCCGCTCTTTGAGTATCACCGGAACATCTATGGGGCGATTGTAACGGCCAAGTTTTAGCGGGAGGGAGGAAAATATCCGCGCTCAGTCGGCGATCTGATGCCGCTTGAGCTTCTCGTAGAGGGTGGAGAGGGCGATGCCGAGGACCTGGGCGGCTGCTTTTTTATCTCCCTGGTGGGCCTTGAGCGTTCGCTGAATCACCTGCTTTTCGATCTCTTCGAGCGATCCGGACGGCGGGGCCGCCTTCTGCTCCTCCCACGACATCGGCTGGCCGCTTCGCTCGGGGGCCTGAAGGAAGAGAAGATCTTCGGGCCGGAGAGTGTTCCCCTCCATCATCACGACGGCCCGCTCGATCACATTGCGAAGCTCTCGGACATTGCCGGGCCAGTTGTGCGTCATCAGTTTTTTCATCGCCTCCGGAGCGACCTGGATCGACTTCCCTTTAAGAAAATGCTCGACGAGCAGCGGAATGTCTTCCTTCCGCTCCCGGAGCGGCGGCAGAAAAATCGGTAAGACGTAAAGTCGAAAGTAAAGATCTTGGCGAAAACGGCCCGCCAGGACCTCCTGATCGAGCCAACGGTTCGTCGCGGCGATGATCCGAAAGTCGGACCGGAGAACTTCATTGCCGCCGACCCGTTTGAAGGTCCGCTCCTCCAGCACCCGAAGAAGCTTCGGCTGCATCTCGATCGGCAGCTCGCCGATCTCATCGAGAAAAACGGTGCCGCCCCGGGCCAGTTCGAACGCCCCCTTCCGCTGGGAGATCGCCGTCGTGAAAGCCCCCTTCTCATGGCCGAAGAGCTCCGATTCGATCAACTCCTTCGGAATCGCGCTGCAGTCGAGGGTGATGAAGGGACCGTGTACGCGTGGACTTAAGTGATGGATCTCCTGCGCGACCAGCTCTTTTCCGCAGCCGGTTTCGGCCTGGATCAGAACGGCGACCTCCCCCTTCGCCCCCCGCTGGATCATCCGGAAGACCTCCTGCATCTTCGAGCTCTGTCCGATGAGGCGGCCGAGAGAAGGGGGGGCGAGCGGCTCGGTCGGCTCCTCCGGGAGAATCTTCAGCTTGGTTTGGCCGATCTGAATCTCCGAGCCGATCTCCGCGATGGAGCTTTGAATCCGCTGGCCGTTGATCCGCGTTCCATTCGTGCTCCCCAAGTCGCGCACTTGGATGGCGGTCGGCGTCGCTTCAATCTCCAGATGAAGTCCCGACACCGCCGCATCGGAGAGGACGATATCATTCCGGCCGGCGCGGCCGATCCGGGTGACCCCTTCTGAAAAGGGAAACGTTTTTCCCTGATCGGGCCCGGCGACAATCACGATTTGGCAGCGAACGTCCTTTTCTTTCGGTCGGGCCGAGGCGGGAAGATCGAGCGTCGGCTCGCGCGTGATCGTCTCGGTAAACGGCTCTTCGTTTTCGTTTAATTCGAAAATAAGGCGATAGGAGCCGATCCGCAGGACATCGCCGTGCCGGAGAGCGGCCTCTGAAACGGTGTGGTGGTTGATCTCGATCCCTCGGCCGCTTTTATCTTCGGCTATAAACTTTTTTCCGTCTCGTCGCAGAAGGGCATGCTGGCGGGAGACCTCCGGTTGGGGGAGGACGACATGGTTGTCGTGGCTCCGCCCGATCCGGATCTCCTTCTCCAGCAGGGTGAAGGTCCAGCGAAATTCGTCTTTCAGATAGATCCGTAAACTCGGCATCAGTCGCTCCCGTGCCGATTGTAATGATAAATTCGGAAAGTTTCAACGTGGAAATGAAGCGCGCTCCAGAATGAATTTGATTCCGAGTCCGACTTTAGATACAAATCGATACACTCTTTCATTTCCGTTTTTCCGGAAATCAAAACGGGATTTCCGGAAAATGGAACCTCCTCGGTTGATCCGCCCGATTCATCCATAAAAAGCTTCATCAATAGAGGCAAAACTCGGCTCAAACCGGTGGCATCTCCTTTGCTTTGTTACTGGACTGAATGTGGATACCTCACATGAATCGTCGGAAAGAGAGGGAGGACGTGGCCATGGTGCACGAAGCGAAGACCGATATCGATTATCCAACCGGATTCTCAGAGGCCGAAGCAAATCTTGTCCAAGATCAACCCTCCAGATCTCTGGAGATCATGTCACTTATCAGTCGGCGCTCCTCGCCCGGCGTGGTGGTGATGGGGGAAAAAGGGGATATTCTTCTTATGAACCAACAGGCGGATGAAATTTTAAGAACAATTCAGAGGGGACGGGGCCCGCTCTCCAGAACAGAAGAGGGAAAGCTGATTCAGCGGCTTCATGAACTTCAAGTGAAGATCCTCAAGAATGTGAAAAAAGCAAGCGACCTTGATGAAGCGTCTCCCATCTGCGATCTCCTTCCTCTTCGCGGAACCACCTTCTCTCTGAGAGGAATTCTTTTGGAAGGCGCCGGGCAGGAGCAGGCGCCGGTGATGATTTTGATCGAGCCGATTCAAGAGCGGGCGGCCTCCCATGCTCCCCCACCCGATGAGGTCAAGTTGACGAAGCGGGAGGAAGAGATCTGCAAGTTGATCAGCCGAGGATTAATCAATAAGGAGATTGCATCGGCGCTCGGAATCGGCCTTCACACGGTGAAGGATCATGTCAAAAAAATCATGAAGAAGCTGAATGCCGGTTCGCGCGCCGGCATCGTCGCAAAGATTGCGGTAGGAGGGCAGATCCATGAGAAGGGAGATTTCATGATACGGTAAGCCGGAACACCTTCTGAAGAGACCCTGTCTTCATCGGTTCAGCAGACCGGCCGGTGCCTCAATCAAGTTTTTGTGTAACCTGGATGACCTCCTCTCCGCGCAATCCCACATAGGCAATTTGTCCGGGGCCGCTCGACTTTTCATAAGAAAACTGAATCGGACCGATTGAATCAAACTCCGGTCCCGGTTCATTGTCGACGATGACTTTTTGCTTTTTCTCTTCGTTCGCGTAATAAACAAGATGACGCCCGTTCGGACTGAAGCCGGCGATGAAAACATCATCGAAGGCCGGTCCGGCCAGTCCGTCTAAAACGATGAATCGCTTCTTCTCCTTCTGCGCCGCATAGGCAAAGTGAAGGCTGTCGGCGCTGAAGGTCAAATGTCCCACCAGCTCGTAATCGGGCCCGGCAATGCCATCCAAGATCACCTGATACTTCCCCTGGCGCTCAGCGCCGTAGGCGATGCGACGTCCATTCGGACTGAAAACCGGCGTCCCTGAAAGAATCTTCTCATACTCGGGCCCCGGCGTTCCATCAATGACAACCGAGAAGTGATGGTTCTCTTTGCTCTCAATCACGTAAGCGAGGCGTTGGCCGTCGGGACTCAACGTCACCGGTCCCTTGGCGATAAGATCAAAGGGAGGCCCTGCAATTCCATCCAACACCACACGAAACTGCTCGCCCACCCGATCGACCCAGACGGCGTGCCGGCCATCCGGACTGAAGAAAAGAGATCGTGGAATCGCTCTGTTTAGGTCGACGGTTGCGATCTTCTTCTCGGTGATCTTCGGTTGATCCTTCCCGGCTGCTTTCTCATGATCATGAAGATGACCACACCCACTGAAGGTTAGGACAAGCAGCATGAGCAAGATCCCTCGAATTCGATCGATCCCTTTCTTTGTCATAAAAGAGATTCCTCCCTAAAAGGCACACGGGTTCTGAAGCAGCCGGATAAAAAAATCGGCGTATGATACCACAAGCGACATGACGCGGCAATGCAATCGATCGTCTCTGCTCAAAGAGATACAGTGTATCTCAGAAGATGTCGCAAATGACCCCACGTCGGCCCGATCGGAAATCCAATCTTCCCCTTTGAAGCGAAACCCTTTTGTTTTTCAATCTTTCTTCGGCTCCCCCGCTCAGCACGCCGACTCGGCACTGCGATTGCTATTTGCTTTCTTACGATGAAACCGGCTGATCCGGTCAGCTGGAAATTCGCATCGCGAGCTGTTTCACAGAGGAACGGCCATGCCGAAGAGGGAAAAGGGGGGGAAACAGGTGGAAGCATTTATTCGATTAATGGACGAAACAGCAGAGGAGATGGTCTGGGCGGTCCGAATTATTGAAAGGGTCGGCGGGCAGGCGCGCCATCTCTATCCTCCGGGCGTCATCATTGCATTTGTTCCGTTGGAGCAAATACGGACACTCCGGGAGAACGCACTCATCGCTTCGATCGACCTGACTGAAATTGACGAAGCACGAATCAGCGAAGCGCCGGACGATATCGCCTTTGCTATGGCGGCGTGGAATAAACACCTTCGACGTCAATGGCCCGCTCGGTGGGAAACCGCCCACGAACCGCCTCTCCGAAGCCGAGGAAAAGGGAAGCCTTGCCTCAATAGAAGGCGCTCTCTCTTTCACAAACCTACTTCTTCGGTTCCAGGAGAATGATGGAATTGGTAAAGAGCGTCGAGTTGGGAATGAGGATTCTTCGATCTTCTCCTTGAAGGGTGGTGTATCGGAGATCGGTCTCGATGACCACCCCCTCGAAACCGGCGACGGAGATCCGGTCGTGCCGTTTAAACGGACGATAGATCAAAATCAGTATCCCGGCGAGGAGATTGGAGAGCGCATCTTTGAGGGCAAAGCCGAGGGCGAACCCGGTCAGTCCCAACCCGGCCACCAGCGCCAGGACATTGACCCCCGCGGTGCCCAATGCCGTGATCGCGCCGAGAATGATGAGCAGCGTCGAAGCGGTCCGGCCGATCAAGAGAAGCACGTCACTTCGGACATGCGCCTGCTCCCCGATCCGGCGGGTCACCTTGTGGAGCAGAAGGCCGGTCAACCAGAAAATGAAAAAGACAAAGAGGGCCACGCCGGCCCTCGGCACCCACCGGGAGGTTTCGCTCAGAAAATCTTGCATCATCTCCCTCACAGTTCACTCCTTTGAAAATACCAAGGGCGAGATTCCATTGTCAAATGACGAAGCGTCCGGGCCGATGCTCCTCCCCGGGAAGCAATCCATTGATCATTCCATACGGATCGATTAAGATCGCTTAGAGAAAAAAGGAAGAAGCATGCGCCGGGAACAGGAAGCCTATCTGATCGGTTTTCTACATGCAGCGCAGGTTCCGGGAAGCGCCGCGATTCATCATCGGGATCGGGACGTGATGGAAGAGATCGCCGCTCTTCTTGGCGTGGCCTGCCGAGAGAGAAAGATCCCGCACGTTCAACTTCACCATCCGGAGCGCCGGCTGCATGGAACGCAGACCGAACTGGTTCTGACCCTTCCCAATGAAATCGCCCGAGAGATCGACCTTCCGCTTTCCACCCTCTTCGATCGTTATCGAAAACATCAGACACACTTCGAGCGGGGAATCCTGGAAGGATGCGGAACACTCTGTTATAAGAAATCGACCCGCGGGATCGGGATCAGCTTTACCGCGTTCGACCCTGAATGGCTCTCCATTCTTCGGAAGGAGATCGGTAAACATGCTCCCTGTGGAGCGATTTCAAAGACCGAGCGGGGGAGTCACTGGTTCAGCATCGCCGATGAAGCGACACGCTCCTATGTCGATCGGCTCTACGGCGATCCGACCGCCCCTCACTCCCGCGCCCGACGCAGAAAACTACAGCAGATTCTGGGGCAGATCGGGGGATCGGCTGAATGATCGAGAGGAGCGGTGCGCCGGCAGAAATGAATGCCGGCGCACCGGAGTCGACGTTACGAAAGAAGGGTGATCTGCGTGGCGCTGAGGGTCGGATTGGGTGTGGTCGTGGTATCGAGTTTCCCTTCAACCCGGACCGAGTGATTCAGAAGGGAGCCGGCGGCAACCGTATTTCCATTTTGGTCTTTGATTTCGGTCTGAGCGTCAAGGAGGACTGTGTACGATTTACCGGCGCTGTCCTTGAGAACAAAACCGGTCACATCACTCCCCGACACCGTCACCGATTCGACCGTTCCTTCCACACGGGTCGCCATCGAAACCGGCGCGGTCGACGGAAGGGTAATTTCGGTGGCAATGACCTGACTCTCCTGTACCGTCCCCTCCACCTCGATCCGTTTCTGAATCGCCCCGTTTAACTGATTGCAAACATCCGACGCGGAAATCGCCTTATCGTCGGCCGTGACCTCCGTCTGCGCATTGAGGGTCACATCGATCTCCCCCCCGCTGAAGGTCATATGGATGATCTGTTTATCGCAATCGACCGCGAGGAGTGTTCCGGCAAATTCGATGTGATTGGCCGCCGGCGCTTCCGGCTCGATCTGGATCAGCGAGGCATGGAGAACCCCGTCCGTGCCGTTGGTTCCGACCACCTCCACCGTCTGATCTTTCTGAAGCTGCTGACAGGAGGCGAGGCTCGCCCCTCTCTTTTCGTGCTCGTCTTTGTCATCCCTTTCGGCAAAGGAGCCGTCTTTCAGGATGATCAGGGCGTCTTGCAGATCAACGGTGATCGGATTCCCCCGCCGCGGATTGAGCGTCAGTCGATTCTGAGTGCAATCGACCGAGACAATCTCCCCTTCGATCTGAGTGAAGTCGGTCACCTCTTGTCCCTGCACCTTCACACGGATCACCGGGCGCAGAATGAATTTACCGCTTCCGGTTTCGATCAAGCGGATCGACTTTCCGGGAACGAAGTCAAAAAGAATCTCGGTCTGATCGTTCGCCTTGATCACCAGACTCTGCTTAAACTTAATCGTGACCTTTCCCGAAGGGACGGTCACATCATGCCGCGCCCCGTCGCTGTCGATAAACCAGGCGCTTTTGATGGTCATACGCGCCTTATCATACGCCCCCGGCGGAAGATCGACCAACGCGACCAGATCGGTTTTCCCGTGGAGGGTCAGCAGGTCGACCGATTTATCCGACGGCCCGTTGAAGAGGGTCACCCATTCCCCATCGACCGGTTTTAACGCCAGCTCTGTGAAGGTCACCCAAATCTCTTTGGCCGTGGTAACGAGGTTGCCTCGATTATCGGCGATCTTATTTTCAAATCGATCGGTCAGAAGGATCGATGCCTTTCCCAGGCCGGGATTATTTCCGGAAGAGGAAGCCCCTCCTCCGCTACAGGCGATCATCAGCGACATCAACAAAGAAAACATTGCGACAAAACGGATCGGTTGCAGCATTCGAAGCATTCGCGACAAACACTCCTTTCTTAGATACATCGCCCGGCTGGGCCCATCCCAACCGGCAGTATCATGTTAAATGAATTTTCAGAGACAGTTCAAGTGGAAAATAGGTATTTTTTGGATCTTCATTCGCCCGATCAAACCCGCAATCGATCGCATGCTTTAAGCGTCGCGGGGCAAGAAACGAGCGTTGGTCTTGAATTCCGAGCTCGCCGGCAACCTTTCGATTGGATCATCTTCTTGAGGCCTTTCCGGTCGACCCCCTTTCCCTGTCCCCGTCGATTTGATGTATAGTTTTTATAGGCGGAATATCGATTCCAATTCCTATTCGGGAAAACGGCTCGGTACATCCCACCGCAGTAAAAGTGAAAAGGAACATCTGTCATGGAAAATGAAGCACGGGGAGAGAACACGGACCACCCCCCCTCCATCGAAACGGCCGTCGCAAACAAACCGGATGTTACGGCCGGAGAGGAGCCGCCTCGCACGCGTGCGGCCGCGCCGGCTTCCTCTTTTTTTAAAATCCTCCGGCAAGGGGCCGCCTTTCTCTACAGAAATAAGGGGGCGCTGCTCGGAATCGGGCTGGCGATCTTTCTTCTCCTCATCCCGCGCCCAGAGGGACTCTCGTCGGAGGGGCAGAAAGCGCTCTCTCTGGTCAGCCTTGCTTTCGTTTTCTTTATGACCGAACCGATCCCTCTTCCGGGGGTCGCCCTCCTCATTGCAGTCCTGGAGGTGGTCATGGGATTGGGAAAATCAACTGAAGTCGCGCAATCGTTTTTCAACGATTCGGTCTTCTTCATTATGGGATCACTCATGATCGCCGCGGCGCTGGTCCGCCAGAATCTCGACAAGCGGATCGCCTGGTGGATCGTTCGGTGGACCGGCCCTCAGGTCCACCGGCTCGCCATCGGGATGGTCACCGCTTCCGCCTTGATTGCCTCTCTGCTCGGAGAGCACACGGCCGCCGCGCTGATGCTTCCGGTGGTGGTCAGTCTGATCAAATTTACCGGGCAAGAACAACACGAGGTCAAGAATTTGTCGGTGATGCTGCTCCTCTGCATCGTCTACGGCGCGATGATTGCCGGAATCGGAACCCCCTCCGGCGGGGCGCGGAATGCCATTATGATCGCCTACTGGCGCGAGCTCTTTGGGATCGACATGAGCTATCTGAAATGGACCATCTATGCCTACCCGATGGTTCTCATTCAGATTCCCATCGTCGCCTATCTGCTCCAGCGGACCTTTCCGCCGGAGCTATCGGAAATGACGGAAGCGATTGCTCGGTTGGAAGCGAAAGTAGAAGAGGGGGGCCGGATGACGCGACGGGATTGGACGGCCGTGGCCATTCTGGGGATCACCCTTTTCATGTGGATCACGCTGAGTGATCGACTCGGTCTGGGAATCATTTCCCTGATCGGTGTCCTTCTTTATCTGGCGACCCGGACCGTTCGATGGGAAGACTTAAATAACGATGTCAATTGGGGCGTTCTCCTCATCTATGGAGGCACACTTTCACTCGGCTTGGTGATGAAGCAGACCGGCGCGGCGGTCTGGCTCTCTCATCTTTTTTTAGACCACCTGCGCCCTCTTGGGCTGGCGCACGGAATCCCCTTTCTCCTCGCCGTGAGCCTGCTGACCGCAGCAATCACCTGCATCATCACCACCGGGGGAACCGTCGGGATCTTGGGTCCCATCGTGCTTCAAATGGCGCTGATCTCAGGAACCTCCGTGGTGGCCGCCGGTTTTGCCACGGCCGTCTCTTCGGCATTTTCCTACATGACTTCGTTCTCATCGCCGGTCGGGAACATCGTGGTCGGAAGCGGCCTGTTGAGAGGCCGGGATTTTCTAAAGGCAGGATGGAAGATGTGGATCATCTCCATTTTGATCTTAATGCTTCTCGCCTCAACCTACTGGAAAGGGTTGAGCCGGATCGGTTTTGCGCCGGGCGACCTCCCATCCCCTTCAAAACCATCGACGACAAATCCGGAATGACGCGGCCCGACGCGGGCGATTCACTGATACCGCATTCGTCTACCTACATTACGACGCTTTCGAAGTTAGTCGTATCGAAGCGCTTCGATGGGATCGAGCGAGGCGGCGCGGCGGGCGGGGTAGAGGCCGAAGAAGACCCCAATGCCGATGGAGAAAGCGGAGGCGAGAAGAACCGAGTCGATGGAGACAATGGTCGGCCAATGGACGACGGAGGAGATCAGCTTGGAGCCGCCGATGCCGAGCGCGATGCCGATCAGCCCTCCGGAGAGAGAAAGGACAACCGCCTCCATGAGGAATTGGAGGAGGATGTCGCGCCCACGGGCGCCGACCGCCATGCGGATGCCGATCTCGCGGGTTCGCTCGGTCACCGAGACGAGCATGATGTTCATGATCCCGATGCCGCCGACGATCAGCGAGACCGAGGCGATGCTCCCGAGCAGCAGCGTCATGATCCGGGAAGACGACTCGGCCGCCGCGGCAATATCGGCCATGTTGCGAACGCTAAAATCATCTTCTTGGCTTGCCGTCAGATGATGCCGCTGCCTCAACAGGAGCTTGATCTGCTCCTGCGCCGCCGTCGTCTCTTCGGGTGAATTCGCCGAAACCAGAATGGCCATGATATTGGTCACCCCCATGATTCGCTTCTGCAATGTAGAGAGGGGGATGATGATGACATCGTCTTGATCCTGCCCCTGCGCCGACTGCCCCTTTGGAGCGAGGACGCCGATCACTTTAAATGGAACATTTCGAATTCGGATGATCTGGCCGACCGGATCTTGCGTGCCGAAGAGATTGGAGGTGACGGTCTTTCCGATCACCGCCACCTTCGTCGCTCCATCGACATCGGACTGGGTAAAACCGCTCCCCGATTCAATCGGCCAGTCTCGAATGGAAAAATAATCGGCGGTGCTCCCGGAGACCACCGTCGACCAGTTCTGATTCGCGCTGATGACTTGAGCGGAGGTCCGAAGCACGGGGGCCGCGAGATGAACGGCGGAGAGCTCTTTTGCGATCGCCTTCGAATCTTCTTCCGTTAAGGTGGTGGCGGAACCGGAGCCGGTGTGAACTCCTCCCTGGGTGGTGCTTCCGGGAAAGACCATCAGCATGTTCGATCCGATGGAGGCGATCTGCGCTTCGACTTGGACTTTGGCCCCCTGGCCGACCGCGACCATAGCAATTACCGCGCCGACCCCGATGATGATTCCGAGCATCGTGAGGGCCGATCTCATTGTATTCCGGGTCAACGCCCGCGCCGCAATTTTTAAGGCGATCAGCGGATTCATCCCTTCCTCTCAAGCCGGCTCGCCGGCGGCCAGGGCCGCCAAGGTCCTCCTGGCATCGGCCCGCTGCGCGACGGCCAGATCGCTCTGAATCGTTCCATCCCGAAAACGAATCACCCTCGAAGCGAACTGCGCGATGTCGGGCTCATGGGTCACGAGGATCAACGTCATCCCCCCTTCGTTCAACTCTTGGAAGAGGGCCATGATCTCGACCGAGGTGCGGGTGTCGAGATTGCCGGTCGGCTCATCGGCCAGAATCAAAGGAGGGCGCATCACCAGCGCCCGCGCGATCGCCACCCGCTGCTGCTGCCCGCCCGAAAGTTGATTCGGATAGTGGTAGCTCCGTTCGGCGAGCCCCACCCGCGCCAGCGCCTCCCGCGCGCGCGCCGCCCGCTCCGCCGCCGGGATCTCATCATACATCATCGGAAGCTCTGTATTTTCCAATGCCGTCGTTCGGGAGAGGAGATTAAAACCTTGAAAGACGAAACCGATCTTTTGATTTCGAATCCCGGCAAGCTCATTCGGTTTGAGTCCGCCGACATCGATTCCATCAAGGAGATAGCGGCCCCGCGTCGGCCGATCGAGACAGCCCAACAGATGCATCAGCGTCGACTTCCCCGATCCGGACGGCCCCATCAAGGCGACGAACTCGCCTCGGTTCACTGAAAAGGAAATCCCCTTCAACGCGGCCAGTTCGATCTCCCCGGTCCGATAAATCTTCCAGAGATCTTCGACAAGAATCAGAGGAGCCATCGGTTTCTAAAACCTCATCGAGGGGGGACGACCGGCCGGAGCGGAACCGCCTTTCCGAATCTTTTCGACAATCACCTGATCCCCCGGTTTTAAATTGCCGGAGGCCACCTCGGTAAAGCTTCCATCGCTTAACCCCAGGGTCACCGAAACGGCGACCTCTTTTCCCTCCTTGAGCACCCAGACGTCGGTGGAGCGCCCCTTGTCCGCCTTCGCGGAGGCAGGCGATCCGGCGATCCGCTCCGGCCGGTAGCGAAGGGCGGCGTTCGGGAGCTTCAAAATATTTTCTTTATTCCCAACTTTAATCAGCACATTGGCCGTCATCCCCGGCTTCAACTTCAGATCGGGATTTTTCACACGGATGATGGCGTCATAGGTCACGACATTTTGAACGATGATCGGCTGATTGTAAATATCATGCACCTTTCCGTGAAAGGGGCTGTCGGGATAGGCGTCGACGGTGAACTCGGCCTCCTGGCCGACCTGGATTTTTCCGATATCGGCCTCATCGACGCTGGTGTCGACCTGCATCTC
>Ga0070739_10000834_pt1 | contig 52893 bp, 45 predicted proteins | sample Coa_R1_7_FD_66445 | JGI IMG/M metagenome (GOLD analysis project Ga0070739, IMG submission 66445) | Surface soil microbial communities from Centralia Pennsylvania, which are recovering from an underground coalmine fire - Coalmine... | ecosystem: Environmental > Terrestrial > Soil > Unclassified ...
TGGAGGCCGTGTTGGAGGGCAAGCATCCAGGGGGACGGATCCCGGAGTTGTGGGATGGGCAGGCGGCCGAGCGGATACTAGATGTTCTGGAGAGGCATGCCAGCGTCCCCGCGTCGGCTTAAGAGCGCAATCAGATAGAGGGAGATAGTCTCCCAGAAGCCCGGCATACGCCTTGCGCCGGGCCTCTGGGAAGCGTTAACCAAGGAGAGTTACCTATGTCACACGGATATTTGATCACCTTGTATAATGTTCTCCTCTTGTTCTGCGTTGCACAAGCCCATAATAATATTGCCCTGCATCGTCCCTATACGCTGACGCCGCCTCCCAACTACTCCCTTACGACCGACCTTGAAGACAGCGTGCAATTGACCGATGGCCGCTATGCCGACGCCAACGGCCGCTTGTGGACACACAAGAGCGCGGTGGGCTGGAGCCGGATCAGCCCAGTGACGATCACCGTGGATCTGGGGCGCGACATGCCGATCTCAGGCGCGTCATTCAATACCGCGGCGGGTGGAGGCGGCGTGCAGTGGCCCGCCTCTATCCTGGTGCTCACGAGCCTGGATCAGCAAAACTGGCATCCCGTCGGCGACCTGGTAGCGGCAAGCAATGCCCAGAACGGCCCGCCTCCCCAGCAAGGGTACGCCCTCTATCGCTTTTGGACCGATCAATGGCATACGCATGGGCGCTGGGTCCGCTTTGTGGTAACGGGACAGGGGGACTTTATCTTTACGGATGAGGTCGAGATTTACCAGGGCACGCCGCAGATGCTTAGAGAGCCTCTGTCCGGCAGGCCGGTCTCCAACATGAGCAGCCTGATGCTCCGCGAGGCCATCGCGCGCCGCCTGCAAACCGATAAAGAGCGCCTGCGCCAGCTCGCCGAGCGCGCTTCCATCCCTGAGGCGGAACGCTCCCGCCTGCGCCGCGATCTGGAGAACACGCCTGCCGAAGCCGGGGAATGGCCCGAGGGCGCTCCCGGCAGCTTCCGCGCTACCCTCCCGCTCAATACGCGGCATGCGCAGCTACTTCAGGCGCAGGCGCGGCTGTGGCGAGCTGCAGGCGTGCCCGCGTTTGCGGCCTGGGTGCCCGCCTCGCCCTACGATCCGGTGCCGTACCTGACGGACCATCCCCTTCCCAACCCGGCCCGGAACAGCGCTTCGGTGGCCCTGATGCAAGGAGTGACCCGGCCCGTCGCCGTCAACCTGATCAACGGGCGGGAGCAGCCCGTTACGGTGCGCGTGCATATCGCCGGATTGCCGGGCGGCGCCAACCCGGACTATATTCAGGTGCGCCAGGCCGTCTGGACGGACACGCGCTCCGGCGAAGCGGTCGCCGCCGCTCTGCCGGAGGTACGGCGGGAGGGCGGCGTCTATTCGATCATGGTTCCTTCCGGCCTGCTCGGGCAGCTATGGCTCAATATCCATGCGGGCGGCTCCCTGCCGCCGGGCGACTACAACGGGCGCATTGTGCTGGAAACCGAGGCCGGAAATTCCCATGAGATCGTGCTTCATCTGTATGTGGCGCCGGTGAAGTTCTCCCGCGCGGAGGCGCTGCACCTGGGAGGGTGGGACTATACCGACCGCGAGCGGGGCGAGGGCGTCACGCCGCAAAATCGAGACGCGCTCATCGCCGCCCTGAAGGAGCACCTGGTGGACATTCCCTGGGGCTCCCCCGGGCTGCTGACCGCAGGGCGCTACGATGCCGGCGGAAACATGACCGCCCAACCCGATACGGCCCGCTTCGATGACTGGCTCGCCCACTGGCAGGGCGCGAGCCGCTACGCGATCTATGTGGAGGCAGGCGAGACGTTTGAGGGCGCGCGCATGGGCACGCCGGAGTTTGCCCGCAAAGTCTCGGAGTGGATTCGCTTCTGGTGGCGGCACGCCCAGGAGCGGGGCCTGCGCGCGGGACAACTGGCCCTCCTGTTGGTGGATGAGCCCAACTCGCCTGCCCGTGACCAGCGCTTCGCTGCCTGGGCTCAGGTCATCAAGCAGACGGCCCCGCAGGTGCTGCTCTTTGAAGACCCGATCTGGCCCGACCCGCGCCAGATGGACCCGCAGGTGCCGGCGCTGAGCGATATTCTCTGTCCCAATCGCATTCAGTGGCTGGAGTCGGGGCCGGCGTTCGCGCAGTTCTATCGGGATTGGCAGGCCCGGGGCAAACGGCTGGGACTGTACACGGCCAGCGGGTTGCACGCGCCGCGCGACCCCTACGCCTTCTACCGCCTGCAAGCCTGGCAGTGCTTTGCCATCGGCGCGCGGGAGGAGCACTTCTGGTCGTTTACCGCCACAGGCGAGGCGCCCAGCTGGAACCCGTACCTGGCCGTGCGCACGCCGGAGACGCCGCTGTATATCGCGTCCGAGAGCGTCACGACCGCCAAGCAGATGGAGGCCATTCGGGAAGGCGTGGAGGACTACGCCACGCTGGCCATGCTGGCCCGCGCCGCCGCACGGCGCCGGGAACGCGCCCCGCAGGACCCGCTGGCGCACGAAGCCGAAGACCTCCTCACCGCAGGAGTCCGGAGCGTGCTGCCGCCTTCCGGCGAGAAAGACCTGGCCTGGGAAAGCCCCAAGGATCGCACCGCTGCCGACCACATGCAGGAGCGTGCTCTGCGGCTGCTGGCGCGTCTGCAAGAGTAAGCCCGGCTGTCTTCAGGCCGATTGGCCTGCCGCCATCGGCTTGTCCGTAGTTGCGGCCACGCTTTTATACCGAGTTTATACCGAAAAGCCTTCAGCCCGGCACAGTCATTCATGCCGTTGCAAGCGCTGCAACCTCATTTTCAGAAAGAAGAAAGCCTGAGAACCTAGCTTGCAGGCGTTGCGGCCATTGTATAGGGAAGAAAGCACGGCGCGGGGACGGCTAGAAGCGCGATACGCCTTGCGGCTGCACTTTTTTCGCAGAGAAAAGTGTATTTTGCGAGGATTTGGCACGCATCTTGTATAACCAACCTTATGCTGTTATTCAGGATGCTTCCGTAGCGCCGTCCCCTTACGCACGGCCAGGCGTATCCACCCTATTTCTCGTCCGGGCTGGATTCATAATCAGGAGGATATGGAGATGGAATTAACGACCCCAACAGCTACGGCCTCCGCGCTGGAATATACCCCTGGAGTGGCCGGTATCATCGGCCTGGGATATGTCGGTTTGCCAACGGCGGTCGCCGCCGCACGCAGCGGCTGGCACGTACTGGGCTTTGATATTGACGCCGAGCGGGTAGAGCGTCTCAATAGCGGGGCCTCGCATGTGGCGGATGTCTCCGACGACGATTTAAGCGCCCTCATCCGGTTGGAACGATTTGGCGCTACCCACGATATGACGCGCCTGGCGGAATGCGATGTCGTGTTGATCTGTGTTCCTACCCCAATCAACCAGTCCAAAGAGCCCGATCTGGGTCCGGTGATTGCGGCGGCGCAGTCGGTGGCGCGCGCACTGCGGCCCGGCCAGTTGATCGTGCTGGAGAGCACCACCTACCCCGGCACCACCGTCGAAGTGGTGCAGCCGATCCTGGAGGCGAGCGGGCTGAAGGCGGGCCAGGATTTTAAGCTTGCCTTTGCGCCGGAGCGGCTGGAGCCGGGTAATATGCGCTACAAGCTGACCGACATCCCCAAGGTTGTCGGGGGCCTGACTCCGGAGTGCGCGCAGGCTGCCATCACCTTCTACGGCAGCTTCATCAAACAGATTGTGCCCGTCTCCTCTCCCACCGCCGCCGAGATGGTCAAAATCTACGAGAACGTATTTCGGTGCGTCAATATCGCTTTTGTCAACGAGCTGGCGCTGCTGTGCAATCGCATGGGGCTCGACGTCTGGGAGGTCATTGAGGCAGCTTCCACCAAGCCCTACGGCTTCATGCCCTTCTATCCCGGCCCCGGCCTGGGCGGGCACTGCATCCCCGTGGACCCGCACTACCTGGCCTGGAAAGCCAAGCACTACGATTTCCACGTCAAGTTCATTGAGCTGGCCGCCAGCATCAACGACAACATGCCCTACTTCGTCTGCAATCGGGTCGCCTCCGTGCTCAACGAGCACCGGAAGTGCATCAACGGCTCGCGCATCCTGGTGCTGGGCGTGACCTATAAGCGCGACGTGGCCGACCTGCGGGAGTCGCCGGCCCTGCGGATCATCGAGCTGCTCAGCGCGCGCGGCGGGAACGTCTGCTATCATGATCCCTATATCCCTTCGCTGGAGCTGACCGTTAAGGGCCGCAAGGTGACGTTCCACTCCGTCCCGCTCTCTGCCGAATTGCTCCGATCCGCCGACTGCTGCGTTATCGTTACCGACCACAGCAGCTATGACTGGCACTTCATCGCCGAGCACGCGCCGTTGATTATGGATACCCGCAACGCGCTCAAAGACATCCGCGCCGGCGTCTCGCACGCCTATTCGTTTTAACCTAGCAGCCCGGCCCTAAAGGACCGGGCTGCTAGAGGACAGCCCCCCTGTGCAGGGGTTATGTCAAATTGTGGGCCGGACATTGAAATACCCATCTCGGGAGCGGCGTTGCTCCCCTGAGATGGGTATTTTTTAGCGTTGCAGTCAGGACAACGCCAGACGATGTTTTGCGAGGAGTTGCTCCCCTGAGATGGGTATTTTTTAGCGCCTGGCCCTGGCAAAACGCACGCTGACGGTGGCATTCGCCGCGGAATTGGGGTATCCTGGATAGCAGAGGGAAGAGACCGGATATGAGGCTGGAATACTACCAACGGCTCGTGCATAGCTTTGCCGACCGCCGCATCCTGGTGCTGGGCGACCTGATGCTGGATGAGTACTTGCTGGGGCGGGCTACGCGCATCTCGCCCGAGTCGCCCGTGATGGTGGTGGAGGTGGATAAAGAACGCTGCGTTCCCGGCGGTGCGGCCAACGTCGTCAACAACCTGCTGGCGCTGGGCGCGCGCGTGGCTATCATCGGCGTGATCGGCCAGGACCTGGCTGGCGAAACCCTGCGGGCCGACCTGGCAGCGCGCGGCGCCGACGTGACCGGCATCGTCATCGACCCCTCGCGCCCTACCACTCGCAAGACGCGCGTGGTGGCCCACAGCCAGCAGGTGCTGCGCGTGGACCGCGAGCAGACCCATCCCATCTCTCCCTCGGTGGCCCACTGCCTGATAGAGCATCTCCGGCGCGAGGTCTCCGAGGCGGAGGCGGTGGTCGTTTCCGACTACAACAAGGGGGTTCTGACGGCGCAGGTGGCCCGCGCCGCCGTCCAGATCGCCCGCGAGGCGGGCCGCATCCTGACCAGCAACCCGAAGCCGCCCAACGTGCGCACGCTGGCAGGCGCAAAGCTGGTCTCCCTCAACCAGGTGGAAGCGCAGACCACCGCCGACGACCCGCGCTTTGCCGACGAAGACGGGCTGGATGAAGCGGGCGCCGCGCTGATACGGCAACTGCATGTCGAAACGCTCGTCGTCACGCGCGGCCCCAAAGGGCTCTCCATCTGGCACGCCGACGGCAGCATACGCCATATTCCGGCCCACCCCGTCGAGGTTTACGACGTGGCCGGTGCGGGCGATACGGTCATCAGCGCCATCACGCTCGGCCTGGCGGCGGGCGCCTCAGTGGAAGAGGCTGCCGAGGTTGCCAACCATGCGGCGGCCTGCGTGGTGCGCAAGGTCGGCGTCGCCACCGTCACCCCCGAAGAGCTTCTGGCCGACTGGCGGCTCTAAGCAGGGCCTCAACCATAAATCGCCCTCACTCCCTTCCCACTGCTAGGGTCGGGCCTGCAATGGGCTGCCAGGGTTGGCGCTCAACGGTTCGGGCCACTGCCAGGGTCGGGCCTGCAATAATTCGGCCCTCCGCCTCGCGACACCTTGCGACCTCCGGCGCTGCGGGAGAAGGGAGAGGAGAAGTTGGGTTCTACCCTCATCCCCGGCCCTTCTCCCTGCAAGGGAGAAGGGAGAGCAGAAGCCAACTCCGACTCTCCCCTCTCCTTACGAAGGAGAGGGGCAGGGGGTGAGGTCTGGAGGAGAGCAGAAGCCGGGTTACCCCCTTCCCTGTGAGCGGAGCGAACGCAGTAGGGCCGCAAGGTGTCGCGAGGCGGAGGGCCGAATTATTGCAGGCCCGACCCTGGCAGTGGCCCGAACCGTTGAGCGCCAACCCTGGCAGTGGGGGCCGGGGGGTTAGGTGGGAGTTCACCTGGCGAGCCTGCCGCCGCGCTATTCGATAGACACAGTCGGGCGTTTCCCATCCTAGTACAAGGAGACGAAGGGAAGGAAGAGCCGATGTATCCGGAACTGAGCGGTAAGGTCGCGATCATCAGCGGAGCGGGCGGCAGCCTGGGCAGGGCGGTCGCGCGCCGCCTACACGCCGAAAACGTCCGCCTGGCCCTGATAGATCAGCGGGAAGAGGCGCTGCGGAAAGTGAGCGCCGAGCTGGGGTTACAGCAAGGTTCCGTTCTCATCGGCGCGCTGGATTTAACGCAGAAAGCGGCGGTGGACGCCTTTGTCGCGCAGGCGGCGGCGACCTTCGGGCGGATAGATATTCTGGCCAACATTGCCGGGGGGTTTGCCTTCAGCGGCCCGGTGCATGAGATGGATATGGGCGATCTCGATGCCATGCTGTCCATCAACACCAAAACCGCGTTCCTGCTCAGCGCCGCCGTGGCGCGCGCCATGGTTGGGGCAAAAACCAAAGGCCGAATCATCAACGTCGGGGCACGGGCAGCCCTGAGCGGCCCGGCAGGCATAGCCGCCTACAGCGCCAGCAAAGCCGCCGTGCTGCGCCTGACCGAGAGCATGGCGGCGGAACTCCTGGAGCATGGCATCACCGTCAACGCCGTGCTGCCCAGCGTGATAGACACACCCGCCAACCGGCAGGCCATGGCCGACGCCGACTTTAGCAAATGGGTCGCCCCAGAGTCGCTGGCGGACGTGATCGCATTCCTGGCCTCCGACTCGGCCCGCGACATTAGCGGCGCCTCCCTCCCCGTCTATGGCCGCGCCTGAACATCCACGCCGAAGTACCCTCGTCATTCTCCGAGATTGGAAATTTACGAAGTGGCTGCGAGCACCTGTTTCACCGCCTCAGCCAATCGAACAGCCGAATTTCACTACATCTGGAGGAATCATGATGGAAAGCACACGGCGCCAATTCCTGACCACCGCTGCCGTCGCGCCGCTGGTTGCGACGCTGGGCGCAGCCCAAGCCGCGCCCGAGGAGGAGGCGCTGCCGCCGCCCCGCTATCACCTGGCGATCAACCTGGAGCTGATGTTTCCCCAAACCATGCCCTATGAGGAGCGCCTGGAAGCCGTCGCCCGCTGTGGGGCCAACCGCTACGGCTTCTGGGGATGGCAGGGCAAGCCTCTGGATAAGATGCTGGAGGTCCACCACAAACACGGCCTGCGCTGCGTCAGCATCTCCGGCAATCCCCGCACGGGCTGGAGCACCGGCCTGACCAAACCGGGCCATGAGCAGGCGTTCCTGGAGGACATTGAGGAGGTCTGCCAGGTTGCCAACCGCTTCGGTGCGGAGAACCTGATTACCTTCGTCGGCGCTGTCGAGCCGGAGGTTGCCCGCGAGCAGCAGCGCGAGCAGATCGTCTCCGGGCTGAAAAAAGCAGGCGCCATCGCAGAGAAGCACAACGTCTATCTCACCCTGGAGCCGCTTAACCGGGTCGAATCGCCCCAGATGGCCATGCTGACGGCGCGCGAAGCCTTCGATTTCGCCGCCGCTGCCGATCATCCACGCATCAAAGTGGATTACGACCTGTATCACCGTCAATTGGGGGAAGGCAATCTCCTCAATAACCTTGCCGAGGGGCTGCGCAAGGGCCTTATTCGGTTCATCGAGATCGGGGACGTGCCGGGCCGCAAAGAGCCGGGCAGCGGTGAGACCAACTACGTCAACATCTTCCGCTTCCTGCGCCGCGTCGGCTACGCCGGCGATATCGGCATGGAGCATGGCTCAACTCGCACGCCCCAATACGCCTGGGATACCGTGCGCAAAATGGCCGGGCTCTAAAAGCCGCGTCAACCGTCCGCTGCGCTGCGTTAAGTTGAAGAGTGCGGTTTGTGCTGAAATAGGTATCTATCCCAGCGAAGAGTGTAAAATCCCGCTTAATTGAGCGTGAGAGGCGCGGAGACACCGAGACGGCGGGGAGAAAAGTAGGAGCCAAAAACAAAAGGGCTGGATGCCATCGGCGCATCCAGCCTTTGCTTTGGAAGTAGGGCTACGGGGAATCGAACCCCGGTTACCGAGCTGAGAACCCGGCGGCCTGACCGCTAGCCGATAGCCCCCTATTTAGGTATCGCATTTTGACCGACGATAGTATATCACAGCGCCCGGCGAAAATCAAGGGTACTGCCGCCGTAATTTTTGGCGGCCTTGCGCGCTCTGCCGCCGCGCCCTGTTCCCCGTTTTCTGCACAGAACCGGTAGTTCGACGGATAGAAACGGGGGACGCAGAAGCCGTTAATGGAGAACGTCGGCGCGAGAGTGCATAAGGAGGACGAAACGTGCTACTGTCGGAAGCCAAGACCTATATCGGCCAAGTCTGCTCTATCCGATGGCGCGACCGATCGGGCAAGGAGCAGCTGGTCGTTTCCAAAATATACGATGCTACCTATGTGCCACTGTATGGAGGCTATCTCATCACCGATGCCGACGATATCCGCCTGGATCACATCTGCGAGGTGGCGCTGGCAGGAGAAACGGTCTCCCAGCCTGCCGAAGCGGAAAGAGTCGCAGCCTGATCGACGGCGCAACGATGGGCCCATTATCCTTCTGCCTTTTCCCTTTACATCGGCCTGCCAATGACAAGCGCCGGGGCAGGCCGATGCCTCTCCTTTCCTGCCATACGATCTAAACGCCGCGCCCTCTCCTGGCCGTAAAATGCCCGCTAAGAGCCCCTAACAGGCAGCGGGGAGTAGATTTCCAGCAGATTGCCGTCAGGGTCACGAAAATGGGCGGTGCGTATTCCCCATTCGGCGTGGTCTTGCGGTGCGGTCACAAAACGAACCCCTTTGGCCTGGAGCTGCGCGTAGGCGGCATCTACATTCTCGACCTCGATTCTCGACCTCGAAGATGAGGGCGATCTTGTCCTGACAGTCGGCCTCCGCAGGCTTGTCTGCCGTGCCGACCGCTGCAGCCATGCAATCCCGACGAAAGAGGGCCAGGGTTGCGCCTCCTGTCTCGAAATCCGCGTACACATCGTTCTCGTCCCCAAAGGTGGACGTGAAGCCCAAAGTATATCGCGATAGAAACGGAAGGAGGTGGGGAAATCAGAAACCAGCAGCCGAGTGTAGGTGTGACGCAGCATCCGTTCTCACCTTTCTTGCAGGGGATTCTGTCTAGCACACAGGCCCGTATTCCTCGCGGCGTTGAGGCAGAACTCCGTTTCCTCTTTGCGAGGACTGGGCCTTACAGGCACGTATTCCTCTCCTCGCGGCGTTGAGGAATCCGCTCTGAGCAAAAGCAAGAGCCTGCCGCTCAGGCACATTGACGGCACCAGGGATAGATGCTATGGGCGGGGCGACGAGGAAGCCCTCGCTGGCGGGGATGACATTGACGGCACCAGGGATAGATGCTATGATAATAATACGGGAGGAGCACGGATGTCAAGGAAAGCGTCTGGTGGAATGGCCTGCTGGCAGTGCCCGCGCTACAGCCGCGCGGAGCGCCGCTGCCTGGACGGCAAAGCTAACCCCAAAAGCAAAGCTGACTCCGTCGCGGTGGCGGAGCTGCTGGGCGTGCGCGCTCTCTGCCACTACAATCTCTACCGGGACGCCCTGGCCCTGCGCACCTATCTGCCCAACGCGCCCGCCACGCTCGCCCTCGCCCGCAAGCCCCAGCCCGCCGCTGCCGGAGGACGCATCGAAGTCGAGATACTGGAGGATTGAGGAGGAAAATCGTTCGCGTGTGTTCTTTCGTTCCCCTGCGCCCTGAAAAGAGACGGCTCTCTCGAAAGCCCGCACTCCAATTGGCTCTCCTGATGGCTTTGCTGCTGGCCCTGTTGGGCGTTTGCCGGATCAGCTCTGCCGCCGTGCCCCAGGCCCGACTCTTCCTTACCCGGCAGCCGACCGCCGCCGAAGTGGCCCGCCGCAATACGCACGCCCGCTTTGAGCCTCCGGTGGGCTGTTACCTGGGCGCCTACATTGACTTTGACGCCACGCTCCACCAGCCCTATCGGGATCAGAATCGCACGGCGCATCAAGATCCCTCCGACTTTGAAACGACAGTGGGCAAAGCGCACGCGATGTACTTTTTCTACATGGGCTATGGCCGTCCGCTCCCCGTGGACTGGGTTCGCTACCTCGGCGCGCACCATAAGTTTGTCCATATCGCCCTTCAGCCGGATAGCGGGCTGAATAAGGTCAAAGACGACGCCTATCTGCGCAAACTGGCCGACGATATGGCCCGCTCCGGCGCCCGCATCTTCCTGCGCTTTGGCTCGGAGATGAACGGCGACTGGACCAACTACCATAGCGATCCGCCGCTCTACCGCAAGAAGTTCCGCCTGGTCTACCAGGTCATGCACCGCCGCGCCCCCAACGTCGCGCTGGTCTGGTGCCCCTATATGTCGCCGACCCGCAACATCCCCGACTACTATCCCGGCGACGACGCCACCGATTGGGTCGGCGTCAACCTCTACAACGTCACCTATCACAACAACCAGAAAAGCGACTACTGCGAGCACGAGCATCCCTGCGACCTGCTGGCCTACGTCTACAACCGCTACGCCGCCCGCAAGCCGATCATGATCTGCGAGTTTGCGGCCTCGCACTTCGCCGCGGTGGAGGGCCGCCCCCGCCCCGACTTCGCCCGCCGCAAGATCGCCACGCTCTATCAGGCGCTGCCCCGCCTCTTCCCGCGCGTCAAGTGCATCAACTACTTCGATAGCAACAACATCCACTTCGTACCGCGCCGGCCTTATAACGACTACAGCGTTACCGATGACCCGGTTGTTCTGGCGACGTACCGCTACGTCGTCTCCTCGCCCTACTACCTCTCCGCGCCCGTGCCGGACGGCCCACAGCCGCCCCCGCCGCCCATGCCGATGCCCCTGCGCAAAGGCGAGCTGCTGCGGGGGCGCGTCGTCCTTTCCTGTTGGGCGCGCAGCCCCTCCGACCTCCTCACGGTGATCTACAAAGTGGACGGCTACCGCATCTATAAAGCCTACAGCCCCGATATGTGGGACTGCATCTGGGATGCGAGCAGCGTGCGTCCCGGCAAGCACACGATCTCGCTGGAAGTGCTCAATAGCAAGGGCAAGGTCGTCGCCTCACAGAAGGTCGTCGTACAAACGGCCCTATGAGGAACACGGATGAGACGGATGAGACGGATGACACGGATAACACGGATAAGCAAGTCCGGTTTCCCTTTATCCGTTTCATCCGTGTTGAGGAAATAGAAACCTGAGCTAGCAAGGCAAACAGCCGGAATAGCGACCGGCTAAAGTTTCCTGTCTTTGCGCCCGAAAATGGCAAACGAGAACGACCCGCAGTTGTTCCACCCGCTATCCAGGACGCGGACTGCGCAGGAGCGCTGTGAGGACTCCTGCCGCGGCCTCTGTCCTGGCCGTGGGCCTCTACGGCGGCGCACGGGTCGGCGCAGAAAGGCAGCAAATCATGGCAGCAGGCTTTCGCAAAAACGGCTCTCTGGAACTCAAGTTCAACGAGGATCGCACCCAGGTGCTGGCAACCATCTATCCACCCGCTGAGGATGGCCAGGCCGTGACGGCGGGGGAGATTCTGGAACGCCTCAAGCAGATGGGCGTCACCTATGGCATTCGCGATAAGGCCATCCTGGACGCCGTTCACCATGCCGCCAATGCGCGGATGCCGGTCGCCAATGTCATCGTCGCCCAGGGTATCCTTCCCCGCGATGGCGACGATGCCCGCGTCGTCTATCGTCTGCCGCAGGACGTTCTCGCTCGTCCCCTGCCCCGGCGCACGGACGGCAGCGGACTGCCCGATTGGCTTGCCCTCGAATCGGCCAAAATGGTCAAGGCCGACGAGGAGCTGGCCATCATCATCCCGGCCCAACCCGGCACGCCCGGAAAGACGCTGACCTGGCCGGTTCAAACCATCTCGCCCAAGCCGGGCAAACCCTCCACGCTGAGCGCCGGGCTCAACGTGCGCACCACCGCCGATGGACTGCGCTTCTACGCCGCCGCTGACGGCTATGCCTGCCTGCAGAGCGACCAGCTCGTCGTCCATGCGCTGCGCCTGATCCATGAGGATGTGACCGGCGGCCCGCATGTCTTCCTGAACGGCGCCGTCTTCCACGGCAATCTGCGCCAGGCCCAACTGAAAGTAGGGGGGGTACTGGCGGCCAAAGGGAACGCCGTCGGCTGCCAGATCCGGGCCTTCGGCGATGTCTTTGTCCGCTATGCAGAAAACTGCACCTTCATTGTCTCCGGCAATGTCTATGTCATGCAGGGGCTCAAAAACTGCCAGGTCAACACGCGCAAAAAGATAGCCGCCCTGGAATCGGCCTCGTTGCTCGGCGGCAAGCTCTATGCAACCGAGGGGGTGGAGGCGGTTACCCTGGGCGCGCCCGATTTTACCGATACCGAGGTGCGCGTCGGCGTGGATTACCTGCTGGATATACGCAGCGGCGAGATTCAGGAGGAGTTAATCCAGTGTGAAGCGAATATAGCTCGCATAAGCCAGGCGCTCAAGCCTTTCGCCACTCTGGCGATCCATGACACGCTCACCGAGGAGATGCGCCAGCTCCTCCAGAAGCTGCAGGAGCAGAAGCGCAGCCAGGAAGCGCGCCTCAAAGACCTGCATAACGAGCGGCGCTCGCTGTCGATCGGGGCCAAAGAAAAGGTTGCCGGCACTGTCACGGTTGCGCGCACCGTCCATCCCGGCGTCTGGATCGGGATACATACCGCCGCGATACAGGTCGAGGTGCCGATGGAGGGCGTGCGCTTCGTGGAAGCCAGCGGCGGCAAGTCGGTACAGGCCGAACCGCTGCAACAGGCTGCCTGAGCGGCGCCTCCGGCCCATCCGGCCCTTGCAGCAGGCGCGTCTGGCGAGAGGGGAGGTTATCGTGGAACCAACACGCTTCAAACTCACTCGCCTTGTGCGCACGCAGTCATCGGAAATCTACCTGGTTTGGGACGGGGAGAAGCGCGTCGGGCAGGTGGACATCCACTTCGCCCACGACACCATCCACGCAACCGTCATCTTTGAGGCGGACCTCTCCATTCGGGAGGAAGAAGACCTCCTGACCCAGATCGACGACGACATCGTCTCCTCGTATTTGCCCCGGTTTGAGCGAGAAGATTTCGTGGCCCACGTCTTCCGGGGCGAGGAGATCAGCCGCTATACCGACTGCTCCGGCGCCATGGACGACCTGGACGAGGACGACGAGGGGCGGGAGGAATAGCCGTGCCGTCCGCCGACCCCAGCAATCCCCCGGCAGTCGGCAATCGGCAAGCGGCAGGCGGGAAAACAGGCCGCACCCACAATCGCCTGCCGATTGCGGACGGCCAACGGCTCGCCGAACGGCCTGCCGACTGGTCCGCCGAACGGCCTGCCGCCTCTCCTGCCGCGTCGCCGCGCCTGAGCAAAGTGCCCCTGCAAGGCGCTCCCGAACCGATTGCCGCGCTCAATCGCGTCAAAATCCTGGAGTACGCCCATCCCTGGGAGGAGCGGGAGCCGTTGGTGGACATCCGGCGCTACTGCCTGGATGTCGCCTGCGCGGAGGGCCTCTGCCCCTACCTGCGCCGCACCGTCGCGGATATGCTCAACCGGGCGCAGGCGTCGCTGCCCTCCGGTTACAAGCTCAAAGTCGGCACGGCGCTGCGCACGCTGTCCATGCAGAAAGGCGGCTGGGACGGCTATTTCAAGCGCATGCAGGAGCAGCACCCGAACTGGCCGCTGTCTGCGCTGCGCCGGGCCACCAACAAATACTTCGCTCCCTACGATCAGAAGGCCCCGCCCGGTCACTGCACCGGCGGCGCCGTGGATGTCGGCCTGCTCGGCCCGGACGGCAACCCCCTGGATATGACCGCGCCGACCGAGGGCTGGGAGGCGGCTTATACCTGGTCGGACAAAATCGGGCCGGAGGCCAAAGCAAACCGGATGCTGATGGTCGAGGCCATGCTCGGCGCGGGCTTCTCCAACTGTCGGGATGAGTTCTGGCACTACTCCTGGGGCGATTCGGCGTGGGCGGTGCGCGTGGGCGAGACGCAATGTCCTTATGGATGGGCGCACCCGCCCGTTGCTCTGGAGGCCGACTTTGCCGGAGCCGGCGCGGCGGACCTGCGCATGGAGACGATCCGCGAGGTCAACGGGCGGCCTGTGCGCGCGGTGGGCTCCTGCGCGCTCCCTCCCCCGGAAGCAAGCGACCCGGAAGACTTTCCTTACTGGCGCGTCGGCCTGTACTGGGCCAACGGCGTACCGGTGACGCTGCGGGTGCGCTGGCCCGCAGAGGCCGGGCGAATACCGGAGTTGTTTAGTGGCGATGGCAAAGAGAACTGGCTGCCGCTGACGGGCGTTGAGCGCGAGGGGGACGACCTGCTGCTGTGCCTGACGCCGCAGGCCGACCGGGTCTTTCTCACCAACCGCGTTCCCCCTCCGGAGGCGAAGGAAGAAGGATGAGGGCGCTTCTGCCAACCGTTTTCTTTCGGGCGGCTGAAGCCGCAGCAACAACGGCACAAAACCTGCCTGCGCAGGTTTGGGTTTAGTCGCCGCAGGGCGACTTCGTGCTTTTGTTGCTGCGAATTCATTCGCCCGCTATCCGAGGGAATACGCATGCAAATTCGCATTGATCGCTGGAAAACTCCCCTGGCGTTGGCCGGTTTGCTGGCGCTGACCACCTCGTTTGCCGTGCCGCAGGGCCGTTCCCCCGTTAGCTTGCGCGGCGACCGGGTGCAGTGCGCCAATCTGATCTACGCCGGCAACAAAACCTCTCAGTGCTTCAGCGACCGCTTTCTCATGCGGCTGAAGGTGGAAACCAAAATCCAGACGGAGCCGCACTTTCGCCAGGTGCGCCTCGACAGCCGCGACCTCTGTAACTATCCCTTCGCCGTGATGACCGGCGAAGGCGGCTTTCGGCTGACGGAGAAGGAGCGTCTGCAACTGCGCTACTACCTCACGCACGGCGGCTTTTTGCTGGCCTCGGCAGGCTGCTCCAACCGCGATTGGGCGCGCTCGTTCCGCGCCGAATTTGCGCGCCTGTTCCCCGGTCGGCAACTGATGCCCCTGAAGCTGGATCATCCGTTGTTCCGCCTGGTCTATAAGATCGAGAGCCTGGCGACGCGGCATCGGCCCAGCGGCGCTGCGCTGGAAGCCTTCATCCATAAGGGCCGGATCGTCCTCCTCTTCTCCCCCGACGGCCTCAACGACACGGCCCACGCCGAAAACTGCTGCTGCTGCGGCGGTGATGAGATCAACCGGGCCGAATTCATCAACGTCAACGTGCTGGCTTACGCCCTCCTTCGCTAAACCTCCGCTCCGTCGAAAATCAGGCGACAACCGACTCTCAGAATAGCCCTGGAATTCCTGGCAGGAAGCAGGAACCTGGCGGTTTGTGTCGAAGAAGAGTGGTAGCGACACTAATCGAGACGGAGAAATACGCTTCCGATGAACAAGGAGTGGAGAGAGTCTGGGCTTGAAGCCAGACGTGACCGGCTTGCAAGGCCCAGAAGCCGATGGATCCTGGGATTGGCTTTGGCCGGCCTGCTGGTCTTGCTGCTCTTAGGGGGCCTGTGGCAGCAGCAATCGTTAGCGAGTCGGGCCAGCAGGGTAGGCACGGTGGCAAGCTGGAACGTGGTTAGCGGCGATTATTACTGGCTTTCCAACCAGAAGGTCCTGTTTTGCCGCAAAGATTCCCGGGGAAGAGAGCCGCTGTTCTGCTTTGTGCCGGCAACAGGCCAGGAGAAGCCTCTCCCCGCATTGAGCCGCCTGCTGCAAGCCTCCGCAGGGGACCCGGCGACCATCAAGGTCTCTCCAGACGGTCAGTGGCTGATCTGGGCCAGCGCGCATCGGAACCGCATCTGCGGGGCCAGGCTCGATGGCTCCCGTTCCTTCCGAGGTTTCCTGTCGGCCCCCAGCTCGTTTCACTGGCTGGGGCGCAGTGGCCGCTGGGTAGAGTGCCTCTGGGGCGATCAGGGGGCTGCCTGCTGTCACGCGCTGGTACATAGTGTATCCTCCCCGCATCGGCTCCGGAGGGTGCCGGTCACTCCCAGGCTGAGCGCTCCTTTCCTGATCACCCTCACCTCACACCAACATCTTCTGACGGCTTCCGTTCCTGAAGGACGCTTGAATGGGAGCCGCTTCCGAGTTTCCATCCAGCAGGCCGGTCTAGGCAATAATCGGGCCCCACACCGCCGGTTTACGATTGCCTTGCCGCCAGGGAGAAAGCTCTGTGAGCTAGAGTTCTCTCCCAACGGGGATCGCGTGGTCTGGCTGCTGGAAGAGAGCTACGTTCCCCCAGTCTCTGCCTGGCTGCATCGCGTGTGCCCTGAATACTCCGCCTCCTCCGGCCCCGCTCTCGGGATCTGGATCAGCCGGCTGGATGGCACGCAGATGCGCGAAGTCGGCTGTGTGCCGGTTACCCGTTCCTGGCAGGAGCACAACCGGGTGCCAATCCAACAATGGGCGCGTCTGTGGCCGGTCCATATCCACTGGCTGCCGGATGGCAAGCAGCTAAGTTTTGTCTACAGAGACGCCCTCTGGATGGTTCCGGCAGATTAAAGAGGAGTTGACCGCTCTGTTCCCTAATCTTCCTCCGGCGCTTTGCGCCGACAGCTATTCTCCATCGCAGGAAGGAATTTATGAGCATCAACCGTTACCGTTATGCCATCATCGGCACAGGCCGCCCCTGGAAAACCGAGGGGCACACGGGCTTTGGCATGGCCCATGCCCATTATCACGGCTTCCATGAGACCGGCAGAGTAGACCTGGTCGCCATCGCCGAGATTCGCGAGGACAATGCGCGCCTCTTCGTCGAAAAGTACGAAAGCGATGCCAAAATCTATAACGATTACCATGAGATGCTGGCTGCAGAAAAGCCGGACATCGTCAGCGTGACCACCTGGCCCCACCTGCACGCCGAGATGACCATTGCCGCCTGCGAGGCTGGCGTGCGGGCCATCCACTGCGAGAAGCCGATGGCGATCACCTGGGGCGAGGCCAAGCGCATGAAGGCCGCCGCGGACGCCAACGCCACGATTCTCACTTTTGATCACCAGCGGCGCTTCCTACAGGCGTTCCAGGAGATTCGGCGGCTCCTTAAAGAGGGGGCTATCGGCGAGCTGAAGCTGATCGAGGGCCGGTGTGAGAATATGTTCGACTGGGGCACCCACTGGCTGGATATGTTCTTCTTCTACAACGACGAGACGCCCGCCGAGTGGGTGATCGGGCAGATAGACAGCCGGGAGGAGAAGCGGATTTTCGGGGCCTATCACGAGAATCAGGCGGTCTGCCATTTTAAGTGGCAAAACGGCGTGCGCGGCCTGCTGGTCACCGGCTATGAGTCCAATCTGGGCGCGGAGCATCGTCTGATCGGAACCGAGGGCGTGATCGAGTTGACCCCGGAGAGCCGGGTGCGGATGCGCGGCAAGGGCGATGCCGATTGGCGCTTCGTGGAGCTTACCGAAGGCATTCACGGCAGCCAGGCCATTGATCGTGCCTGCGCCGACCTGGTTCGCGCCCTGGACGAGCCTGGATACAAGCCCCTGCTGTCGGTGGACAACGCCATTCAATCCACGGAGGTCATCTTCGCCACGTACGAGTCCAGCCGGCGGCGCGGGCGCATTGACCTGCCGCTCCAAGCCGAGGACTCGGCCCTGCTGGCGATGGTGGAGGACGGTTCCATCGGTCCCAACCGCCGCAAGTAAGCGCCCACGCCCGAAGAGTTAAGCACAAACGAGGGCCGGACCTCATTCGTACTCGAAGCCGTCCAAGCCGTCCGCACACATGACCGAGTTCGGGGAACCGTAATCCACATCCGACTCGGCATAGACGGCTTCCGCAATGGCGACCAGAGCGCCCATCAGATCCTGGAACCGGATGGGCGGGCCGTTGGGCGGCTGATAGAATGTCTCCTCATAGTCCACTACCGTGGGTTCGCCCTCCGCGTCCGGCTCGATCTCGACGATCCAGTTATAGGCCGATACGTCCTCCTCGTCCGGTGGGACGGCATAGACGCGCCCCCGGTAGCGCAATCCGTCCGGGCTGGCAAAGTGGATCAGCAGGCTTCCGGTGGGCTCGTATTCGGCCTGGATTGCGGTAAGGTAGGGCGCGGCCCGCTGGGCATCCGGATCATCCAGATCTTGCAGGACATCTTCAAGTTGCAGAGTCATATCCTCATAGGCCCAGTACCGGCGCTGTGCTTGTATCAGGGTCATCCCATTCCTCCGGAAACTTTAAGGTATCCGCCTGACGTTTCCGATCCGGGATAGGTTCCGGGAGAACGCCCGCCGCCGGAGTGGAAACAACGAACCTCACGCTCTGCTCCAGACCAGGTCCATTGCCTTCTCTCTATTTCTCGGCATTGGCATCCGTGGGGTAGCTGCGGATTTTCTATAGAAAGCGAGACCAGGAACGTGCGTGTATTAGTGACGGGAAGCGCAGGGCACATCGGGCACTGGCTGGTGCAAGCCCTGCGCGAAGCGGGACATGCGGTGCGGACGTTCGACCGGGCGGCGCAGCGCCCGGAGGAGGGCAGCGAACATCTGCCCGGCGACCTGCGCGACGCTGCGGCGGTGCGGCAGGCCGTGCAGGGCGTGGACGCCGTGGCGCATCTGGGCGCCATCGCCAGCGATAGAGGCGGCGCCCCGGAGGACGTGCTGGCGGTCAACGTGCAGGGGACGTGGAATGTGCTTCTGGCCTGCGCGGAGGCCGGCGTGGGGCGGGTCGTCTACTTCTCCAGCGTCAACGCGCTCGGCAACTTCGGCGGGCATCGCCCTTCAGCCTACCTGCCCATTGACGACGCCTATCCGCGCCATCCCATGACGCCCTATCAGCTCTCCAAGCATCTGGGCGAGGAGACCTGCCGCAGCTTTACCAATCAGCACGACATCGTCACCGTTTGCCTCCGGCCCATGTACGTGGCGGCGCCCGACCACTACGCCCGCTGGTTCTCCCGCAACCCGGAGATGCGTCTGGAGTGGGGCAAAGGCGACTACTGGGCGTATGTGGATGTGCGCGACGTGTGCGAGGCGGCCCTGCTCGGCCTGACGGCGCAGAACATCACTCACGACGCCTTTTTGCTGGCCGCCGACGATACGACGATGGACGTTCCCACAGCCGAGCTGGTGGATCAGTTCTACCCGGAGACGCCCTGGAGGATAGATCGGCAAACCTATCTGGCCGGCAACCCCTACCGTTCCCTGGTGGATTGCACGCACGCCAAAGAGGTTCTGGGCTGGCAGCCCAAACACTCCTGGCGTGAAGCTGTCGGGCATTAAAAAACCCGGCAGGCTAAACCCTGCCGCTGTAGGGCCTACGGCCAAGTGCCCGCCTACGCGGGCACTAGAGAGCCTACCGGCAGGATGTGTCGGTGTAGGCCGACACTGAGCCGTAGGCTACCCAGCGAAGGGCTTATGAAGATTGACAAATTAGCACCGAGCGTTCATTTAGTAAAGTGAGTTCGCGTCCTTGAGGCAGCGAGGCTCGCACGCTCGGTATCCATTAATCCAAATTCATTAGCCCGTCGGCCACAAGGTAGCCGCTTCTAAACCTATCCGGCTCAGCGGCGGACAGTCTTCGGGCGGGGCGCTACGCCCCACGCTTCCATGTACTCCGTAGTGCGCGTATCGCCAACGACGTAGCGGCGGCGCAGCTCCGCTTCCAGAACGGGCAGCAGGCCAGCCTGGATAAGGCGCGGATCGTTGCGGAATACGAGCCAGGCCCGACCGGAATGCGCCGGAATCTGCTCCAGCAGCGCCGCAACCGCCTTTGCATCGGCGTGATCGGTGATGTGCAGGTTGGCAAAGAGGGTCTGAATGGGAGCGGCCCCGTGGTAGTAGTAGCGCCACAGCAGAGTTTCGCCGTTATAGGCGGCGTTGTGCGCTATCGGGGCGATGATGCAGATGACGTCCTGCGGCTGCGCCCGCTCCTGCACCCAGGCGGCAGTTCCCCGCCAGTCCTCATGCAGCATTTTGGGGTAGTACCGGGTCAGAGCGAGCAAGAGCGTCCCCAGCAGCACGGTTCCCAGGATCCGGGCAGCCGGACGTGCCCGCTGCGCCAGGCGGACCCATCCAATCGCCAGCAGCAGATAGAGGCCAGGGGCGATGGGCTGGAAGTAACGGGCCGACCAGATGGGCGTGCGCAACACGGAGATTATGAAGACGGCCAGGAGCGCGGCGAAAAACCACGCGGCCACAAGGCGGCCCGAGCGAACCGGGGAGGACTCGCCCGCGCCGACCAGGGCCGCACCGACTAAAAGCCAGAGGAGGGCCTGAAAGCCCCAGACGAGAAGCGTTGTCGGCAGGCTCTGGCCGCTAAAGACCAGGTACTCCAGCAACAACTGGTAGGGCAGGAAGAAGAAATCGGTTGCGGTGGGACAATTGAGCCAGCGATCCGCGCCGCCGAGACCCTGCTCCATTCGGCGCGCGTAGAGGGCAAGAGGTGCCCAGGCCAGCAGCAGCAGGGCGTAGCCCGTCAGCAGCGCCAGCAGCGTCTGGCGATTCTGGCGCACCGCATAAAGGGCCAGACCTGCTGCCGGAAGCAGGGCAAAGAGGGTGGCAGGCGTGGTCACCAGCGCCAGCCAGGCAAAGACGATATGACCGGATAGAAGTCCCCAGGACGGCCTCTCGACCCAGCGCAGCAGCATATAAACGGAGCCGAGCGTCAGGAAGGTCGCCAGCGTATACATGCGAACCTCCTGCGCGTGGTCCATCTCGCCTATCGCAAGCGTCATCAGCAGGGAGGCCAGGCAGGCGACGCGCGCCCCCGCCAGCCGCCGGGCGATCAGGTAGAGCAGACCGATGCTCGCCACGCTGAAGACGACCGAGGGCAGCCGCAGCCAGAACTCATCCATTCGGAACTGCATCCAGAAACGCAGCAGCAGATAGTAGAGCGGGCGGGCGCGGTTGAAGCCGGTCAAGTGCTGCGAATCGCCGATGCTGAAGCCCTCATCCAGCCACAGGCTGTGTCTCCCAAGCTGATAGAGGCGCAGCGCCAGCGCCAGAAGCAGAATGCCGAGAACGTACCCGACCTCCGAGCGGGTGCGCGCCTTGTCCTTGACCACTGCATGCGACGTCGTGGCCGCAGGGCTATCTACTGCCAGGCCCATCATTCACGCTCCTTCACCAATTCTCCCTCCACGCGCGGCAGCGCTCGTTCCTGCTGCGGGAACGGCAGACACGCCGCGACCAGCTCCCCCAGCACCATCAGAAAGCGCAGCAGCAGCGGCAGCAGCAGCGCAGTTCCCATCGGCAGAAACTGTGCCAGCATCAGGGTCATCACGCCTTCCCGCACTCCCAGCCCCGCCGGCGTCAGGAAGCTCAGAAACCCGACGGTCCAGGATGCCGCGCAGATGCCTGCCAGCGTGAACAGCGCCACCGGGCCGGTATGGGTGGCGGCGACGAGCACGCAGAGCGCCAGGCCATGCCCCAGGAAAGAGACCCCGTAAAGCAGCACGAAAAGCAGGCTCTGGCCGAAGGTCAGGGCGCAATCGGGCGGCGCTTTGCGCAGCAGGCGTGCCGGGATCGCCAGCAATGGGCGAAACACGCGCGGATGCACCAGCAGCAGCCCGACCGGAAAGGCCAGACAGAGCAGGACAAACGAGTACCGGGAGCCGCTGCGCAGCCAGAGCGGCGCGGTGACGAGGGCAAAAAAGGCCCCGCCGAGCACCGAGTAGACGTTTTCCAGCAGCAGGCTCGCCACCACCGGGCCGACGGGAATCCCCTCCTGCCGGCACCAGTAGGAGAGGTTGAAGATATGCCAGACGTTGCCGGGAATGTAGCGCGCCAACTGCGCGCGCGTATGGATGCGGAGGGCATCCCAGAGGGGAAGACCCGGCCCGCAGGAGCCGAGCACGCCAAACCACAGGGCCGCGCCGACGAGCCGCTGCAATGTCATCAGCAGCAGGCAGACGGCCAGGGCAGGCGCCAGATCGGCCAACCGCATCGGGGGCAGTTGATACCCATAGCGAACCAGGCACCGCGCCAGAAAGAGCACCGCCACCAGCCCGATTGCGCCCTTAAGCTGCCGGCTTTTGAGGTTAGCGAGTAGTTTACGCATGGATTCTTCAGTTCTGGCCCCCGCCCCGGCCTGCGGCCACCCACTGCTAGGGTCGGCGCTCAATGGTTCGCGCCTCCGCCTAGCGATCCCCAATTCTAGGGGAGGGGAGATTTGGCGTCAAGGACCCTGCATCGTGCAGGCGGTAGACGTGGAGCCTGCCGGAGCCTGCCGAATAGACAAGGTCAAACCACTGCGGATGCGTGGCCAGGATACCGGGCGGCGGGTACTCCCGCGGCTCCTGAAGGTCGCCCATATCCAGAATCCAGCGCACGTTCATCTGGCGCAGTTGCTCACGCTGCCGATCTGCTGCCGGGCAATAATCGGCGCGGTACTTCCAGTGCACCGCGAGGCCGCTCCCTTCCAGTCCTATCCAGGCGTGGTCACTGATGCCCTGCCGCCCGGTATAGAGGTAGATCCAGGGATCGATCAGGGAGTAGACCGCCTCGCCGGGGGCGACATGGGCGCGCGTCCAGGCGATGGCCGCCTCCTGTGGGTCGTAGGAGGGCCGCAGCGTGTCCCGCAGGTAGCGCAGATCGCGCGTCAGGCCCAGCAGCAGGATCAGGCCGGTAAGCACGCTCAGGGCCAGGGCGCCGCGTCCGAGGGCGCGCTGCAGACGCCGCCAGCCCTCGACAAGCAGCAGGACGGAAAGGCCGCCGATGGGCACCAGGAAGCGCTCGACATCGAACGGGTAGAGGCAGAGTGGCAGCGCGGTCAGCAAAACCACGCAGGGCAGCAGGGGACGCCCGGCCCGCCAGAGCGCCAGCCCGCCCCAGATTATCAGCCCGGTCGTGGCCAGCCCCAGGAGCCAGATCACGATAGCCAGGCGGCTCTGCGCCCATTGCCCCACCGTCACCTGGTTGAGCAGGTGGATCGCCGGGCCGGGCAGCGCCGACGTTGCCAGCTTGGTGAGGTTAGCCATGACGACCGTTGGCAGCGGGATCTGGGCTAATTGCCGGGCGGTCCAGGCGGCATAGTCGAGATAGTAGGTGCGCAGGTCCCAGGGAGCCAGGCGCGGATGCAGGCGCGACCAGAGCGTCCACCCGGCGACGCAGGGCAACGCGCCCGCGCACAGGGCCGGCAGGACACGGCGCTGTGGCCGAAACAGGGCGTAGAGCAGCCCGACCAGCAAGGCTATGCCGGTAGTGCGCGTCAGGAAGGCCAGCCCGGCCAGCAGGCCCGATAGGGCGGCAAAGCGCAGCGCGCTGCGATCCGGCCTAGCCTCCAGCGTCCGCTCGGCATACCAGAGGCTGCCGACCATCAGCAGGGTGAACAGCGGCTCCGAGCGCAGCGCCGACGTGTAGCGCGCGCTGTTGAAGGCCAGCCCCCACAGGGCGACCACGAGCCAGGCGACGGGAGGCGATGCGTAGCCAAAGCGCACCAGCAGCCGGTACGTCAGGGCGAGAGCCGCCAGCCAGAGTCCAATGGTCGCCAGGTGGAACAGCAGCAAATTGGCCGGAAACTGCGGAGAGAGCTTCCAGAGGACGGCCAGCAGCTCCGGGTAGAGCGGCGGATATTTGGTCTGGAGCGGCGCGCCGGGCAGCGACTCGATGCGGTAGGCGTGCCCTTCGGCCAGGGCGCGCGCCGTGACCACGTAGGTGCCGTCGTCGTGGCTGGTCGCCAGGGCCGGTCGGATGCCGGGAAGATAATAGAGCAGCAGGGCCAGCAGCAGCAGGGGAAGCGCCAGCCGGTGCGAGAGGAGCCGGAGCAGGCGATTGGGCATCTGCCTGCCGACAACGGCCTGATCCTCCCGCAAGGTGCAGGCTTGCTCTCTCTCCTGACCGGCCTCGATCACCTCAGTCCTCCCCGCGCGGGCTGACCTAACCCCCCGGCCCCCACTGCAAGGGACGCCACTCAACGGTTCGCGGCTCTGCCTTGCGACCCTGCGAGGGAAGGGGGTAACCCGGCTTCTGCTCTCCCCTCCCCTGTTCTTTTTGATCGCCAGGCGGAAGCGCGAACTGTTGAGCGCCGACCCTGGCAGTAGGGGTTGGGGGTGAGGGCTAGTTTCAGCTCACATTTTCCTTTCCAGGGCGCAGCGATAGACCTCCACTGTGCGCCGGCCAAGCGCGTCTAGCGTGAATTCTTCCGCGCAACGGGCGACCGCCGCCTGCCCCATCTGCCGCCTGCGGGCCGGGTCTTTGAGGAGGGAGAGAAGGGCCTCCGCGAGAGCACCGGGATCACGCTCCGGGACCAGCAGGCCCGTCACCCCATCGCAAACCGCCTCCGGTATTCCGCCCGTGCGCGTGCCGACCACCGGCCGGGCGCAGGCCATCGCCTCCAGGATGACCGCGCCCAGGCCCTCCTGACGCCCTCCCGGCTCGACGATGGAGGGAACGACAACGACATCGCTCCATCGGTAGTGATCGGCGAGGCACTGTTGCGAGACGCCGGAGAGTATCTGCACGCTCTCCTGCAAGTCCAACTCGGCGATCAGGACCTCCAAGCGGCCCCGCTCCGGCCCGTCGCCGACGACGTGCAGGCGCACGTCGGGAAATTCCCGGCGTATCGGCGGGACGGCGCGAATCAGGTATTCGACGCCCTTGATGGCGGCCAGCCGTCCCGCATAGAGGAGGCGCGGCGCGGGCGTTTCCGCAGGCGTCTCCGCGAGCGGCTCTGCGACCGGGAAGAAGAGGTCGGCGTCTACGCCGACCGCGCCGATGGCGATCTTTTCCGGAGCGACGAGGCGGCGCTTTACGACCTCTTCGGCGGTGCGCTGAGAGTTGGCGATCACGCGCGCGGCGCGGCCCAACACCCAGCGGGCGACCGGGACGAGCCGGGGCGATTTGCCGAGCATATAGGCGTCTGTGCCGTGCAGGGTAATCACGAGCGGCTTGTGCAAGATGCGTGCCGCCAGGGCACCCACGATTCCGCCCGGTATCCACCAGTGGGCGTGGATCAGATCGGCGCGGCGGGCGTGCGCGAGTGCGCCTCCGAGAAAGCCGACCAGAAAGGCGGGCAGCCGCAGCAGACCGGAGAGGGTGCGCGCCCGCTCGTGCATGTCGCCGTGATAGGCCAGGGTCTCCAGCGACGCCGGGCCGTACCGGAAACGATGGATGGTCGCCTCCTGCCGTTCCTCCAGGCCGGGCAGCCCGGCGGCGTGCGGGCAGACGACCTCCACGACGACGCCCTGCCGGTGCAGCGCCTTGACGAAGCCGTTCAGGAACGGCGCGACGCTATCGCCGGGATGGCGCGGAAAGACGTGCGTGACGAGGCAGACGCGCAGGCTGCCGCCGCTCTCTTGAGGGGGATGGAAAGCCGGGACGTTCATGCGTTTCCGGGGTACAGCCGTTGGGCGGTCACCATGTCCATTCCTCTAGCCCGCTGGCCGGCTTGTTCAGTTTTTGGGGCGCAGCCGTTGGAGGTCATTCCAGACGCTTGCCGATAATGTTGTCCTGGTCGCGCTTCAGGTAGATCATTAGCTCGGCGATCAAGCCGGTACAGATAAGCTGCATGCCGATGACGAGCAGGAGCGTGCCCAGGCTCAGGAGCGGGCGCGTGCCGATGCCGACGCCGGCAAACCAGAGGGCGGCCAGGTAGGCGTCAATGCCGAAGCCGACCAGGAAGGTGAGCAGGCCCAGCGCCCCAAAAAAGTGGAGCGGCTTATACAGATACCGGGTGAGGAAAAGGATGGTCAGTAGGTCGAAGAAGCCGCGCAGCAGGCGCTCGATGCCGTATTTGGATTTGCCGTGCTTGCGCGGATGGTGCGTGACCGGCAGTTCCGTCACCTTGTAGCCCCGGCTATGGGCCAGCACCGGAATGAAGCGGTGCATCTCGCCGTAGAGCCGGACGTTCTTGACGACTTCGCGGCGGTAGGCTTTGAAGCCGCAGTTGAAGTCGTGGAGATGAATGCCGGTAGTGCGGGAGACGACCCAGTTGAACAGGCGCGAGGGCGCGGTCTTGGAGAGCGGGTCGTGGCGCACCCGCTTCCAGCCGGAGACGACGTCGTAGCCTTCGCGCAGGGCGTCCACCAGGCGCGGGATCTCCTGCGGATCGTCCTGCAGGTCGCCATCCAGGGTAAGGACGATGTCTCCGCGCGCCTCCGCGAACCCGACGGCCAGCGCCGCCGCCTTGCCGAAGTTGCGGCGCAGTTGGAGTGCTTTAACGTGGCTGTCCTGCTGCCAGAGGCTCTCCATGATGGCCGCCGAGCTATCGGTGGAACCGTCGTCAAGAAAGAGAATTTCGTAATCGCCGGTCAGGGACTGGAGCACCGTCGTAAGCTGCTCATAGAGGGGACGGATGGTCTGTTCTTCGTTGCGAATAGGGATAACAACCGATATTGATTCCAGGCTTATCCGGTCTGGGATGCCGGCGCGCGTTCGCTCTATCATTAAGTATTCCCTCCGGAGAATACGCAGCACGCTGTCAATCCGCAGAGCAGTATATCTACGGGGATCGGCATTGCATAATCTATGCCAAAGTTGGCCGATTCCCCGGCAATCGTCACGTCACGCGGCAAAATATATCGCAATACGAGCAGCACTGGGAGGATTTCCCCCAGGCGCTCAAGCAGCCGTTTCTCGCTCACCATCAGGGCATCAAGGCACTCAAACCAAACAGCCAGGGGCCTCCTGTTTTCCCAGGAAGCCCCACCCCTCTCCGCCTCTTCCCCCGGCGGGAAGGCGTCAAGCCATGTGGATCTCGACGTTGTCGGCGACACCGCCCAGGAAGGTGTAGTCCGTGCGGACGGTCTGGAGAATGGAACCGGGCACATAGACGTTGATCGGGCCGTGCGCCACCAGCCGCGCGATGAACCGCTGCCAGCTCACGCCGCCGCCCAGGTCGCCGTCCAGCCAGAAGGAGCGGTGCTTCGCGCCCAATATCTCTGCCGGGCCGATGGTGTTGGCCTTCGGAGGCACCCAGCTCCAGTCGCCGCCAAAGGAGTGCAGCGCGTTCTGCATGATGGTCATGGGATGCAATTCCACACAGCGCGGCCCGGCCTGTCGGTAAGCATCCATGTCGGCAGTGCCATCTGCCTTGATGAACTCATCGCCCAGGTGCGCCTCCCAGAAGGCGATATGGCCGCACCAGCCGATACCCCCGTAGCAGACATCCGCGCCGCCCCGGTCGGCGATGCGCTTGCCGTAGTCCGGGAGGGCCTCCCTGGTCGGGAAGTGGATCTGACTTTCCGGCATGCGCAGCCCCGGATCGATCTTGCTGAAGAAGTTCTCCCACATGGCCCGCTGGAACGAGCCTTCCCAATCCGTCGGCGCGGTGTTGCCGTCCTGGTCGGCGTACTCGTCCATGTTGAAGGTATGGACATGCGAGAGCGGGATGCGGAGGCGGTTAATAAGCTCGGCGGCGAAAGTGAACTGGGGCACCGGGCCGACCGGCAGGATCAGGGTGCACTCCCGCCCTTCGTCGCGGGCCTGCCGGATGCGCTCTACGATGTCGAGGGCGAAGGCGAAGTAGAAGTCGGCGGGTGCTTCGATGATGCGGATCTGAAAGTCGGGGTTGGGGTGCCGGGTCAGCTCCGATTTGGTAATGGCGCGGACACGGGCGCAGGCCCCGGCATCCCGAAACGGAATAAAGCGGGCCAGTTCATACGCAAACGGCATCGTAGCCTCCTCAACGAAACTTTTTCACCACCCGCTAACGCTAGAGGCACGGAGACACGGAGAATACACGGAGAAAGACAAAGAGAAAGACAGAGAAAAGACCAAAGTTTGAGACAGGATTGCACAAAGATAGAGTAGCAGAGCTTCTCTGTGAGGTGGAAATCCAGTTCATCCCGTTAATCCTGTCCAAAGGGTTTTTGCCTTTCTCCGTGTGGCTTTTCCTCCGTGCCTCCGTGTCTCTAGCGCAGCGAGTGGTTTAATTGGTTTTTATCCCAGGTCGGCGATGCGCACCGGGCCGCCCGTCTCCACCGACTTATCCAGAGCGAAGCAGACCTCGTGCGTTTTGGCGGCGTCCTCCAGATTGACAAAGGACTCTTTGTCGTGGAGGATGCAGTCCACAAAGTGGTTGATTTCACCGACGAAGGGATGATGGGTCACGTCGCCGCTATCCGGGCGGATGGTGGGCACCGTGATCCAGTCGGTCTGTCCGGCGAAGAAGTCTTTGGCGTAGATGTGGTTGTCGCGGATGGTGCCCTTCTCGCCGAGCAGGTCAATGTTGAAGGCGTAGGGACACCGCACGTCGAAGGAGGCCGACACTTTGCCGATGGCCCCGCCCGCAAACTTAACGATGCCGACGACGTTGGTCTCGTACTCGTATTCCGGGTTGCGCTTGTTGGCGTAGGCGGTGACTTCGACGACCTCATCGCGGGCGAAATGGCGCAGCGCGTCCACGGCATGGCAGCCCGCCGAGAGGAACACGGAGCCCGCGATCTCTTTCTTGACGTTCCAGGCGTACTGCTTGTATTGCGGGCCGATGTTGTGCCAGTAGTCCACTTCGGCATAGAAGAGTGGTCCGATGGCGCCCTCATCGAGCATGCGGTCGATCCACATGAACTGCGGGTTCCAGCGCAGGACGAAGCTGACCACCGTTTTGACGCCGGCGTTGCGCACCGCCTCCTGCATGGCGCGCAGGCTCTGCAGGTCGTTGGCGGCCGCCTTTTCGATGAGGATGTGCTTGCCGGCCTCCGCCGCCCGGATGGTATCCTGCGGGTGGCAATTGGGCGGCGTACAGACGGAGACGATGTCCACGCGCGGATTTCTCAGCACCTCTGCGTAATCGGTGGTGATCTGAATATCCTCCAGGCCCGCCTCCAGCGCCCGCGCCGCCGCCGACTCGCGCGTCCGGCTGCAAATCGCCACGACCTCCGTATGCGGGTTCTTCTGATAGGCCTTGATATGCTCTCCGGCCACCCATCCAGCCCCATTTATGGCGACACCAAGCGCTCTCATAAGCTCTTCCTCCCTGGTTCTTCTCGGTCTATCAGGCTAGTTTCCAGTTCGCTCGTTACAGCGGAATTTCCTTTTTTGTTCGACGCCAGGTTGCTTTTCAAGCGGCGAAACAGGCAGAAAGTCTTTCGCCCACGCGGGTGGGCGACGGGGATGCCGCGACCGATACGGAATTGCCGCTTGTCCTTTCGCCCACGCAGGTGGGCGACGGGCCTCGCTAGGCGGAGGGCTGTGGCAAGGCGGAGGCAGGGGCCGTAACCCTGCCGACCCTGGCAGTCCATTGCAGGCCCGACCTTTGCAGACCCCACAGCGGCAGGGTTCAGCCTGCCGAAATGGGGTGAGGGCGGGGCGAGAAGCGAGGAGGCAGGGAAGAAGCCCTAGAAGCGTAAGCCCAACTCGGCCAGGAGCGAGTTAGCCTTATAGTTGTAGGTGGCGTTCTGCGGGTCTTTGTTGATGCGGCTGAGCGCCTGCCAGCCGAGCGAAAGCTTGAGCGTCTGCGTCAGGCCGAAATCAATGCCGACACGAAAATCGCTTTCTACGCTGCCTAGATAGCCGGAGGCGTCGGAGCGCAGCAGTTCCACAAACAGCGTCTGGTTCCGGAAGAGCGGATAGTCGAGCCGGAGGGCCAGAGAGCTCAGGTTGGTGCTGGTATCCAGCAGCGAGGAACCCGCAGAGGAGCCTGTTCCGGTTGCGATGCCGGTTCCGATCCCGCTTGAGGTCTGCCCGGTAACGCTGACGGCGCTGCTGGTCCGCAGCATCTGCCAGCTTAGCTGCGTGCCCAGCTTGCCCCCGAACGGACGGCCCTGGATGGAGATCAGGATCGAGTTGCTGTTGGTGCTGCCGAAGCCGTTATTATAGGCGATGCGCTGGATGCCATAGGCGGCGTTGAGCTGGAGCCGTTCGGAGGGCTGCCAGCCGATGTTGACGGCGAAGTTGTTGCGGTTGCTGTTGTACTGATAGTCGCCGTTGCTGGCGGCGCTGTCATATTGCAGACTCAGTTGCAGGTTCTGGCGCGGCTGATAGTCCAGCGAGAAGCGGTGGGAGCGGCTGCTCCCGCCGAAGCTGGTGTAGCCGTAGCCGTAGTTGTAGCCGCTGCCGTAGAAGCCGCTGTAGTTGCCGTAGCCGCCCAGGTTGGCGTTGTAGCCGCCGCTGCCAAACAGGGTCGGGAACGAGCTTCCGAAAGAGGACGTCGTCGTGCCTGCCGTGCTGCCGCCTGCCAGGACATCGCGCGTGTGCAGGGGGAACGGCGGGAGCACGGAGCGGATAGGCCCGCCGATGACGCTGCCGGTTGAGCCGCTGGAGCCTGTAGAACCGGAGGTGCCCTGCGAACCCGTGCTCGTCCCACCCGTCGCGCCCGTGGAGGTGCCGGTAGCGCCGGTTATCTGGTTAAAGAAGCTGGAGGCGTTGCCGGTGTCGGACAGGTCGTAGGAGTAGGAGAAGCGCAGGTTACGCAGCGGGGTGACGTTGGCGGTAAGCTGAATGTCGCGCGCATTGGAGGTTCCGCTGGAGCCGAAGCCGCTGTTGGTGATGTCGTTGTCCGAAATGGTGCCCTGGAGGTTGAGCCAGGTGGAGGCCCGCCAGCGCACGCCAAAGTGCTTGCTGAACGTGGAGGCGGCATAGCTGGAGGGCTGCGACGGCGTGCTGCTGCCGGTCGGCGTCAGGCCCAGCAGGCTCAGGTCCAGGAGGCTCGTGCTCCGGTTCTCGTTACGGCTCAGCCCGGCATCGAAGGTCACCGCGCGCAGGCCATAGCTGATGGTGAAGCTGTCGTTGACGTTGGCACTGCTGCCCCCCAGCGCGTAGCGGGTGGAGAGGCTGTTGCGCAGCAGGCTGATCGTGCCGTTTTTGGCGAAGTTGTAGGAGAGGCCGAAGGTGTACTGGTCGTAGTCGTCGTTGCCGTTGGAGGTAATATTGAACTGACTCACGCCAATCCCCAGGCCGGTGCTGTAAGAGGGACGCTTGGCCTTCTGCCAGTCGAAATTGAGGCGCAGGTTCTTGATGGGCGCATAATCGCCGGAGAACTCGATGGCGCGCTCGTTGCGGTTAAAGCCCGGGCTCTGGATGGAGGAGAAGGTCGGGCTGATGTCGCGCAGGGTCAGATTCGTATGCAGGTTGCGCAGCGGGTTGAGGTCGGCGCGAAACTGCCAGGCGTGTCCGCTGACGTTGTTACTCAGCAGGCTCAGGCCGGAGAGCGCGGCCTCCGCCGTGAGCGCGCCGAGCGCGCCGAGCGAGATGCGTCCATCCAGGCCAAGCACGCTGCGATTGCCCGGCGTGGGGCTGACATCGAGCGGATAATACTCCACGATCAGGTTGGTGCCCGGCGGTACGCCATGCACGAGGCGGATTTGGTTGAGCAGGTTCGTATCAATCAGGTAGTCCACGCCCTTTTGCAGCGGCAGACCGCCCATCGTCACGTTCAGCGGCTTGGTCAGGTCCATCGGCGCGTCCAGATAGAGCACTTCGTTGGGGTTGATCTGGCCGAGCCATTCCTGCTTGCGCGTCTGGAGGCCGCTGGAGCCGCGCGCCTGCTGCATCACGTAGGTCAGCCCGAACTGCGTGCCGCCGTGGGGGGTGAACTCGGTGCGGAAGCCATAGATGTTGCCGCGCGTCTGGTTGTAGCCCAGAGTTTCAAAGGTAACGGCAATCGTGGAGCTATGCAGGACGATGTTGCCGTGCAGGAAGCGCAGCTCGCCCGTGTAGGTATCGAGCGTGTAGTCTTGACCCTTGACCAGCTCGCGGTTGTCCACGCGCACGCGGTCGCTGCCTTCGACGATCTGGCCGGCATAGACGTAATAGGGTCCGGCGGAGTCGTTGCCGGGGATGGTGAGGGTGCGCGTCTCGGCCTTGGTCTGCGAGTAGAGGAGAGTGCTGCGGAACTGGGGCGCCCACTGCGCGCTGACCTGCACGCCGTTGAGGTAGCGGTTGAAATCTATGAGCGAGTTGCCCTGGAACCCGGCGTTGAGGTCGCCCCACTCCACGCGCAGCTTTTTGGTGTTGTAGTCGAGCTTCACGCGGTTGTCGTTCGGATTGCCAAACGGGCTGTTGCTGATGCGGGTCGCGTAGTGGAAATACTTCAGGAACGTGGCGTCAATGGTCAGGTCGGTATCGTTATAGATGCCGTTGGAGCCGCGCCCATAGTACTGCTCGTCACGGTAGGAAGAGTCGTTGCCGGAGACGTTCTCCAGGCGCAGCGACAGCGTGTGGTGTCCGGTCATCTTGATGCGGCTGCCGGTGACGCGCTGCAGATGGTCAAACCAGTCGCCGATCGGGCCGAACAGTCCCCCGTGCCGCCGCTTTTTGCCAAACAGGGAGTCGGCCTGGTCGCCCGCGCGGCGGGTCGAGGGCAGGGTAAAACCGGGCACCGGGCCGAGCGGGCGGCGCGTCACGGGCGCGGGCTCCGGGAAGGGGCCGGTATTGTGCCCGCCGTTGTCGGCGTTGTTGACGACAAGGCGCGGGGCGCTCTCGGCGCGGGACAGGACATCCCAGAGCGAATCGGCAGGCGCCTGCGCATGGGCCGCAGAGAGAGCCGCAGGTTCGAGCGCGGCGAGCGCGATGAGGAGAAAAGCCCGGCGTTGGTACGATGTGAGCATAGATCCACCCTATGCCGCGTCGGAGTTCGGCGTTGGGAACGCGGCTTCGGTCGTCCTTTCGGCCTGGCGCGGGAATGCGAACGGGGGAGATCGCGCGGCGCGGGCCGATCTTACCTGGAACCGGGGGGCGAAGGCGGCCATTCACCAGACGACTGCCTCCATGCGCAACTCTCTGCGGGCAGTTAAAACCGCAGCAACAACGGCACAAAACCTGCCTTCGCAGGTTCGGGTTTTTAATCGCCGCAGGGCGACTTCGTGCCTTTGTTGCCGCGAATTCATTCGCCCGAACAGCAGACGCGCAATGGGTCGGGAGAGAGGCAGGCAATCCGGTTGAAATCAGTTCATTATACCCTAGCTTTTCACCACAACGGCTCTGGATTCCTGCCCCGCCGTCGGATTTTTATTTTTGACTGGCCTTCCCGCTCCCCTCACCTATCCGCTTATACCTTGCCAGGCAGCAGGAACCGGCCCGTTTCCGTCGAAGAGATAAACGGCAGCCTGTGGTGGAATAGAAAGGCTCGTTATGCGCCTGTGCGTAATGCTGGAAGGGAATGGATTGGCGAGCCTGCCGAATAACGACAGGAGCGAAGGATGAAGATTACCAAGATTGAAACGCTGGTGTGCCACGCGCGGATGCGCAACTGGATTTTTGTCAAGGTGCTTACCGATCAGCCGGGGCTGTATGGGTGGGGCGAGGCGACGCTGGAGTGGCACACGAAAGCGGTGCTGGGCGCTATCGAGGACATCGTGCCGCTGCTCATCGGGCAAGACCCCACGCGCATCGAGTACCTCTGGCAGATCATGTACCGCCAGCACTTCTGGCACGGCAACGGCATCGTGCGCGGCACGGCCATCAGCGGCATTGACCTGGCGCTCTGGGACATTCTGGGCAAAGTGCATGGCGTTCCCTGCCACAAGCTCTGGGGCGGGCCGGTGCGCGACACGATCCGCCTCTACTGCCACCTGGGCGGCGGTAAGATGGAGGATTTTTACGAGACCTCGCCCGCCGACGCATCGCGCTTTGCCGACCTGGCCCGGCAGGCCGTCGAGGAAGGCTTTACGGCCTTCAAGATGATGGCGGTGCCGGAGACCATGCCCCTCGAAGGGCTGCGGCCCATCAAGTACGCAGAAGCCTGCGTGCGGGCCGTGCGCGAGGCGGTCGGAGATAGCATAGACATCATGGTGGACGCCCACGCCCGCCCATCGCCGCGCATGGGCCTGCTCTTCGCCCGAGCGCTGGAGCCTTACGGCCTCTACTGGTTCGAGGAGCCGTGCTGGCCGGAGACCATCGAGGACATCGCCCTCATCCAGCGCGCCGTCAGCACGCCGATTGCCACCGGCGAGCGACTGGTCACGCAGCACGCCTTCCGCCCACTCCTGGAGCAGCGGGCTTGCAGCGTCATCCAGCCCGACATCACCCACTGCGGCGGACTGACGGAGGCGCGGCGCATCGCGGCGATGGCGGAAGCCTACCGCGTAGCGATGGCTCCGCACAATCCGCAGGGGCCGGTAAGCACGGCAGCCTCCCTGGAGTTCGGCTTCGCCACGCCCTCCTACATCATCTGCGAATCAGTGCATCTGGACGTGCCCTGGCGGCAGGACGTCGTCTCCGAGTGCTTCACGGTGGAGCGGCAGGGCCGCACGGTCTGTCCTGGCAACCGGCCCGGCCTGGGCATCGAGATCAACGAGCAGGAGGTCGCCCGACACCCGTACCAGCCGGAACTGATGCAGCGCACCTTTTATGCCGATGGCAGCGTCGGGGATTGGTGAGAGCGCAAAGGGGCTTTCGGCGCACCCGCCGCTGAGAGAGGCCGGGCTATTTTAGCTCCTCCGACGGCGTAAGGTCGCGGGAACCGACTTCCTGAGCGATCTGCGCCCAGGTCTCGCGGTAGGTGGGATAGCGCGGCGCAAAGCCAAGCGTCCGCTTGATCCGGGCGTTGCTTATCCGGTAGGAGGCGGTCAGGACTTCGAGGGCTAAGGCCCCGTAGCTTAGCTTGACCAGAAACGGCGGGATGTGCCTGGGCGGGGGCGTATGCAGGACGCGCGCAGCGTAGGCGAGCATATCGCGCATGCGAACCGGCTCATCGTCCACGACGTTGAAGGTCTGCCCGGCAGCGGCCTGCGAATTGGCCAGCGCACAGAGGATCGCCCGCGCCGAATCCTCCGCATAGATCAGGCTGAGGTAGTTGTCTCCCGCGCCGACGAGGGAGGGCAGGCCGCGCCGCAGCATCGCAATCGTCTGTTCGGTATGCCAGGCATCGGCAGCCATGAGCATCCCGAAGCGCAGGATGGTAGCCGGAATGCTGCCGGAGCGGGCGACCTCCTCCGCCTGCACCTCCGAGCGTCGAAAGTCCTGCGAGGTGAGCGGCGCGTCCTCCTCTATCCATTGGTCGCCGCGCGGCTGGTAGACGTAGCCGAAGCTATTCTGCACGAACAGGCGCACGCCCGCCTCCCGCGCCGCCGCCAGCAGGTTGGCCGTTCCCTCCACGCGCACGCGGTCGTTGGCCTCCCAGTCCTTCGGGCTCATCCGCAGCGTGCGCGGGATCGCTGTCGCCAGGTTGACAACGGCCTCCGGCTGCGTCTCGCGGATAAGACGGCGCAGCGTCTCCGCATCCAGCACATCGCCGCGCGCCGTCCTCGCGCCCAACTTCTCCACCAGCGGCAGCTTCTCCGGCGAGCGCGCCAGCCCGATGGCCTCGTGCCCCGCCGCCGACAGTTGGGGCAGCAGCGCCCGTCCCATCACGCCTGTTGCTCCCGCCACAAAGACGCGCATCCCGCGCTCCCTTCTCTCGGCCCTTGCCTATCCGTAGCCGCTTCGATGCCTTAAAGGTCCTCCCCGCCTCTTCAGTCCGACCCTATACAACCGCTTCACAGGCTGGTAGGTAATCCCTCCCAACGGTGCTGACGTATCTCCTCAGCAGCAGGCTGCGTGAGATTGATCCACACGGCTGGGAGTGTCTACCGGCTGGTAACGGCCACCCCATAAGGAAGTTGAGACCCATCGCCACGATAGACCGCATCCTCGGTGACCAGGCGGAGAGAGCGCACCTTGCGTTTCTTGGTATCGAAGGTGATGTATCCAAGCAGAGTCGCCTCTGCGAATTTCTGATCATCTTTGTGGTAGAAGGGATGCTTCATCGTCAGCGCGCCTTCTATACGGGCGCGCGCAATGCCTCCGGATACGGAGAGAATCGTCGCCTGCAACGACTCGCGGTCAATGCGGTTCGTGGTCAGGTCGTTGTTCTCGGTCGGGGGATAGAAATGGAGGAGAAGGCTGGCGGCAACTTCCGGGTCAATGTCCCACGTTCCTCCGACACGTACCGGGCCGGGCGGCAGCAGCCGCTTCCACTGCGCCTGCGTCAGCGTGATCCAGTCTTCCCCAGGAAGCGCGCTCCAGTTGCCTCCCGTATCCTCGATAAGCGCGTAATCGTCTCCTTTGCGTTGCAGATAGCGCGCCGTTAAGTGGAGCATTAAAGCGCCCGGCGGAGTCTGGGGCGCAGGCCGCGGCGCGGGCGGGAAGACCGGTTCGCCCGGTGTCGTTCCCAGCTTCTGAACGGTTCGCTCCAGCATGGCCAGCAGCGTATCGGGCTTGAACGCCTGGGCCACATGCAGCGAGTCCAGCGTATGCCCCGTTGGAGAGAGGACGAACGCGTGCACGGTTCCCACAGACAGATGCGCGGCGTAGCCTTCCTGATGAATACGGTTCAGCTCCGCCCGTTCTTCCGGAGGCGCGCAGCCCTTCTCCCCATAATCTTCATTGCTGACGAAGACCGGAACGAAGTACCGGTTCAACATGGCAATCACACGCAGATCCGAGAGCGACACGGCTCTCATGGCAAAAGCGCCGCCTCAACAGCGCCCCACACTCATGTGCCCATCCAGTGTAAACAGAAACACCGGCCTCTGATGCTTGCCTGCCAGTTGGATAGCGGTGCGAATATCTTTCGCCCACCCGATTCCTTCCCACCGCCGTTCCCGCGCCGTCGGCTGCCACTGCTGCACGCGCCGATCCACCCAGGCAACATCTTTTTCTGCCGCAGACGCGGAAAGCAGCGTTCCCATAACGGCCACTCCCATAGCGAAGAAGCGGCAGACATTCTGGATACGCATCAACGGTTCCCTTTCTGTTGAACGAAAGCGCTATAGGACATTGCCACCTTCCACACGCTCTCGAATCTGTTCGACACCGGCCCCGCCCACCTGTTGCGCGAATCTCCTGGTGAAAATAGATGGTATCGCCCACATGCCAGCGACCGGTTTGTTCTTAGGTATTGCGCCACGCCGGTTCCCAATGGAACGGATGTGCTGCTTGCGCCAGGGGCAGGCCCACCACCTCGATGCGGTGTGGATCATGGACGCCCAGGCCCCGCCGCGCCGCCAGCGCCAGATGGTTGTCGCCGGGGAACGGCCCGGTTGCGGACCGCGCCTGGGGGTCATAGCCCATACAGACCATCGCAATGGCGTCGGTGCAGACGGGATTCCGTCCTGCGATCAGTAGATGGGGGCGCTGCAAGGCTAAGCCCGGACACCAGGGACCCTCTCCACCGGAAACCGTCTCGATCCCATCAATGAGGGCCAGATCGATAGGACGTATCCCGACCACATCCACGATGTGACGGGGCACCCTGTAGCTGGGACGGCGCGGACCGTGCGGGTTTACCTCTTGCGGCAAGCCCGCCGCCGGTCGCTCAATCCCCGCATGAAAAATGCTGCCCCGGTTGCTGAAGCTATTCTCGTTGGGCTCGTGCTGGCCGTACAGGGCCGTGGGCGTGATACCGAAATTGTTCTTCAGGGAGAGCGTGACGCCCGCCGTCACGTGGTTTTTAAGCTTAGCCAACGAGATATAGGTATCGCAATCCACGTAGGAATGATTGAGCTCGTAGGCAGGAAACAGATCGCCTCCCCAGGGCACGGCAACCCGGTGATACTTTGCGCCCTGCCCCCGATTGCGCGTATCCTCAAATTCGACGCGGGCATGCAGGGCCGACAGCGCAGACAGGTTCCAGCCGCCCGCGAGCAGGGTCTGCTGGAAGGGAGCCGGGCTATAGGTGCTTTCCACAAACCGGATGCGCCTGGCTCCGGCCCGGTCAAGCAGAATCGCCAGGGCCTGCACGATATGCGGATGGACCTGATAGGTGCGGTTGGCGGGCAGTCCCAGCGCGGGCTGCGCAGGATTGCCGGTCAGGTTGACCTTGACGGCAACGGTCTTGCCGGCGGCCAGACGCCGGAGGCTGCCAATCTGGTCCAGCAGCGTTTGCAGTCGCTGGGTGACCTGGGGCAGCGCATAGGTATCGCAGCGGGCAATGCCAACCGGAGCCGTCGGCGCTGTGTGGCGGCTCGGCCCATGTGCCCCCTGCGGAAAGCCATCCAGCGCTGTGGTCGCCGCGAAGGCGCCCAGGCTCTGTAGAAATTGACGGCGTGTGGTCTCTTGGCAAGACATGGTTCGCTCTTCCTTCCGGCGTCGGCATCTACCGGAGCGCCTGACGAAACAATGGTCGGAGGGGAGCCATCGAGAGGCAACCACGCTCTATGGCAGGGCCACCGGCAGCTACAGCACGCCGAACGTGCGGTAGACCTCATCCACCGGCATGCCGGCAGCCAGTAGCTCCCTCTCCCGGTTCTCAAACTCGAAGGTGGCCTCCACACGGAGCAATACTTCGTCTACCACGGCGGCAGGGATCAACTGGACTCCGTCATTATCGCCAAAGATAAAATCCCCCGGATTAACCCGTACATAGTGCGTGAGATGTCCGGGCAGGTAGATGGGGGTGTTGACCTCGGTGATGATCCAGCCGCCAAAGGCATTGGGCCGAGTTCCAAAGGAGAAGATGGGAAAGTCAGGCATCTTGAGGATGTACTGCGTGTCCCGGCAGTTGCCCGCCAGGAGCATTCCCCGGCAGCCGTGGGCGTAGGCGACCTGGCAACTCATCTCTCCAAAATGCGCCGGTTGGAGGTCGCCGCCGCAATCAAAGCAGAGCACCGTGCCGTCTTCGGCATCGGCCACTGCCTGCATCATCCGTTTCTGGGGATGGCCCCCTTCTGCGGCCCATCTGGCCTCCAGGGCCGCTTGATGTGCGGGCGTGCGGGGCTCGACCAGGGAATGCAGCTTGATGGGCAAGGCCCGCCCCACCAATTGCATGCCCTGGCGCAGCGGCTTAAAGCGGTCCGAGAAGACGGTGGTATCAACCCCCAGGCTGTGAAGGGCATCGGAAACGGAGCCTCCGTAGCCGGCACGGCGAAACCGCTGGATGCGTTCCAGGTCGGTAATATCCAGGCGGCGGATCGCCTGACCGGTATCGGAGCCGGCAGGCGGCTGCGATTCGGGAAGGGACATGTTCCTCCTCCTTTGCGTGCGGAGAGCCGTAACTGCGCCGCAACGTCGTCACGACGGCGGCACTGGCCGTCGGGTACGCGGAGGCGCTGAGCATCATCTTTCCGTCAGAGTGACGTACCGATCCGCAGGAAGGTTCTCCTGGGTCGTCGTCCGTCCGCTGGGCCACCGAACCGTCAGCCTGTCTACCCGCGACGCCGATCCCAGGCCAAAATGAACGCGCGGATCGGAGGCGGACAGGTAGGAGCCATCCGTCTGACACTGGCGCGTCAGCGTGCGCCCGCCCACCACTGCCGTCACCATCGCCCCGTATCCGTCGCGGTTGCTTTTGGTCCCGATCAGCCGCACGCCGAGCCAATGTCCCCTGGTATTGCTCTCATTATGCAGCAGCAGGGGCCTGCCCTCCGCATCGGCGATGAGAATGTCCTCGCGCCCATCGTTATCGTAGTCTCCCACGGCTAGGCCCCGCCCGACAATCGGACGCTCCAGATCGGGGCCGCAAAGGCGGCTGACATCCTCAAAGGTGGTAGGCGAATCGCCTTTATTGTGGAAGAGCTGGGTGGGTTGGCGATAGGTGGCCGTCTGGTTGATCTGCTGGATATTGTCCTGCACGTGGCCATTGGCGATCACCAGATCGAGCCAGCCGTCGTTATCGTAGTCAAAGAACTTGCAGCCGAAGGCGACATAGGGGATCGTGGCCGCGCTCAGGCCCGTCGGAAAGCCCATATCGCTGAACCGGTCCTCTCCCTCGTTGTGGTAAAGCGATTTGGCCTCATTCTGAAACGTGGCGACGCACAGGTCCAGCTTGCCGTCGTTGTCATAGTCGCCCCAATCAATGCCCATGCCGCCGTGAATGCCCCCATCCCGATCAAAGGCCGTGCCCGATTTCTCTCCGATGTTGGCGTAGCGCAGGCCGCGCCCGACCGGCTTGAAGAGATCGCCGGGCATCTCGTCGTTGGCGATAGCCAGGCCGGGATGGCCGGAGCCGTCGAAGTCGGCAAAGGCCACGCCCAGCCCTCTCCCGTTTGCTGCCGACAATCCGCTCGCTCTGGTTACATCGGTAAAGTGGCCGTGTCCGTCATTGCGATACAGCACGCCGAGCAGCGGCTTGTAGTACCGGGGGCCGCAGGAGGTTTCAATACCTTGCTCCTTACAGAGCTGGGGCACGGTATGCGGGCCAAAGACGGCGTAGTTGGCCACGTAGAGATCCAGACGCCCGGAGCCGGGAACGGTCTCGGCGAAGGCACAGGAGGTCCCCCAGGGCTGGGGTTTCAGGCCGGCCTCCCTGGTGATATCTCGGAACGTCCGCCCACCCTCGTTATGCAGCAATAAGGCCGCACGATAGCCGCTGATGTAGATGTCCTCATAGCCGTCGCCATCCACATCCCCGACCGCGCAGCCCAGGAAGTGACCGGAGAACTTCTCCAACCCGGTAGCCGCAGTCACGTCGGTAAAGTGGCCTTTGCCGTCGCCTTTGTAGAGGGCAAGCTTGGGTCCGACCAGCAGAATATCGAGGAAGCCGTCGTTATCATAATCCAGGAAGGCGCAGCCGTTGCCGATGGTCTGGAGGATGTTCAGGGGACGTTTGCCTTCAATTGTCCACTGGTAATGAAGGCCGGCAGACTCGGCTACGTCTACAAAGCGGGCGGCGGAGGGCCTGTCTTTGGCGTTCGCCGAGGCCGCGCCTCCGCCGATCCGCAGGCAGCCGCTCAACAGGGAAAGCGCTCCCAGCAGAGCGGTCAGCGCCAGGACAGGCCCGCATTTCAAGGCAGACAAAACACCAGCAGCAAACTTCATGGACAGATGCTCGCAGTGGTCAGTCTAAGGGGCATCTTATCGTCCCGTGGAGGCGCCGCCGGCCGGATTGCCTCCCGGCACTGCCGGATTGCCCCCCGGCGCTGCGGGTGCCTGCCCATAGGCGGCCGAAGGCCGCCCTCCCTGCCGCATCTTCTTGACGTAGTCGGGCGCGTTGTCCGGTGAAGGGGGCGGGCTTTGCGGCCGGAAGGAGACTCGATACATTGCAAATAGCACGCCGATAAGAACAACTAGGGCAATAATGATAGCCGCAGGACCGACTTTCTGCTTCATGGTGCATCCTTTCTATGGAGACTTTGTCGGTAAATGGAGACGGGGAGCCAGGCCACTTTTAGCGGCGCGGATGGGCTGCCGGAGACGGCGCGGCCAGCGCGCCAAAGCGGCGGCGTGCCTCCGCGCGAATGGCCTCCGCCTGCCCATGCTGGCCGTGCCTGTCAAAAAGGCTGGCAGCCTGGAGATAAAGGTCTGGCCGGTTCGGATGCTGTCCAACGGCGCTGAGGGCGTCTATCTCCTCCCGCTTGGCGCTCTGGCGCCGAGTATATACTGCCATCGCCCGCGCCGCCGCAGCCGGATTGCCTGCCATCTGCTCGGCCAGGGCGAGCTTGTAATAAATGATGTCGGAATGTGGATCTAGCTGCGCCGCCAGCCGCAGCTCGCGGACGGCGACCGCGCCCTGCTGACGCCGCAGCGCCAGCAGGCCCAGGCCATAGTGGCGTGTGGCGGCAACCACCGGATCGGAGGCAGCCGCCTGGAGATGCGCATCTATCTCGGCGAACTGCTCCGGTCGGCTCGCCGTCTCCAGCAGCAGGATGGCCAGCATCGCATGGGCGCGCGCATCCTTCCAGACCTCCAGCGGCGGGGCGGTCAGGAGTTGGTTCGCCGTTCGTATGGCCGCCTCGTTCTCGCGGCGCGCGACCTGAATCCGCAACAGATACCACAGATAATCCGGATTGGTCGGATCCAGTTCTACAGCACGTTGGGCCAGCTTCTCGACCTGCGCGGTCATGCGCTTGGGCCCAATCTGCGCGTGCTCCAATCGGCGCGCTTCGCGATAGGCAAGTTCGGCAGGGGACGGATGCGCGGCACGGTACGCCAGGTAGCGCTCCAGCCGCTTCTGCAAGATGGGGAGGCGCTTTGGCTGCCAGGAAGTCGTTGTCTGATACTCCTTCTCGGCGAGGCGGATCTGCCCCAGGCCCAGCAGCGCATTCCCCAGGGCTTCATGGGCCGCAGGATTGGAAACCCTGACGCTCACCGCACGCCGGGCCAGGGGCAGGGCCTCGGCAGCATGACCTCCGTCTGTCAGGTCGTTGGCGGCGGCGATCAGCGCCGCCGGCGCGTCTATGGGACAGCGCAGCGCCATCGCATGGTTATGGATGCATCCGGCCACATCGCCGCGCAGCCCCAGCAGGCGTGCCATGCGCGCATGGAGTTTGAGATCGTTGGGGTGGACTCGTATCGCTTCGTAGAGCATCTGCTGCTCGGTCGCCTGGTGCTGCCGAGTCAGGTAGGTGCGCTGCCATTGGGCCGACTCCGCCGCGCGTCCAAGCTGATGATACGCCTGGGACAGTTCAAGCGCAGCGGCAGGATCATAAGGCGCGAGCGCAGCGGCACGCTGCAGCGGCGCAATCGCCGCCTGGGGCTGCCCGTTGCCCACGAGGGCACGTCCCAGCGCCAGTTGGGCGCGCGCGTCATTGGCATCGAGAGCGACGGCCTGGCGTGCCTCGGACTCGGCCAGCAGATTGCCTTGAGGACGCCCCTCCGATCGCAGCAGCCAGACGGCATATTCTCGATGTGGCGCCGCCCAGCGCGGCGCGAGACGAACCGCGGCAGCGTATTCTTTGCGGGCCTCTTCCGGCAGATTTGACCGGGCCAGGAGCGAGGCCAGCATCAGGTGGTCCGCCGCATTCTCCGGCCGCAAGGCGACCGCCTTCTGGGCAGCCTGCCGCGCCGCCTGCAGCTCGGCCATGGCGTCGCGCGCTCCCGCCAGGTAAGACCAGGCTTCCCCGGAGCCGGGATCGAGCGCCACCGCGCGCTCCAGCTCCTCGCTGGCGCGGCGCATCGAGCGCTGCGTGAAGTAGAACTTGCCCAGCAGCAGATGGGCCTGTGCCGAGTCAGGGTGGGTCCCGGCGAACTCCCGCAGCTGGCCGAAGGCGGCGGTGGTCAGGCCGCTGCCAAGCAGAGCCTTCGCCCACTCATCGCGCAGGCGCGGCGAGTCGGGATCAAGGCCGACGGCCTGGCGTAAGAGCGGGTCGGCCTCGGCAAAGCGCCCCTGCTGATTGAGCCGCAGGCCGATGTAATAGAGCAGGCGCGGATCGTCCAGGCGGTTGCCGCGCTCCCGCTGCAGGGCCTGCAGAGACATATGCGCGAGGCGCCGCTCTTGATACCAGGGGCCATGCAGCACGCCCCATGTCCCGATACCGGCCGCCGCAAGCAGGAAGGCCAGGCGGAGCATCCATACGAAGCGTCGGCCCTTCCAGAGCGAGGCCGCCTTTGAAGTTATTACGTGTGCGGGGGCGGCAGATGCCGCCCCCATGCGCTTTCCTACCATGGGTCTTCCGTAGGGTCCTGTCAGTCGTGGTTGTGCAGCAGGTCCTCCGGGCTATTGACCTTGACCTTCATGAAGCTGGAGGGGAGCGCCTTGACATGCCCATCGGCAAAAGCCGCATTGACATGCTTATGGTGGCGCGGCATGGGCCGTCGTCCGCCGTTGCGGCAGCTGGGCCAGTCCTCCTGGAGCGGGACTCCAAAGTCCCAGTCGTCACTCCAGTCCTCCTGCCAGACGTCGGGGTTGAAGGAGTAGGGACCGGGATTATCGTCGCCACAGCCCGTCCAGCCGGCGCCGCCCTGGTCGAAGTTCGGATCGAGGCTCTTCGAACGCTTGCCGACTTCTGCTGCATCGGCATAGGAGACTAGTTCGGCCGGCTTCTTGATGGAAGCCAGCTTGGCGCCCGGGAAGGCTCCCTGCGAGCCGTCGGGGGTTGTGGCGACCCAGCCGATGGTCATGCCGCCAAAGGCATTGTAGCCATAGCTGGTCGGGCCGTAGCTTTCCGCTGAGCCGGGCTGATCGGGGCAGACGAAGACGCCATAGTTCCCACGCGGATTGCTATAGCCTACGGGGTCTTGCGGATTGCCGTACTTCTGAACATAGGGCTGGAGGGAGACTCGCCACATGGACAGTCCGGCGTCCTGCGAGCCCCAACCGCATGGATACGTCTCGTCGTAATCCTGCACATACATGTTGGTCGCCGTGCCGATCTGCTTGAGGTTAGAGACGCAGGAGATGGCGCGTGCTCGCTCGCGGGCCTGGGCGAAGACCGGAAATAGGATGGCGGCAAGAATCGCGATAATGGCGATGACGACGAGCAATTCAATCAGGGTAAAGCCTCTACGACGTTGCATAAGCTTCCTCCTCTTTCTTAATGGCTAACTTGCCTCATCGGCCCTGGCTTGCTAAGCCCCCGCGCAGCCCCATGTGGTAGATTTTCCCTATCGGGAAAGGACCACAAACGCTGCGTGGCGGCTCAGGCCAGACACACTTACAACACTGCTCTACTGCTCTCAGTCGCGGCGGGGCCTACTATTCTGCTCGCTGCTGCCCCTGCGAGCCGCTCCGCTGCAATCTACCGTGCAATCCCACTGCACACATAGGCCTCTACTGACCCGCATGTGTTCCGCGTCACCCACAGCCCATGCAAGGGATGCTGTACGATGAGAACGCTCTACTGACCCGCATGTGTTCCGCGTCACCGCAAGCTGCAACCTACTGCGCAATCCCATTGCACATATAGTATCGAAAGTTACTCATAATGTCAATAGATTTTTGCCCGGCTGGTATTTGCTCGGTGCGTCTTTGCCGCGACCTTGCGCTTTTGCGCCTGCGCCCTGGCATAGAGCATCTGGGCGCCGTGGCCCGCCGTCATCCCATCCAGCCATTGTTGATCCTCGGGCGTAAGCCGACTAAAATCGCCTCCGGTCTGTTTGGCCATCTCATCCACACGCGCCGACGCCTCTTCAGGATGCTGGATATATTCTATCTGCGCGCGCTGCGCCTCGGACGCCTGCGCCGGCGGAGGGGGCTGCTTCTGGGCATTTGTGGCCCAGGTGACCAGGGCCATCAGTAGGAGCAGGCCACCAATGGCCCCGATGAGGAACACTTTAAGTTCGTTGGGCGCTGCGCTGGATTGCGAAGGCGAAGCCATCTGGTTACTCCCCTCATGCGTTGTGTTAGCTTTACACGCCGATAAACCTGAAAATAATGCCGTGATTACTGTCTTTAGGACGGCGATATACCTCATTATGATATATTCGCTATTATGATATATTCGCTACAAAACTTGGTATTCCTGCTACGCGGACCCCGAGGACCCGACCTCACCCCTCCTTTGCAAGGAGCAGGCTTTCCCGAGGCGTCCGTCGAAGGTTACAGATCATACCGATCGCCGAGAAACCGTTCCCGGTCAGGGCGGCAGCGTCTCGGTTTATCCTCAGGAGTACAAACCAATGGCAACCTATCGCATTCTCTCCCTTGACGGCGGCGGCATCCGCGGCATCTTCACCGCCCGGCTCCTCGAACGCATCGTTGCCGCCAAGCCTAACTTCCTCTCCCAGGTGCATCTCTTCGCGGGCACTTCGACCGGAGCCGTGCTCGCTATCGCCCTGGCCAAGGGCCTTACCCCCGCGGAACTGGTCGGCCTGTATCGAGACCGCGGCAGAGACATCTTCCATGATGACTTGCTGCATAACATTGGCGACCTTTGGGGCCTGGTCGGCGCGCGCTACTCCACGGAAAACCGCTACAAGAATATCTATCCTTATATCGGCGACATCACCCTCAACGATCTGCTCCCCAAGCACGTGCTCGTCGCCACCTACCAGCTCGACAGCCAGAACCCGATCGATCCTGTACCGCCCGGCAAGCCCCAAACCTGGAAGGCCAAGTTCTTCCATAACTACGAGGGGCCGGACTCGGATGGCCCGCAGCGGGCGATTGATGTGATCATGCGCTCCACTGCCGCGCCAACCTACTTTCCCATCTACCAGGGGTTCATTGATGGCGGCGTGGTAGCCAACAACCCCAGCATGTGCGCCCTGGCCCAGGCGATCAATCCCCAGGTGGGCGGGAAGCAGCGCCTGGAGGATGTCGTGCTGATGTCCATCGGCACCGGCATGCGGCTCAGGAACATCAAATCGCGCGATGGGGATTGGGGGCTAAAGCAGTGGGGTTTTACCATTGTGGAACTTCTTTTTGAGGCCGGGATCGGCCTGGCCGATTATCAGTGCCAGCAGCTTCTGGACGACTGCTACATTCGACTGAACCCGGACCTGGGCGAAGACATCGGCCTGGACGCCGTAGATCGCATTGATACGCTGCTCGCCAAGGCCAACGAGTTTCCCCTGGACCCGGTCCTCCAATGGATCGGACGGCAATGGGACAAGGCATAGAGCCACCAGCTCTGCCGGCAAACAAAATAAGAGGGCGACGGTGCTTCCGCCGCCCTCTCTGCCTGAGTACCCCGCGGTGCCGTGTGCATCAGAGTGCTTGAACCCGTGTGACACGGGCGGGCAAGCGCCCACAGGCTTACGCGATTCCCGAGGTGAAGTCGGGCTGCCACTCAGCCGGCGGAGACGCCTACCACTTTTTGTGAGTGTTGGCTCAGCACTCGCCGAGGCATCACGCACACCTGCAGGGTATCGGGACTATCAAAACTGCCTCATTTTATCACAAGAGCTCCGGCAATGCAAGAGGGATTTTTACCGGGAAAGCGGGCAGGCGGACTCGCCACTGTGGTCGCCCGGCGCTCATGGCCCATCTGCGCAGGCCGGCAAAGGCTTTAATACGCACCGATCTCGGGAAAAGAGGGTTACCTGTTCCCGGCCTTTCCCCTTGCATTAGGCCCCTTAAATCTGCTAAAATAGCATTGTGAAATTCGGAACAATCTCTCTGGAGCGTTCTTCCAGATTATCTTGTCGCCATACGCCCAACGGACGCTGGGCCGCGCCCACACAGGCCCCACTCTGGACAGGCTCGTCCGACGCGAGGCCGATCCAACGATTGAGGCGAGATTAAGGAGCAGACAGAATGGCAAGCGGAACCATTGTACAGGTGCAGGGGCCGGTCGTAGACATCGGATTTAAGCCCGGCGAACTGCCTCTTATCAACAACGCCATCGTCATCAAAGACCCCACCCGCGATATTGACCTGACGGTAGAGGTCGCGCAGCATCTAGGCAACGACGTCGTGCGCTGCATTGCCATGTCCAGCACCGACGGTCTAGTGCGCGGTATGCCCGCCGAAGATACGGGCCGCCCCATCGCCGTTCCGGTTGGCAAGGAGACCCTGGGTCGCGTGTTCAACCTGCTGGGCCAGCCCATTGACGAGCGCGGCCCGGTTACCGCTCAGGAGTCCTGGCCCATCCATCGTCCGGCTCCCACGTTTGCCGAGCAGAGCGCCTCGCAGGAAGTTCTGGAGACCGGCCTCAAGGTCGTGGACCTGCTGACCCCGTTCCTCAAGGGCGGTAAGATCGGCCTCTTCGGCGGCGCGGGCCTGGGCAAGACGGTTCTTATCCAGGAATTGATCACCAACATCGCCACCGAGCACGGAGGCTTCTCCGTGTTTGCGGGCGTCGGTGAGCGCACCCGCGAAGGCAACGACCTCTGGCTGGAAATGAACGAGTCGGGAGTTATCGCCAAGACCGCTATGGTCTTCGGCCAGATGAACGAGCCGCCGGGAGCGCGCCTGCGCGTCGCCCTCTCTGCCCTGACCATCGCCGAATACTTCCGCGATGTCGAAGGGCAGGACGTGCTGCTGTTCGTGGATAACATCTTCCGGTTCGTGCAGGCCGGTTCGGAAGTGTCGGCGCTGCTGGGCCGCATCCCGAGCGCGGTCGGCTATCAGCCCACGCTCGGAACGGAGATGGGCCAGTTGCAGGAGCGCATCACCTCCACCAAGCGCGGCTCGGTTACCTCCGTGCAGGCCATCTACGTCCCGGCAGACGACCCGACCGACCCGGCCCCGGCGACCACCTTTGCCCACCTGGACGCCTATATCTACCTGGAGCGGCGCGTCTCCGAGAAAGGGATCTACCCGGCGGTGGACCCGCTGGCCTCGACCTCGCGCATCCTCCAGCCCAACGTCGTCGGCGCAGAGCATTACGAGGTGGCCCGCGCCGTCCAGCAGATTCTCCAGCGGTACAAAGAGTTGCAGGACATTATCGTCATCCTCGGCATTGACGAGCTCTCGGACGAGGACAAGCTGGTCGTGGCCCGCGCCCGCCGCATCGAGCGGTTCCTGTCGCAGCCGTTCCGCGTAGCCGAGCAGTTCACCGGTCAGCCCGGCAAGTATGTGCCGCTGAAGGATACTATCCGCTCCTTCAAGGAAGTCGTGGACGGCAAGCACGACGACCTGCCGGAGCAGGCCTTCTACATGGTCGGCACGATTGATGAGGCCGTCGAGAAGGCCAAGACGCTCAGTGCCTAAACAACTTTAGCCGCGAAGGAACGCGAATAAGAACCAACCCGGTCCCTCTCTCCTTAGTTCAAGCGAGGGCCTACACCCTACACCCTATCCCCTACACCCTGATTTAACGCGGTCCCTCTCTCCTTAGTTCAAGCGAGGGGCCGAGGGTGGAGGCGTTCCTTTGCGGCTTATCGGAGACCTGTATGCCCACTTTTCCGCTCGAACTGGTAACCCCGGAACGGCTCTTGTTTTCCGAGGATGTGCAGGCGGTGCGCGCTCCCGGCGTAGAAGGCTCTTTTGGGGCGCTGGCCGGCCACGCGCCGATGCTGACCGAGCTGGCGACCGGATTGATCAAGATCACCCTCGCCGATGGCCGGGAAGCCTACGTCGCCAGCGGCGGCGGCTTCCTGCAGGTCACCCGCGAGAAGGTCATCATCCTGGCCGACTCCGCCGAGCTTTCCGAGGAGATAGATATTGAGCGTGCGCGGGCGGAGGCGGCGCGGTTACGCGCCCTGCTGGAAGTTCCCGGCAGCGACATTGACGCCGAAGAGGTACGCCAATCGCTGGATCGCGCCCTGAACCGCATTCGCGTGGCCCAACTGCGCAACTCCTAAAATCGCGCCGACCAAGCACCCAAACGAAAATCGCTCCGTGCCGCAATTGAGCTAAGCACGGGGCGATTTGATTCCAGGCTCTCACCCCCGGTCCCCACTGCCAGGGTCGGCCCTGCAATGGACTGCCAGGGTCGGCAGGGTTACGGCCCCTGCCTCCGCCTTGCCACAGCCCCCGCCTAGCGACCCCCAAGAACAGGGGAGGGGAAACGGAGAAGCCAGGATTTACCTCTGCCTGCGTAGGCAGAACGTTCCGCCCACGTAGGTAGGCGGCGGGCCTCGCTAGGTGTCGCAAGGCGGAGGGCTGTGGCCAGGTGTCGCTAGGCGGAGGCGCGAACCATTGCAGGCCCGACCCTGGCAGTCCGTTGAGCGGCGTCCCTTGCAGTCAGCAGGCCTCGCTAGGCGGAGGCGCAAACCATGGCAGCGCCGCCCCTTGCAGCGCCCCACAGCGGCAGGGTTTAGCCTGCCGCTAGGGGGTCAGGTCGAACTTAATGGCGCTCGGCCAGCTTCTGTGCGGAGGCGGTATCCACTTCCAGGCTCGGCCCCATCGTCGAAGAGAGATTGATTCTCTTCAGATACTTGCCTTTGGCGGCGGCGGGCTTGGCCCGCAGCAGCGCGCTCAGCAGCGCCACGAAGTTGGCGTGCAGATGCTCGACCGGGTAGCTGGCCTTCCCGATGGGCGCATGGATGATGCCGTTCTTATCCACGCGGTACTCGGCGCGGGTGGCGGCCTTGATGTCGCGTATCACCTGGCCGATGTTGGGCGAGACCGTCCCGGCCTTCGGGTTGGGCATCTTCTGCTTGAGGATCGGGCCCAGCCGTCCGACCAGCGGCATCATATCGGGCGTGGCCACCAGAATATCGCAGTTCGCGCCGCCCTCCCGCTGGATGCGCTCCAGCAGGTCCTCGGCGCCAACCACATCGGCTCCGGCGGCGCTGGCATCGTCGGCCTTCTCGCCGCGCGCAAACGCCCACACCACGCGGGACTTGCCGGTTCCAAACGGCAGAGTGGTCGTGCCGCGCACCATCTGGTCGCCGTGGCGCGGGTCCACGCCCAGGTTGATCGCGGCCTCAATCGTCTCGTCGAACTTGGCCGTCGCCAGATCCTTGACTTTGGTCAGCGCCTCGTCCAACTCGTAGACGCGATCTTGGGGAGCTTGCTTCGCCAGAGCAAGATAGCGCAGGCTATGCTTGCGATGGCCCGCCTTGGCCTTGCGCCGCGCGGCGGTCGAAAGCCCGCTCCTGCCCGGTACGCTGCTGCCTTCCGGCTTGCCCTCCGCGGGCGTGCCGGCGATAACTTCCTGTGTATCTGCCATGTAAATTCAAACCTCCTGTGGTCGTTTCGGGATGTCGCCATCCCTCCCACGTCTTTGCTTAACGTCGGCTTCGGGTCCGCCGGTCGTCCGGCGGCTCCGGCAGCGGCAGCAGGGACTTGTCGTCCGAATTCGGCTGGCTAACGCGCAACCCAACCTGCGACCAGGCGAACCCGGCGATGATCAGGCCGAAAAAGCCCACGCCGCGAATAGAGCCAAGCACCCAATCGCGCGTCACCGCCGACTCGAAGGGCACGCTGGCAAGCGCTTCCAGGCACAGAAAGCTCAGGAACGCCGCCGCCAAGCCGCTCCAGACCGAAAGGAAGTAGAAGCGCGCTTTGCGGCGGTCCCGGCGATCCGCCGCGACGTGGAACGGCTGGCTATCCTCCAGACGCATGTCACGGCGATAATAGGCCAGCCAGCCAATGCTGAGCAGTCCCATCACCAGAAACTTCACGGTCGTCGGAGAGAGTGCCATCTTGGTAGTTCCTTTCCGCCCTGTCCTGCGGCCAGGGCTGGGCCGTTGTTACGCGACGACTTCGACCCCCATCGAACGGGCGGTGCCCTCGATGATTCGCATCGCCGCCTCGATGTCGCCAGCGTTCAGGTCCGGCATCTTGGTTTCGGCGATGGCGCGAACCTGCTCGCGGGTGATGCGCCCGACTTTTTCGCGATTAGGCCGTCCGGAGCCCTTGTCCACGGCCGCCGCTTTCTTGATCAGCTCGGTCGCGGGCGGCGTCTTGGTGACAAAGGTAAACGAGCGGTCTTCGTAGATGGTGATCTCCACCGGGATGATGGTTCCGATCTGCGCGGCCGTCTTCTCATTATACCCCTTGATAAACTCCATCATATTGATGCCGTACGGGCCGAGCGTCGAGCCCACCGGCGGCGCCGGGGTCGCCTTGCCCGCCGGGATCTGGAGCTTGACAACGGCGGTTACCTTCTTTGCCATGACTTCTTCCTCTTTTCACATTTACACTCAGACGGCGCGCACAGTTCCACAGAACAGGCGCGCCGGTACTCTTGAGCGCAATCCGAAGTTTTCGCGGAGCCTCAGCCGCTTAAATCACTTTTTCGACCTGCTGGAAATCCAGTTCTACGGGCGTCTCGCGGCCAAAGATAGAGATCAGCACGCGCAGCTTCTCCTTCTCCGGGTGCACCTCCTCGATCTTGCCGGTAAACTCGGTGAACGGCCCGGAGGTGACGCGCACGACCTCGCCCTTTTCAAATTTAGCCACCGGCACCGGCACGTTGCCCTGGATGGTATCCAGGATTAGCCGGACCTCTTTTTCCTGCAGCGGAACCGGCTTGTTCCCGGAACTGACGAACCCGGTCACGCCGGTCGTGGATTTGACCAGATACCAGGTGGTATCGTCCAGGACCATATCAATCAGGACATAGCCGGGAAAGACCTTGCGTTTGACTTCGGTTTTCTTGCCGCCGGGCCGCGTCCGCAGTTCCGCCTCCGTGGGAACGAGGATATTGAAAATTTTGTCGCGCAGGTTCATCGACTCGGCCCGCCGGAGAATATTGGTCATGACCTTGTTCTCGTGGCCGGAGTAGGTGTGAACCGCGTACCAGTGTCGTTGCATTCTGCCTCCGCCATTTGCACGCAGAACTCAGCTTCCATCGGCAGCCGCCAGCAGATACGGTCGCTGTGTGCCCAGGCGGCTGTCTATTTAATGAGGCTGAATTTTGTCACTATGGTGGACAATAGGTAATCCAGGAAGCCCATGTAGAAACCCAGCACGATGATAACCGCGATGACCACCATCGTCAGCCGGGTGGCCTCCTCGCGGGTTGGCCAGGTCGTCTTTTTTAACTCGACCCAGACCTCTTGCAGATAATTGCGGGTGCGCTGGAAGTTCTGTTCGGCGTTGCCGGGACCGGCGCCCGTCTTTTTGGATTGCTGCTCAATGGCCATAAATGCACCTATCGGCTTTTCAGCCTCTCGCGATACCGCCTGATAGCAGTTCGTAGGGCGGGAAGCCCCGTCCTCGCACGACGGACGCGCTCCCCGCCCCGCAAATAATTGGCAGGGGTGGCAAGATTTGAACTCGCGACCTACGGTTTTGGAGACCGCCGCTCTGCCAGCTGAGCTACACCCCTAAGGTCGTGGGCGGTGATCCGCCGGGCGAAACGCCCGAGTCCCACGCGCCCGAGGCAAACCAGTTACTTCTCTTCCCGATGTAGGGTATGCCGACGGCATGTCTGCCGGGGACAATACTTTTTCAACTCCAGGCGTGCCTGGTGTTTGATCCGGTTCTTGGAAGTGGTATAGTTGCGTGACCGGCACTCGGTGCATGCCAACGTGATCACGATGCGGGCCTCTTTCTGTGCCATGCTGTATCCGCTCCCGGAGGGGTTCGGATGACCCGCTCCTACTGTCCTGTTGTTGGCCGAGGAAGCCTGGTGGGCCTCCCCGGCTCGCTATATTCTATATACGTATATGGACACCGTTAAGTATCCGCTTGCCGGTGACCGGCGGCTAAGTGGCGCCTCCGGCTCCGTGACGGCCCTTTCGTAGAGGGGGATTTTCCCGCCCACACAAGTGTCGTCAGGTGTCGCCAGGCGGAGCGCCGAACCGTTGCAGCGCCGCCCCTGGCAGTCGGCAAGCGCATCGCGCTCCACAGCGGCAGGCTAAACCCTGCCGCTGCTAGGACGACGGACTTAGTTGCGGGCCTACTCCATAATCTTGGTGACCACGCCGGCCCCGACCGTGTGCCCCCCCTCTCTTACCGCAAACCGCAGCCCCTCCTCTAAGGCAATCGGCTGGATGAGCTCACCGGTAATCCGGATGTTGTCC
>Ga0070739_10000835_pt1 | contig 52729 bp, 54 predicted proteins | sample Coa_R1_7_FD_66445 | JGI IMG/M metagenome (GOLD analysis project Ga0070739, IMG submission 66445) | Surface soil microbial communities from Centralia Pennsylvania, which are recovering from an underground coalmine fire - Coalmine... | ecosystem: Environmental > Terrestrial > Soil > Unclassified ...
TCGGATACCTTGAGGCTTTCCTCAACGCTCCCCTGAATGGCAATGCCTATATCTGCCGATGACAGGGCTCCGGCGTCGTTTAGCCCATCCCCGACCATAATTGAGTTTCCAATGGATTTAATAACCCTCGACTTGTCTTCCGGGGTCTGCTCCCAAAAGGCATTCTTTTGGGGAATGGAGAGCTTTTCAGAAACCTGCCTTACATTGCTTTCTCTATCGCCTGAGAGTATATAGATATTGAATTTTCGTGCCTTGAGTCTGTCAGCGACATATTTGGAATCTCCTTTCAGGGAATCGCCCAACAGAATCTCTGAGATTGGATTTTTATCTCTATATACAATTATCTTTGTTGCTATCACGTCGCTTATGTCATTTTGACGGTTTATATTCCTGTCGGATATGAGCCTGTAAATGTGGTTGTTGACCCTTGCCTCTACTCCCTTTGAGTGTATATGATTAAAATCCTCTACATGAGGCAATGCGAGCCTTCTATCCGAGAGATGAGCTACTATGGCGCGGCCAATGGGGTGATTGGATTCTCTTTCAATAGCCAGAATCGCCGCCTGGTCTTCTTGGGATAGCTTTTCTATGTCCCATCTCAGTATTTTAAATACCCCTCTGGTTAAGGTTCCTGTCTTGTCAAAAAATATGTTTTTTATGTCATGGAGCCTTTCAAAGACCTTTGTGTCCTTTATGAGGAACCCGTTTTCAACCGCTGATTGGAGGGATAAACCGAGTGAAAGCGGAAGGGCAAATACAAACGCGCAGGGGCAGGCAATTAATATAAACGCCATCACCCTGTTTAATCCCTCTGAAGGGCCATAAATCGAAGAAAGCGTAAGAAACGAGGCGATGGCGATTATTCCTACAAATGATGTGAACACCGTTGCATACTTATCGCTGAATGTGGAGAAGTTGATTTTACTCTGATAGTTTTTCTCGACCTCATCCAGTATCCTTCCGATGCGTGTGGATTTCCCTGTGTTTGTTACTTTAATAACGGCCTCATCGGACTCCAGGATTGAGCCTGCAAACACACTGTCATCCTTCAAAACGGTTTGAGGTATGTTCTCTCCTGTAAGAACCGAGAGGTTTAAGTGGGCATCTGGAGAAAGGAGCCTGCCATCGGCCGGAATCCGGTCTCCCATAGCCAACTTGATTTTATCCCCGGGATTAAGGTCGCCGATTGGCTGGAAGAAGTATTGCCTGGTTTGTCATCCCATACGAGAATCCGGTCTGATGAGAATAGATTTCTGTTAAGCGGCTGTTTGCCGGATATTCTTTCCTGGATTCCCTTTAAGAAATATCTGCTGGAGAGAAGGAGGAAAATAAAGTCCGATATCGAGTCGAAGTAAACCCGATCGCTGCCCCGCGTGTAATTATAAACGCTCAGGACAAAACCAGCCACGATGACAAATGCAATTGGTATATCAACGGTTGCGCGCTTTGCCCTTACTGAGGAGAGGACGCTTTTATAGAAGGGAAACGCGCTGTATGTAACTGCCGGGACTGCCAGTATGAGATTTATTAATCCGAACTGCCGGGCGAATATTCCCCTTTGCACCGGAATAAATGGCTGCGGAAAGCAGCATGATATTCCCCGCGCACACGGCTGCGACTGCCAACCGGACAAGGGCTTTTCTATTCTCCCTGCTTTTTAATTCCTTGGCCTCCTTGTCTATTTTAATGGGGTGGGCTTTGTAACCGAATCTCTTTACCATTTCGGGAAAGGCCGAAAACATCCCCGATTTTGCAAATGTCACTTCTGCGACATTTGTGGACATATTAAGTGAAACGGACTCAATACCAATTACGGTTTGTGGAATTCTTTCAATGAGCCACAGGCAGGCAGCACAGTGGATGCCTTCAATGTAGAAATTCATCCTGAGTGGGGATTCTTCGGTTGTGTAGAGCTTTGCAAAGTTATCCTGGTTGAGGTATTCATAACTTTCGGAAGAGACCGCAACGGGTATTTGCCTCTTCTCTCTTACATTTAATGTTTCCTTTAACCTGTAATAATCATCCAGGCCGAGTTGGTGCAAAAGCTCGTGAACAAAGCGGCAGCCCGTACAGCAGAATAGTTTGCCGTTCGATTCTACGGTGGTTGAGGGAACAAGCTCATCACCGCAGTGAAGGCATTGAGTTTGCCTCAAATGATAGCCGGAGGAGCAATTCGCCCCGGGGGTTTGCTGCGTTGGTTCCACCTAGCTACATACCCCCTTTGAAGGCGTCTGGTACACCGAAAAGAAGACGTCCCATAGGTTTATTCGCCATAATCTCATGAAGTGTCATCTAATCTCCTTGCCCCAGCCTTATATCACGCAATAAAGATGCCAGTAAAAATTCCTTTTATTTCGCATAGATTGAATTTCAAAGGGGTGTCAGGTGTCAGAAAATCTTACAGAAATGTCTCTGCAATACGAAATCGGTTTGGCAGTGTTGACAATGGATTATCCATGGTGTGATAATGGTGCTGGGATAAAAGGCTTATATTTATATATGGGTAAGCAACTGGATGGAACCCTTAGGCTTAGTTGGGATTTTTGAAGATCTTACTTCTATTGCTTTTTCAGAAGACACCAAGGATGGGTGCTGTGTCCGGGGAATTGCTTTTTAACGTGAAAGAGTGGATTATCTTTGTAATCCTGCTCGGCTTGATACTTTTAGCAACGGAAGTTGGCTTTCAGATTGGTTACCGGATGCGGTCAACCATTGATGATCCATTAAGATCCGAGTATAACACCATTCAGGGGGCTGTCCTTGGGCTGCTCGCCCTTCTTCTTGGGTTCACATTTGCGATGTCCATCTCGCGTTATGAGTCTGGGAAGTACCTGGTTATTGATGAGTCCAATGCTATAGGAACTACCTTTCTTCGGGCACAGTTCTTACCGGACCCTTACAGAAATGAGGTTTCTAACCTGCTCCGTCGTTACGTTGATACTCTGCTTAGGTTCTACGGGTCGGGGATTGATCCTGAAAAACTCCACGGGGCGAACGACGAGGCTGAATGAATACAGAATGAGCTTTGGTCCCGTGCCGTTGCAGTGGGAGAAAGGGATCCACGGGCGGTTACCACGGGGTTGTTTATCCAGTCATTGAACGAGGTCATTGACCTTCATGCCAAGAGGCTGTGGGTTAAGGAAAACCACGTGCCTGAGATTATCTTTATCCTCCTCTACGGGGCTGCAATCGTGTCAATGGGGCTAGTCGGGTCTGGATGGGGACTGGGGGGCCGTCGAAATCTCATGTCAACGGTGGTGGCAGCGCTCCTCATCGCTTCGGTTATCCTCGTAATCGTTGACCTCGACCGACCAGGACGAGGACTCATCAAGGTGAATCAACAGAGCTTGATCCGTCTTCGGGACAGTCTTAACAGGGGCGTCCGTTGAGGTTGGTGGTTAATGTTTTTTCACCAGGCGTACCTGTGAAAAGAAAAATCTGCTTTTGGTTAAAGATTAGTTTAGCCGGATTTGAGTATTGGGGGCTGTACATAATCGGTATCTTCGGTGACTATTAACGCTTTCCAAGGCACTCCTGGTGTCCTTTGATAGCCATTCCACAAATCCTGGAATGACTTTGCGTCATTGAGATTGTCGAAATGCTCTTGCTTTACTAACGTTCCATTTTCAAAAATATCTACTCGAAATGGCATGATTATTACCCCCATTACTTTATGCCATATTTGGGTATGAGATTCAAGAGGGGATTTAGTTACAGGGATTTTCTACAACTTTAGTTCTAGCACTTTGCCGCGCTAAATCTGATGGCTGTTATTGGATTTGTTTGTAATTAGGAATGTATTTCGCCACGAATGGACACGAATGAAACAAGCAGGATACAGAATACAGGAGATAGGAAACAGGATAGGGGCTTGAGGTTTTTCCCTGTATTCTTCTTTGCTCTTTCATTCGTGGCTAATATCAAAACTTATTCACCTAAATATAACTTAAGCAAGAGCAATTGCTCTTGCTCATACATGAGATTCATAATTCCTATTATTTCCCTGTGGTAGGAGGGGTGGCTTTCTTCAGGTCTTTTATAGTGATACTCGATGGTGTTTTAATGTTGTTATATAATGCCTGCTGGGCACCCCATCTCAGGTCTGAGCAATTTTGTATGCTATTATTGTCGTTATTAAACATGAGGCATCCTAAATAGGCTTCATTTATCCCCGCATCACTCTTTTGAACCGAGCTTTTTGATGTCCCTGCACAGCCAAGTAAAATTAGGGCAAATACGAATATTAATACCTTCTTTAGTATATCCATAATGTTGACCTCCTTTTTAGTATAACATACGGGATGTTTTAACTCCTCTTCGATTTTGTAGGGGCGGGTTTTAAACCCGCCCCTACCGAAAAGAAGTTCTTGAGTGGGTGTTTTTTTTGATATAATATGGTTCTATTAAGCGTGTCCGATGAATAGCAATTTCTCCCATAGGTCGCTTCAGTAGCTTACGGTACAAGGTGTCCAAATTCTGCCTACTAAAGCGACGAATAGGGGCTTTAGAATGCCACTGACATGACTGCTTATTCATTGCGATTGTCGTCGAATTGGCTAAGTTAACGAAGGAAACCCCATGTACGTAGAAAGAGAAAGGGTTCACATACCTGAGCTTATTGGCGGAAAGTGGGTTAACTCAGAGGAGCTGAGCGTAAGGCAGCTCAGAGGAAGTGTCATCCTTGTTGATTTCTGGGATTATACATGCGTGAACTGCATAAGGACGCTGCCCTATGTCAAGGAGTGGCACAGGAGGTACTCTGATAAGGGCCTGGTAATTATAGGCGTGCACGCCCCTGAGTTTTTCTTCGCGAAGACGGAGGAAAATGTAAAGAGGGCAATTAAAAGATTTGAGATTGAATACCATGTAGTCATGGACAATAACTATGAGATTTGGCATGCGTTTGCAAACCGCTACTGGCCAGCGAAGTATCTGGCTGATAAAAGGGGATACGTTCGATACGCGCACTTCGGCGAGGGAAACTATATAGAGACGGAGGCTGCGATTCAACTGCTCCTTAGGGAGATTGACCCAAACGTAGGGCTTCCGGATTTAATGAAGCCTGTGAGGGATACCGACATTCCAGGAATCTCGTGCTACCGCGTAAGTCCTGAGCTTTACTTTGGATACAAGCGCGGGAGTCTTGGCAATCCCGAAGGCTATAATCAGAATGCAGTGGGAGATTACAGATTGCCGGACAAAATAGAGAACGATACTCTATACGTTGAAGGTAAATGGTTTAGCGCCCCTGAATACATGAAGCCAGCCCTAGATGGGGAGACTGGAATGGCTGGTGTGGTTTTGAGATACACCGCATCCGAGGTCAATGCCGTAATCAGCCCCGACGGAGAAAAGGGTTTCAAGGTTTTTGTAATGCAGGACGGAAAATATTTGAACCCCGAAGATGCGGGGCATGACATACAATTTGATAATGAGGGAAAGAGCTACATCGTAATTGATGAACCCAGGATGTACTATTTAGTTAAAAATAGGGAGTTCGGCTCGCGCCTGCTAAAGCTATCCTCAAACTCAAGCGCGTTTGCAATCTATGCATTCACTTTTGTGAGTTGTATGGCCTGATGCCTTTTTGCGGCTTTGTTTTCTCGCTCTCTTTATTACTGGTTGCTTTCCACGGGTTTTGCAAATCATGCCTCCCCTCTCTCCGGGTATCCATAGTACTTGAGTTTGTAGAGCAGGGCGCGACGGCTGATGCCAAGGAGCTTTGCGGCCTGTGTGTGGTTTCCGCTGCTCTCGGACAAGGCTTTCTCTATTAACGTCCTCTCAACCTTGTGCCAGGCCTTATCGAGCAAAAGTGAATCGAACCAGGGGCTTCCTTTAGACTCCACCTCACTTGATTCCATCTCGACCCTATCAATCAGGTCTGAATCCGATAGAATCATAGCCCTCTCTATTACATTCTCAAGCTCTCTCACATTTCCGTGCCAGGGATGTTGGAGAAACTCGGACATCACCTGCGCGGTTACTCCCTTGATATGTGAATTTAATTTCTCATTATGTTTTTTTATTAGGTGTTTAACTAATATAGGTATGTCCTCTTTCCTTTCCCTAAGCGGCGGGATGTGGATCGGGAAGACATTTAACCGATAGAATAAATCACCCCTGAAGCTCCCGCGCTCTACGTCCCCGGCGAGATCGCGGGAGGTTGCTGCAATGATTCTCACATCCACTTTAATTGTTTTTGTATCCCCCAGGTGTCTTATTTCTTCTTCCTGAAGTGTACGCAGGAGTTTTGACTGCATCGGATAGGGGAATTCTCCAATCTCATCCAGGAATAGGGTCCCGCCATGAGCCTCTTCAAAAAGCCCCCTTTTTGTTTGGCTTGCGCCGCTAAATGCGCCTTTTGCGTAGCCGAAAAGTTCGCTTTCAAGGAGTGCCCCGGGGATAGCGGCACAGTTTACCGCCACAAAGGGTGCGTCTTTTCTCTGGCTTCCTGCGTGGATTGCACGCGCTATCAGTTCTTTTCCTGTTCCGCTCTCTCCGGCTATAAGAACGGTCGCTCTATATTCAGATGCCCTTTTTGCGAGGTCTACGACCCTCCCCATTTGCCCGCTCGTAAAGACTATCTCGTCAAATCCCCCATTCCTTCTTAATTCCTTGCGGAGAAGAGCATTTTCGCGCCTGAGCCTTTCCCTCTCTTGTGCCATGCGCATGCGGAGAATTAATTCATCCGTGCTTATGGGTTTACTTACATAATCGGCGGCGCCACGTTTTACAGCCTCAATTGACGTTTCAACCGTTCCGTAGGCTGAGATCATTATCACAATGGGGCTTAGGTCGCGGTTTTTAATCTCATTTAGAAACTGGATTCCGTCCATGCCGGGCATACGAACGTCGCAGATTATAAAGTCGTAATTCTTTCCCTCATCAACGAGTTTCAACCCGGAATACGCGTCTTCTGCGGATTCTACCTCAAACCCCTCCATCTGGAGGATAACAGAGAGTGTTTTTCTCACTCCTATTTCATCGTCAATTATTAGAACCATTTCTGCTGCCATTGTCTTTAATTCCGGGAAAGTTTATTTTAAAAGCCGAGCCATTTCCAACCTCGCTCTCTACGTATATTCTCCCACCAAAAAAATGGACTATTCTCTGAGAAACCGAAAGGCCAAGCCCCGTCCCCTTTCCTGGCTCCTTTGTGGTAAAAAATGGATCGAATATTCTATCAATTATCTCTCTCGGAATTCCGGCGCCATTATCCTTTATCGCAACTCCAATTCCATCATCGGGGGTTTTATAAGAGGATATGGTAATCGTTCCATCGTGGATAATGGCGTCTTTAGCGTTAAGGATTAAGTTTATAAAGACCTGGGAGAGTTGATGCGGATCAACCTCGATGGGGCTGAGTCCGGGGGAAAGCTCAAGCTTGAGGTCTATGCTTTTGAGCAGCCCTTGGGTTTTTACTATCTCGGCGGCGTCTCTTATAACGTCGTTTACATCAACCCTTTTCAACTCAAAACCCCTGGGACGCGAGTAATCAAGGAGTGTGCGTATGATTCTATCTATTCTCTCTATCTCTTTTTCAATGCTATTGAGAAACTCTGTCCTTTCTTTATCCGGGAGCATATAGCCCTTCTTTAGCACCTCGACGTAGCCCCGTATGGCGCTGAGCGGATTCCCTATTTCGTGCGCAACCCCCGCGGAGAGTCTTCCAAGGGATGCAAGCTTCTCTGATGCTATAAGCTCCCTTTGGGTTCTGAGGAGCGCCTGGTTTGATTCTTCAAGTGCCTGTATGTTTCCTTTGAGCTTCGTTTTGCTTATCTCAATTTCGTCATACATCTTCTTTAAGGCGCTGTTTAGCTGATTTATTTCTCTTACCCCGCCCAAATTCGTCTTAGATGGGAATTTACCCTTCCCTATGTCCTCTGTCGTCCTTATGAGTTCGTGAACGGGTTTTATTACACGCCTTGAGAGTATATAAAACCCAAAGAGCGCGATTACGATTAAATCCATTATAATCGAGACTGCTATCAGTCCCTGTCCCAGGATTATGCTTTTCTCAAGCGAAGATAGGGGCTGATAGAGGAGAATAACCCCCTCTCGCCTTCCTCCTTTTTTTAATGGGGAGGCAATCTTGAACCCCTTATAGAACGTGAAGGGTGGCATATTGGTTCCTTCGACGTTGACTATAGTTTCTCCTGTCTTCATGACCTCAAGGATGATTGGGTCGGTAATGCTTTTTAATGGCTGGTCCGAATCGGTATGAAATGCGCTTGTTCTTTGCCTGTCTGAAATTACAATCCATGTGCCCGGTTCAAGAACATCTCTTAAGGAATCGAATTCGTTTCGAATATTGCCGTCCCTGTTGTATAGGGACTCAAAAGCGGCGATAATGGATTTTGCTCCTTCAATCTTTCCCTGAAGTGCCGAATTCTCTGTAATCTTAAAGGCAATAATGCCTGTAAGAAACATTGCAACGGCGGTAAGGAAAAGAACATTAAAGAGTATCTCAACCCTAAGCCCTATCTGGCGCATGGTTTTTTGAAATTTAGTAGGGGCAGGTTTCAAACCTGTCCCTACAAATTATACTACCAATTCTGTATGAACATGAAGCGTAGCGGATTTGATCACGTATAAAATAATGGATTCCCGATAAATACATTCGGGTATGACAAGCAAAGATTGCTATTCCCGCACATATTTAGCGGGAAGTCTAGTCGCTCTTGATGTATATGCGTTAACCATGCATATTAACACATATGAGAACAACATTAAATATTGACGAAGACCTGCTAAAAAGGGCATCGGAGCTCTCTGGTATAACTGAGAAAACATCTCTGGTGAAAGCCGGATTAAAAGCATTGATTGCTATAGAAAGTGGAAAACGGCTGGCTGCGCTAGGTGGTACTGAAAAGTCAATCAAATCAATCCCACGAAGAAGGAATGTCAGACGCTAAGCATGGTTCTTGTTGATACCTCTGTCTGGATTGACCACTTTCGGAAGGGCAATACCCACCTCAAAGAGATACTCGTTACGGGACGTGTCGCATGTAATCCATTCGTTATAGGTGAGTTAGCATGTGGGAATCTTAATAAATGTAAACTACATAATGCGCCCAAGCCTCGGCGTAGTGTTGAGACTAGCTGTTTAGGGAGTGGCTAAAAATCCATGAATTACACCGCTAGAATCTATAAAGAGTCCAACTATCTGACCTGATGGGTTTATTCCTTGGGCAATTGTTAAGATTGAGTCTGGGGGATCAAATGTAGTGAAGCTACCATTTTTATCTCGTAAGAATCCATGGGATACACCACTAGAATCATTAAAGGTTCCGACAATCTCCCCTTGGTTGTTTATCCCAAATGCATCTGTAAAGGTAGAGCCAGGAGGGTCTATTGTAGTAAAATCCCTGTTCTTATCATGTAAAAATCCATGTTCTACACCGCTAGAATCATCAAAGAATCCAACTATCTGACCTGATGGGTTTATTCCGAAGGCTTCTGTGAAGATTGAGCCTGGGGGATCAATTGTGGTGAATGTGAAGGCTTGTGCTATTGTGGAAACGAAAAAAAATCCTGCAAATACAACAAGCAAGAAACCCGTTATCAAAATCCTTTGGGTTGGTCTTAAAACCTTCTTTGTGTTTTTCATGACATCCTCCTTTTTTCTGTAACCTCTACGCAGTTGCAGATAAGATCAGCCCATTTTATGCTAAACCTTTTCTGTTCCTATAGTCTCACAGTCGAACCAGTGCTCATGCTACCATCCCGTACAGTCTGGCCTAGGTCATCGAAGTAGAGTATAATCCTAGGTGCCCCACGATTCGTATATCTAAAATAGCTAAACTAAGTGACTCAAGCTACGTTTGCATCGATCTGCTGGCGTGCCGGTGGAACCTTCCCAAACGGTGCCTGCTCAAGCCATAAGTTTCCGTCCGTCCCAAGTACAAGCACATGGTCACCGTCCAGCGGCTGAAAGGACCAGACGTTGCCGTCAATCTGCTGGCGGGCTGGCGGAACATTGCCGAACGGAGCGTGCTCAAGCCACAGATTACCGTCATAACCCAGCACGAGAACGTTCGAGGCATCAAGTGCTTGGAAGGCTACTACGTTCGCGTCGATCTGCAGGCGTGCCGGCGGGACCTTCCCGAATGGTGCCCATTCGAGCCACAGCTTACCGTCTCTTCCTAAGACAATCACATTTTGGGTATCAAGTGCTTGGAAAGTTCGCACGTTCCCGTCGACCTGCTGGCGTGCTGGCGGGACCTTTCCGAACGGAGCGTGCTCCAACCACAGATTGGCGTCGCTTCCGAGAACGAAAATGTTCTGGAGGTCGATGGCTTGGAAGGTCCGTACCTGCTCGCGTACTATATGCCAGTTGACGATGTAGAGCGAGTTCTCTCCGCAGCCGCTTGGACTGTCCGTGCCTGGGTGCGTGGTGCTGTGTCGGAAAATGCCGCCGCTTGCTGTGTACGACCATAGGTCGCTACTCCTGAAGCCGTCTTGTTCGGCCGCAACCGGCCCGTCGCAGTTGGCGGTGAGTAGGCTGCTAATCTGGTCAACAAGCCAACCGGCGATAGCCCCAAGCGCGGAGCCAATGAGGCTACCGATGCCGGGTAGTATTATGTTGCCTACGTCAGTTCCCACCTCCGTGCCGGCTTTAGTTGCGAGTTGGCTCCCAGTGCTTTCCAAAGTTTTTTCGATGAAGCTTGGGTCTTGATGGCCCGAGTTAACGATCATGTAATTCATGATGACGGCTTCATTCGAAGCGACCGGAACCGGCCCGAAAGACAAATTGACCGGGTAAGTGCCCCCACTTAGGTCGCCCATGCTCTTCGTCCATGTTAGTGGCTGATCATTTCCGACCTTTAGGGTAAACGATACGTAGTCGGTGTCTGTGCTCATCAAGAGCCCTCCAGACCGTCGTCTGACAATCTGGAATGAGTCGAGCCAGAACGAGTAATAGGCATTTGTTTCCTGAGTCATTCTTTGATCCTCCCTATGCACAAGGCATTTTTCTATATCTCTATGTGAGGTTTTGTGGAAGTATAACATCATATAAAAATTACAGAACCATGAAAGGGGGATTACAATTTCGTAAGCTTGAGGCTTATAAGAAATAGTCTGAAAATTTTAATGCTTAAAAAAAAAGTAAAGATAGCTTATGACTCACCTATTAGCGATTTTATATTGACAGAACCTGCTATTGGCATTGCCTTCGTAAATAACGAACCCTATCAGCCTTATGTTCTTTCCTGAATTGTCTCTACTCAACAAGAGAGAGCGTACTTACACTCGCTTCTTGCCAAGAAAGTAATTTCATCCAATTATGTTCTAAACCTCTGTTGATAAACTTCCGCAACTAAAACCTAAAGCTAAACCCGCCTGTAAAGCAGTAGATGGCTGCGGCGAGGGAGAGAAAGGGGCCAAAGGGGATGGCGTATTTCAGGTTGCCTCTTTTATAGAGGATTATTGATATGCCGACTATAGTCCCAATAAAAGAGCTTACAAGGGCTACAAAGAGCACGCTCCTCCAGCCGAGAAAGGCGCCAATCATCGCAAGGAGTTTTACATCCCCTAATCCCATGCCCTCCCTTTTTCTTATGACCTCGTAGAGGAGTCCAACAATAAAAAGCATTCCTCCTCCAAGGACTATTCCAGAGAGTGAATCAAGGATGGGCACTTCGTTTAAGATTCTAAGAACGCTCCAAATGTCGAGGTGTAAAGAGCTGAGTGCCATTTGCGCGCTCCCCCAATCGGTCCTCAGTGCCCCGTAGATAAGCCCGACTATAATTCCGGGAAGAGTTATAACGTTGGGGATTATCTTGTGTTCTAAATCTATAAACGTCACGACAATAAGGGCAAAAAGGAAAATAGTGTAGAAAATGGCCTGAATTGTAAGACCGAATCTCCAGACTAAGAGGGCGGATATTAACCCTGAGAGAATCTCAACAATCGGGTAGATTGGAGAAATCCTCTCCCCGCATGTTCTGCACCTTCCAATGAGAATGATGTAGCTCAGTATCGGGATATTGTTATAAAATTTGATCTGGGTTCCGCAAGAGGTGCAATGAGAAGGGGGAAAGGCTATTGATTCCTCTCTTGGCAGTCTGTATATACAGACATTCAGAAAACTCCCCACAATCGAGCCAAAAACAAAGGCTGATATAACGATTAAAAAGCTAGGCGCTGTAATTAGTTCCAATTGGTTTTAAATTGGGAGCGGTGTCTTCTTCGAGTTTCTCCTTTGGCGCTGACCAGTTTGCGGAGCAAAGGGGCTTGCTCATCTCTTTTGCTGACTCTTTTAAAGCCTCTGTAAAGTGGGACTGGGAAACCTTTAAAACGCCTTTTCCGCATCTCAGGTGTTCCCTTATCGCAATGAGTGAGGCTTTATGGCAGAGCAACTCAATGTCGGCTCCTGAGAATCCCTTGATTCTCTCCGCTATCTCTTTTAAGTTCACATCTCTTGAGAGCGGTTTTCCCCGTGTGTGAATCTTTAGGATTTCAAATAGAGCATCTTCGTCAGGATAAGGAATCATCAGAGAGAGGTCAAACCTTCCGGCTCTCAGGAGTGCGGGGTCTACCATATCAACCCGGTTCGTAGCGGCAAGGACAAAAACCCCTCTTAGCTCTTCTATGCCGTCCATCTCTATTAAGAGTTGACTCACAACCCTTTCTGAAACGTGGGTATTGTCGCCTCCTGCGCGGCACGGAGCAATGGCATCAATCTCGTCGAAGAACACTATGCACGGGGCGACCTGCTTTGCCTTTTTAAACACCTCTCTTACGGCCTGCTCGGATTCGCCAATGTATTTTGAAAAAAGCTCCGCGCCCTTTACAGAGATAAAATTCACACCACTTTCATTTGCAATCGCCTTTGCGAGAAGGGTTTTTCCGGTTCCGGGTGGTCCGTAAAGAAGTATCCCCTTTGGGGCTTTTGTTCCGGTGGATTCAAAAAGGTCTTTGTATTTGAGTGGCCAGATTACGGCTTCTGTAAGCCTCTCCTTTATCTGATCGAGTCCGCCGATGTCTTTCCATGTGACCTTGGGTATTTCAACGAATATCTCTCTTATTGCCGAAGGCTCTACCTCTCTCAATGCGTCCATGAAATCTTCCATCTCGACATTCAAGGTTATGAGCTTTTCATAAGGAATTGAGCCGTCTTTAAAATCAATATCTGGGAGGGCAGTTCTGAGGGACCTCATCGCGGCTTCGCGACAGAGGTTTTCAATGTCCGCTCCCACAAAGCCATATGTGAGATCGGCAAGCCGTTCTAAGTCCACATCCTTTGAAAGAGGCATTCCGCGGGTATGAACCTCAATTATCTCAAGCCTTCCGGCCCTATCGGGAACCTCCAAACTCACTTCTCTATCAAACCTGCCGGGTCTTCTCAGTGCTGGGTCGAGCATACTGGGGAGATTTGTAGCGCCGATTACTATCACCCGTCCCCTATTTTTTAGTCCATCCATAAGGGCAAGGAGTTGGGCTACGACCCTTTTCTCCACATCACCTGAAACCCTTTCTCTTTTTGGTGCTATTGCATCGAGTTCATCGAGAAATATAATTGAGGGCTGATTTCTCGTAGCGATTTCAAAAATATCTCTCAGCCTCGCCTCGCTCTCGCCGTAGAATTTATGTATTATCTCAGGCCCGTTTATAGCTTGAAAGTGGGCGTTTGTTTCATGTGCCACCGCCCTTGCAAGGAGGGTCTTGCCGCTCCCAGGGGGTCCGATGAGGAGAACCCCTCTTGGAGGGTCAATTCCCAGCCTCTCGAATACCTGGGGGTATCTAAGAGGAAGTTCGACCATCTCTCTTACCTTTCTAATCTGCTCCCTTAGAGAGCCTATGTCTTCATAAGTTACACTCGAAGGGTCTACTTTTCCTCTTGGTTTTCTTCTAAGCTCTATTTTTGTTTCTGAGTCCACTACAACAGACCCCGCGGGTATGGTTCCCAGTACCTGAAAATCCTCATTCCTCGACCCCGGGAGAGTGACTCTTACCCTGTCCCCAACCGTCACCGGGATTTTATCAAGGCGGTTTACCAGGTAATCTGTGTCATTGCCATTAAAGAGCAGGTCATCGCTCAGAGGCGCGAGCAACACCTTTGTTGCCCTCTTTGTCTCAACCCTTTTTACAAAAACACGGTCATCAATCCCGACCCTTGAGTTCTCTCTGCTGATTCCGTCAATCTGTATAATGGATTTCTCACGAAGCGGTTTTTCTAAAGGCACTACCCTTACGACAGTTCTTTTTCTCCCTGCAATTTCAATTAAATCATACGCATCCACGCCGAGCGCGCGCATGTCCGTCGGGCTGACTCTTGCAAGCCCCTTTCCTGCGTCTTTCACTGAAATCTCTGCAATCCTGAGAAGCATCGTTTCCATCACTGTGTAGAAATATTACCGCCCTGCCTGTTCAAGGTCAAGAAAGATTGAAATTAGTTTCTCTATTATTAGTGATTGAATATTTGCGCGAAAAGCTCAATTGAATAAGCGCTCCATCTTAATTATAATTTTCTAAATTCTGAAGTAAGTATCTCTTGTGATAATTAGATCAATTACACTTAAAAACTTTAGAAACTACAAGACTGAGACGTTTACTTTCCACGAAAGATTTAATCTAATCTCCGGCGAAAACGCTCAGGGTAAAACCAACCTGCTCGAAGCCATACACCTCCTCTGCATGTTGAGGCCATTTAAACAGGTAAAGATGGAAGAGCTTATAAATCTCGGGGAGGCCGAAGGGAGAATAAAGGGCGAGATTGAGTCAGATTCGGGGCTTAATGAGGTGCACATAACACTTACAAAAGGCGGGAAAGCTGCAAGGCTCAATGGAAAAGTCATATACGATGCAGCGAAATTTCTGGGGAGGTTCAATGTCGTGACGTTCCTTTCGTCGGACTTGAAATTGGTAAAGGGGACTCCCCAGGATAGGAGAAGGTATCTCGATGCCCTTATATGCAGCCTCAAGCCTGAGCATCTTAAGGACTTAAAATCCTATGTTCGTGCCCTGACCCAGAGGAATGCGTCTTTAATGAGAGGGCAGGCAATGAATGCACTCGATGTGTGGGATGGAAAGATAGCGGAGCTTGGTGGGAAGATATTAAGGAGAAGAATCAACTTGATTCAAAGGCTCGGACCTGAGTTAGAGAAGAACTATCGCCTCATCTCAGGACTCAATTCGGATATAAGAATCCGGTATAGACCGTCATTCAAGATGGAGGGTGATTTTGAGGAGGAATTGAGAAGGGAGCTAAAATCGAGATTCCCGCAGGATAAAAGGCGCGGAACTACATCTGTTGGTCCCCATAGAGACCTTCCGGGTTTTAGTATAGACGGAAGAGATACATCCGTGTTTGCTTCTCAGGGAGAGGCAAAGACGGTTGCGCTTGCCCTTAAAACATCCGAAATTGAGCTTATAAAGACGATCCTTGGAAGAATGCCGATTCTCCTTTTAGATGATATAACGAGCGAACTTGATGAGAGGAGAAAAAGATTTCTCTTCTTGTTGCTCGAAGAATTTCCGGGACAGGTTTTTGTTACGGCAACGAGTCCCGGAGAAGTCCTTTACAACGGCGACAAAAGGATTTTTGTGATAAAATCCGGCAGGGCACAGCCGGCTGCACATAGATAAATATACTTGACAAATACCTGCAAATTTATATTTGTAAAGTGTAACATTACAGGATACAATTAACTATGAAGATCAGAAACATTGTGCACAAGGGCTTGAAAAAGCTCTTTACTCAAGGCAACCCGAAAGGCGTTCCAGCAAATGCAGTATCAAAGCTGAACAACATGCTGGGTTTTCTGCAGGATATGGAGACATTGGATGAGCTGAAAGCCCTGCCCATGTGGAATGTGCATCAGATGAAAGGGGATCGCAAAGGAACGTGGAGCCTAAGCGTAACAAGAAACTGGCGATTGACATTCCGTTACGATCCCAAAGAAAACGAAATCTATGATTTGAATTTTGAAGATTACCGCTAGGAGGTAAAAATCATGCGTATGTATAACCCGCCCCATCCAGGTACTTTTCTAAAGGAGGAGGTTATAAAACCTCTGAATTTAACGGTAACGTCTGCGGCTGCTATTCTAGGTGTGACACGGCCTGCCTTGTCCAATCTTTTAAACGGCAAGGTATCCTTGTCACCGGAAATGGCATTGCGTTTTGAAAAGGCCTTTGGCCTTAGGATGGATACCTTGCTCAGAATGCAGACATCTTATGATATTGCCCAGGCCAGAAAAACTGCCAACAGAATAAAAGTAGAGCGCTACGAAGCAGGGGCTTAATTTGCGCATGGATTTGGTAATGGACTAACCGGAGGGTTGGCCGACGAAAAGAAGATGACAGAAATCTATTTCTCCGATTACTTTTCAATTCCTCCAGAGGTCGTCGAGGAACACGGCGACTTTGATATTTCTATTCTATGTGGAGAGTTGGTGGTTGTTACGGGTACCGCATTCCTTTTCGGTTGACATTCTTTCTATATTACCTATATTTAGTATGTAAGTAAGCAATTACTTACATTTTGCCTTTTGTATATAGCTATGGAACATTTAAATAAACCTGACCTTTCTTCCCTTCGGATCTCACGCGAGAAGCCCCCGTCTCGAAAGAGGTTTATCTGGCTTTTGATTGGAGCAATAGTTGTGGTGGCTCTTCCATTTATTGCCCTTCGAGTTCCACTTAGAAGCCCTGAAGTTTCTACGACCCGTGCAACTCTCGTCACTCCCTCTCAGGCATCAACCGTCCTCACTGCGTCCGGATACATAGTGGCTCGAAGCAAGGCGGAGATTTCGCCCAAGTCTGTAGGGCGTATTGCATGGATTAATCTTGAAGAAGGACAGAGGGTCAAAAAGGGGGAACTCGTTGCCCGCCTGGAAAACCAGGAGCTTTTTGCACAGAAGGCCGAGGTGGTTGCCAATCTGGCCAATGCGCGGAGGGAATTAGCCCGGCAGAAGACGCTCTTTTCCAAGGGCATCACCACAAAACAGGCTTTGGACAGTGCTGAGACCCAGGTAATGGTTTTTCAATCTCAGCTACGCTTTATAGAGGAGCAGATTCGTAATACGGAGATATATGCACCCATTGATGGTGTTGTTACGGTCAAAAAGGCGTTTTTGGGAGAGACTGTGACACCACAGGGCTATGGAGGAGCCGGTTCTGCCGGAGCCACATTTGCAGTCATTGTTGATCTCAATTCGCTTGAGATGGAAGCGGACATTAATGAGCAGAACCTGGGAAAACTGAGTCTCGGAATGCCAGCCGAGGTGACACTTGATGCCTATCCGAACCATCCGTACAAGGCGCGACTCCGACAGATTGTTCCTACTGCGGATAGGCAAAAAGGCTCAGTAAAGGTAAAGGTAGAGATTCTTGATAAGGACAAAAATGTTCTTCCCGAAATGTCTTGCCGTGTCTCTTTTCAGAATCCGGAGACTCTCGATGAGGGGGGAAAACTCAGGGTTATGGTTCCAACCTCATCGCTTGTTGAGAATAATGGGGGAAAGGGGGTTTTCATCGTCGAGAAGGATAGGGTTCGGTTCAGACCCGTTAAGATTGGCTACACGATTGGCTCTCAGACAGAGATAAAAGACGGGCTTTCGGGTGGAGAGGAGTTGGTCATTGAGGCAGCCCCACTCCATTTGAAAGACGGACAAAAGATCAAGCGGAAGAGCGAGTAGGAGATTTAGATGGCTAGTCCCCTCATCAGGGTAGAGAACATCGTTAAGAAGTACTATCGCGGTGCCGAAGAACTGGTCGTTTTAAATGGTATTAATTTAACAGTTGATGACGGGGAGTTTGTAGCGCTTATGGGGCCGTCTGGATCGGGTAAAACCACGCTTCTCAATTTGATTGCTGGAATTGACCGTCCTACTTCGGGGTACATATCCGTAGGCGCGGATGAGATCTCCAATATGAGCGAGTCCCAACTCGCTGAGTGGCGGAGTCGCCATATTGGGTTCATTTTTCAGACATATAACCTGATTCCGGTTCTAACCGCCTTTGAGAATGTGGAACTTCCCCTTCTGCTCACACCGCTTGGAAGGTCAGAGAGGCGCAGACACGTAGAGATAGCACTTTCCATTGTAGGATTAGCAGATCGTATGTCCCACTATCCACGCCAGCTTTCCGGCGGTCAGGAACAGCGTGTTGCTATTGCTAGAGCAATTGTCACAGACCCCACATTGTTAATAGCTGATGAACCAACTGGTGATCTGGATGCCAAGAGTGCTGAGGAGGTGCTCGCCCTTTTGGGGAGTCTAAACAATGAGTTTAAAAAGACGATTATAATGGTGACACACGATCCAAAGGCTGCGGCGCGAGCTCGTAGGCTTGTTCATCTGGAAAAAGGGGTTTTAAAGGAAGACAATCGCACAGAAGACATCGGTTCAGCGGGCATTACCAAGGTGAAGTGATGTTTTTACTAGAGGTTAAAAAATGAGGTTTCTTCCGCTAATATTCAAGAACGTCTTTCGTAAAAAGACACGGACGATCTTGACAATCGGTTCCATTATTCTGCCCCTTTTGGTGATATGTCTTATGGGAACATTCCTTCGTCTTCTCGACATGCCCGACCCGGCCCAGACCCGTGGCATGTTTCGCATAGTGACCCGACACAAGGTCGGAATGACAAGTCCACTTCCCGTGAGCTATGCGGAGAAGATCAGGCAGCTGGACGGTGCGCTTGCGGTGACGGAATTCAACTGGTTTGGTGGCAAATACATTGACAACAGTGCCAGGAACTTTTTCGCTCGTTTTGCTGTGGAACCGGAGACCCTCGTGCAGGTCTTTGACGATGCTACTATCGTCCGGGGTTCTGCAACCGATTGGTTTAATGATCGGGCGGGGTGTCTGGTAGGAGAAGACCTTATGAAGAAATTCGGATGGAGGCTGGGCGATCAGATCGTTCTAGTCGGGGATATATACCCGGTCACTCTCCAGCTCACCATACGCGCGGTCTATCGTTTAGCCGATGGGAACTCCGATGCCCTCTTTTTTAACCGGATGTATCTGGAAGAGGCGTTTCCCAGTTTCAAAGGAAATGTTGGAACAATATGGACAAAGTGCAGGGATGGGGCTGCGGCCACACGACTGGCTGATGAAATTGATCAGATGTTTGAGAACTCTCCATATCCAACCAAAACTGAAACTGAGAAGGCCTTCCAGATGGGGTTTGTTTCCATGCTGGGCAATGTTAAGCTCTTGATTACCTCACTGGGAACCATTGTTGTTCTCGTCATCATACTGATTGCTGCAAACACCATGTCCCTCTCGGCTCGTGAGCGAATAACGGAGATTGCTGTTCTACGCACACTGGGCTTTAGTCGGGGAATGATCCTGATGCTCATTCTTGGAGAAAGCTTTGTGCTGGCACTTGCCGGGGGACTCCTCGGATTAGGTATTTTTGTCTTTGGCTTAAAACCCCTCAAGGCGAGTTTGATAAATACTCCTCTTTCTGGCTTTGCAACCGCCATGACCATTTTCCCTGAGGTGCTCCTGCTCGGTTTAGGGATCACCATCCTAGTTGGGCTTTTCTCAGGACTCGTTCCCGCCATTCGCGCCAGTCAGCGTCCTATTACGGAGGGGCTTAGACATGTGGGGTAGTACTTTTTAGTTGTAAAAAGGCAGGTTAATTAGCCACGAATTAACACGAATAAAATCTTTCATTCTTAAATTCGTGCCAATTCGTGGCCAAAGTGGGTAACACGATGGCTATACCACTCAAATACAACATTCACAATCTCTTTGTCCGTAAGGTCACAACGGGCCTGACAGTCCTGGGCATTGGCCTCGTTGTGGCGGTCTTTCTCTCGGTCATGTCGCTTGCTGAGGGCTTAACCCGTGTTTTCCAGGTATCCGGTTCAAAGAAAAACGTCCTGGTTCTTCGTAAGAACTCCCAATCCGAGGTTCAATCTGGCATTACTCGTGAACAGGTTCCCCTCATCATAACACTGCCCTGGATTGAGAGGGATGCGGATGGAAGCCCTTTAGCCTCTTCAGAATTAGTGGTTATGCTCAACCTGGAGAAGATTGGCGGGGGAACTGCCAATGTAACGATTAGAGGAATCTCGGAGAAGGGTTCACTTCTAAGACCACAATTCAAACTGATTGAGGGGCGTATGTTCAGACCGGGGCTTTCAGAGGTCATCGTTTCCCGGAGTATATCTCAACGGTTCAAGAATTGTCGTCTCGGCGATACTATCCACTTTGGTGTTTACCGATGGAATGTGGTAGGGATATTTGATGCGGGTGGAACCGCCCCGGATAGCGAGATCTGGACGGATGTTGAAGGGGCGATGAATGACTTCAAGAGGCCAAATTACTCATCGGTTCTTGTTCGAACGATAGATAAAACTGCTCAAGACCAGTTTATTGCAACCCTAGCCGGCGATCCACGTCTCGCCCTTGAGGGAAAATTGGAGCGCACATACTATGAACAACAGACATCCACCGCCGCCCCCATTAAGTTCTTCGGTCTATTCATTGGGGTTATAATGGCTATTGGAGCGAGCTTCGGTGCTATGAATACGATGTACGCAACTGTCTCCGCCCGTACACAAGAGATTGCTATGCTGCGCGTCCTCGGCTTCTCGCGCCTGGCAATACTGGTTTCATTTATCATTGAATCGGTGTTCCTCGCCCTTTTGGGGGGTATACTCGGTTGTCTGTTTGGGGCATTGGCTATCAAACTCGCCCTCTCTGGGGTGACTGGCACAATCAATTTCACTACATTCTCTGAGATTATTTTTGCCTTCCGTCTGACACCGCAACTCCTGCTAACCGGAATCGTCTTTTCCCTTTTTATCGGGTTGCTTGGTGGAATCCTGCCAGCCAGCCAGGCGGCGTTTACCAAGATCGCACTCGCTCTCAGGCGAGTGGGGTAGAGGGCGCGGCATACCGTGCCCCTACATCAATCTTCGTCCCAAATTCCCATATATCTATTCCCAAATGGGCACTTGCCGAGTTTTATGTGTTCTTCAAATTCGTGGCGGAATTTTTTGACGATGGATTCGACGGGCATAGCGCATCCATCGGCAAGGGCGCATATTGTCGTTCCCTTCATCTGAAAACACGCATCAATCAGTGTATCAATGTATTCCATTCTTCCTGCTCCCTCTTCAATTTTTGAGAGCATCTTCTCAAGCCACCACGTGCCCTCCCTGCACTGGACGCACTGCCCGCATGATTCGTCTCTATAGAAATGGGCGAGATTCTGCGCGACCCTTACCATACAGGTAGTGTCGTCCATAACAGTCACTCCCGCAGTGCCAAGCATAGAACCCGCTTTCATTAATGAATCAAAGTCCATTGGAATATCAATCTCATCTGTGGTAAGCATGGGTGCCGATGAACCACCGGGAGAGATTGCTTTTATATGCCTTCCATTTTTTATCCCATCGCCATACTCATAAATCAGTTCTCGAAGGGGGATTCCAAGGGGGAGTTCATAGAGTCCGGGGCGATTTATGTTTCCGCTCAATCCGTATATCTTTGTTCCTGTATTCTTGGGAGTGCCTATGCCTGCGAACCACTCCGCACCCCTGTTGATTATGTGGGGCACACATGCCAGTGTTTCAACGTTGTTTACAACTGTCGGGCATCCAAAAAGCCCTACCTGGGCAGGGAAGGGGGGCTTGGGTCTCGGCTCTCCGTTTTTCCCCTCAATGGATTCGAGGAGTCCGGTTTCTTCCCCGCATATATATGCTCCCGCGCCCCTAAATAAAACAACATCGAGATTGAATCCTGAGCCTAAAATATTCTCTCCGAGAAACCCCCTCTCATAACCCTCACGGATTGCCCTCTCAATAATCCTTGCCGCCTTTGGCATCTCTCCCCTTATGTATATGTAGCATTTGTGAGAATTTACCGCGTAGCATGCAATAATAATCCCCTCAATCATCTGGTGCGGGTCGCGCTCCATGATCTCCCTATCCTTGAAGCTCCCCGGCTCGCTTTCGTCTGCATTGCAGCAGAGATAAACCGGCTTTTTAGAATCTCGGGGAATAAAGCTCCATTTAATCCCCGTTGGAAATCCAGCGCCGCCGCGGCCCCGGAGTCCTGATTTCTTTACCACCTCAATTATCTCAACCGGGTCCATCTTGAGGGCTTTGGGGAGAGCGGTATATCCGCCTGAGGCGATATACGACTCAATTGATTCAGAGTTCGGGCGATCTACATATGTGCGTATAATCCTCATCTCAGGCATCTTCTCATTCCTCGAATTGCATTTGGAATTATTTTAAATGGATTCTAATGGTTGGCAAGCAGAAAGAACTTTTCGTTCCCTTTTTTCTTGTGTATAATCCCTTTCCACATTGAGAATAATTCGAATTAAAAAGGGCAATCTGGGGAAGAGGCTAAAAGGACTTAGGGGTGAGACATCCCTTTCCGACAGACGCATTGAGATGTCCGTTAGAAAGATAGTCGAGTCTGTAAGGAAGAACGGAGACCGTGCGCTATTTGAGTATACAAAGAAATTCGATAACGTGGGGCTTTCTCCAAGAACCGTTAAGGTCTCGGATAAAGAGTTTCAAGATGCGGAGACTCAGGTCTCGGATGAAATAAAATCCAACCTAGCCATCGCCGCAGAGAGGATAAAGGATTACCATGAGAAGAAGCTCCCACGGGAGAAAACGTTTACAGACTCACTGGGAAATGAACTCGGCTGGATTCTGAGGCCGCTACAGAGGGTGGGGGTTTATGTCCCCGGCGGAAAGGCCGCGTATCCATCCACGGTTCTCATGACTGTGATTCCCGCAAGGGTCGCTGGGGTTGAAGAGGTGGTTTTAGTCACCCCCTGCCCCAATGGAGAGATAAACCCCACGGTTCTTGTCGCCGCATACATGGCGGGGGCGAGCGCGGTTTACAAGGTGGGGGGCGCGCAGGCGATTGCCGCTCTGGCATTTGGGACCAAATCAATTCCAAGAGTGGATAAGATTGTAGGGCCTGGGAATATATACGTGGCCATTGCCAAGAAGCTCGTGTTTGGGGCCGTAGATATTGACATGATAGCAGGCCCAAGCGAGGTTCTTGTGATCTCGGATGGCAACGTGCCTGCTGGATGGGTTGCGTCGGACCTACTGGCCCAGGCGGAGCACGATGAGATGGCAGTGCCGATTCTTGTGACGAACTCGTCTGAATTTGCAGAAGAGGTGAATCGAGAGGTCTCAAAGAGGCTCAAAAATCTACGGAGGAAAAACATTGCGGTGGAGGCGGTGAGGAATCGTGGGAGGATTTTTGTTGTGGATACACTCGATGATGCCATCTCTCTATCAAATGCAATTGCGCCTGAGCATCTGGAGCTCTGCGTGGAAAACCCGAAGGCCCTCCTCCCCAAGGTGAATCACGCCGGAGCGATCTTTCTTGGGTCTATGTCAACCGAGGCATTCGGTGACTATGTTGCAGGGCCAAGCCATGTGCTTCCAACAGGCGGCGCGGCGAGGTTCTCCTCACCTCTCAGTGTCTATGATTTTCTGAGAATGCCAAGCGTAATTTCCATTTCAGAAGCCGGTTTTCGGGAGCTTGCGGATTCGGTTATGAACCTTGCGTATACCGAGGGATTGGAGGCCCACGCACTCTCGGTTAAGGTGAGGCTTGAGAAGTAGGGACAACTATCTGCTCGGCCAATAGTCAAAGCACATCAATAGGGCTTCGCACCGCAAGTCCTCCTCGACTCAGAACGTGCGTGTAAATCATCGTGGCCTTGACATCCTTATGTCCCAGCAACTCCTGTACAGTTCGAATGTCATAACCGTTTTGAAGCAGATGTGTGGCAAAACTATGGCGAAAGGTGTGGTAACCTACATGCTTGTTTATCCGCGCCAAACGAGCCGCTATCTTTACCGCCTTTTGCAAACTCCTATCACTCATGTGCCAGCGACGCACAATTCCCGAACGGGTATCTTTAGCTAAGCGGGCTGCGGGAAACACGTATTGCCATATCCACTCCCGGTTGGCATTTGGGTATTTTCGTTCCAGCGCGAAAGGCAGATAGACAGAACCGTATCCTCTGGCTAGGTCTTTCTCATGCAACCGTTTCACGCGCTGTAAGTGTTCTTTAAGTGGTAATACAAGGCTAGCCGGAAGCATAGTCACCCGGTCTTCCATACCTTTACCGTCCCGAACAATGATCTGATGTTGGGCAAAATCAATGTCCTTAACCCGCAGCCGTACACATTCCATTAATCTCAAGCCGCTGCCGTAAAGCAATTTCGCCATTAGCTGAGGTAAGCCTGATAAGCACCCAATAATCTTACTCACCTCTTCCTTTGTCAAGACAGTGGGTAGTCGTTTCGGTCTTTTGGCTCGAACCGAATCAATCGGGAAGTCCAAGTCCTTGTTGAGTACATCACGGTATAGTAGCAATAGGGCGCTAAAAGCCTGGTTTTGAGTGGACGCTGAGACTTTTCGTTCTACTGCTAGATATGTTAAAAAAGCCTCAATTTCAGCATGTCCCATCTCCTGAGGATGCCTTTTGTTATGAAAAAGGATGTAACCGTCTGATCCAGGCGACATAACTCTTCTCGGTGCGAATGGAATAGTGCTTGCGTCTTACAGTTTCACGAACCCGATCAGGCAGTTTCTTTGGGTGCTGTTCCATGTTCCATAGTTTTTCGTACTTACTTATTGACTTAAAGATGTATCTTTAAGTATACTCCTGAACAAGAGAAAAGGTGACAATCTCGTTTGTATAAATAACCCAAAAAGGAGGACAGAAATGAAACGCGTTGACGCCATAGTGGTATTGATAGTATTGGCTTTGTTAATCGCAGTGCCATCCCTTGCTGTTGATCAAACGGAGGGTAAGCCGTCCGCGACAACAGCGAAGAAGCCCGCGGCTCCCAAGATGACAGATGCGCAGAAGATCGCGCTCGCTATGAGTGCTGGGCCTGCGGAGATTGCGAAAAACGCCACAATAATAGACATGACCGACATGCCCGGCGGTCAGATGAAGCAACTAAGGGAGGGTACGAACGGGTGGGTATGCTACGCGAATATAGGTGCGCCGATGTGCCTCGACAAGGAGTGGCAGAAGTGGGCCGAGGCTTGGATGAGTAAGGGCCAACCAAAGGTTGAGGGGACAGGCATTGGCTACATGCTTCGTGGCGATCGGGGCGCGAGCAACATTGACCCTTATGCCACAGGACCCGCCGCTGACAATCAGTGGGTGGTCTCGCCGCCTCATATAATGGTGCTCTACCAGGACCCCAAGATGCTAGATGCCTTTCCCACGGATCCGAAGAGCGGCGGGCCTTGGGTGATGTGGAAGGGCACACCGTACGCGCATGTCATGGTACCGGTATCGCCCACGAAGGCGGCTACGATGCCTTCCAAGTAGCAAGCCAAGTCAAAGACCAAAAGGCTCGGTTTCTTTTGACGGTGGCCCAACACCCGTTGAAGCGGAGCCGCGCCAATGAATGGCTCGCTTAACCCAGCATCTCAGGCACGACCCGGTTAGCGAGACTTGAGGGGTGTTAAAGAGACAATTGAAGAAACACGCGCTTACGCTCACTCTGATCCTCATATTGCTCTGCGTATCTTCATCCTCGCCTCTCTCAGACGATCGCGATACTGACATAATAAATAAGTTCATATCAAAACAGGAATCTCAGGAAAGCGGAAACGAGTATAGGGATGCGAGAAGGGTCATAGCCGGAGACCTCAACCGCGATGGTATTTCCGATCTGGCGGTTTTATATACAATTGAGGGTCAGAATGGTACAAACAACTATGTTCAATACCTGGCCGTCTTTATTCGAGTCAGTGGTAGATTGGTTTATGTTACGCGCATCTCAGTTGGAGGTAAGCTTTATCGAGATGTTGAGATGGAGTCAATAAAGGACAGCGTGATTATTTTGAAGACTCTTACCTATACAGCGAAAGATGCGTCCTGCTGCCCCAGCAAAGAGGGGACGGCTCGATACGCGCTGGTTAAGCGCAGGCTAAAGGAGATACGATGACTGCTTATCTCGGTCGCTTGACATCTCACCCTGTTTAGCCTATGTTGGAATTCATTACAGCAAAAGCGTTGGTCTAAATCAGTGCCTGTCTGATATATAATTAGGTAGTGTCACGATCTATGATTGGGTATAGATGCGCAGACGGAAACACCTGAAATTCGACTCTCTACTTAGATTCCTGAACAGCGCCCAGAGTGAACTGAAAAGGTGCGAACGCTCAAAATCCTACTTAGCGGGTACTATCTTGATGGGTGCTGCAGTTGAGTTCGCGCTTACTAGCCTGATGCATGCCTGGCCTCATTTGGTATATCGACGAGGTAAGAAGCTGAAAGATTATTGGGACCTCAAGCGACTCAATGACTTCGCGCACACGGTCGGATGGCTCGACTACAAAGCCTTCCTCGCGGCCGAACGCATTCGGAAACACCGCAATCTCGTCCATCCGAATTGGTTTGCCTCGAAGAATCCACCTCGTATCGCGAAAGGCTTGTTTGCGGCACGACATAAGGATCTAGCTGAGGTTTGGCGTAGTGTGAATCGCTGGTTGTTTGGTGACACTGCCTAACACGTGCTTGAAACTGTTTGGCCCAGCCGAGTAAGGAACCGTTGTGTTTGCTCGCAGCTTAAGGACGAATCTGTTAGACTGCATCAATACAAAATCGTCATTCGATTCAAAGTTAAAGCGAAGGAAATAAAGCTGAGATTCAGAAAATCTGCTCCTATTTGTGGTTTCCCCAATGAAATGAACTGGCGCATCAAACCGACCTAAATGTAAATTGTGTTTTTTTGACATATATATATCGGTATGTCAAAATTCTTGAAAAAATGATGATGTATCTTAATGAGCAAAAAGAAGCGTTGTCAGAATGGAAAATCCCATCTGTATAGGCGTGGCGTTTGTTTACTTACTCATACATCTAAATGAATCTATCATTTCCGTATATTAATGCGTAATATGAGTTAAAATTAGTAGCTGAAATTCACGGTAAATATTAAGGAGTAACTATTTTGGAAATAATATGTTCATTCTGTGATGTTTCATCTGAAGAGAATAAATCAATTGTTCAAAGGGGAGAGTTCTCTATCTGCAGGGAGTGCCTTAATCTTGTAAAGGAGATCTTTGATGAGTTCAGGATGGGTGAGGTGTTTGAGGGGAAGGGCGTGTGCTCTTTCTGCGGAAGGGAGCATGGCGGGGAGAGAATGGTGTTTCAGGGGAAGGGGGTAAGGATTTGTAATGAGTGCGTGAATGAGATCGAAGAAGAGATAATAAGGAAAAATAAGGCTATCACCAGAAAAACCACCCAAGGGCGAGAGAAAAAGCAGGCGGCTCAAGGTGAAGGCCTTGTGAAATCAAGGGTGAAAAAAGGGATACAAAAGCTCTCCGCTTACTCCGTGCCTCATGTGGAATGCCGTGTAAAGCTCGATGGGAATGAAAGCCCCTTTTCTCTTCCCCCTGGGATTTTGGAAAGGGTTATTGAAGGGATAAAAGGGGTTCCGATTAATCGGTATCCCGACCCCGAGGCGAAGGTTTTAAGGGGGAAAATTTCAAGAGTGACCAGATTTCCATTGGAAGGGACCGTGTTGGGAAACGGCTCAGACGAGCTTATAGGGATGCTCATGACAGCGTTTTCGGGTGGAACTGGAAGGGTGCTTTATCCGGTGCCTACCTTTTCAATGTACAGAATAACTGGCATTGCCCTTGGGCTTGAACTCATCGAGGTTGAGCTTGACAGCGGCTTTGATATTGATGTTGAGGCGACTCTAAAAGAGGTGAAAAAGAAAAATCCCGATTTGATTTTCCTTGCCTCTCCCAACAACCCTACGGGAAACAGATTTTCTGATGAGAGGATCTTCGAGGTTCTGAATAACTCAAACGGCATTATTGTTCTGGATGAAGCCTACTGCGATTTTTCTGAAAGAACCTTTCTTCCCCTAATTGAGAAATACGAGAACCTTGTGGTTCTAAGGTCTATGTCCAAGGTTGGATTTGCAGGTATAAGGATGGGGATGCTTTTTGGAAGGAGTGAGGTTGTAAGGGAGATAAACAAGGTGCGCCTTCCCTATAATGTAAACTCATTCAGCCAGCGCATAGCCGAAGTGATTCTCGACAACGTGGAGTTTGTGGGGAAAAACGCACAACTCATAATGGTAGAGCGGGACAGAGTCTATAAGGCGCTAAAACTCATTAATGGAGTCGAGGCGTATCCAAGCGATGCGAATTTTATCTTGTTCAGAGTAGGTGATGCGGCTAAGGTTTTCGGAGAGCTTATAGAAAGGGGAGTTTTAATCAGAAATTTTAATTCTCCTGGAAGGCTAAAGAACTGCCTGCGTGTAACCATAGGGACGCCGGAAGAAAATGATGCCTTTCTTATGGCCTTAGGCGAGATCCTTTCTTCGTAAGCAGGCATTTAACCATCAAGGTTCTAATACATTTCCGATTATGGATTAAACATCCAGGTTTCTTACGTTGAGAGCGTTCTTCTCAATAAATTCCTTCCTCGGCTCGACCTGATCTCCCATAAGGATTGTAAATATCTCATCGGTTTGTACCGCATCTTCGACCTTCACCTGCTTGAGCACGCGGGTTTCAGGATTCATCGTGGTCTCCCAGAGCTGCTCTGGGTTCATCTCGCCAAGCCCCTTGTACCTCTGTATAAACATTCCCCTCTTTCCCAGTGAAAGTATGTGCTCTATGGTTTCTTTTAGGCTTTCAAGCTTCGTTTCGTTACCATTTTCCTGTATGAGATAAGGCGGGTTGCCGACGAGTTTTATTGTGTCATGCAGGTTTCTAAGCTCGATGAAATCAGGGGAGTTTAAGAAATCAAAGTCAATCACGGTGTTTCTCATTCTGCCATTTTCTTTAAAATGGTAGATAATTCTCAGGCAGTTATGCTCCTCGTCTTCTTCGAGGTTCCAATCAATTGCCGAGATCTCCGAATAGCGTTTCTCAATCCATCTCTTGATTCCTTTAAGGTGCTCGTCAAGTTCCGACTCGTTTTCAATCTTTAGATAACTCTTTCTAAAGCCGTCTCTGCTTGCAAACGCGTCAACTATTCTCGCATCCCTTCCCCACCTGCCAAGCCTATCAAGGATTCTCCCGTAGGACATGGATTTTTTTATAATCTCAAGGAGTCTATCCCCCTTTATCTCTCTGGATTCACCATCACGATTTACCTTTAGGCTTACCCCGTCAATTCCTATCTGGAGGAGATAGTTCTCAAACTCATGGTCGTCTTTCAGGTACCTCTCCTCTTTTCCGCGCTTGATCCTATAAAGTGGGGGCTGAGCTACGTAGAGGTGCCCTTTTTCAATAATCTCCGGAACCTGCCTGTAGAAGAATGTAAGGAGTAGGGTTCTGATATGGGAGCCGTCAACATCGGCATCGCTCATAAGTATTATTCTGTGATAACGGAGTTTTGATATGTCAAAATCGTCGCTTCCAATTCCCGTGCCAAGCGCAGTAATCATAGTCCTTATCTCTTCGTTGCTGAGCATCTTGTCAAACCGCGCTTTCTCAACGTTTAAAATCTTTCCGCGAAGTGGAAGAACCGCCTGATTGTATCTAATCCTTGCCTGCTTTGCAGAACCTCCGGCGGATTCCCCCTCGACTATAAAAAGCTCACAATACTGCGGGTCTCGCTCCTGGCAGTCGGCGAGCTTTCCGGGAAGAGAGCCCGAATCGAAGGCGCTTTTTCTTCTCGTAAGCTCGCGTGCCTTCCTTGCGGCTTCTCTTGCCCTTGCGGCCTCTACGGTTTTTTCAACGATTTTTCTCGCAACCGAAGGGTTTTCTTCAAAGAAGATTCCAAGCTTTTCATTGAGAAGGGCTTCTACTATTCCTTTAACCTCGGTGTTGCCTAGCTTTGTCTTTGTTTGTCCCTCAAACTTTGGATTGGGGAGCTTGACGCTTATTACAGCCGTAAGACCCTCTCTAGTGTCTTCTCCGGTCAGGGCAATCTTTGCATTTTTAAGAAGTCCCTGATCCTCGGCATATTTATTTACGGTTCTCGTAAGCGCACCTCTAAATCCGGTAAGATGCGTGCCACCTTCAATGTTGTTTATGTTATTTGCGTATGAGAATATGGTTTCCGTATATCCATCATGGTATTGAAGGGCAACCTCTACTATAATGTCGTCCTTTTCTCCAGAAACGTATATGGGCTTTGGATGGAGCGTGTTTTTATTCTTGTTTAGTTCCTGAACGAATGCGACTATCCCGCCTTTATAATAAAACTCCTGCTCCCTTGAGTCGCGCTCATCAATGAGCTTTATTCTGAGGCCGCTGTTTAAGAATGCAAGCTCTCTTATTCTCTGGGCAAGTGTGTCGTAGTTGAACTCGCTCACCTCAAAAATCTGGGAATCTGGCTTAAACCTGATTTTAGTTCCGCTTCTCTTAGTCTTTCCAGTCTCTTTCAGCTCTGTAACGGGTTCTCCTCTTTCGTATTTTTGATACCATACCTTTCCATCTCTTCTTACTTCGAGCAGCAGGTACTCGGAGAGGGCATTTACGACGGTGACTCCCACGCCGTGAAGACCACCTGAGACCCTGTATACCTTACCATCGAATTTTCCTCCGGCATGGAGCATAGTCATAATTACTTCAGCCCCGGACTTTCCGGTTTCTTTGTGAATGTCTACTGGAATTCCACGGCCGTTGTCTTCAACCGTTACGCTTCCATCTGCATGGATTGTTACAGATATCTCATCGCAAAACCCCGCGAGAGACTCATCAACACTGTTGTCAAGCACCTCGAAAACGAGGTGGTGAAAACCCCTTGTGCTTGTGTCTCCAATATACATATCGGGGCGTTTTCTTACGGCTTCTAGCCCCGGAAGGACTTTAATCGCTTCAGCGGTATATGAATCGTCCTCCTTATAGAGTCTCTCATCCAGGTCCTTTTCCATTCGCAAATTGCAATACCTCCATTAATAATAAAAAGCCAATAAATACTACCATAAAATGGGCTTAACGTAAAGAAAAATCGAGGGTTTTCGCGGTAGAAGAGGTCATGGTTTTTGACAATTTGACGGATAATGAAACGGGTCGTAGGGGCACGGCATGCCGTGCCCTATAATTAGGGATATCGATCTAAACCTTTGGTGGTGTAATCCCCACCTGCTTCTGGTATTTGCCCTTTTTGTCGGCATAAGACACCTGGCAGACTTCATCAGCCTCAAAGAAAAGAACCTGTGCTATTCCTTCATTGGCGTAGATCTTGGCGGGAAGCGGAGTCGTATTTGAAATCTCAAGCGTGACAAATCCCTCCCATTCGGGCTCAAAGGGAGTCACGTTTACGATTATTCCGCAACGGGCATAGGTGGATTTCCCGACGCAGAGCGTGATTACGCTCCTTGGGATTCTGAAATATTCAACCGTTCTCGCAAGGGCAAATGAATTCGGAGGAATTATACAGATATCGGATTTAATTGATACGAATGACCTTTCATCAAACCCCTTTGGATCAACAACTGTGTTATAAACATTTGTAAAAACCTTAAACTCATTGCTTACCCTGATGTCATACCCATAGGCGGACAGCCCATAAGATATAACCCCTCCTGTCATCTGTTCTTCAACAAACGGCTCAATCATCTTGTGCTCAATAGCCATTCGCCTTATCCAGTGGTCGGGTTTTACGCCCATTATCTCTTTGCTCCTTTCGGGAAATTTTAAAATTAAAGGGATACTACCATATTAGGGGGGGGGTACTCAATTCATTGAATCACGGGTCATATAAAAATTCATCATCAGAGGCTCATGGGGAGTAATTAATATCGGGAAACGAGTGCTTCAGAGATTAAAAAATTCGGCTTGACAACTGGTATTAAACCCTATATGGTAATAATTACTGAAAAGGTGTCCGGTTGAAGGAGTTATCACCAATGCCTCGTCGCAGAACAAGGAGAAAGACCGAGCATTTTCAAAGACCTAAGAGGCTCTCCGCATTTAAAAACCCCGGCGGGGAAATAACAGAGGTGGATCTGCTGAGGCTCTCGGATAAAACGGGTCTAACATACGAAGAAATTCAAAGAATCTACGAATCTGTGAAGAACAAAAGGTAGGTGTCGGCGTTAGGTTATTTAGTGTTGGGTTTCACTAAGACCCAAAACCTAAGATTAACGGCTACTTACCGCATTTCTATATTATTTAGAAATACATTCTAAACCCAATATATAGTAAGGTTTTCACCTTCAGACTCATTTGACAAAATCCTCAGGTCGCTTATTATTTTAAATGCAAAATCCGAGAGCGGTCTTGTCGAGGAGATAGAATTTCTATATGGCAATCTGCTCAGTTGAAGAAGCTATTGAAGATATAAGAAAAGGGAAAATGGTCATCCTCGTTGACGATGAAGATAGGGAAAACGAGGGCGATCTTGTAATAGCCGCAGAGTTTGCAACGCCTGAAGCAATAAACTTTATGGCAAAACACGGGCGCGGTCTAATATGCCTTGCCATTACACAGGAAAATGCCAATAGGCTTAACCTTCAGGCAATAAAACCAGAAAATAGCCCCGTTCCCCAGTATACGGCATTTACGATTCCAATTGATGCGAGACGCGGGATTACAACGGGAATCTCTGCTTATGACAGGGCATCTACTATAAGTCTTGCGATCTCTGAGGATGCAAGACCTGAGGATTTTATCCGTCCTGGTCACGTGTTTCCGCTCATCTCCAGGCGGGGCGGGGTTCTTGTAAGGGCGGGGCATACGGAGGGTTCGGTTGATCTTGCAAGGCTTGCGGGGCTGAAACCCGCCTCGGTTATTTGCGAGATAATGAAAGATGATGGCGATATGGCAAGATTCCCCGATTTGGAGAGGTTTGCCGAGCAGCATGGTCTCAAAATCACGACGATCGCGGACCTTATTAGCTATCGTCTCAGGGCGGAAAGCCTTGTAAAGAGGGCGGCGTCGGCTTATCTCCCCACGACACACGGGGATTTTAGGGTGATAGTCTACGAAAGCGATATTGACCCCCAGCACCACGTGGCAATTGTAAAAGGCAGCTTTACACCAGAAGACGAGGTTTTGGTCAGGGTTCATTCAGAGTGTCTTACAAGCGATGTGTTTGGCTCTGTGAGATGCGACTGCGGTCCGCAGGTTCGACAGGCGATGCATATAATTGAAAAAGAGGGCAAGGGGGTTGTCCTCTATATGCGTCAGGAGGGGAGGGGAATAGGTCTTGTAAATAAGATTAAAGCCTATGCCCTTCAGGATAATGGGTTCGATACGGTGGAGGCGAACGAGGCCTTGGGTTTTAAGCCGGATTTGAGGGATTATGGGATTGGTGCACAGATCCTAATTGACCTCGGCGTAAGAAAGATGAAACTCCTCACGAACAATCCCAGAAAGGTAAAAGGACTCGAAGGGTTTGGGCTTCAGATTGTAGAGCGGATTCCAATAGAGATCCCGCCTAATGGAATGAACTCAAAGTATCTGAAGGTAAAAAAAGACAAGCTTGGTCACCTCCTCTCTATGGTAGACTAGATGTAGATGAAAAAAAACGATATGATTCAAACCTATGAGGGAAAGCTTGATGCAAAAGGTCTTAAATTTGCAATCATAGTGAGCCGGTTCAACGGCTTTGTAACCGAGCGCATGGTCAAGGGAGCACTCGACATTCTTCTAAGGCACAACGCTTCTGAATCAAACATTGATATAATAAAGGTTCCTGGATCATTTGAACTTCCCCTTGCCGTGAAAATGGTGGCAAGCTCCGCTAAATATGATGCCTTAATAGCTATAGGAGCGATCATAAGAGGGGAGACCCCTCATTTTGATTACCTCTCCTCTGAGACTACAAATAGGCTGAGCATGATAAGCCTTGAACTGGGGATTCCCGTCGCATGCGGCGTTATAACTACAGAAACGGTTGAGCAGGCCATTGACAGGGCGGGGGGAAAGGTTGGAAATCGCGGTGCGGAGGCCGCACTTTCTGCAATTGAGATGGCAAACCTCGTAAAGGCACTTCCTCGAAAGAAATAGAATTTATTATGGGTAAAAGGAGACGAGCAAGGGAACTCACTCTTCAGTTCTTATACCAGTACGACACGCTGATGGAATCCTCCCCAGAAGATATAAACATTGAAGAGATGCTCAAGCTTTTTTGGGCGACGAAGGAAATCCCATTAGATGATGACGTAAGGGAATTTTCGGATACACTCATTACCGGAGCGTGCGATAATATCGGGGGGATTGACGAGATTATAGACCGTTACTCCGAGCACTGGCGGCTTTCTCGAATGTCGAGGATTGATAGAAACATACTTCGGATGGCAATATACGAGCTGATCTACTTGAGGGACATTCCCCCTCCCGTTACGATTAACGAAGCCGTCGAACTTGCAAAGAAATACGGCACGGAAGAGTCGGGCGCCTTTGTAAACGGGATTCTCGATAGGATCCGAGTGTCTCTTAAAAAAGGAGAGATTGGATGATAAAAAAGGCCATATCCAAAGTCGTAGAGCGCATAGACCTTGAAGAAGAAGAGATGGCTCAGGTAATGGAGAAGATGATGGGAGGGGTTGCAACACAGAGCCAAATGGCTGCTATTCTTGTTGCGCTCAGGATGAAGGGAGAATCCGTCTCTGAAATCACGGGGGCGGCAAAGGTAATGAGGGAGAAATCAGTAAAAATAAAACCCAATCGCTCCGTAGTGGTTGACCTCTGCGGCACCGGTGGCGACCAGCAGGGAACATTCAATGTATCAACGGTTGCCTCACTTATAGTGGCAGGGGCAGAGATAGCCGTTGCGAAACACGGGAACCGCTCCGTATCGAGCCAGGTAGGGAGCGCAGATGTCTTAGAAGAGCTTGGAGCAAATATTAACCTCTCTCCGCAAGGAAGCGAAAGGTGTCTAAACGAGATAGGAATCGCGTTTCTTTTTGCGCCCCTCTATCATCCCGCAATGAAAAATGTCTCACAGCTGAGAAAAGAGATCGGGACAAGAACCATTTTTAATGTGCTCGGCCCGATTACAAACCCCGCCGGGATTAAGCATCAGGTTATGGGAATGTACTCCGAGGCTTTGCTGGAGCCTATGGCAAAGGTCCTAAGGAACCTTGGATACATAAGGGCTATGGTCGTTCACGGCGCGGACAGGCTTGATGAAATAACCGTAACTGGAAAAACTCAAATAGCCGAGCTTAAAGATGGAATGGTAAAGACGTATCAGTTTGATCCTGCCGATTATTTGGGGTTCAAAAGAAGAAAGCTCGAAGAGATAAAGGGCGGGAACGTGAGAGAAAATGCCCAGATTCTCCTTTCAATACTAAGGGGTGAAGAAAGGGAAGCCAAAAGGGAGATCGCAGTGCTCAATGCCGCAGCGGGGATTCTGGTCTCAGGCGGAGCCGATGATATGAAGGAAGCAATCGCAAGGGCTGAGGAATCAATAGAAACCAGAAAGGCTCTATTTAAGCTCAATGAACTGATCAAGTTCACAAGGAGCTGGAGCGATGGATAAAAACTCATAATAAAGCCCGCCGATTTTGTCGCGAGTTTATATTCTTTAAACCGAGCTGCTTTGCCTCAACACACGACCTTTGCATCATTTCTGTAATCAACGCACGACTACCATTATCTCTTGCGGGTGCCTGCTGTTGTCCGTATCCTTGTCGTGCGGACATTTTGCAAAATGGCGTATCGAATTAGGGTGAGTATGAGGTGAACACGAATTTCGCCCCAATATTGCCGTCATGAGACACAGAAAGCACAAGATTAAGCGCCAGCACAGCATGATAAAGGGGCTAAAGGAGTTTTTGGAAGGGAGAATCTCGACTCTCGATTTTGTAGACGGGGTTATCCCAGGTGAGATAAAGGTGGGAAGCGCGACGGGGGAGAACTTGATTGTAAAATATAAGTATGCTACCGTAAGCGGCGCAAAGCTAATTGCAAAGAGCGGCTCTTCGATTCAAGAGGTATTTGTCATAACGAGGTTTCCAGAGAGGCTTAAAAGAGTGATTGAAGAGGAATGAGGCGCATAGTAACCCTAACCACCGACTTTGGAATCAAAGACCATTATGTTGGGGCCATGAAAGGGGTTATGCTCACAATAAATCCAGATATTTTAATTGTAGATATTACACACCAAATTCCACCTCAGGACATCTTTAGCGGAGCCTTTACTCTACGTAATTTTTACCGCTATTTCCCGGAGGGAACAATTCACGTCGCGGTTATTGACCCGGGAGTGGGCACCAGAAGAAAGCCCATAGCCCTAGAGGTGGGCGGATATATATTTATAGGGCCTGATAACGGCGTCTTTACGTTCGTTTGCCGAGAATCAAAGTCCATAAGGGCTTTTGAAATTTCAAATCCCAAGTATGTTCTTCCCAACGTGAGTCATACGTTTCATGGAAGAGACATATTCGCTCCTGCTGCGGCGCACATCTCCTTAGGTACTTCGCTGGAAGGTTTAGGGGAAAGAGTAAAAAAGCCTGTGATGATTTCGGTTAAAGAGCCGGAGATTCGAAGTGGCGAAATAATAGGCGAGTTTATATACACAGACTCTTTCGGAAACCTGATCTCAAATATTCCCGCTAAACTCATAAAGACTAGATCAAGAATTTATGTGGGCAAGAGAGTAATAAATGGCATATCTAAGTCATACGCGGATGGCAGAAAAGGAGAGCTTATTGCAATCATTGGAAGCTCAGGTCTCTTGGAAATTTCTGTAAATCAGGGCAGGGCATACGATGTAATTAGAAATAATGGGAAAAAATCCGAGGGACTAATGAAGATGCCGCGGGTCCGTATTAGGACAGGATGAAACGTGGTCTTATCTTCTTGAGCTTCCGATTGAGATATACTGTTCATCCGCTCTCTTCCTCTGTTCATCGGTAAGCCTCTTTAAAACCCTCATAGAACGCTCAAATTCTGATGAGGGTCTAATCTCAAGGTACCCCTTTTCTATGGCACGCTTAAAAATTCCCTCCCCTCTTTCGGACCTTACAATAATTATCGTCCACCCGTCCGAACCCACACCGCCCGCTGAAATGTCCGCATGTTCCGCGCTAAAATCGCCGCAATAATTACACTGGCCTCTCTGGTACACCCTTGCCTCTAGAAGTGGGGTTTCAATCCTCGTTCCGTCATTCATATCCGTAACTATCTTGCCCTTTACGTTTACTTTGACTACGTCCTGTGGATTCAATCCGAGCTTTCCTTGAAGATACTCATATACAAATCCATCAAAGACAAATGTCTCTGTACAGAGAAGCCCTATTGAGAGCTGAACAGCCTCAACATACTGCTTGAGATGTTTATTTTGCTTCTCTATGTTCTTTTCTCCCCTTTCGGCAACAATGAAATCCGTATCGGCTCCTAAAGTCGTTCCATATCCCGACACCTCGCATGAAACTCCAACCAGGGCGAGTTTTTTCAGCTTGTATTTGTCAACCGCTTCTTTAAGGGCCAGAGGCGTCGCGCAGTATGTGTACCAGGATTTTGCGTGCTGCATAAGCTCGTCTACTGTTCTTATAACCTTTGGCACGGGATCAAGCCACATTTTTTCAGAGCCTACGGCTACAGCCGCGCCTTCAATTATCCCTTCCTCAAAAGCGCATCTGAGAATCTCGGTTACGGCTCCACCGTCTTGTGCCCTTGCAACCAGGTCCGGGTTTGTGCTTCTTGCGGCGCATATAAACCTCGTCACACCGTAGTATTCGTCATCGTGCCTGACCCTTCCAAATGTCCGCACGTCTATCTCTTCGGGCTTGATTGGTTTCATGTGCTCTGGCCCCAATCTCTCACATGCGTTGGCGCAGACATCGCATCCAACCTCTTCGCTTATTGGGCAGAAATCGAAATCCCCTTTTGGTTTTGCGACATAAGGAAACATTGAGACAGGGTCGTATTTTATGACACCATAAGGACACGTCACAACGCACATTGAACAGCCGCAGCAACTCCCAAGCGCCACGACTTCGTTCATCATCCTTTTAAACGTCCTTTTAATCTGAACCGGCACCGATTCACTCATCTAAGTCCTCTCCTGAGCACAAATTTACACAAATAATTTAATGTAGGGACACGGCACACCGTGCTCCTAATTCGCTACGAATGGCTATTCTCTATCTTTACTAAACATCTTTACTATGTCGTAAGTGGTTGTTCTCTGAGCAGGTATGCGTCCGATTTCTCTTGTAAGGCGACGAAATTCCTCAGGCGGAAAATACTGGCCGTGCTCGGCTCCCGCTGCACGAGAGATATGCTCCTCCATCAATGTTCCGCCAAAATCGTTTGCCCCTGCCGTAAGAGAAAACTGTGCAAACTCAGGTCCCTGCTTCACCCATGAGACCTGAATGTTATTAATCCAACCGCGTAACATAAGCCTTGATACACCATACATCTTTAGCTGATCGAGGTCTGTAGGTCCCGGTCTCACCTTCCCCTTAGATTTCCTAAAGAGCCTTGTTTTCCAGGGAATAAATCTCAGGGGCACAAACTCGGTAAAACCCCCTGTCTCTTTCTGAATATCCCTTAGAACCCCAATGTGCTTAGCCCAGTGGTACGGTCTGTCAACATGGCCGTACATTATGGTTGATGTCGTCCTCATTCCGAGTTTGTGAGCCTTTTTAACTACTCTAATCCAGACCTCTGTGGGAATCTTTCTGGGGGCAATTATTGTCCTTACCTCTTCGTCAAGAATCTCTGCAGCCGTGCCAGGAAACGTGTTATGCCCAACGTCTTTTAGCATTGCAATAAAATCCTCTTCACTAATGTTGAGTGTCTTTGCGCCATAATAGATCTCAAACGGAGAAAAGGCATGGGTGTGCATGTCGGGCACCGCCTTTTTCACGGTCTTTATAAGCTCCACATAAAACCTTCCATCAATATCGGGGTGCATTCCGCCCTGCATACAGACCTCGGTCGCACCCAGCTCACGGGCTTGTTTGGTTTTGTCTGCAATCTCATCCATTGTGAGGAAATACGCCCTCTCATCGCCCTCGGGAGCCATGAAGTTGCAAAAGCCACACCAAGTGTCGCAAATATTTGTAAAATTAATGTTTCGATTTATCACATAGGTAATAACGTCTCCAACATCCTCGCGCCTTATCTCATCTGCGGCAATTGCAAGAAGGGAAATTTCATTGGCATCCTGCATATTAAAGAGGTGCTCTCCCTCTTCCACCGAAATCTCATTCCCGACAAGTGCCTTATTGATTATCTCCGCCGTTCTCCCATTTACACTTGAGAGGAGCCTGTCTAAGCCCAAAGCCCTATTCTCATTTATTCTTTGTTTTATCTCATCTATCTCCATTTTGTGCCTCCTGTGATATGTAGCCCGAATTGTCAATGACATTCATTACGGAATCCAAGACCTTTCTGCTTAAAAATTCCTCCCCTATAAATTCGGGGTATACCGGGAGCCTTTCTCTTAATTCTAATCCAATCTCACTTAATGCCCTCTCCATTACCTCCACCTGCGGCCAGGGAGCCTCCGGGTTTACATAGTCAATCGTAATGGGAGAAACCCCACCGAGATCGTTTGCTCCGGCAAGAACAAGGAGAGGGAACGCCTTCGGATTAAGGTTTGGGGGAACTTGGATATTCATTCTTTCTCCAAATGTAAGCCTCGCAACGCCTACAGTTTTAACCATGTCGAGAAACGTTGGAACCGAATGCCTCTCCATAGGGATTCCCGGCTTTGGACTGAAGTTTTGAACTATTATCTCCTGTATGTGTCCATAATCATCCGAGAGCCTTTTTATAGCAAAAAGGGAATCTACTCTCTCTTCTAATGTTTCTCCTATTCCTATGAGAATGCCGGATGTCCACGCAATCCTAAGCTCTCCCGCATCCTCCATTGTCTTTACCCTGAGTTTAGGTACCTTATCAGGCGAACCATAGTGGGCCTGACCCTTTTGAAGGAGCCTTGGACTGATATTCTCAAGCATAAGCCCCATACTTGCGTTCCATTCCCTAAGCGCGGAGAGTTCGTCATAGTTTGCAACGCCGAGATTCGTATGTGGGAAAATATTTTCTCTAAGCCCTGCCTCGGACATGGCTACAAGATACTCCGCCGTGGTTCTGTATCCAATTTTTCCCAGGGCATCGCGATAGACTGAGTATTTGAGTTCCGGCTTATCCCCAGTTACAAAGAGAAGCTCCGTACACCCCAGGCGCGCTCCCTTTCTTGCCATATCTATAACCTCATCCGGTGGGATAAAAAGCTCTCCCTCCTCAGGCTCAATCTTAAACGTGCAATATCCACAGCGATCCCGGCAGAGCCTTGTAAGCGGCACAAATACATTTTTTGAAAACGTAATCGGCTTCTTACCTCTTTCCCTGACGCGAGAAGCGGCAAGAACTAGGAAAGCGATTTCATCCTTGTCCAAATCCATGAGAAAAATAGCGTCTTCTCTATTTATCAATTCATCTGAAGTCACTTTGAGTAATATCTCTTCTAACCTTGGAGATGGAACAGTCAATGAAGACCCTTCAATACCGAAGAGACTGAACATGCTCCTTACCTTTTCCGAGCCGAAGAGTTCTTGGGCTTCATTAACGAAAGAGGTCATTATCGGGATTCCTCAAGAGTTTTTTCGCGCCTTCTGCGCTCTTCTCATAGTCGTATCCCCTTATAATAACAACGGGAATACCCTCAGTCTTTCCCATTACCAATCCTGCCGCTCCTGAGATCTCATCAGCCACAGCAAGGACTGTTGCGTGGAGGTCGTAACCCTTTGAATCCTCTTTACCCCTGTAGTCCTTGAGAGGATTTATCCCATAGCATCCGATTGCTATCTCGACAAGCCCTTCTCTCCAGGGTCTCCCCACTGTATCTGTTATTATAACTGCCACATCAAGACCGAGTTTACATCTGAATCCTTCCACAAGCTCCTTGGCGGACTCATCGGGGTCGTTGGGAAGAAGCGTCACCCCTTCTCCCCCGCTTACATTTGACATATCCACACCGGCGTTAGCACAAACAATCCCTTTAGTGTTTTCTACTATTAGTCTGCACTTATCCATCCTCACAATTCTTCTGGATTCTCTTAGTATTATTTCCACAAATCGGGGGTCTTTGTCAAGGAGTTTTGAAACTGTCAAAGCAAAGGGGGACGGAGAAGTATCACTAATTTTTACAATCTGCCCTTCTGATTTTGAGACTATCTTTTGAGCAAAGACAAGAATATCCTTATCTTGAATCGTTATATCTTGATTAAATGCGGCATCAATCACCATATTTACGAGGTCGTCCCCCGGATTAATCTCAGGAAATCCAGAAAGAGGTATGATTTCGATCCTGTTTGGCATTTTGTAGCCCCAAGTTATAACTATTATACCCAATCCTTCTCTTTGCAGATGATCAAAAGAAAACAAATAGAAGCATGAGAAGGGCTATCAGACAAGAATGCCTGCTCCATTATATTAGTGGTAGAACAGACAGAAATGTATGTTCCTATCATGAGATAGCTTCTAAGGGCTTTACTTATCTTGCCCCGTCAAAAAGCTCCAAAACCGTCTCTCCGAGCCTTCGGGATTTTTCATCATCTGACATTATTATATCGCTAACTGTGGGCCTTATTCCCATTGACCTTATCGAATCTACTTCATAGGAATCCTTTTCATCTATCACAATCTCATCCAAAAAGTCCCCATAAAGCTTAGCCACCTGAGTTGATGAAACCTCCAAACCCAATCCCTTCATTAGTCTGTCCGCAGGGCCTTTTAATGGTGCTCCGCCTACGAGGGGACTTATTGCGACGACTTTTGTTTTGGCTCTCTGGAGTGCCTCTCTAACACCCTGAACCGCAAGTATTGGGCCAATGCTTATAATTGGATTACTTGGACAAACTATTATTCCACGTGATCCTTCTATTGCTTCGATAACCCCAGGGGCGGGGTTTGCTTTTTCTATTCCCTTTATGGATATTCCTTTTACCCTGGGGTTCATTCTCGTTTTAATCAGATATTCTTGAAAATGCATCTCCCCCTCATCCGTTAATATCCACGTCTCTACATCGTCATCAGTCATAGGGAGAATTTTTATGTTATTGATTTGGAAGGCTCTGGCTATAATGGAGGCAATTTCAGATGGAGGGAGTCCGACACTTCTTAAATGAGTCCGATAGATGTGGGTCGCTAAGTCTCGGTCTCCAATATTGAACCATGTTTCGATTCCAAACCTCCCAAGCGCCTTAAGACAGTGGAACGAATCTCCTCCAATCCCCCAGCCCCTTTCTCTATCGGCAATCCCTGAGAGCCAGTAGATGATCGTGTCAATGTCGGGGGATATCTTTAGTCCGGAGATTTGTATATCATCTCCCGTATTAACCACCACAGTAAGCGATTCATTTCGGAGAATTTGGGAGAGTCCCTTTAGAAACTTAGCGGCTCCAACCCCTCCGCCAAGGGCTGTAATCATCGGATTAACCTTCTTGAGATTTGATCGGCGTAAGACAGAGGTTTAATTCGGGTTTATTCTATCCTAATGCCAGATTCGAGGTTTAGGATATGTAAGCGAGCACCTACTGTCAAGCCCTGATCTAATTCATGCGTGCCTATTGTTTATTGATTTTGCCATACCCGAACCTTAAATCATGGTGGGATTAGGCATTCTTGTCTAATAATCCTCTCTATATTGGGCATAGAAACCCAACTAGACGACACGAAACGCCTGTCTATTTTTCACAAGCCTCAACCAGTTGTCCAGTATGTGGGCATTCTGCTTTAGGCTTCGCGATTATGGCTTTCCATTATCGGGCCGACAGCGGTTACCCTGCGGATAATCTGGGTGGAAATGGTGAGGCTTCGGCAGTGAGACACATTTAAGGCATGCCCCGCGTTCACCACTTTTTGCAGTGCCAGGCAGTTTCTCACAGTCGGCCACTGTACGGGATTCATGTCCGGTGCTGTGAGCGAATGCAATGGGTGTTACGGCCAGAAATAGTGGTAGCGCCACTACAACTCCGAATTTAAAAAAGAAAAACGGCTTCTTCTGACCCTTCATATGTATTCCTCCAGTTTTTTGATTATTGTTTGAACTATCTTGTGTTTAAACCCTATCTTTTAAAAAAGGTTGCCATTGTCAATAAGATTCTTTTATTTCACGTTATTTGGGAACAAGCCCTTTGTGGGAAAGAGGAGTCTTGGGCTATGATAAGTGCGCACGTAACCCGTTTCATAAAAATGGCATTGAGTATATTATTCAGTTCTCATGGCTCGATTTGTCTTCCATCTTTGATTTAGGTACAAAATGGTATAACATTAATTGAAAAATCTTGGCGATAGGAGGGGTTAAGTATATGATATTTGATTCAATCATGGGGTGGTTTTCTAATGATTTAGCCGTAGATTTGGGGACTGCGAACACGCTGGTGTATGTAAAGGGAAAGGGCATAGTGGCAAACGAGCCATCTGTAGTAGCCATACAAGAAAATGGAAAAGGAGCCAAGAGAATACTCGCGGTGGGAAAGGAAGCAAAGGATATGGTTGGGCGCACTCCGGGATCAATCAGAGCTATAAGGCCGCTTAAAGAGGGTGTAATAGCAGACTTTGAGGTGGCCCAGAAGATGCTTGAGTATTTCATAAGAAGGACGCATAACAACAGGAAGAGTTTCGTGAGGCCAAGAATTATCGTCTCTGTGCCCATTGGAATAACAGAGGTGGAAAAAAGGGCGGTTAAAGAATCCGCAGAGGCGGCGGGCGCAAGGGAGGTGTATTTGATAGAAGAAACGATGGCGGCGGCGCTTGGGGCGGGGCTTCCTGTGACGGAGCCTGGGGGAAACATGGTAGTGGATATTGGAGGGGGGACGACGGGAGTAGCTGTAATATCCCTTGCTGGGATAGTGGTGAGCAAATCGGTGAGAATTGGCGGGGATAAGATGGATGAGGCAATTCTCCAGTATGTAAAGAGGACCTATAATATGCTCATAGGAGAGAGGACGGCCGAGGAGGTGAAGATAAAGCTTGGGACGGCGGTTGAGAGTGGGGAAGTGGGTGTGATGAAGGTAAAGGGAAGGGACCTAAAGGCGGGAGTGCCCAAGACCATAGAGATAAGCTCTGAAGAGGTAAGAGAGGCGCTGACGGAGCCTATAATCTCCATAATCGAGGCTATAAAGCAAACATTGGAGAGAACACCACCTGAGCTTGCGGCCGATATTGTTGACAATGGAATAATGCTCACCGGCGGCGGGGCGCTTTTAGGTGGCCTAGACATGCTGGCCAAAGAAGAAACCGGACTTCCCATAAGAGTGGCGGATGACCCTCTAACCTGTGTTGTGCTAGGCTCAGGTAAAGCCCTTGACGAATTGGACCTTCTTAAAGAGATAAGTGTGTGGTAGCGCAAGATACAATATGCATGATTTTTTTATGCTGTATCATGCATATTGTTTAGTGGCTAAATAAAAAATCCATGAATCTTATAAAACGCCATCCGGTTCTTATAAGCTTGGTTCTTTTCTTCTTTGCCACACAGCTCATTTCTTTAAATCTTGAAGGAAAACGGGCTGAAGACCCATTTTCCAGGTTTGTTCTTCTTCTTGCCTATTATCCTCAAAAATCAATCTTTGCCCTGACTGGCATGGTTGTGGGTGTATGGCAGAACTATGTAGACCTCATAGGAGTAAGAGAAGAGAACGAAAGGCTCAAATTAGAGGTAAGAAAGCTCCGCGAGGAGAAATTTCGTCTCTGGGAAGAAGAGCTGCAAAATGAAAGGCTCAAGAACCTCTTGGGACTAAAAAAATCCTATTCATATAAAACCCTCTCTGCCAATGTAATCGGAGGAAGCCCCTCGATACTGAGGTCTCAGGTCATCATTATTGATAGAGGAAGAGAAGACGGAGTCTCCGAGGGAATGCCTGTTGCGACATACGAAGGAGTTGTAGGGAGGGTTTTTCTCGTTGGGGCCAAAAGCTCGGAGGTAATTTTGATAACGGACGAAATAAGTGCGGTAGATGCTTACATACACAGGACAAGGGCAAGAGGAATTGTTAAGGGCACGGGGAGTGGATGCGTGATGGAGTATATTGAGAAAAAGGCCGATGTAAGTGTAGGGGATAAGGTAATTTCATCGGGAAAGGATGGATTCTTTCCAAGCGGCATCGTCATAGGAACGGTTGTAGGGGTAGAGTCATCCGGAGGATTTACAAGGGCGCGTGTGTCACCGGATATGGATCTAAACTCCCTTGAGGAGGTAATGGTAATTCTTAAAGCCCCTGAAAACAAAGTCGCAAATGATGAATAGAGTGCTTCCAGTTATTTTTTTAATTTTGCTTTCATTTCTATTTATAATACTGCAGTCCACCTTTTTTTCTCCAACTCACTTGGGTCTGGCTCTTTATCCTGATCTGAATTTGATTCTCATTGTTTTTCTCGGCCTCTTTTCGGATTTGAGGAGAGGTGCTATAATTGCCATTGGAAATGGCTACATGATGGATGTGCTATCGGGATATGTGATTGGAATCCATAGCCTGTCGAGACTGAGCGTTTTTATAGTTCTCAAAGGTGTTTCCCAGCATGTTTATTCCCAAAGCAGAATCACTCAGGCCATTGCGATCTCATTCGGCACACTCTTTTTATGGGGTTTTATATGGGCCGGTTTGAAATTAAAAACGGACATTGAATTTGGGGTTTCTTTAGGTGATGTGATAACGCAGGGGGTGGTCAATACAATTGTAGGACTCCCAGTTTTTTGGGTGATTAAAGGGCTCCATGCAAAGGTACAAGGGTAGATTCCTCGTAACAACTGTCATACTGGTTCAAGCTTTTCTCATTCTTGCAGGCAGGATGTGGTATCTTCAGATTATAAGAGGGGACGAGTTTGAAAAATTTTCACTAAATAACCGCATTCGCTCTATTAGAATTCCCGCTCCAAGGGGAAGGATTCTCGACAGGCGTGGAAGAGAACTCGTTGTAAATCGTCCCTCTTTCAATGTTTATGTGCTTCCTGAGGATGTAAAGGATCGTGATTCCCTTGCTGTTGCGCTCTCTGTGGCTCTGGGAATGGAGCACGATGTAATTAAAAATAAGATAACTGCAGCATTCCAGAAAAACCGTCATAATCTGGCTCTCATTGCTCAGGATATAAGCCGTAACCAGCTTGCCTTTCTTGAGGCCCGTAGGAGTTCTCTTTCGGGTCTTGTGATTGAGGCGGATCATTTAAGAGAATATATGCATGGGAAAATAGGTGCCCCTTTTCTCGGATATATGGGGAAGGTAACCGAGTCCGAGCTTAAATCACACCCCGATATGCACGGCGATGATTTAATTGGCAAGAGCGGTATGGAAAAAATTTGGGAGAGTTATCTCCGCGGGAAAGATGGTTTTATTCAAAGGGTTACAGATGCCTTCGGACGTGAAGTAAGATCGAACCTTTTTCAAGAGGACATTGAGAGGCGGGCAAGTATCCCCGGGGCGGACGTTATTTTGTCAATTGACATTGATCTTCAAATTGCGGCGGAGGAGGCTCTGGGAGATAAATACGGTGCCATTGTCGCAATGGACCCAAGAACCGGAGAGGTGCTTGCACTTGTGAGCCATCCAACATTTGACCCAAGGGATTTTATCAAAGGTGTTGATGCCAAGGAGTGGAATGAACTTGTAAAAGACCCCTCTTCTCCACTTGTAAACCGTGCTACTCAGGGTGTTTACCCACCTGGCTCGATCTTTAAGATTGTAACTGCCGCTGCTGCTCTTAAAGAGGGTGTGATTGATACCACCACCCCTTTTTACTGCCCTGGATTCTACAAGTTTGGAAAAAAGACATTCAGATGCTGGAGAAAGGGAGGGCATGGTCGGATGGATCTTCATCAGGCAATCGTTGGCTCATGTGATGTTTATTTCTATAACGTTGCGCAGAGGCTTGGAATTGATCGCCTTGCCCGATATATAAAGGGATTTGGATTTGGGGTTCCCACGGGAATTGACCTCGCCGAGAAAGCAGGAACAGCACCGAGCAGGGAATGGAAGTCAAAAACATTCAAAAAGCCCTGGTATGACGGCGAGACTATCGTGACAGGAATAGGGCAGGGGTATGTAACCGCAACCCCGCTTCAGATTGCCGTCATGACAGCTGCTGTGGCGAATGGAGGGATGCTCCTCAAGCCTCAGATTGTAAAAGAGGTAATTTCCTCTCAGGGAAAAACCCTCTTTGAATACAATCCGCAGGAGAATGGGCGCCTACCCGTTGAAAAGAGGATAATGGACATAATAAGGGATGCGCTTGTGGGGGTCGTGAACGAGCCTAATGGAACCGGAAAGGCTTCTAAATTGGATAGGATGGTTGTCGCGGGAAAAACCGGGACCTCTCAGGTTGTTGCACAGGGACCGCAGGGAGGAAAATATCTCAGGGCGGATCAGAAAGATCATGCATGGTTTACATCCTATGCCCCTGCCGAGAACCCGGAGATCGTTGTAACTGTGTTTGTAGAACACGGGGGAATGGGAGGAGAGGCTGCCGCGCCGATTGCAAAACAGATCCTTGAGGCTTATCTCAAGTTAAAAGATGGAGGAAGCGTTTAGTGCTTCGCTTAGTATTTGATCGAAGACTCATTAAAAATTTCGACTGGTTTCTCTTTCTTATAACGTTGCTCATCTCCATAATAGGACTTGTGAATCTCTATAGCGCAACTTATCAGACAGGATTTAAGGTATTTCAAAAGCAATTGGTGTGGGTTGTATTAGGCGTTGTTGCGATGGTGCTCATATCATTTATTGATTATAGGACACTTGAGAGATATACACATCATATGTATGCGGTTTTTATTTTACTTCTAATAACAGTTCTGGTTTTCAGCAAGGCGATTCTAGGTTCTAAGAGATGGATCTCTATAGGACCGGTAACCATTCAGCCATCCGAGTTTGTAAAGATTCTCATAATACTCGTTCTTGCAAAGTTCTATTACAATGACTTTGAAGGTGGTCCATACGGGCTTCGCGACCTCGTAAAACCTATTCTTTTTATAGCCCTGCCTTCGGTCTTGGTTCTGCTTCAACCGGACCTGGGCACTGCTCTTATAATTCTTCTCACTTCAGCAAGCCTGGTGCTTTTTATGGGTGTGAGACTTAAATCCCTTATGTTTATCCTTGTCCTAATTCTTGGTTTTTCTTATCCGGCTTGGCGCTTTGCCTTAAAAGATTACCAGAAAGAGAGAATAGAAACCTTCCTAGACCCGTCGCGCGACCCGCTCGGCTCAGGATATAATGCTATCCAGTCCCAGATTGCTGTGGGTTCCGGGAAATTTCTGGGGAAAGGGTTTAAAAAAGGCTCTCAGACTCAACTGAGGTTTATACCGGAACAGCACACGGATTTTGCCTTCTCTGTAATCTCTGAGGAATGGGGTTTTATAGGTGCGGTATTTACGCTCCTTCTCTACTTCCTGCTTATCCTCTGGATCCTTGATGTGGCGAGTCTTGCGAAGGATAAATTCTCCATGGCCGTATCCTTTGGCGTGGCGTCTATGTTCTTCTGGCACACGCTAATCAATATCGGTATGATTACGGGTATAATGCCAGTCGTAGGCGTGCCCTTGCCGCTCCTTAGCTATGGCGGGTCTTCTGCACTTGCGGCTATGATGGGCATAGGAATAGTTTTGGGAATTAGGATGAGAAAACTCCCCATGTCGAATGAGAGAATTGTACTCGAATAAATGATATATGATGCGAGATACGTGATCTAGAATACAGGATAAAAAAACACATGCATCGTACATCTTGAATCATACATCATGTTCTTGCATCTATTTTCGAATGTCTTTCCAGCTCGGAATTCCACCCAGATTTTTTGCGGATTTCACGGCTCTTATAATGGCTTCGGAAATAAGCTCTGCGGCGATAATTCCAACAACGTTCGCGTCTCCTTCCAAATTTCCGCAGGATACGGCAAATACTAAATCGCCATCTGAGGTGGTATGAGAAGGGAAGACAACCCTTGCAATTCCGGTCTGACCGATTCTTGCGACCCTTATAAGCTCGGATTTTGAGAAGTTTATATTTGTGGCAACAACGGCAAGCGTGGTGTTTTCAGATGGCTCTATTTTTCGCATAACTCCCTGCTTAAACAGGTTTACCGAGCCGGGAAACTCCTTCCCATCCTGAGAATTTCTCACTCCTGCAATAATCTCTCCGCTTTTTGGATCAAGCACGTCTCCAAATGCATTTACGACAACTAGCACTCCCAAGATACTTCCATTTCCTAAGTTGTAGCTTACGCTTCCGATTCCGCCCTTCGTTGCCGTTCTAATACCAAGGAGCTTTCCAATCGTCGCTCCGGTTCCCGCACCTACGCTTCCCTCTTGAATGGGAGATGATGAGGCACTGAGACACGCCTTGTAAGCCATCTCAGGTGTCGGTCGGACTTTTCCATTCCCAATTCCAAGGTCGAATATCACAGCGGTTGGAACCGAGGGTACGACCACGCCGTAACCCACATCAAGCCCTATGCCTCTTTCTTCCAGGTATCTCATGACCCCGCCTGCCGCATCAAGCCCGTATGCGCTGCCGCCTGTAAGGAAAATCCCGTGAATTCTTCCATAAGAGTGATAGGAAAGGAGGGGGTCTATCTGCCTTGTGCTTGTTCCTCCGCCCCTCAAATCAATTGCTCCCCTTGCCTCGTTGTCGAATAAGACGACTGTACACCCCGTTATGGCTTCAAAATCAGAAGCGTGTCCAACCCTTACTCCGGGAACATCTGTGATTGACATACTCTACATTCTAAATTTATTAACACTGTTTTCCAAGCCTGGAGGGCACGTTGCAACACGTAACACAGAGCCTCCTGGAATCTGTTGCCTGGATAGTATAAGATTTTGTTTTCTCTAAGGTTTCTGGTTTATCGTTCTCCAGAGATCGCATGGAGGTCATGTTATATGATAGGGAATATTATGATTAAAGGTGTAGATCATGTCGCAATAGTTGTGAGCGACATGGATAGGTCAATTAGGTTCTACAGTGAAGTTTTGGGGCTTAAAGTACATCATGACGGGCGAAGAGAAGGGAGGAATAAAAAATCCTTTCTCGGCACTAAATCTGAGACTCTGGTTGCTTTAACGGAAGATGAAAATCGAGGGAAGGAAGGAGCGGGATTTGTAGGGGGTGTGGCACACATAGCTTTTAGGGTTGATGACGTGGAGAAGGCAATCAAGATTCTTAGGGAAAGAGGGGTGGAGTTCATAGAGGAAAAATTGGGTAAGGATGGCAAGAAAAGAGCCTACCATTTTCTTGACCCTGATGGGCTTGAGTTAGAAATCTGTGGCAAGACAGGGGAGATAGTACCTGCATACTGAACTTATTTTATTGTTATGCCCAACGCTATGATGGAGAATCATAAACAAGGAGAAAAGCATGAGTGATGAGGAGATCAAAAAGCTTGAGGAAGAGGTAGAGAATTTAAGAAAAGCGAAAGAGGAGGTTAAGGAATCCTTCTCGCATATGCCCGACATTCAGAGCAAGATCCTGAGCAATCTCAATGCTCGCGAGAAGCTGCTACTTGAGTTTATAAAAGAGAAGCGCAAGGAAGTGTGATTAACCTACAAAAGATTGCCGCACTACTGCCTTAGCTGCGTAGCCAGAAGGCTTGCCATCTCTTCACGGATGCTGTACATAAGTTCCGCCCACTGGCGGATTACGGAAACGTCGTTTGTCGGAAGGGTTTTCTTAACTATGAGTCCCGAGCTTGTAAATTCCATCTGGCAGTCCTTGTAATTTCCCTTGAGTATTGTCCCAAACCTGTGAAGGATTTTAATGGCTTCTATATCCTTTCCCTCGAATCTTGAGAGCAGGACGACCTCTTCATCGAACCCCTTAAATACTATACTCCAGAGGCTTGCATTCGACTCCAAGCCAAATGACAAATTTATTAAATCCATGCGCTTTTTATCTGCCCCCATTTAAAAATGATGACTTATTTCCCGTCCATCTTTTCAATGCTTCTTCTCGCATTCTCAACGTAGCTCGCATATTTTTCCTGGTCGGATGCGAGGTTAATAAAGGCCCTATAGCTTTCTATCGCCTGTTTAGGCTTGCCCGAAAGCTCAAGCGCGCGCGCAAGGTGGTAGTAAGCCTCTGGATCATTTGAATTGAGCGAAATTGCCTTCTCCTCCTCTGTAATGGAATCCCCAAATTTACTCATATAGAGAAAAGTGGCTCCAAGGTTCATGTATGCGGGGGAGTAGTCTGGGTCAAGCTCGATTGCCTTCAGGTATTCAGATACTGCTTTGTCAAAGTACCCCTGGGTTCTGAGTGAAGTTCCGAGGTAGTTGTGTAACTGAGGGGAATCCGCGATTTCAACCGCCTTCCTATACTGCTCTGTTGCCTTTGCATAATCGCCTTTATTAAAAAGGTAAGCATTTCCCAAACCAACATAAGCTATAACCAATTTCGGATCTAACTCCAATGCTTTTTTAATGTATGGACTCTCCGGGTCTCTGCCGTTTGTGGCCCAGAGTATGTAGTAGCCTTCGGCATCATTGGGGTCCAGCGCAATTACGCGCTTTGCCACGGCTTCTGCCTCATCCATTCTCATTAGATGAAGATAACTCATAGCAAGGGCGCGCTGGGTGTCATTCGATTTTGGATCGAGCTTTAGAGCCTTTAGTATATTCTCATAGGACCTATTATAAGAGTCTTCATAATCTTCCTTTACCTCCATTTTGTAATAACCAATAAACGAATACACTTCTCCAAGCCCCGCATAGGCTGGAGCAAAGTTCGGATCGGCCTCTAGGGACTTGTTATAGTAGTTTATTGCATCCTGAAACCCCTTTGGTGTAAAGAGAAGATATGATTTTCTCCCTTTCTGACAATATTCCATTGCGCTTGAGTTTTTCGTCTGAGTGTTTGATTTGGATTTTTCTTTGGAGTTTGCAATGTGTTCTGATGAAATAAAGATTAAAAGAAAAAGGAGCAAAAATAGATTAAATATTTTTCTTCTCATTCTGGTTTCTCCATTGCATAGAATTTTTAAATCCATACTCATTCTTAACAAATCTCTCACCCGTTATTGCAGTGAGTTATATGAGGAAGCAATCTAGCTTTGAGATTACTTCGTGGTCCTGCTCCTTGCAATGACGGTAGGAGCATCATAAAGACGCTATATTTTTTTACACTAATTTAATCTACTTATCAATGGCTCTGTGTAATGGAGTTCACAATTTCCTCTGCTAAAGCCTTGTACACGCCCTGTGTAAAGCCGACATCTCGGAGAACCCCTATTGAACTAGAACTGCTCACCTCTCCGCTTGCAACCTCATTTCCTGTGGCTTTCTCTACGAGCTTTATGTGAATGCTAAGGGAAGCATCACCAAATTTAATTGACCCCCCTTCTGCCTTAAAGCCCTTTGCCGACTGATAGTCTGTTACTTGACCAGTGAGAATAAGGGTGTTTTCGGCAGGAACATCTTCAATCTTCCCGCGTTCTACCTTTTGGAATGTATTCTTAGAGGCTAAAAGTTTTGCTACTTCGTCTGGAATTTCTGTGAGCGCGGATTTTGGAGCATTGTCTATTTGGGTTTCAAAATCCGGAATCTCAAGCGCCTTGTATTTAGCCAGTTGTGCCTCCGGTGGATTAAAGGACGAAACGGTTTTTAGGTCGCCGCACCCTGCGGTTAAAAATGTAAGCATACAAAGAATGCAGGCGGATAAGATAGAGAATCGGTTTTTATTCATTTCTAATGTCTTCCTCCTTAGTAGTTATATCTGTTAGACAATATGTTGATGCATAAATGCGAAATTTACAAGGAGGGCAATTGAATACCAGATACTTGATTGTGCATAGGAAGATGTCATTGCGAGGAGTCCTTTAATTGAGGATAAACTCCGCGACGAAGCAATCCCTGCAATCGTGTTTTTAGGGAGCCGCATC
>Ga0070739_10000836_pt1 | contig 52721 bp, 45 predicted proteins | sample Coa_R1_7_FD_66445 | JGI IMG/M metagenome (GOLD analysis project Ga0070739, IMG submission 66445) | Surface soil microbial communities from Centralia Pennsylvania, which are recovering from an underground coalmine fire - Coalmine... | ecosystem: Environmental > Terrestrial > Soil > Unclassified ...
GACTTCTCCATGACCTGCCTCCTTGTTTTTGGCTCTGTATTGGAACGCAACATCCCAATATAACCCATGCTGACAAGGGGCAGGTCCTTTTTTTCAACTGTCAGCCATTATGTCTAGTGAACTTAAATCAAAGACTTTGGATTCCCGCCTTCGCGGGAATGACGGCGTAAAGGCATTAAGAATATATGGTGAACTTCCGGATCATCCGGATGATTAGGGGAGGATATATCATACGGGAATGGAGAAAGGCAAGACGGCCGGTTCCATCGTTGGATCGGCTGCACGTCTTAAATCGACCGACACCGATCCCATGTTGAGCCGAATCTGTTGCCCCCGAAGAAGAGGATTTTCATCCCCCCACCGCTGATCGACTTCAAAGGCCGCAGCCGGAGCATCCCTGATCAAATCGTCTAAATTTTCAGGAGAAACAGAGATCAAAAAATCGATATCGAGTGTCGTTCGGGGACGGGCCCATAGACCGACGGCCAGAGCGCCGATAAGAAGGTGCGGGACCTTTTTGTCTCTGAGAAATTTAAGGGCTTCCAGGAGGACCGTTTCAGGACGGTCGTCTCTTTTTCGCTTCACGCCACTTTTTCCATGCGGTTTCCCACATCTGATCGAGCTGATCTTGGCGGCGCATCCAGGTGGAGAGATCTTCCCCGGTTGCACGGCGCTGCGCTTCCACCATGGTGATCCCCAGGGACATCAATTCAAAAATTTGACGGGATCGTTCCGATGCAGAAAGGGGAGGATGCGGCCGATATTCTTTCCGGACCAGATCGAGACGCCGCAGCCAAAGCGGAAGGGGGTGGGGGTCTGTATCGGCTCCGTTGGCCACCGGTCAACCGCCGCCGGAAATTTTGAGTTTGATAAGCTCTTCCGGCTTGAAGGCCCCTTTGTCGGTAATGATGGCGGTGATGTATTTGGCGGGGGTGACGTCGAAGGCAGGGTTGGCGATCGAGATGCCGGAGGCGGCGATCTGCTTTCCCCCCATGTGGGTCACCTCCGTGTGGTTGCGCTCCTCGATCGGAATCTGATCGCCGGAGGCGATATTGAAGTCGATCGTGGAGCTCGGTGCGGCGACGTAGAAGGGGATGCCGTGCTCTTTCGCCAGGATCGCCACGCTGTAGGTGCCGATCTTGTTCGCCGTGTCGCCGTTGGCGGCGATCCGGTCGGCGCCAACCACGCAGCACTGGATCTTCCCCTGCTTCATGAAGAAGCCGGCCATGTTGTCGGTGATCAGGGTGACCGGAATCTGATCCTGCGCCAGCTCCCAGGCGGTGAGCCGTGCCCCCTGCAGGACGGGGCGGGTCTCATCGGCGAAGACGGCGATCTTTTTATCCGCTTCCCAGGCGCTTCGGATCACCCCGAGCGCCGTGCCGTAGCCGCCGGTGGCGAGCGCCCCCGCATTGCAGTGGGTGAGGACGCCGGATCCCTTCTGAATCAGCGCCGCGCCGAATTTCCCGATGGCGCGGTTCATCGCGATATCCTCGCGGAGGATCGCGTGCGCTTCTTCGAGAAGAATCTTTTTCAGAGCGTCGGGGGGGTCGGTTCGATGGGCCTGCGCCGTCTTCTTCATCCGCTCGATCGCCCAGAAGAGATTGACGGCGGTCGGGCGGGTGGCGGCGAGCAGATCGCAGCTCGGCAGAAGCTGTTTGTAGAAATCGTCAAAGGATTTCGCCGAAATCTTCATCGCCGCAAGCGCGATGCCGTAAGCGGCGGTGATCCCGATCGCCGGCGCCCCGCGGACCCAGAGATCTTTGATCCCCTTTGCCACGGTCTCGACATCTTTGCAATCGACGAAAACCACCTCGGTCGGCAGCTTCGTCTGATCGAGCAGCCGCACGGCCCCTTCTTTCCATTCAACGGCATTGACCATGAGGGGATTTTAGGGGAAGAGAGAGAGAGTTGTCAATTGATTTGACACTTCCGATCCCCGGAAGAGGGGTTGGACGGAGGCGGCGATTTCCTGGAGATCCTTCGGGTAGAGGATGATCTCGATTCGTCGATTTCGCTGCTTCCCTTCAGGGGTGTCGTTCGAAGCGACCGGCCGATATTCCGCCAAGCCGACGGCCGACATCTTCTCGGGCGGGACGCCGAGATCGGAGAGATATCGGACCACTTGGGTGGCCCGTGAGGTGGAGAGCTCCCAATTGCTCGGGAATTTTTCGGCCAGTCGAACAGAAAGGTTCAAGTCGATCTGAACAGATTACGCAATTTCATGAAAAGCAACCAGCGCCGGTCTGATTTAGGAGACCGATTTTGCGCAGCGGAAGCCGATGAGCGGATTTCGCTTGGCGGGATCGGCGTAGAAGCGGGTCGTCGTTCTTGTCAAAAGACGGATCGCCTCCGGTTGACGATTTTCGATGCCGCCTCGAATGGCGCGAAAGTTTTTCAGGAAAGTATCGGCGCGATAGGGATTATTCGGGTAGGGACGATAGCGATCCGACGTCCATTCCCATCCATGCCCGACCATCTCATCCGCGCCGTAGGGGGAGAGGATCGGTTTGGCGGGGAGCGATGCCTGAACCGCTTTTTCGATCTCCGGATCAAACTGATTTCCCCAGGGGTAGATCCGTCCGTCGGTGCCGCGGGCCGCTTTCTCCCACTCCTCTTCGGTCGGAAGCCGCTTGCCGAGCGAGGTGCAATAATCGCCCGCCTCTTGCCAAGTCAGGCCGGTGACCGGTTGATCCGGATCGGCTTTCTCTAAACCGAGCGGGAGGGTGCGGCCGGTTGCCTCTGAGAATTTTCGATAGTCGCGATTACGGACTTTTGTTCGGTCAATCGCGAACGGATCGAGATAGACGCGATGCGCAGGGCGCTCGTCGGTGAGGAGCGGTTTATCGGGAAGGATGGAGGCCGGGGAGACGGAGTAGCTTGTCTCATTTGTTCCCATGATGAATTCGCCGGCGGGGATGAGGACCATACCGTCCGGCGCGTGAGGATCTGTTTTGTTCCAAAAGAGAAGAGCGGTGATGAGGAGGATCGCAGATAAAATCATCACGAATGTAAATTTTGAACTCAAAACAAAACCTCCTTTGTTGAAACCAAAATATCTTTCTACTTTTATTCCCTCTCCCCCTGAGGGTGGGAGAGGACTAGGGTGAGCAATGCTTTTCGTCATTGAGAGGGGAAGATCAGGACAATTCGTCAGACGAACTGGGTGAAAAGCGGTCGACTCAAGAGACTCGCATTCTGCCGATTATTTTTTTGCGCCTTTGCCGTGCTCTCCCGCCCCTGGCGCTGCATCCTTTGCGCATCGGAAGCCGAAACCTTTATTCTTGATTTCGGGGGTGAAGCGGCTCCGGTTGTAGGATGGGGCGGAGAGGCCGCAGCCATACGAGAGGCAATCATACCACGATCCCCCTCTCAGAACTTTGTTTTTTTTGCCGTAGTGGATATTGGGAAATTGATTACCGGGGTAGGGAAGATACCAATCCTCGACCCATTCGTAAACGTTGCCGGCCATGTCGTAGAGGCCGTAGGGGCTCTTTCCCTCTTCGAAGCTGCCGACCGGCATTGTGCTCCCTTTCGTGACATCGACTCCCTTGGCGAGCCAATACTGCGGAGTGTTTGCCTTTTTAAAGTCGAATTGGTTTCCCCAGGGGAAGTGCCGCCCATCGGTGCCGCGGGCCGCTTTCTCCCATTCCGCTTCATTCGGGAGACGCTTGCCGGCCCATTGACAGAAAGCGTCGGCGTCGTACCAGCTCACATAGACCACCGGATGGTTGGCCTTTCCGGGGGGGTAGGTGCCGTTTCGCCAGAGGAGCGGCGGCTCGGCGCCGGTAGCGTCGACATATTGTTTGTAGTGGGCGTTGGTCGTTTCATACATATCGATGTAGAACGATTTCACGAAGACTTTGTGTTCCGGCTGCTCGTCTTCATCTCCAGCACCTTCGGCGTCCGGCCGGCCGTTGTTCCCCATGATGAAGGAACCTTCCGGAATCAAGACCATCTTCTGCTCGATGATCTTCTCCTCCTTTGCCTGAACTTGTTTGATCTCATAGGGTGGAACGACCGGCTGGGTGCCGTGGCATTCCTGGCATTCGGGTTTCGAGGTATCGGTCTGCAGACGGGAGCGATCGGCGTGGCAGTGCAGACAGCGCGCGTCGGTGAGCGCGCGGGGGGCGGGGGCCGGGGGCCGGGGATCGGGGAGGGAGGAACCGGTTTTAACTGTGAAGAAGAGAATCAGGGCGGCGACGATAAAAAAGATTTTTTGTAGGGGCGCGCGGCCGCGCGCCCATTTTTGGATTCTCATCAGTCGAGTCCTAGTTCACTCCAAATCCGGTCGATCCGGTCGACTACCGCGGGGTCCATTTCGATCCGCTTTCCCCACTCCCGATGCGTTTCAGGGGAGATCTTCGTCGTCGCGTCGATCCCCATTTTCGAGCCGAGCCCCGATTCGGGGGAGGCGAAGTCGAGATAATCGATCGGGGTGTTCTCAATCGTAAAGGTGTCTCGCGCCGGGTCGACCTGGGTCGAGATCGCCCAGATGACGTCGTCCCAGCTTCGGACGTCAATATCATGATCGACGACGATAATGTATTTAACATAAAGAAACTGTTTTAGGAAGCCCCAAATACCCATCATCACCCGCTTGGCATGCCCTGGGTATTCCTTTTTCATCGAAATGACGGCAATGCGATAGGAGCAGGCCTCCATGGGGAGATGAAAATCGACAATCTCAGAAAAGTTCTGCCGCAGCAGGGGAAGAAATACTTTGTTCAGCGCCAGGCCGACGATGGCATCTTCGCGCGGCGGCCGGCCGGTCGTCGTCGTAAGATAAATGGGATCGCGCCGATGCGTGATGCAGTTGATGTGAAAGATCGGGAAGGGCTCGACCGAGTTGTAGAATCCGGTGTGGTCGCCGTGCGGTCCTTCGTCGGCCATCTCGCCGGGGCGGATCTCCCCTTCGATCACGATTTCGCTCGTCGCCGGAACTTCCAGATCGACCGTCCGGCAGCGGACCAGCTCGACCGACTTTTTACGAAGGAGCCCCGCGAAGTGAAACTCGCCGATCTGATCGGGAACCGGGGTGACTGCGGCGATCGTCATCGCCGGATCGCAGCCAAGGGCGACGGCGACCGGCATCGTCTTCCCCTGCGCCATCCACTGTCGCCAATGCTTCGCCCCGCCCCGGTGCGCCAGCCAGCGCATGATCGTCGTCTTCTTGTCGATCTTCTGCATCCGGTAGATCCCGATATTGTATTTTCCTTCCTCTCCCGTCGGCGGCTTGGTGATCACCAGCGGCCAGGTGATCTGCGGCGCGGCGTCCTCCGGCCAGCAGTGAAGGATCGGGATTCGATCGAGATCGATCTGATCTCCTTCCAAGATCACCTCCTGGCAGGGGGCGCGGCTCGTCCGCTTGGGGGAGAGATGAAGAATCCGGCCGTAGAAAGGGAGATGCTTCACGGCGTCCATGAATCCTTTCGGCGGCTCCGGGTGTTGCAGGAAGGCGAGGAACTCGCCGATCTCCAGCAGCCCCGCTTCGTCGGTGTCGAGCCCGAGGGCGACCCGCTCGACGGTCCCGTAGAGATTGACGAGAACCGGCATCGAATGGCCCTTCACCCGCTCAAAGAGAACGGCCGGGCCTTTCTTAGCGAGGAGGCGATTATAAATTTCGGTGATCTCCAAGCGGGTGTCGACCTCTTTCTTGATCCGGACGAGCAGCCCCTTCCGCTCAAGCATTTCCATAAATTCGCGCAGATCGTAGAATGGCATTGATCCTCCGTTACTGACTCTTGAAATGATAGTTCAATGTAATTCCAACCAAGATAATCAAGCCGACCCAGACGTGCGATCGAAAGAGGGCAAAGAGCGCCGGACGCTCGAGTTGCTTCCTCAGCAGGAGGGTCTGAATGAAGAAAAGAAGCGCGGCTCCGGTCAGCGAGAGATAATAGATCGGGGCCATGCCGAGTTGTCTTCCGACCAGCAGCATGAAGAAGATGACGAGGCCGTAGAAAAAGCTGACCGCCAGCCAGCTTTGCGAGCCGAAAAGAATGGCGGTTGATTTCACGCCGATCCGAATATCGTCGTCCCGGTCCATCAAGGCATAAACGGTATCATATCCGGTCGCCCAAAAAAGATTGGCGAGCAGGATCAAGAAAGGGGTGGCGGCGATCTCGTTTCGGACCGCCGTCCAGGCCATGATGACCCCCCAACTGAAAGCAATTCCGAGAATGATCTGCGGGAGATAGGTGAAGCGTTTGGCAAAAGGGTAAAGGAGGGCGGTGAAGAGCGCGGTAAAGCTGAGGGCTATCGTAAGCGGGTTTAGAAGAAGGACGATTAAAAAAGAGGCGGTCAGCAAAAAAAAGAGAACGACCATCGCTTCGGTAAAGGTGATGGCGTTCTTTGCCAGCGGACGGTCCTTTGTCCGCTCGACCTGAGCGTCAAATTTTCGGTCGGCCATATCGTTCATCACGCAGCCGGCGCTCCGCATCAGGAAAGAGCCGAGAATAAAGATCGTCAGGTGCTTCAGCGTCGGCGTCCCTTCGGAGGCGACGAAGAGCGACCAAAGGGTTGGAAAGAGCAGCAGCAGCGTACCGTACTGTTTATCGAGCCGGATCAGCTTGGCGATTTCTTTTCTTTTCTGCCAGAGGTGCTTCATGTGAATAGGGGTAAGGGGTAGGGGATAGGGGTTAAAAACCTATCGCTTACCCCGTATTTATCTATTCCTTACCCCCTCTCCATTATTTCGCGCATCGAAATCCGACGTCGTCCAGTTTTTCCGTCGGGGGATCGTATGAACGGGTCGAGGCCCGCGCATAGACTTCCAGAACCCGATTGTATGCTCCTCCGGGATAGTGTCCCAAGCTAAGATAAGAGAGTCCTCGGACGACGCGGTATTTCATTCCGAAATCTTTGCTTCTCATCGTGCTGCCGGGATAAGGAAGGTACCAGCTGTCGGTCCACTCCCAGACATTGCCGATCATGTCGTAAAGATTGTAAGGGCTCTTTCCGGATGGGAAGCTCCCGACCGGACGCGTCGTCTCGTTCAGACCGGAGCCGGGCGAGATGTTCGCTCGATGGACGTCGAACGTGTCTCCCCAGGGATAGCGGCGGCCGTCGGTTCCCCGGGCGGCCTTCTCCCACTCCTCTTCGGTCGGCAGGCGCTTCCCCGCCCAACGGCAATAGTCGTTCGCATCGTACCAATCAACATGAGTCACCGGGTGCCGCTCCATCCCATTTTCGAATTGTCCATCGGGCCAGTTCTCCGGAGGAGGATGATTCGTCGCCCTGACAAATGTAAAATAGTCCCCTTGGGTTGTCTCGTACGGATCGATGTAAAAGCCTGGGAGAAAGGCCTTCCGGAGGGGATGCTCATCCTCGAACCAGGGGCGGGGAAATCCCAACTGCATCGCCTCTTCATTTTCGTCGACCTCGTCCGATCCGATCATGAATTCGCCGGCGGGGACCCAGACCATATTTCCGTTCCGGTGGACGCCGCAGCCGGTCAATACGAAAGCGAAGAAGAGGAGAAAAGGGATGGAGAGAATGCCTCGAAGATCATGGCCGAGACCTGGTCGGAGATGATCAGCCGATAACGTCTTGCCCAAAAAATTTCCTCTGGTTTCAGTCCGAGCGCTTCGGCGATCGAAGGAAGCGCGAGGCGCGCAATCTCCAGCCGATCTCGGCGGGTCAGATGGCGATGGGTCTCGATCATCTGACCGATCGGTTGTTGACCGAGTTGGATCTCCTGGTATAGGTCCGGCTTCAATCCCGCGAGGGGAAACGTGGAGACCGCAAAAACCTTCCGTTCGCCTTTCTCGACCTGCTTCTGAAGATCAACAAATGCGCCGCGCGGCGGGCCGGCCGCCGAAGGCGCTCCCACCGCCAGCCAAACCTTTCGTTCGATTCCTTTTTCTCCCGCGGGGATTCCAATCCAGTCGGCGCGCTCCTCGTCGAGGAGAATTTCACGTTGCTCTTGAACGGCCACTTCCACCGACGCCAGGAAGAGCGACTTTAGGTGGAAGATGAGGGTTCCATCCGACGCGAGGAGCATCCGGAGGATCGGATCGACCGGATGCCGCCGACAATATTCCCAGAACGCCTCCCTTGTAAGCCACTCATTTTTCATCGAATGATCGATCTTACTGAAATCAATTTTGGCTGTCAAGTTTTTGACTTTACGGGGATCGGGATGTATACTTTTAATGCTTTTTTGGAGTCCGATGATGGATGATCACCCTGAAGCGAAAATAGCCGGCGAAGAGCAGGTTGAAGAAGGGGAGGAGTATAACAAAGAGGAATTAAAGTCGGCCAAAGAGATCGTTCAGCATCTTACCAAAACATCCAAAACCCTTCAAATTTATCTCCCGAACAACCCGATCCATCAAAAATTTATTAATGAGCTTGAAGAGAAGCTTCAAGTTCACCTCACGCAATACGGGACGCTCCGATTAAGGATTAAACAGTTCGAGTTGTTCTGCCTGGGACAGTCGATTTACGAGAACACCAATCGAATGGAGAGCCTTGCGTTTAAGCTCTTCATCGATGGATTGCGAGAGATTTCATTCCATTCCGGACTTGAAAAAGAGGAGCTCATCACCTTTTTGGAGATCATCGGGAAGCGAACGGAAGGAGAGATTGCCGACGACGACATCGTCACCCTCCTTTGGGAGAAGCATCTGGTCCATGTGAAATATATCGTGGTGGACGATCTTCAAGGCGATTACCGAATCGAAGATTGCAAAGAGATGCAAGTTCGCTCATCCGGCTCCGGGGAACTCCGACAGATGCATCAGCAGGAGGCAGGCTCCCCTCAGGAAATGGTCCTCACCGCCCCGAAAGGGATTGAGATCCCTTCTCTTCACATCTTTCGGTTGACGGAAGAAGAGATTCGTAAAATGAAAGCGGAGGTTCGGGGAGAGGAAGATCTCGATCTGGTGGCGGAGCTTCAGGAGATTCTCTTCGACATCCTCCGTATCGAACGAGAGCCGGTCCTCTTTGGGGAGATCCTCGGCATCATTGATAATATCTTTGAAAGCCTCCTCCTGCGGGGAGATTTCTTCCATGCGCGGGCAATCATGACGTTTTTCCAAGAGATGAGCGATCCGGAGAAGAATTTGCCCCCACCGCTTGTGGATCAGATTCAGAAAGCGAAAGTCCAAGCCGGGAATCCGAAACGGATCGCGATGCTCGAATCGGTATTAAATGGGTGCGAACAGGAGCAATTGGAGCACTTTTTCTCGTTGATGATGTTTTTTGATGCCCGCCTTGTTCCTTCTCTCGTAGAGCTGCTCGGATCGATCGATAAGATGAAGGCGCGACGGGTTCTTTGTGATGTTCTGATCAAGCTGGGCGCCGGCGAGATCGACTTTCTGATTTCGAAGTTGGATGATGATCGCTGGTATCTGGTCCGAAACCTGATTTATATCTTGGGGAAGATCGGAAATCCGAAGGCGATCAAAGGGTTTCCCCGTCTCATGCAGCACAAAGATGCCAAGATCCGGAAAGAGGTGCTGCATGCGCTCGATATGATTGAAGACCCAAAAACGAATACGCTTCTGATTAAAGTTTTCTCCGATCCCGATCTCTCCAACCGCCTTTTTGCAATCCGAACCTTGGCCAAGAGAAAAGCCCAGGAGGCGCTGGAGCCGCTGCTGCAGCTGCTTGTCGCGAAAGAGTTCGAAGAGAAGGAACTGCCTGAGAAAAAGGAAATTTTTGATTCCATCGCGAAGATCGGAGGAGATAAGGTGGTCCCTCAAATGCAACGCCTGCTTCAGATCAAGTGGAGCTTGTTTAAAAATGCCCGGTCGGAGGAGATGGGACTCTGCGCCGCCTTTGCGCTTCAGCGGATCGGAACCCCTTCCGCCGTGGAGGCGCTCCGCGAGGGGAGCGCCTCGAGCAACAAGGCAATCCGAGAAGCCTGTCATCGAGCGCTCGATCTGTTGGGAGCGGGAAAAAGATGAGCCGGAATGTCGTGCGCACCTATGATGAGGAGCGGGTCCAGCTCGGGAAGCAGATGATCAATCAATTTGCGATCCTGATCAAGACCTCTCAGATCCACGATTATGGAAATGTGGCCCTCCAGCAACCGGCCGAAAATTTCCATAAAACGCTAGAGGATCTTTTTGTGGATGATCCCGAGGTGACCCTGAGCCTGGAAGGAGATTCCCTCTTCCTGGGGGATATGAAATTGAAACTCGACATCGATATCTTCACCAATTTTATGTTGGTGAATGAGGAGATGAAGAAGAGGGAGGTCGGAAGCATCGTCTTCTCTCGAGGGATCAATGAGGGGGAGATTCGGAAATTCTGCTCTATCTTTGCGTGTCTCGATCCGCGTCTTCCCGATCCTTTCGAGCGGCTTCAGAGAGAAATGGAAAAAGCGGCCCTCACCAATCCCCAGATTCTTCTCTTGGAAGAAAAAAAAGAAAAAGAAGAGGTCGGCGCGGCGCCCGAACAAGAGGACAATAAGAATCTGGCGAAGAAAACCTACTTCAATACCGTCACGGCGGTCAGCGAGGTGATGGAGAGTGTGAAACTGCGGCAGGCGGTCAGCCTGAAGCGGGCCAAGCGGATCGTCCAATCAATGGTCGATTTGATTTTGCAGGAGGATTCGACCCTCCTTGGGTTGACCAACCTGAGAAGCCATGACGAATACACTTACAATCATTCCGTGAATGTCTGTATCTTGGCCCTGGCGATCGGGCAGCGGCTCGGGTACAGCAAGAATCGGCTCTGCGAGCTGGGAATGGCGGGGCTTTTCCATGATCTTGGGAAATTCGGAATTCCGCTCGATGTCTTGAACAAACCCTCCGATTTCACAGAGGAGGAGTGGAAGATCATGCGGCGTCACCCGATCTTCTCGGTGAAAGAGTTGGTTCGCCTGAAAGGGGTCGATGATACGGCGATCCGCGTGACGATCGGGGCGTTCGAGCATCATCTTAACTATGATCTTTCGGGATACCCGAAGCTTGCGACCAAACGGAAGCTCAGCCTGCTCGGGCGCATCATCTGCATTGTCGATTGTTATGACGCCCTCACCTCTTCTCGGGTGTACAACCGAGTTCCCTTCCCGCCCGATAAGGCGCTGCGATTTATGTTGACCAAGAGCGGAAAAGCGTTCGATCCGATTTTGATGAAGCTCTTCGTCAATGCCATCGGGGTTTATCCGATCGGCACATTGGTCCTCCTGAATACAAAAGAGATCGGCGTGGTCTATGCGACCAACCCGAATCCGGAGCGGGGAGACCGCCCCAAGGTAAAACGGGTGATCGATGCAGCCGGAAATGAGACCCAAGGAGAGGTCATCGATCTGTGCGAACAAGACGAAAACGGTCACTATCAATATGAAATCGTCAATGTCATTGACGCGAACAAGTATAAGATCGACGTCGCAAAGTATTTTGTGTGAGTTTTCCCGCGGTTCCGACGCTTCCTCGCTTGACAATCCCTTTCATTGTCTCTACGATTAAGAACATGCGGTCGGCGTGCGCCGACCGCGCCCCGACTCAATATTTGTTTGGAGTTTTTTCATGAGGATCACCGCGGCAAAAGAGGATCTTCTCTGGAGCATGCGCAGTTGCGACGCCGAGGCGGTGCGGCTCTTCTCGGAGCGGCTTTCCATCGATCCGCTCACCGCACAACTGCTGATCCAGCGGGGTGTTTCCTCTTCATCTGCAACCGCTTTCCTCTCTCCTTCGATCGACGCCCTCTCCGATCCTTTTTTGTTTGAGGAGATGGCGCAGGCGGTTTCCCGAATTCTCCGGGCGATCGATCGAAGCGAGAAGATCTTGATCTACGGCGACTATGATGTCGATGGGGTGACCGGAACCGCCCTTTTAGTAGAGGCGTTCCGGCTCCTCGGATATCCGGTTGCTTATTATATTCCGGATCGCTTTAAGGAAGGATATGGTTTGCACCCGGCGGTCCTCAAGAATGCGCGCGAGGCTGGGACGACCTTGGTGATCACGGTCGATTGCGGAACGACCGCTCACGCCGAGATTGCGGAGGCGGCCTCGCTCGGAATCGACATCCTCATTGCCGATCACCATCAGCTCGACGGAGATCCTCCCCGTGCGACGGCGCTTCTCAATCCATCCGTGTCTCAAGGCGATCCGTTCCGATTCACCGCGCTCTCGTCGGTGGGGGTGGCTTTTAAATTGGCGGAGGCGCTTTATAAGAGATCGGGCCTCTCTTCTCTCCGGCTCGATTCTCTACTCGATCTGGTTGCGTTGGGGACGCTGGCGGATGTCGCTCCGTTGACCGGAGAGAATCGCTTCTTCGTCCGGGCAGGTCTCTCGGTCATCCGGGAAGGACGACGGCCCGGCTTGTCCGCTCTGTTCCACACGGCTGGAGAAGATCTGGCCGCTGCCACCGAACAGACCCTCTGTTATCGGGTGATCCCGCGGTTAAACGCGGCCGGCCGCCTCTACCATGCGGAGGAGGCGGTTGCGCTCTTAACGGCCCGCTCCTGGGAAGAGGCCCTTCCTCTGGCATTGCGGCTGGAGCAGTATAATCAGGAGCGACGCCGGATCGAGATAAAGATGTGGGAGGAGGCGGATCAGCAGGCGAGAAGGGGAGAGGTCGATCGCCTTCCGGTCATCGTCCTCGCCTCGGAAGGATGGCATCCCGGGATTGTCGGAATTATCGCGTCCCGTCTGGTTGAACGGTATCATCGACCGGCGATCGTGATCGCCCTCGCTGCCGAAGGGATCGGAAGGGGTTCGGGGCGGTCGATCGAGGGAATCAATCTACATCAATCTGTTCTGGGCTGCCGAGCATTGCTGGAAAAATTTGGCGGGCATGCCGGCGCGGTCGGCCTGACGATTCGGGCCGAGAAGGTCGATCTCTTCCGAGCGGCATTGGTGAGAGAGCTTTCCGAAACGACGCCGATCCGATCCTCCGAGACCCTCTGGATCGATGCGGAGATCGAATTGGAAAAGGTCAACTTCGGTCTCCTTCGCGCCCTAGCGCCCCTGGCGCCGTTCGGCCCCGCTTATCCGGAGCCGGTTTTTTTGGCCCGAAATGTCTCTCTGATCTCGCTGCGAAGGGAGCCGGATCGATCGGTCCGATTTAAGGTTCGAAATAAAAAAGGATGGACACTCGATGTCATCGCGTCGAACCGGACGGAGGTCCGTTGGGAGGATTTTTCGGATGGAGCGATGATTGACCTTGCTTTCACTCTCGAAGGGGGACGGTGGCAAGGGGAAGAGAGAATTTTTCTGAAACTGAAAGGAATTCGATCGGCAGAAGTATCGAACCTGCCCGGCGGCGAACCATGTTAAATCGACTGATTTTTAAAGAGCCCTCGTCGAAAAAATTGACGCTGGATGAGATCATTGAGCGAATTCATGCCTACGCGCCGCAGGCCGACGTCTCTCTTTTGAGGAAGGCCTATTCCTTCTCGGAGAACGCGCACGCCGGGCAGCTTCGCCAATCGGGAGAGCCTTTCCTTCAACATCCGCTTGAAGTCGCCAATATCCTGACCGAATTGAAACTCGATGTTCCCTCCGTGGTGGCCGGCCTGCTTCACGATGTGGTGGAGGACACTCCGCATACGAAAGAGGATCTGAAGCGCGAGTTCGGAGAGGATATTGCCGCGATGGTGGACGGCGTCACCAAAATCGGAAAGATCGAGTTCAGAAATTATCAGGAGAAGCAGGCGGAGAACTTCCGAAAGATGATTGTCTCCATGGCGGAAGATATTCGCGTCATCTTGATCAAACTCGCCGATCGGCTCCATAACATGCGGACCCTCGACGCGCTCCCTCAAGAAAAGCAGGAGCGGATCGCCCAAGAGACGCTGGAGATTTATGCTCCATTGGCGAACCGGCTTGGGATCGGTTGGATCAAGTCGGAGCTGGAAGACCTCTGTCTGCGCTACTTGAAGCCCGATATTTATTTCTCGCTCATCAAAAAAGTGACGACCGGCCGAGAAGAGCGGGAAAAATACATGCAGTCGGTCATTGAAACGGTTCAGAAAACGCTGGCGGAGAACCGCTTCGCCGGAAAAGTGACCGGACGCTACAAACATATTTTCGGGATATACCAAAAGATGGAAAAACGGGCGATTCCCTTCGAAGAGGTTTATGATCTGATGGGAATCCGGATCATCACCGACACGAAGATGAATTGCTATGCGATTCTCGGGCTCATCCACAGCCTCTGGCGTCCGGTGCCGGGACGCTTTAAAGATTACATCGCCATCCCGAAGTCGAACCTCTACCAATCGCTCCACACAACCGTCGTCGGGCCCGAGGGGAGACATGTCGAGTTTCAGATCCGGACCGAGGAGATGCATCGGATCGCCGAAGAAGGAATCGCCTCTCACTGGACCTACAAAGAGGGAGGGGCGCTCAATCCGAAAGATGAGCGGACCTTCGCCTGGCTGCGACAACTGGTCGAGTGGCAGCAGGAGCTCGCCGACACCCGACAATTTATGGATTCGGTGAAAACCGATCTCTTCACCGATGTGGTTTATATCTTCAGCCCGAAGGGGGATGTCAAGGAACTGGTGAAAGGGGCGACCCCCATCGACTTCGCCTACGCCATTCATACCGAGGTCGGCAATCACTGCGTCGGGGCGAAGGTGAACGGGAAGATTGTCCCGCTGCGGTATCAGCTCAAAAGCGGGGACGCGGTCGAAATCCTCACCTCGCCGACCCATGTCCCGAGCAAAGACTGGCTGAAGATCGTCAAGACGTCGAAGGCGAAGGCCAAAATCAAGCACATCATCAAAGAGGAAGAGCGCGCCCGAAGTCTCGACATCGGCAAAAAAATTCTGGAGCGAGAGCTGCGAAAAGAGAACCTTAGCCCGGCGGAGGTGTTCAAGTCGGATCAGATCTTAACGGGCCTCAAAGAGCAGGGGATCCGAACGATCGAGGAGCTTTTCGTGGCGATCGGCTACGGAAAGATTTCGGCGCAGCATGTGATTAAATCCCTTCTTCCCGAACCGCGGATGAAAGAGGGGATCAAAGATAAGATTATCAAAAAAGTCGGCCTGGCCAAGAGCGAGGTGAAGGTGAGCGGGCTGGATGACATCCTGATTCACCTCTCGAAGTGCTGCAATCCGGTTCCGGGGGATCAAATCATCGGCTTCATCACCCGCGGGCGGGGGCTTTCGATCCACACCGTCGACTGCCCCAATATCGATGAGCTCGATTACGATCAGGATCGGTTGGTTGAAGTTGATTGGGACAAGCGGATCGAAGCGACCCATCCGGTCGATATCTCCGTTTTAACCCTCGATCGGCCCGGCCTCCTCGCCTCGGTCTCCGCCTCGATCGCCGGCGCCGGCGCGAACATCAGTCAGGCCGAAATCATCACGACCGAAGACAAGAAGGCGACCCTCCACTTCGTCATCGATATCACCGACACCAAGCATCTTGAGAAAGTTTTAAAAAATATCGAAAAGGTCGAGGGGGTGTTGCAGGCGAGACGGGTGAGGAAAGGATAGTCGAGTGCGGGTTCCGGAGTGGAGGAGGCTGGGTGATTTCAGCGTCGGTCGCGCTCTTCCTGGAGCGCTTCCAACTCGGCGATCGCTTCCAGATCTTTGGGCCTTCCTGCTGCGCGTTTGACTTTAATCAGCTGCTCTAGATTCAGGCAGCGGCATGGAATACCAAAGAGGGTAATCTCAATGCAATTGGAGAGCAGTTCCTCGTAGGTTCCTCCCCCGGTAATCTCACCGAATAGATCGAGACTTCCCATCGAGGTGACAAGAGTGAAGTTCAATCCGTGCTGGACCGTCCTCGCATCCCACTGGAAGGGGAGTCCCGGTGGCGCGCCGCGCAGGTAGGGGGTAAGCGGGAGGAGCGCAGCAGTGAGACGTTCTATATTTTCCGGCTTCCGGGAGTAGACGAGGTCAAGATCTTCGGTGAGGCGAGCAGATCCGTGCACCACGGCGGCGGCCCCGCCGACAATGATGAAATCGACTCGGCCATTATGCAAGGACTTCAGCAGTCCTTCGAAATCGGTCATGAGGAGATTTTCCCGGCGCGCTTGAGCTCCTCGGCGAATCGTTGAAGATGAATCAGTTTCTTGATGCGCTCTTCCACCGTAAGCTTCAGATTCTCGCGAAGAAGAGTCCGATCGACATCACGCTTGTAGCATTCAATAACGGGATCGGTTTTAAAGGAGGTCTCTTTATGTATTGGTCTCTCTGTCATGATTCTCCGATCCGTACCTCTGACAGATGTCTCCGTCGTAAGCGAATGTGCTTCGATAATTTGGTGGGAAAAACTTCTGTGGTATATGAAGTAATTCTAATCGAATGATCGTGAAGAATCAAGCCAATCCTACGCCTTCATTTCAGCGTAAGAGGAACGAATCTCTTTCTATCTTCTCGTAATAATTTCGACGTTTGATGTTTTATCGGTGACTTCGATAAGGGCGCCGGTTTTCCCTTCGCGGACGATAAAATCGACCCGCTCGTTTCCCACCTGAAGGTTCGTGACCTCCACCCACTTGAGCCAATTCGGAAGGATCGGGTCGGTGAAGTAGAGCCGTCGGTTGATCGCGTCGGCCGTGAGTCCTAAGAAGGAGCTCAGGATGGAGAAAACAGAGGCGGCCGACCAAGCTTGCGGACTGCACGCGATTGGATAAGGGGTCGGCCCATGTCCGATGGTGCGGTCGAAGCCGCAGAAGAGCTCCGGCAGCCGCCCGTTTTCGAGGAACAGGGTCGATTCGAAAAGACCGGTCGCGACGCGCCGGACATGATCGTTGAAACCGTAGCGTTTGAACCCGGCCAAGATGAGAGCATTGTCATGCGGCCAGACCCCGCCGTTGTGATAACTCATCGGGTTGTATCGCGCTTCTCCTTCCGCCACGGTTCGAATGCCCCATCCGCAAAACATCTCCGGACCAATCAAACGATCGGCCACGATCCGCGCTCGTTGCTCGTCGACGAGGCCGGTCCAGAGGCAGTGGCCCGGATTGGAGGTGATGACCTCGCACTGTCTTTTGTATTTATCGAGGGCCAGGGCATAGAACTGCCTCCCCTCGTTCCAGAAGTCGCGATCGAACCGCTCCCGCAGCGCCTCCGCCTCATTGATCAGCTCCATTTGAAGATCGGTTTTCCCGAACTGGGCGGCGACCGATCCAAGCCCCACCAAGGCGGCATAAAAATATCCTTGAACTTCGACCAAGGCGATCGGGGATTCTGCGATCTGGCCGTCTCGATGGAAAACAGAGTCGTGTGAGTCTTTCCACCCCTGCTGTTGGAGGCCGATCGGCGACTCCCGATTATATTCAATATACCCGTCTCGATCGAGGTCGCCATATTTTCGAAGCCATTCCAGGGCGGCCATTGCATTCGGCCAGAGCGACTCAACAAACGCGACATCTCCTGTCCACGAAAGATATTGGGAAAGGAGAATGAGGAAGAGCGGTGTTGAATCGACGCTGCCGTAGTAGGGGACGAAGGGGATCTCGCGCAGATTCGCCATTTCTCCCTTCCGGTGCTCATGCATGATCTTCCCCGGATCTTCATCGAGAAATGAATTTTTCTCCTTCCCCTGGAGTTTAGCCAGAAATTGAAGGGTGCCGCGGGCAATCTGAGGTTGAAAGGGGAGCATCTCAAGCGAGGTGATAATGCCGTCTCTTCCGAAGGGGGCGACGAACCAGGGAATGCCGGCGTAAGGATAGGGGCCGTGCGGTGTCTCCGTCTCAAGCATCCGGATATCGCAAAGGGAGCGGCTGAGCAGCTGATTGAACGATTCATTGCTGGTTGCGATCCGGGTTCTCTCCTCTTCCCATTTTAGGATTCCTTTTCGGACGCGTGTGATGACTTGCGGCAGATTCCATCGTTTGCTCCACCGGCTCTCTCCTTGGGACGCGGTCGCCCAGAGATGGAGCTCCCATTCTTTTTGGGGGGGAAGTTGGATGTAAAATGTCGCCTCTTCTTCGTTCACCTGTTCGGGGAGCGGATCGAATTTCAACTGAAGCGTCCGAAGAACATGATCGAGCCCCCGGTATTTGAATTTGACCGTTCCTTTCTGATCATACTCGGGAGGCAGGGTCTCTCCTCGTTTGGTCCGTTCGGTTCCGCGGACTTCAAAGACATCCAGGAAATCGGCGCCGTATTGAAGGCTGATTTTCAATTCGATCTGATGAATATGGAAATTCTTGAAGTGAAGCGTCTGATAAAAGGTGTTCCGATAGAGAAGGAGCCGCTTGCGGATGAACACCGTATTACGAGGAATGACCAGATGGCGATCGATCGTGTAATCCGGATTCGTCAGATCGACGAGAATCTCACTGTCATCGGAAGAGACGGTCGAGTAGAGAAAGAGAGGATACTCCTCGTTGATCCGAAGCCCCAAGATGTTGAGAAAACGGGTTCCTTCAAAGTAGAACCCCAATTCTCCCTGAAAACGGCTTCTGAAATTGCCGAACTTATCACAGACAATGAATGCCTCATCCTGCTTCAGGCTGAGCTTTCTGATTCCGGCTGCGACCGGAGAGGTCAAAATATAATAATCGTCCCGAAGGGAGGTCTCGTCGTCCATTCTCTTCTTACCTCAGATTGAAATGAAAATCTCACTTCCTTCTTGTGGATTGAAAGTCGTGTCAGCGATCAGGCCGCCTCGGCCAGCTTGTCGGCCGATGTCCGCTCATCCCATCGGGCAATGACATCTTCATAGAGCTTCTCGTAGCGGCGGACCATCTTTTCGGCGGAGAAGTTCTTTTCCGCATATTCTCTGCATTCGAGCCGGGAGATCTCCCCGATCCGGTTGATGGCGCCGATTAAGTCGTTGGTCTTGGAATGGATAAAACCGGTTTTCCCGTGAGCTAAAATCTCAGTCACCGAGCCGCAGGGGCGCGCAATCACCGGCGTGCCGCACGCGAGCGATTCAATCATCACCAAGCCGAACGGTTCCGGCCAGTCGATCGGAAACAGAAGGGCGAGCGCTTCGCCGAGGAACATGTTCTTTTCATCCTCGCCGATCTCGCCGATAAATTCAATGAGAGGCGGTTTGATCAGCGGACGGATCACAGTTTCAAAGTAGTCCCGGTCCTGGTTTCCAACCTTGGCCGCAATTTTGAGTGGGATCCCGGTCTTTTGAGCGAGGGTGATGGCGAGGTCGGGCCTTTTTTCCGGAGAGATTCTTCCAAGAAAAGCGAGGTATTTGCCCGGTTCCGGATAGAAATGATACCGCTCCATCGGAAGGCCATGGTGGACGGTGCCGACCCAATTCGCGAAAGGAAAGGGGCTCCGCTGGCTATGGCTGATGGAGATCAGGGGATGCGATTTGAAGTAGCGGTGAATTCCTTGAAGCTCCGGGGTATCTAAGCGGCCATGGAGCGTGGTCACGGTCGGGGTGCCGCTCTTTTGGGCAAACGGAAAGGTGAAGTAGTCGGCGTGAGAGTGAATCAGATCGAATTCGTCGGCACGATCGTAGACCATCGCGAGCTGAAGGATATGGTCTGCGCAGGGATCTTTGACATTGCTTAAACGGAGCGCTTCCCGACAGACCGGAACCAATTGCGCGCGGGTCTTTGAATCCCCGCTTGCGAAAAGGGTGACCTCATGTCCGTTTCGAACCAATCCTTCCGTTAAAATTGAAACGACCCGTTCCGTCCCTCCGTAAAATTTGGGTGGAACACTCTCATAAAGCGGGGAGATTTGTGCAATTTTCATTCAGGACTCCATTGTTTCAGTTTCCGTCGGGAGAGGGGCGATTGCAGGTAAGCTCTGGGGGAGAGACAGATGACACTTTATTAAAAATTAGCATAAGGTTTTTCGATGAGTCAATAGTGCGAGAAATACGTCGGCTTGTGTTCTGTTGGGGAATATGCTTCCCACTCTCTTCGCAAGCGTCACTCCATATTTGCTGTAAATGAAGGGACTGTTTTGCAAAGGCCGATCGGGAAATGGGGAAGCGTAAATTTTCTTGACATCCCCTTCGAGATGTGATAAAAACGACTCAATTTCAGGTTCAGGAAATCGATATGAAGACAACGGCGTCTTCTCCACCCGGAGAAGACGCCATTTTTTTAGGGACAATGGCGTCCTTGCAGTCACCCCTTGATTGCAAGGCGTTTTATTTTGGAGTTCGATGCGAACCCTTCGGCTCGCTTTGGCCCAGATTAATAGCACGGTTGGAGATCTTGCTGGAAACGTTCGAAAGATCTCGGAGGCGGTGGAAAAGGCCAAAGAGAGTAAGGTCGATCTCATCGCTTTCCCGGAGCTGGCGATCACCGGCTACCCGCCGGAGGATCTTCTTCTTAAGGCGCAATTTCTTGAAGACAACCTTCACGCGTTGGAGCAGGTGGCGAAGCGATGCACCGGGTTGACCGCGATCGTCGGTTTTGTCGACCGGCAGGAAGATATCTACAATGCCGCCGCGGTGATTCATGATGGGGCGGTGCGATTTGTTTACCATAAATGCTATCTGCCGAATTACGGTGTCTTTGATGAGAATCGTTATTTCCAGTCGGGAGAAGAGGCGCCGGTCTTCACCTTGAATGATGTGACGATCGGGGTCAATATCTGCGAGGACATTTGGTATCCCGAAGGACCGACCTATGCGCAGGCGTTGGGGGGGGGAGCGGAGGTGATCGTCAACATCAATGCTTCCCCTTATCACGCGGGGAAAGGGCTTTATCGGGAAGAGATGATCGCCACGCGCGCGAGAGACAATTCCGTCATCATCGCCTATGTGAATCTGGTCGGGGGGCAGGATGAATTGGTTTTCGACGGAGGAAGCTTTGTTTCGAATGAGCGGGGTGAACTACTCGCCCGAGGAAGGCAGTTTCGGGAAGGGCTCATCATGATCGATCTTTCCGTCGATGCCGTCTTTCGCGCCAGATTACACGATCCGCGCCGCAGGAAAGAGAGGCTGGAACAAGCTTTCCCGCAGGTTCGGGCGGTCTCTCTGGGGAAGACGAAGTGGGGAGAGAAACGCAAAGCGCTTGTTCCTTCACTCGATGATCGTCTCCCGCGCCTTCATGAGATCTACAGTGCGCTCACCCTCGGCTTGTCCGATTACGTTCATAAGAACGGCTTTAAGAAGGGGGTGATCGGCCTCTCTGGAGGAATCGACTCCGCCCTGACCGCGGCGATTGCGGTCGATTCCCTGGGAAAAGAGAACGTCATCGGTGTTTTTATGCCCTCGCGCTATACCTCGCGGGAGAGCAGAGAAGATGTCGAGGCGCTCGTACAGAATCTCGGAATCCGATTGATCACCCTCTCCATCGAACCGCCGTTCGAGACCTATCTCTCCCTCTTATCCCACGAGTTCAAGAGTCTGCCCGCCGATATTACGGAAGAGAATCTGCAGTCGCGGATTCGGGGAAATCTGATGATGGCCCTCTCGAACAAATTTGGATGGCTGGTCCTGACCACCGGGAACAAAAGCGAAATGAGCGTCGGATATGCCACATTGTACGGCGACATGGCCGGCGGCTTCGCGGTCATCAAAGACGTCTGGAAAACGCTTGTCTACGAATTGGCGGCGGAGAGAAACAAAAATGGGAAGCCGGTGATTCCGGAGCGGACCCTTACGCGTCCTCCGACCGCGGAGCTGCGCCCCAACCAGACCGACCAGGATTCCCTCCCCCCTTATGAGACCCTCGATCCGATTTTAAAGGCATACGTCGAAGAAGATAAGTCTTTCGATGAAATAGTTGCAATGGGATTCGACCCGGAGGTCATTTCAAAGGTGATCACCCTGGTCGATTTATCGGAGTTTAAACGAAGACAGGCCCCTCCCGGGATCAAGCTGACCCCGCGGGCCCTGGGGAAAGACCGACGAATGCCGATCACCAATCGGTATCGTAGTTTTCAAATCAGAACGGAGAGCGGTTCGACAGTGAAAAGAGAGAAGAAAAACATTGAAAAAGAAGGAAAGGAGAAGACATGACGCCCAAGGAAGTAATGGAGTTTGCAAAGAAGAATAAGGCCGAGATGGTCGATTTTAAGTTCATCGACTTTCCCGGCGTCTGGCAGCATTTCGCTGTCCCGATGGTTGAGTTTACAGAGAAGACATTCGAAGAGGGGTCCGGTTTTGACGGGTCGAGCATCCGCGGCTGGCAGGCGATCAACGACAGCGACATGCTCGCCATTCCCGATCCGAGCACGGCCATTATGGATCCGTTCACAAAGATTCCGACCCTTTCAGTGGTCTGCAACATCAAAGACCCGGTTCGCAACGAGCCTTACGAGAAAGATCCCCGGTACATCGCGCAGAAAGCCGAAGCCTATCTGAAAGCGTCGGGAATCGGCGACGTCGCCTACTTCGGTCCGGAAGCCGAGTTCTTTATCTTCGACAACATCCGGTTCGATCAAAACATGAATTCCGGTTATTATTTCATCGAATCGGAAGAGGGGATCTGGAACGCCGGAAAAGAGGGAGGCAACCTCGGGTACAAGCCGCGCAACAAAGAGGGCTATTTCCCCGTCTCTCCGGTCGACAGCCAGGAAGATATCCGGGCCGAGATGGTGCGGGAGATGGAAAAGGCCGGGATCTGGGTCGAGAAAGAGCATCACGAAGTCGCGACAGCAGGCCAGGCTGAAATCGATATGCGGTTTGACTCGATGGTGAAGATGGCAGACAAGCTGATGCTCTATAAGTATATTGTGAAAAATGTGGCGAAGCGTCACGGCAAAACGGTGACCTTCATGCCGAAGCCGCTCTTCGGCGACAACGGCTCCGGCATGCATACCCATCAGAGTATCTGGAAGAAAGGAAAGCCGCTTTTTGCGGGAGATGAATACGCCGGCGTCAGCAAGATGTGCCTCTACTATATTGGGGGGATTTTGAAGCATGCCCACGCCATCGCGGCCTTCTCCAACCCGACGACCAATTCCTACAAGCGGCTGACCCCGGGCTATGAAGCGCCGGTCAATCTCGCCTACTCAAGTCGAAACCGGAGCGCCTCGATCCGGATTCCGATGTACTCGAACAATCCGAAGGCGAAGCGGATCGAGGTTCGCTTCCCCGATCCTTCCTGCAACCCCTATCTGGCATTCAGTGCAATGCTGCTGGCCGGATTGGATGGGATTGAGAACAAGATCGATCCGGGAGAAGCGATCGACAAGAACCTCTATGAGCTGGAAGCAAGAGAAGCGGCTCAGATCCGAACGATGCCGGGGAGCCTGAACGAGGCGTTGGCCGCGCTGGAAGCGGATCATGCGTTTCTTCTGAAAGGGGGGGTCTTTACCGAGGAGATTCTTCAGACCTGGATGGAATACAAGAAGACCAAAGAGATCGATCCGATGCGGCTGCGGCCCCATCCGTATGAGTTCTTCCTCTACTATGATATTTAAATCGTAGTAGCGATCTGAAAAAGGCCCGTCCAACACGGACGGGCCTTTTTTTATTTCTTATGTCCCTTCCGATTCTGCGTAAAAGAGCGGATCGTGGTTTGACAAGACCCCAGCTTTCTTATATATTTACATTCGATCCTTCCTCATTTTATCTTTTCTCAAAAGGCGCAAAGTATCATGAAGTTCCACACGATCGAAGAGGCGATTGCCGACATCAGACATGGAAAAATGATCATCCTCAGCGACGATGAAGATCGCGAGAATGAGGGAGATCTGGTGATCGCCGCGGAAAAGGTGACCCCCGAAGTGATTAACTTCATGGCCAAGTACGGCCGGGGGCTGATCTGCCTCACCTTAACCGAAGAGCGGACCGAGCAACTTCAGCTGGCGCCGATGGCGCAGGAGAATACCTCGTCCTTCGGAACCGCTTTCACGATTTCGATCGATGCCCGGAAGGGGGTCACCACCGGGATTTCGGCGAAGGATCGCGCCTTGACCATTTTGACGGCGATTGATCCCGAAGCGCGACCGACCGATCTCGTCCGGCCGGGGCATATCTTTCCGATTCGCGCTCAAAAGGGGGGGGTGTTGAAGCGGGCGGGTCAAACCGAAGGCTCGGTTGACTTGGCGCGATTGGCCGGTCTTTATCCGGCCGGGGTGATTTGCGAGATCATGAATGATGACGGAACCATGGCGCGTCTTCCCGATCTGATCGAATTCGGAAAACAGCACGACCTCAAACTCGTCACGATTAAAGATCTTATTGAATATCGAATGAAACGGGAGTCGCTCGTCCATCGGGTGACCGAAGCCCGCCTGCCGACCGAGTACGGAGATTTCAATGCGGTGGTCTACCAAAATGAGATCGACCGGGAAGTGCACATTGCGCTGGTCAAAGGGACGATCGAGGAAGATAAGCCGGCCTTGGTTCGCGTCCATTCCGGCTGCGTGACCGGTGACATTTTCGGGTCGAGGCGGTGCGATTGCGGCGAGCAGCTCCATGCGGCGATGAGTCGAATCGAAAAAGAGGGGAGCGGCGTCCTCCTCTATCTCAACCAGGAGGGTCGCGGAATCGGTTTGGTGAATAAGCTCAAGGCATACCGATTACAGGACGGGGGTAAAGACACCGTCCAAGCCAACTTGGAACTCGGTTTCAAAGCCGATCTTCGAGATTATGGAATCGGTGCTCAGATCCTGGTCGATTTGGGGCTTCGGAAAATTCGATTGATGACCAATAACCCGCGCAAGATCGTCGGCATTGAAGGATATCGCCTCGAGGTGGTCGAACGGGTTCCAATCGAGATCGAGCCGCACGAAAAGAATGTTCATTATCTTCGGACCAAGAAGAATAAGCTGGGACATATGCTCGACAATGTTTAGCGTGCGTCCTTTGTTCTTTGCATCGGTGAACCGAGGTGTCCCATTCCGTTGAATCGAAAGAAGAAAGGATCGGGTGGAACGAAGGCACCGCTTTCCACCCTCCGACAGTGGGAAGGGAGCACCCGGGGGACCGGATTCCGATTTGGGATTATTCTCAGCCGCTTTAATCAGTCGATTACCGATCCGCTTCTGAATGGGGCGCTTCGCGTTCTTGAGGAACAAGGGGTCTCTCCTGAAGATATCGAGATCGTGAAGGTGCCGGGGGCGTTTGAGATTCCGGGAGCGGCCAAGAAACTGGGGCTGCTTGGCCGTTTTCACGCCTTAATCTGTTTGGGAGCCGTCATTCAAGGCGAGACGCCGCATTTCCATTACATTTCCGCCGAGGTAAGCCGTGGAATCGGCCAACTCTCGCTCGAATTGGGGTTGCCGGTGATTTTCGGCGTCTTGACCACCGACTCCATGGAGCAGGCGATCGCACGGTCGGGAAGTGAAGTCAATAAAGGGGCCGAGGCGGCCATGGCGGCGATCGAGATGGCTCATTTATATCAAAAGCTAAAGTAACGCTGGACAGGATCATTGAATGGGTTTTAGAAGAAAAGCCAGGGAGTTGGCGCTTCAACTCCTTTTTCAGATTGATTTTACGGGAGACCGCATCGCGATTCCCCCCTCTTTTTGGAGCGAGAACGAAGCGCTTCCTCAGGTGAAGAGCTTTGCCGAAATTTTGGTGCAGGGGGTTTTGAAGCATCTCTCCGAAATCGATCAGATCATCGAAAAATACACACGGCATTGGTCTCGCGACCGGATGGCCGCGATCGATCGCAACATCCTTCGATTCGCCATTTTTGAGCTGCTCTATCTCAAAGAGATTCCGCCGAAGGTGACGATCAATGAAGCGATCGAAATTGCGAAGAAATTCGGAAGCGAAGATTCCGGCGCATTCGTCAATGGAATTCTCGACCGGATTCATCATGATGAGACGACACTCCATTCATCGGATCTAAAGCAAGGGGCGTTGTAAGAATCGGATAAAGGGCTGATCAGGCAGGAGCCCTGGTATCGTTTAAGCTGGTATCGTTAAGATAGATCGACACCGGGAGTCGCAATGCGGGTAGGGGTCTTCTCCGGGAAGCTAACGAAACTGCATGCAGAGGTCCTGGTCGTCTCTTGCTTTGAGGATGTCCGCCCCCTTCGCGGATTAGCGGGGGAGGTCGATTGGCTTTACGGGGGAATCTTCTCCACCCTGTTAATGCAGGGGAAGGTGACCGGAAAATTAGGTGAGCTCCTCCTTTTGGCGACACAGCAGAAAATGCAAGCGTCCAAGGTGATCTTGGCCGGATTGGGGCCCAGCGGTACGTACGAGCAGGCCGATTTCAAGTCGGTTGCGAAGAAGATCGCCGAGGCAATGATGGGCTTTCAGGCGCGCGAATGCGCGGTTGAACTGCTTGCCCCCTCCGCCCGTTCCATGGACCCGGCTCTTTTAATGGAATCTTTCATTAAAGGAATGGATGAGATGAAAAAATTGGAGCCCTTTGATCTGACTTTCGTGGTGAAAGACGGGGAAAAGGCAAGGGCGCTTCAACAGCGGATTAAAAACGGATCGTATGATTGGAGCAACTCTTATTCTTTAGCGAGATCGGATCATGATTGAAAGGTACAGTCGGCCGCAGATGGCGGCGATTTGGGAATCGAAAAATAAATATGAGACCTGGTTGAAGGTCGAACTGCTTGCTTGCGAAGCGATGGTCGAACGGGGTGAAGTGCCGAAATCGGCGCTCAAGACGATTCGAGCAATGGCCCAGATCGATCCGGATCGGATCGATCAGCTCGAAAAGACGGTCAAGCACGATGTGATCGCTTTTTTAACGTCGATCACCGAGAAGGTCGGTGAGGACGGGCGCTATCTCCACATGGGGATGACCTCCTCCGATGTGTTGGATACCGCTCTGGCGATCCAGATGCGTCAAGCGGCCGATCTTTTGATCGAGGATTTAAAGGCACTGCTTGATGTGCTCAAGCGGAAGGCGGAAGAGCACAAAGAGACGGTGATGATCGGCCGCTCCCACGGAGTGCACGGCGAGCCGATTACCTTCGGCCTGAAAATGGCTCTCTGGTATGAAGAGACGAAGCGAAACGTGCTCCGCTTGCAGCAGGCGAAGGAGGTGATCTCGTTCGGAAAAATTTCCGGGGCAATGGGAACCTTTGCCCATCTCCATCCCTCGGTCGAAACCTACGTCTGTGAAAAGCTCGGACTCCAGCCGGAGCCGGTCTCGAACCAGATCGTTCAGAGGGACCGACATGCCCAATACCTTCAAGCATTGGCATTGATCGCGTCAAGCCTCGATAAATTCGCGACGGAGATTCGGCACCTTCAGCGAACCGAGGTGCTGGAGGCGGAGGAGCCGTTTGAGAAGGGACAGAAGGGCTCTTCCGCGATGCCGCATAAACGCAATCCAATCGGTTGCGAGAATATTTGCGGGCTGGCCCGCGTCATTCGCTCGCATGCGGCCGCCGCTTTGGAAAATGTGCCGCTCTGGCATGAGCGGGATATCAGCCATTCCTCCGTGGAGAGAATCATCCTTCCGGACAGCACCATTCTCCTTGACTTTATGCTGGCGCGATTCACGAAAATTATGAAGGGGCTTTTCATCTACCCGGAGAGAATGGCTCAGAATCTGGATCGAACCGGCGGGACCATTTTTTCGCAGAAAGTCCTCCTGTTGCTGATCCAAAAGGGAATGGAGCGGGAGCAGGCCTACGAGATCGTTCAGTCGGCGGCGATGGCGGTATTCAACAAAGGGGGATCGTTTAAGGAAGCGATTCTTTCCGACCCGAATGTCTCAAAGCGGCTGAGCGCCAAGGAAATCGAGACCTGTTTTGATCCACGGCAATTCGTCACTCATATTGAAACAATTTACAAACGGGTTTTCAGCGAGGCGTAAGCGCACAGTTTAATTAGATGGGATAAAAACGATGCGAGCGAAAATTTTTATTACACTGAAAAGTGGAATTCTCGATCCACAGGGCAAGGCGATTGAACATGCCCTCTCGGTGCTCGGCTTCACGGGGGTGAAGGAGGCGCGGGTGGGAAAGTACATGGAGTTGGTTCTTGCGCCCGGTCCGAAGGATCAAGTGGAGAAAAGTGTCAAGGAGATGTGCGAGAAACTCCTCGCGAATACGGTGATCGAAACATACCGGTACGAGCTTCATCCGGAAGAATAGGGAACGACCATGAGCCTTGAAGGGCGCCTGGAAGATCTTGGTCTCGCCGACATCTTTCAAATCATCAGCCTAAGCAAACGATCGGGCGTGCTGACCATCATCCGAAAAGAGGGAACCGGTCGGCTGGTCTTCAATCGGGGAATGTTGATTTTTGGGAGCTCCGACAGCGTCAGCCGGCTCGGCTATACCTTGGTGAAGAAAGGATTGGTCACGACGGAGGAGTTGGAGAAGGCGTTGCGCCTTCAGAAAGCCGGGGGGATGAAACTTCCGGTCGGCGCCATTCTGGAGAAGACGGGGGCGATCTCGAAGGAGGTGCTTGAGGAGGAGCTTCGAAATCATCTGGTTGAAGTCGTCCGCGATTTTCTCAATTGGGAAAGCGGCTCTTTTCATTTTGAACTCGGAAGTCCCACGGCGAACGATCTCACGTTGGATGCGGGTCTCAACCTTGAGTTCTTGATGATGGAGGCGAGCCGACGCCAGGATGAATATGAACGCAACCAGATGGAACAGAATACGCTTCCCCCGGCGACGGAAAATAATGGATCTGCCGTTGCAAGGAGCCCGTCGAGTCCCCTGGAAGAGATGGCCGGCTCCACTGATCTGAGTCCCTCTTCGGACGGGACTCCAGTATCGAACGGATCGGAGAAACCGAGCTACCGAAAAGATCTTGCCTTATTGACCTCGATGATTGAGGAGCTTTCGGGGCCGGCGAGCGGGAGTGAGATTACCCTTCTTGTCCTCCGCTTCGCGAGTGAAGTCATGAACCGCGCGATTATTTTCCTTGTCCGGCGCGACGATATTCTCGGCTTGGGCCAATTCGGCCTCCAGTTTAAGGACGCGTCGGCGGATGAGAAGATCAGGGAGGTGCAAATCCCGCTGAATGAGCCGTCTATTTTTAGAGACGTCATCGAAAAGAGGAGCAGTTATAAGGGAATCTTAACCCAGGAGAATTGGCACCGCTACTTTCTCGATCAGATCGGCGGAGGATGGCCCAAGGATGTTTTCCTCACCCCTCTCTTAAACGGTTCGGAAGTGATTGCGCTTCTTTATGGAGATAACCTCCCTGAGCAGACCCCCATTCCGGAGACGGAAGGATTGGAAGCCTTTGTAAGGGTTGCCGGCTTCGCTTTTGGCAAGGCCAAGTTGGAACGAAAATTACAGGAAACACGGCAGAAGGGAACGGTATAAATTGGTGGTCAAGAAAGTCCTTGTGGTGGACGATTCTGCAGGGATGCGCTCTCTTTTGGTTTCGACCCTGGAGGAGATCGACGGAATTGAGGCGGTTGAGGCCTGCAACGGTTTTGAGGCGCTCAAAGCCCTTCCGATGCAGCCGTTTGACCTGATTATAACCGATATCAACATGCCGGAAATAAATGGCCTCGAGATCGTGCATTTCATCAAGAGCAATCAAATCTACCAACAGATTCCCCTCGTCATTATCTCGACAGAAAAAGGCCAAAACGACATTCAAAAGGGGTTGGCGCTGGGGGCGCAGAAATACATTACCAAGCCGTTTGATCCGGAGCAGGTCAAGAAAACGGTGAAAGAGCTTCTCAATCTAAAATAGGCCGACAAATGGTCGAGAAGGGAAAAGATCCGGGCTTAAGTGATTTTGTTCCGGAAGCGGAAGAGCTGATCGAGGTTCTCCATCAAAACCTTCAGATCATTGAAGCGTTGCCCGATCGGACGCAGGTCCGGCCCGACATCATTAACGCAATCTTCCGTGCCGCCCATACGCTGAAAGGGATGTCCGGGATGATCGGTTTGAGCCGCGTCTCTCAGCTCAGCCATCATCTCGAAGATATGCTGGACAAGCTTCGGATGGGAAAACTGACCTTCTCTCCGGACGTATTCAGTGTCTTGGTCGATGGCGTCGATCTGCTCCAGAGGATGATCGAGGCTGCCGCCCAAGGGAAAGGAGAGCCCGACAGCGCTTTCATGGAGGAGCGGATCCAAACCGTTTTGAGCGGAAAGCCCCAGGGAGGCGAAGCAAACCGGCTGGAAGATGTCGATTTAGATCCCTCCATCCTGAATGTCTTAACAGAATATGAGAGTCATCGTCTTTTCGAAAATATCAAATCAGGTGCGACCCTTTTTGAGGTGAAAGCCCGCTTTAAGCTGGAGACCTTTGATACCGATCTCTCCGCGTTGAATGCCAAGATACAGACAGTCGGAGAGGTTATCACCACTCTTCCGAGCATCAGCCCCTCTCCCGGAGGGGGAATGGAGTTTAATCTGATCGTCGGGATCCCTCCGAACAGTCCCCCGCTTGGTCCGGAAATCGCTTCCGATCAGGTCACCATTCGTGAAATCTCAAGAAAAGGAAAGAAAGCGCAACCTCCGACGACTCCTCCGGCGGAGGTCATTTCTCCCGCTCCGGTTTCTGCAGAATCGGCTGCGCCGCCGGCTGCTCCCGCTCAGGAAGGCGGGTCTCTCCGAAGCATGACCCAGACAGTTCGAGTTGATATCCAAAAACTGGATATTCTCCTAAACATGGTCGGAGAGCTTGTGCTCAGCAAAGCGGTTGTCAGCCAGATCAGCAAAGAGCTTTTGGAACAAGCCGGTTTTTCCGGTATCTCCCTCGAATTATTAAAAGCCTCCCGGATGCTCGACAAGCGGATCAGTGAATTTCAGGAGAAATTGGTTGAGATTCGGATGATTCCGATTGGTCAGATTTTTGACCGTCTTGTTCGGACGGTTCGAAGACTCTCGCGAGATTTAAACAAAGAGGTGAACCTCCTGATCTCCGGCGAAGAGACGAAAATGGATAAGTCGATGGTGGAAGATTTGGCCGATCCGCTCCTCCATCTCATTCGAAACGCGCTCGATCACGGGATTGAAAGTCGGGAGGAACGGATCGCGGCGAAGAAGCCGGAAGTCGGCACCATCCACCTTCGCGCCATTCAGAAGGGAAATCATATCCTCATCGAGGTGGAAGACGACGGCGGCGGAATTGATACCGGCCGAATCTATAAAAAAGCGCAGCAGAAGGGGCTCATCGATCCCGAGAGAAAGTACAGCGAGGCCGACTTGATTAATCTTCTTTTTCTGCCGGGGTTTTCCACCGCCGAGCAAATCACGGAGATCTCGGGAAGAGGGGTGGGGCTCGATGTGGTTGCAAAGAATATCTCGAAGCTCTCCGGGTTGGTCGATATAGAAACGGTGCTGGGAAAGGGGACCCGCTTTACGATCACCTTGCCGATTACACTGGTGATTATTAAAGCGCTGATTGTTCGCGTCGGCTCGGAAACGTTTGCGATTCCTTTGAATTCCGTATCGGAAAGCCTGATGATTTCCTCGAAAGAGATCAAAACAATTGAGCGGGCGGAGGTGATCCAATTGAGGGATCATACCCTCTCGCTGGTTCGATTAAAAGACTTTTTCTCTCTTGGGGAAGGGGAGGCGACCGATGACCGGCTTTATGTGATCGTGGTCGGTCTGGCCGAGAAGCGCATCGGACTCGTGGTCGACGGGATTGAAGGACAGCATGAAATTGTCATTAAAGCGCTCGGAGGACTGCTGAAAGATGTGCCGGGCATTTCAGGCGCGACGGAGCTTGGAAATCGCAAAACAATTCTCGTGCTCGATGTCGCCTCTTTGATCGAAGAGGCGATTACAGGGAAAGATAAGAAGAAGATTGAGATCGCCGGCTGACGAACTCGTCATGACGTCCGTTCACTCTCGGTCCTATTTTTTCGCTGTTGTGTGAATGGTTAGAACGGTTTTAATTCCCTTGGCATTGTTCGCTTCCGACGCCCACACATAGCCGATTGCCCCTTCCGATTCTTTGACCGTTTGAATCACCCCTGCACTGTCGTCCCGCAAAACGGGGGCATTGGTCCCCTCCAGAAAAACCAGATGCATCCAATATTTGGTGTAATCCGACTTGGATAGGTGAAGGACTTCGCTGAGAAAGATCTTTCGGATCTCTTGATCCTCGCTCTGATCGACCGGTTTTAATCTCTTTCCGGCCAGGAACTGTATCTTGCCCCGATAAATCTCCCGTACATCATCAATCGAAATGGAATTGACGTCGAGTCGCGAATTCACGATGATCGCGATCTCTTCCGCAACCGCCTGCGCTGTCCAGAAGAGGATGACTGAGAAGATGAGAAGGATTGATTTATACATCGCTCTCCCTCTTAGTTAGAATGCGAAACACCATTGAACAGCGTATTCGGAATAATTCTCCACCCCCTCCTGATGAATCTTCCGATATTCCGCTTTTAAAGCCGATCCGATCGAGACTTCATAGCGCACCCCGGCCAGGGCGATTCGCTTGTCTCCGGCGGAAAGGGCCGCCATATAGGGGTCCGCTTCCTTAATGGCTCCTCGCTCATACCGAGCGTAAGGAGTAATCAGGTCGATAAAAGTATATCCTGTTTGGATGTAATAGAGTATATTCGTTTTTTTCCCAAGCCCGGACAGCTGATCTCTATCGAGAACCCAGAAGACTTCAGAGAGGAATTCAAAAGGTTCTCCCTCCTGATTGTAAATAACGGAAGCATTCCAGATGTGTTGATCCACCCTGAGAACGCGGAGGCTGGCGGCATCATACCCGTCCACTTTGTTGATGCTTCCGGAGCCGATAATTTTCAATGCATTCAAGAACCGCGGGCTTACCTGAAAACGAAAAGAGAGTGCCTTATTGTAATTGTCGTCCGATTTATTATTTGGATCGAGTTGCCCTTCTGTGGTTCCGACATCCACAATTTTAGCGCCGTTGCCGAGCATCAGGTCATATCCGAAATTGATCGGCCCAGCATGGTAGCGTCCGGACGTCCACACACCGACAAGATGCACAGGAAGCAATCCCCTGTCGTCTTCAAACCGGAGAAAGAAAGGCCGGTCAATCGTCGTTTGAATGTATGTTCCATGGTGGAAGGTGGTGTTCCAATAGCCGAGGATATTGTGAGCGCGCCCGGCGCGGATTTTTAAAGCATCATTGAAAATATAACCGATTTGAAGGCGCTCGACATCGACCCCGCCATCTTCTAGGTTGGCTTCCAAGAGCACTTCGACATGATCCGTGATTAATTCGGATACATAAAGGTCCACCGACCCGAGGGAGAAGGAACGATTTTTGTTCACGTCTCCATTGAGCGTGCTCTTGATGTAATTCACATCTGAAAATCCTTTTATTTCGAATCCGCGCGCATCGGAGAGAAACAGAATCAAAAAAAAGAGAGCACCCCAAAAAGGGATGAGGAGCGAATGCCGTTGGTGTGATTGACTCATCTAACCTCTCCCTCTATTCGATTGACGGCCAATGACGAAGAACCTGATTCTGAGGTACAGTGAAACACTGCAAAGGCGGGCAGCAGGAAAATTAACTGCTTCCTATTCATTACAGGGATGTAAGATATCACAAAACCGTTGTTTGTCAATTGCCATTTTTTGTTCGTTGAAGCGGAATGAGATTACATATTTGAGATGCTCCTGATATTTAGAATGTTCACCCAATTTGAAACGATCTGTTTATACAGAGATTTCTAGGAAAGAGAAAAGCCCATTAAGGGGCATAGTCCTTGCAATTTTGGTATGTCAAATCCCACAACCCTGTGGGATGTGATTCCAACCGGGGCTTTTCATTTTTGGTCCGGAGAAAGCGATCATCATTCATGAGGCAACGGATGCCGAAACAACTCGGGCCCAAAGAAGTTTGCCGCTTACTGAATCTGTCCCATCGGCAGCTCGATTATTGGGTATTAATCGGTGTCGTAAAGCCGCTGCTGGAGCCACACGGCAAAAAAATCTTCAAGAGATTTACCGATGAGGATCTCTCTTTCTTAAAGGAGGTCAAAACCCTCACGGATGAAGGTTTTCTCGTCAGTAAAGCGGCCCAGAAGGTTCGAGAGAGTTGGTCTAAACGAACAGAGCAAGATGGCAAAGAAGGGTCGACAGCCTAAACAGACGCGGCGAAATCCTCAAAAGGTACAAGAGGAGAAACAAACGGATTCTTCTCCATCGGCCGCTGCATCGGTGCCGACAGTAGATCCGTTAGGAGAAATCTCGATGGCGTTAGAAGAACCCCCGGTTGCGTCCGTTGCAATGGTCGCCGAGCCCCCCCCGGCTTCGCCTCCTTCAATATCTTCATCAGCCCCCGTCGCGTCAAAACCGGATGAGAGTGATTTCCATCCCATTGAGAAACGGTCTGAGGAGAAAGAACTTGAGTTGACTGTTCCAGAAGAACTGGAATTGCTCACGTTTCATCTCGGGAACGAGGAGTATGCGGTGGATATTATGGTCATTCAGGAAATCACCAAGGTGACTGAAATTACCCGTATTCCACGGATTCCATCTTATATCAAGGGGATTATTACTCTGAGGGGAATTGTGATTCCTGTTTTCGATATGCACACCCGATTGGGACTTGCCCCTTTCGTCAAAGGCCCTCGGAGCCGCTTTATCATCTGCGCCACCGAAAATGGAATGGTGGCGATGTTGGTGGATCGCGTCAATGATGTGGTCCGTCTGATGAGACAAGATTTAGAGGCGACGCCGCCCGGGGTTGCCGCCATCGATGCCGGGTTTATCAAAAATATTGCAAAACAGAAAGATCGACTTCTCATTCTCCTAGAGATTGATAAAGTTCTTCGGATTGATCGGTAAAAAGCGAAGCGGTCATTAAGGAGTCATCATGGAGGAGATGGATCGGACGAAATCGAAGCGGGGATTGAGGTTCAAATTTCTACTGGTCATCAATTTATTATTGGGGATCATGGGGGCCATGATCGTCCTGACCCTCCTTCTCGGCCTGAAAGGCTCCTTTGAAGACCAACTTCGGCAAAGAGGGTTGGCGCTGGCAAACAATATTGCAAACAACAGTGCTTCGGCCGTTTCTACGGAAGACAGGTCGTTGTTGGGTCCGCTCCTCCTGGGGCCGGCCCACGAGCCGGATATTCTTTATATTCAGATTGTAAATGACGAGAGAAAAGTCATCGCACATACCGATGAGCGGGAGAACGGAAAGGTGTTGAATGATCCATTTACGGCGCAGGCGGTGAGGACGACCGAACCGACCGTCTATCGCTATAAAAATGAGTCGGGAAATTTCTACGACGTGGTTGCGCCAATCCATTCGTCCATGATGAGGTCTTCCGAAGGGAAAAAATTGGGAGTGGTTCGGGTGGGACTCTCCCTCAACGGCGTCGAGTCGGAAACAAACAAACTGCTCATGATTGTCTTTTCCATTTTAGGAATCTTATTGAGCATCGGAAGTTTCGTCTCCCTGGTTTTTACCCGCATCATCATTACCCCGTTGGAGCAGATGGCGGGACTGGCGGTCAAAATTGCCGGAGGGGATTTCAGGGAAGCGGTCGAGATCAAAACCAAAGATGAGGTCGGTGTCCTTGCGAACGCGTTGGGACAGATGTCTTCCGGATTGCACGGGATGATTAAGCGGGTGCAAGATGCTTCCCAGCAGGTGTCGACCGCCGCCGAGAAGATTATGACCAACGCGCGAAGAATCAATGAGGGGGCCACGCACCAGGCGAAAGCGGCGGAGAAGACCTCCTCATCGATCGAAGAGATGAATGCCTCGGTCAAAAGCATCTCTGAAAATATTGACGGCCTTTCCTCATCGGCGGAGGCGACCTCTTCCTCTCTGATCGAAATGAGCGCCGCCATCAGTCAGGTCGCGACAAGTACGGTGACCCTCTCCTCTTCGGTTGAAGACACCGCCTCCTCGCTTCTTGAGATGTCGAGCTCGATTAAGAATGTGGTCGAACATGTCGATGCGCTTTCCATGAATACGGTTGCGACGACCGCCTCGATCAACGAAGTGAATGCGTCGATCCGAGAAGTGGAGAAGAACGCCAAGGAGTCGGCGCTCATGACGGAAAAAGTCAGCCAGGATGCGGCCGATTTGGGAATGGGCGCCATCGAGAAGACCATCGAAGGAATGGACAAGATTAAAAGGACCGTTGAAAAATCGGCCAGCGTCATCAACAAACTGGATGAGCGGACCGAGCATATCGGGAAAATTCTCACCGTCATCGACGAGGTCACCCGCCAAACTAACCTCTTGGCGCTCAATGCGGCCATTCTGGCGGCCCAAGCCGGCGAGCAAGGAAAGGGATTTACCGTGGTCGCGGATGAAATCAAGAATCTCGCCGATCGGACCGCCACATCGACCAAGGAGATCGCCCAACTGATTCGGGATGTGCAGTCCGAGGCGAAAGACGCGGTGATCTCGATTAACGAGGGTTCGAAAAGCGTCGAAGAGGGGGTCCGGCTTTCGGTGAATGCGCGTGAATCGTTGAACAAAATTCTTGAGACATCGAAGCGCTCTTCATCGATGTCCCGACAGATTGAAAAAGCAACCTTCGAGCAGGTGCAGGCGATCAATCAGGTCAGCCAGGCGATGGAAAAAATGAACGCCATGGTCCAACAGATCAATCGGGCGATGCAGGAGCAAGGGAGGGGAATCGAGCATATCACCGAAGCGTCTGAAAAAATGAGGGGGATCACACGCCAGGTGAAGAACTCAACGGAAGAGCAGGCCAACGGCAGCAAGCAGATCAGCGATGCCGTGGAAGATGTCACCATGCGGATCCAGCAGATCGGCCGTGGAATGAGCGAGCATAAAAAGGGAAGCGAAGTCATTGTGAAGTCGATTCTGGAAATCCATCAGATTACGCAGATCAGCATGCAGATGGCTCAGCAAATGACCGAGGCGGTCGAAAGCCTAATGGCCCAGGCGAATATGTTGAAGGCAGAGGTCGATCGCTTCAAAGTGTGATGTCGAGATGGCGCTCCTCAAAGAGACGAAAAAAAAAGAGGAAAAAAATAAGAAGGAGAAACGGGTCGTCCGTTTCTCCGCTTCGGGGCATGAATATGCCATCCCCATCGATTTGATCAAGGAGATTATTTATACCAAGCCGGTTCATCCCGTTCCGGGCGCGCTCCAAAATGTGGAAGGGGTCATCAATCTTCGAGGGATCGTGATTCCGGTCATTGATATCCGCAAAAAGCTCAAGTCCCCCTCCGCGCCGCTCCCTTCTTCGGAACACATCCTGATCGTGGAAGCGGGCGGGCAGAAGCTCGGGTTGATTGTCGATCGGGTGAACGAGGTGATGGCGGTGCGGGAAGAGCAGATCCAAAGTGTCGAAACATTTGTGAATCAGAGCGCAGCCTATGTGGCCGGAATCTACCGTGTGGATGACCGATTAATCATTTCGCTGGATCTGGAGCAGCTGTGGAACGCGACAGAGTTAGCCGAAATTGAGACGGCGTTGAATTCGCCCCCCTCCGACGGCTTGGAGGGTTCTCCTCAAAACAAGAGGATGCAATGAATCGACTCAGAGTTTATTTCACGAATCATCTTGAGGTGAAGATCCTGACGATCACCTTGGCCTTTCTGATATGCGGATTCGGAGTCCTTTATTATCTTCTCTCGGAGAGAATCGAAAAATATGCCATCGCTCAAACGCATGATAAATCCAAGATGTTGGCCTCTTCAATTCACCGGACCTTGGATCGAAGCATGGTCAACTTTCGCGCCGATATCGCGCGGCACATCATTCAAGATTTGAAGGAGATTCCCGGCATGGTCCGGATTCAGATCATCCGGGGCAAGACAGGGAATGGAACGGAAGAAGCGTTTCAGGATTTTAAAACCTTGGAAGATGTAAAGACCCGCGTTCCCGGCGGACTTCGTCCGGAGTGGGTCGGGAATCATCCGAACAAGGAGCATAATTTCGCGGACGGCGTCGACACGCCGGAGTTCAGGACCGCCTATCAGAAATACATCCAAGATCCGATGCAACCGGACACCTACTACTTTGAAACCATCTCGGGAAAGAGGGTGATGACCTATTTAAAGCCGCTCCCGAATTTTGATCGCTGCTTCCTCTGTCACAATTCCGACCACAAGACGCGCGGCGTCCTGATGATTTCAACCTCGATCGACGAAATGAACAAAGATATCAGCGAACAGAAAAGGAGCCTTTTCATTATCTCGACCGGAACCCTTTTTATTACCGGATTTCTTCTGAAGTTTTCGATGAGCCGGTTGGCGATGAAACCGCTCATCCAAGTCTCGGAGCGGATTCAAGACATCGCCGGCGGAGAGGGGGATCTCACCAAACGACTGGAGGTCAAAAGCAGCGATGAAATCGGCAAGCTGGCGGGCGGATTCAACCTCTTTGCCGAAAAGATGTCGAACCTCATTTCGCAGATTCTCACGGCGGCCAAGAATGTCTCGTCCACATCGAGCGGCGTGATGGCGGGAAGCCGGGAGATCATGCAAGGGGCGGAAATCCAGATCAATGCAACCGAAGCGACATCGGTCTCCATTGAGCAGATGAACAGCAGTATCCGAAGCGTGGCCGAAACCAGCGAAAGCTTGGCGCAGACCTCAAAAGAGAGCGCGGGGGCCATTCAGCAGATGACCTACGCCATGGATGAAATTTCAAAAAATATGACCATCCTGAATACCTCGGTTGAAGAGACCTCCTCTTCGATCCTTTGGATGTCTTCTTCGGTAAAGAAAATCGACGAGAATGTGGAGACCCTCCTCGGAGAAGCTCAGGCAACCTCTTCTTCGATGATTCAGATGGACCAATCCCTCAAACAGATGCGGGACAACATTCTTCAAACGGTCGATCTTTCTCACGCGGTCAGCGTCAATGCCGATACCGGAAAGCGAACCGTCGAAATGACAATGGAGGGGATGACCCGGATCAAGGAATATTCCACGGAAGTGGCCGAAGTGATCCGGAACCTGCAGAAGCAGACCGAAAACATCGGACGATTCCTCAATGTGATCGACGAAGTCGCCGAGCAGACCAACTTGCTGGCGCTCAACGCCGCGATCATTGCCGCCCAGGCCGGCGAGCATGGAAAAGGCTTCAGCGTCGTGGCGAATGAGATTAAAGAGCTGGCCGATCGGACCGCCGCCTCAACGCATGAGATTCACGAAATCATCAAGGCGCTCCAGTCCGAGGGAAAAATGGCGGTCGATGCGATCGAGGTCGGCAATACCCGTGTGGAGGAAGGGGTGGTTCTTTCCAAGTCGGCGCAGGAAGCGCTCGGCAAGATCGTCGAAAGCATCAGCCATTCGACGCAGAGAATCAACTTCGTCGCAAATACGATGGAGGAGCAGGCGAAAGGGGTCAAACAGGTCACCACGTCGATGGAGCGGGTGAACCAGATGGTCCATCAGATCGCCAAGGCGACGAATGAGCAGAGCAAAGGCTCCGAGCAGATTATCGAAGCGACCCATCGGATGAAATCGATTACCCAGGGACTGCAATCGGTGTTGCAGTCGCATTCAAAGGGGATGAAAAAAGTGACCGAAACCGTCGAGGAGGTTTCCCGGCTGGCGCAGGAGATCGCCAACGCGACCTCCGATCAGAAGATTCAATCCGAAGAGATTATGCATGCGATCGATCAAATTAAAAAAGTCACGCATGAAAATGTCGATACGGTCGGCAAAGTCGGATTCTCCGTTGAGGAACTGATCCAGCAGGCGAAACATCTCGAAGCGGAGATATCGCGGTTTAAACTGTAGCGTCGGGATTTTTACCACGGCCGGGGAGCCGTTCGGAAGAAAAGGAGCGGGGAATGATGGTACGGTGTCCGAAATGTCAGACGCAACTCACACTCGATATGAAACACCTGGACGAGGATACCGCCCTGGTCTGTCGAGGATGCAGGTCGATTTTAAAAACGAAAATCGTGATTGAAATTTTGGTGGAACAGAACGGATCGAGCGCCGCTCCGCGCCCTTCCCCGCGCGCGGAGAGCACGGTCGTCGAAGAGATATCAAAGCCGTCTCCTTCAATCCCCCCAAAGCCGCAAGAAAGTCTCAGAGAGAACACGCCGACGGCGGCCGGCCTCGATCCTAAAAAGATCCTCATCGCCATCGATGGAGAAGGGACCAAAGAGCTGATCAAGGAGCTTCTTACCGAGGCGGGATTCAACGTCCTCGAAGCCGCCGCCGGGGGCGAGATTATTCCGATATTAAATAAACACCGTCCCGCCGTCGCGCTGATCGATGTGGGGCTTCCGGATGGATTGGGGAGTGATTTCTGCGGCCTGATTAAAAAGGATCCCCGACTCAAGGAGACCATTGTTATTCTGATGGCCTCCATTTACGAGAAAAACAATAAATATCGTCGTCAACCGAGCTCTCTTTTCGGCGCGGACGATTACATCGAGCGCCATCACATTCAGAAAGATCTTCTTGTCCGAATCAGAAAACAACTGAACCTCAAAAATTTGGACGAGACGTCCGGCAACCCTCCGCCACCGGCAGAGCCCATCACCGCCCCCTCTCCCAGGGAAACCTCCCAACCGTTTTTAGAGGAGACGGTGAAACCTCAACATCCGGCGAAGGAGCCCGTTCCGTCATCGGTCAGTGATGAAGAGGAGATCTCGTTTGATCTCAAGCCGAGATCCAATCCGATCTTGGAGCAGAGCGCTCCTTCTCTGACAGTGCCGATGGCCGAGAAGGTGACGGAGTCAAAAGAACATGAGGAGGCGCGGCGGCTTGCCCGGATCATTGTCTCGGATATTGTTCTCTACAACAAGAAAAAAGTCGATGAGGGAATTCGTTCGAATACATTTTATGAACTGCTGAAAGAGGAGATCGAAGAAGGGAGAAAACATTACGAGTCACGAATTCCCCCGGAGGTCCAGAAAGTGCGCGATTTCTTCAAAGAGGCCTTTGAAGACTATATCAAAAAGAAAAAAGGACAAAGCGCCTGATCCCCGGCGTTCAGGAGACCGATGCAGCCTGTTCAAGAAGAGATATCAAAACGTCTGAAGAGCGACGACGTGGAGGTCCGGCTGTCGGCGCTGAATGCGCTGGTCGGACTTCCCGATGCGGCGGTGATCGATTATGCCATCGCCGCGCTCGGCGATGACCAGTGGCGGGTTCGAAAGATGGCGATTGCGCTCCTTTTGGAGGGGGTGGACAGAAATCGAATCATCCATCGATTGATCGATCAACTCCGCGGAGAAAAAAATATCGGAATGCGGAATGCCGCCGTTGAGGTGTTTGTCCAATTGGGGCAGAGCGCGGTCGAACCGCTTCTCTTCTCGCTCCAAAGAACCGATGAGAATATCAAGAAGCTGATTATCGACACGCTGGGGGAGATTAAAGATAGACGGGCAATCCCGGCCCTGATTGATCTTCTCTCCGACCCCAATGAGAATGTCTCCGCTTCGGCCGTTGAAGCGCTCGGCAAATTGAGGGCATCGGAAGCGCTCCCATCGTTGTTGGGAATTTTAAAGCGGGATAGTCCTCTTTTGGTTTTCTCGACGATTAAAGCGCTTGAACAGATCGGGGATGTCTGCGCGATCGAACCACTGATCGACATTCTGAGCAACAACAGATATAAGCGAGTCGGTTTGGAGGCGCTGGGAGCCATTGGAGATATGCGCGCGGCCGGGCCATTGATCGCAGCGCTCCAATCGGGTACCAAAAGCATGCAATGTTCGGCGTTGAAGGCTGTCACGCAACTGGAATCAAGACAATCCGGGGAAGATCAAAAAGCGATTCATCGGAAGGTGAAGGAGATTTATCAAGAGTCGCTCTATTCTCTCCTCCTTGATGCGATCCAAGATGCAGATCCCTCGTTGAGACGAGCCGCAATCCTGATGTTGGGATGGGTCGCGGAAGCGCGAAGCATTCCCGTTTTGATCCCGCTGATCACCGGGGAATGCCGTGAAGCGGTCCTTGCCGCCCTCATCGAAATCGGCAAGGAGCACGTTGAATCCTTGTTACCGGAATTCTCTCAGCAGGAAGACCTCGTTCGCGAGGTGATGGCGACCCTCTCCGGAAAAATCGGCCATCCCCGTCTGATTCCCACCCTCGAAGCGCTCTTGCGCGACCGCAGCGGTCATGTCCGCCAAGCCGCCGCCGCGGCTTTGGAAGAAATCCGAGATCCGGCGACCATCCCTTCTCTTCTCCCCGTTCTCGCGGATGTTTATCCAAACGTGCAGGAGCGGGCGGTGAGAGCATTGATGGCGATGAAAGAGTCGCTTCCCCGATCGACACTGCTCGATTACTTGCGCCATCATTCGTCGGCGCTTCGCTGCAATGCGGCTTTTCTTCTCGGCCACTTGAGAGAAGAGAAAGCGGTCGCTTCTCTGGTATTTCTGTTGAATGATCCGGAGCCGTCGGTTCGAAAGGCGGCTGTCGATGCGTTGGGCTGCTTTTCGTCTCCGGAGGTGACAGAGCATATCTTGCTCGCCCTTGGTGACGAGTTCGCCGACGTCCGTCTGGCGGCGCTGAAGATCCTGGCCGGGAGAGAGCTTCACCGTTTCGGCGATCTGGTCGACTACCTTCAGCCGCTCCTTCATGACGAAAGTATCTGGGTCCGCTCCGCCATCCCTCCGATTGTTGCGAAGATCGAAGGAGAGAAGGCCCGGACCCTCCTCATCAAATTGCTGGCAGATCGCGTCGGGGCGGTCAAGATCGCAGCCCTTTCCGTGCTCGGGGAGCGTCAAGAAAAGTGGGCGCTTCCTCTCATTTTGGCCGAAACAAACAACCCCGATCCCGATGTCAAAAAGGCGGCCATTATGGCCTTGGGACTTCTGAAAGAACCTTCTGCGATTCCCCTTCTTCAGAATGCGTTGGCCGACCTGAACTGGACGATTCGGGTGGCGGCCATCCGCGCCCTTGCCCATCTTCGTGATCGCTCATCAATGGTCCGACTGCAAAACGTCGCCGATACCGACGCAGACCCCATGGTCCGTGAGACTGCGCGTCAGGTTCTCTCACAGTTGGAATCGGAAAGCGGACCGATTTCGGTCGGAAACAGATGAATCTCTACGAGCAGAAAATCTCTCTGAACGATGAGGTATTTCGGCTTCTTCGAGACATGGTTTACGACATCTCGGGAATTTATTTCGCCGACGATTCGAAGTTCATCATGGAGAGCCGCCTGCAGCAGAGCGTGAGGAGAAAGCAGTTCGATAGTTTTCGGGATTATTATTATTACTTGAAGTACGATCAGAAAAGAGAGGAGGAGCTCTCCTCTCTGATCGACATCATTACCATTCACGAGACCTATTTTTTTCGCGAAAGTCAGCAGCTTCAGACATTTAGCCAAGAAGTTCTTCCGGACCTGGCCCGGATGGAGGCAAGTACAAAGCGCTTGAGAATCTGGAGCGCAGGCTGTTCCACCGGCGAGGAGCCGTATACGCTCTCGATGCTTATTTTGGAGAGCCCTTTGTTTCATGATTGGAGCATCGAGATCTATGCGAGCGACATCAGCCAGAGTGTCCTCCATACCGCCCGCCGGGGGATTTACCAATCCGCTTCATTTCGCGGCATGGATCCTTATTACCAAGGCAAATATTTCACGAAAGAGGCAGCCGGCTTTAAGATCGATGATCGGGTAAAAAAAAATGTTACTTTTCTTTACTTGAACCTGAACGATCAGAAAAAGTGGATTCTCCTTCCAAAAATGAATGTGATTTTCTGCCGGAATGTCATGATCTACTTTGATCTTCCGGCGAAGAAGCGGATCATCGAGGGATTTTACGGTAAGTTGAGGGAGGGAGGGTACCTTTTGCTCGGACATTCGGAGTCGTTGATGAATCTTTCGACGCAGTATGCATTAAAGCACTTTAAGAATGATTTGGTGTACCAGAAACCATTTCGCGTTCAGCAAGGATGAGGACAATTCATGAAGAAAGAAGAGACCGAGCGGCCGGTTATTAAGCTTCTGATTGTGGATGATTCTCCGATCTTCCGGCAGATGGTCAACATGATTCTTCAGAAGCACTCTCATTTGAATGTGGTCGGACTGGCGGCCAACGGCGAGAAGGCGATGAAGCTGGTCGTCGAGCAGAAACCGGATGTGATTCTGCTCGATCTGGAGATGCCTCAGATCGATGGATTTACCTTCCTCCGCTGGCTGATGGCCTATTATCCGACACCGGTGCTGGTGATCTCTTCCCATTCGGACGGCTACACGGTTTTCAGGGCGCTTGAGTTGGGGGCCTGTGATTTCTATGGAAAGCCCTCCAGCAACGGCGTCCTGATGGAGCAGCCGAATGATCTCATCTCAAAAATCGAAATCCTTTCGAAAATATCAAAAGAGAGTCTATCGAAAAAATATTCCAGGCTGGCCCGTTCTAAAAAACAGGCCGAAGTCACGCCGTCGTCCAAACGGACAGAGGTCCTCTCCCGCATTCTCGCGATCGGGGCTTCGACAGGAGGGCCGCCCGCCCTCGTTGAAATCATCTCAAACCTTCCGGAGGAGATTCCCGTTCCGGTCGTTGTCTCTCAGCATATGCCGCCGGGATTTACAAAATCGTTCGCGGAGCGGCTGAATAAACTTTCTCGTCTGCAGGTTTCCGAGGTAGGCGGGGGGGAGCCGTTGGAGGCGGGCCGGGTTTACATTGCTCCCGGCGGCCATCATCTTTTATTCGAAAAGATGGCCTCCCGTGTTTATACCTGCCTGAAGGCGAAAACCGAGGAAGATCGGTATGCTCCTTCGGTCGATCTGATGATGACGTCGGCCGCGGAAATCTTCGGCGCGGGCGTTTTCGGTGTCATCCTGACCGGAATGGGAGACGATGGGAAGGTCGGTTTAGAGAGAATCAAAAAACAAGGGGGGATCACGCTGGCCGAGTCGGAAGAAACGGCCGTCGTTTTTGGAATGCCCCGAGAGGCGATTGAAGCGGGCGTGGTCGATCAGGTCTTGCCGCTTCATCAAATTGCGGAGGAAATCACGAAGTATTACCGTCGCTTTCCAAAATAGGGTTGGCGCTTTCAAAGAGGGTATGTTATAATCCCGAAGACCTTCAAATCTGGAAGAAAAATCGCTTATGGAGCGAAGAGAAAACGAGATCTCTAAAAAGGCGGAAGAGTTCTTAAAGATCTTCAGGAAGGGTGAAGAATTCACCCAAGAATTGCTTAAAGAGAACGAACGCCTCCGCTATAAAATCCTGAAGCTTGAGGAGAGGAGTCAGCCGGGTCCGCTTCCCGATTCTTCTCAGATCCAGGAACTTCAAGAACGATTGGCCCAGGTTGAGGAAGAGCGCCTGCGTCTGGCAAATCATTTTAAGGAGGTCGAAGAAGAGAACAAGAACTTCGCCGCGAAATATCTGGAGGTTGAGGAAGAGAATAACAATTTGGCCAACCTCTACGTCGCCAGCAATCAACTCCACTCCACGCTCGATTTTGAAGAGGTGTTGAGGATTATTCTTGAGATCATGATCAACCTCGTCGGGGCGGAGCGATTTGTGATCATGTTGTTGGATGAATCTTCGGGAGTCCTCTCAACCATCGCTTCCGAGGGGATGGAAGAGGGAGCCATCCGGAAAGTTCGGATCGGAGAGGGAATCATCGGCCAAGCGGTCCAGCGCGGGGAGAATTATTTCGCGAGCGATTTAAGCCTGGAGAGTGTGGATGGGGAGCCCCATCCCATTGTCTGCATCCCCCTTAAAATCAAAGATCAGACGTTGGGGGTCATCGTCGTTTTTTCGCTCCTGGAGCAAAAGAAGAAAAGGTTGACCCGGGTGGACGAGGAGCTTTTTACGATGCTGGCGGGACATGCCGCGACCGCGATCTTCAGCGCAAAACTCTATTCACAATCGGCCAGAAAGCTATCGACGATCCAAGGCTTCATAGATCTTTTAAGCGGGCGCGAAGATACTTGGGGGCAAAATGGGTGAAATCCGTTTTCTTGTTGTTGAAGATTCACCGACAATGCGGCAACTGATCACTTTCAGCTTAAAAAGAATTCCGAGTGCGAAAATCGTGGAGGCGAACGACGGCGTCGATGCGCTCAAGAAATTAAAAGAGAATCGGTTTGATCTGATCGTTTCCGATATCAATATGCCTTTGATGGATGGACTCAAGCTGGTTAGCATGATTCGAAATGATCCCACCTATCATTCCACTCCGATTGTGATTGTGACGACAGAGGGCTCTCAACCCGACCGGGAAAAGGGGCTTGCTTTGGGGGCCAATGCCTACCTTTCTAAACCGATTCAAACCAATGAGCTTCTCAAAGTGGTTCGGGATTTACTTAAAATTGAATAGAATTCGAGGATAGAATGCGTTTTGGAATTATCGTTTTTCCGGGATCGAATTGCGATCACGACTGTCACTATGTGACGGAAGGGATTTTAAAGGAGCCGACCGTCATGATCTGGCACAAGGAGACAACACTCCCGGATGTCGATGCATTGATTATCCCGGGAGGGTTCTCCTACGGCGATTACCTCCGAGCCGGGGCGATCGCTCGCTTCTCTCCGGTGATGAGGGCGGTCGTCGATTTTGCCGCGCGGGGGGGCTATGTCCTCGGGATCTGCAACGGATTTCAGATCTTGGTAGAGGCGGGGCTTCTGCCGGGGGCGCTCCGTCGAAACCGCTCCCTGAAGTTCATCTGCAAGTCGGTCTTCGTTCGGGTTGAGAATCACCAGACCCCTTTCACGTCGCTCTATCGACCCGGTCAAGTTCTCTCCCTCCCTATTGCACATGCGGAAGGAAACTATTATATTGATCAATCGGGCTTGGCGCGTCTGAAAGAGCGCAACCAGATTATTTTTCGCTATGTGACGCAGGAGGGAGCGTTTTCCGAAGAGGCGAATCCCAACGGCTCCGTCGATCATATCGCCGGCCTGTGTAACGAGACGGGGAATGTTCTCGGCATGATGCCCCATCCGGAGCGGGTCTCTGATCCTGTTTTAGGCGGCGAGGATGGGATTCCGCTTTTTGAATCCCTTCGTCAAGCGCAAAAGAGCTATTCCAGTCCGCGCCGCTAAAGCGACACGCTTACATCATCAATCACCTTTTCAATCGAACCGGTAGGTTTCCATGGCAGACGTGAAGCAACGACGACCCTCCTCTCATCCTATTACCGATGAGGAATACCAGAAAATCATCGAATTGATGGGCCGCGAGCCCAATGCCACCGAGCTGGCGATCTTCTCCGTGATGTGGAGTGAGCATTGCAGCTACAAGAGCTCGAAAGTCCATCTGAAGCGCTTTCCGACCAAAGGGGAGCATGTGATTCAGGGACCGGGTGAGAATGCGGGGGTGGTCGATATCGGAGGAGGATGGGTTGCCGTTTTCAAGATTGAGAGCCACAACCACCCCTCATTCATCGAGCCCTATCAGGGGGCCGCGACCGGCGTCGGCGGGATTCTCCGCGATGTCTTCACGATGGGGGCGAGGCCGATTGCGCTGCTGAATTCCCTCCGCTTCGGTCCGCTCGACCTTCCGAAGAATCGCTACTTGATGGAGCAGGTGGTTGCCGGCATCGCCGGTTACGGCAACTGCATGGGGGTCCCGACCATCGGCGGAGAGATCTACTTCAACGAGATCTACTCCAAGAATCCGCTCGTCAATGTTTTCTGCCTCGGGATCGCAAAAAAAGAAGAGATCGTCACGGCGGCGGCCGGCGGGATCGGCAATCCGGTGATCTATGTCGGATCGAAGACCGGTCGCGACGGGATCCACGGCGCGACGATGGCGAGCGCGGAGCTCGGGCAATCGGAGGAGAAACGGCATACGGTGCAGGTCGGCGATCCCTTCACCGAAAAACTTCTCTTAGAAGCCTGTCTTGAAGTGATGCGAACCGGCTCTGTCGTCGGGATTCAAGACATGGGGGCGGCCGGTCTGACCAGTTCTTCCTCCGAAATGGCTTATCGCGGCGGGACCGGAATCGAAATCGATGTCTCGAAGGTGCCGAGCCGTGAGCCGGGGATGACGCCGGAAGAGTTCATGATCTCCGAATCCCAGGAGCGGATGCTCTTGGTCGCAAAGAAGGGGAAAGAAGCTGAGGTGGAGGCGATCTTCAGGAAGTGGGACCTCGATATCGCGGTCATCGGAACGGTGACCGATGATAAAATGTTGACCATCAGAGAGCACGACCGGATCGTGGCGCAGATTCCGGTGGCGGCGTTGACCTCCGAGGCGCCGGTCTACGAACGGCCCATCGCCACCCCCAAATTTCAGGATCTGATTCAGAATTTGAATGTCGAGTCAATTCAAGAGCCGAAATCCTGTTCCGAGGCCTTGCGGACACTGCTCGCTTCTCCCACGATTGCAAGCAAGGAGTGGGTTTACCGGCAGTACGATCATATGGTCCAAACCAATACGGTGATCGGTCCGGGAGGGGGAGATGCCGCCGTGGTGCGGTTGAAGGGAACCGATCTGGCCCTGGCGATGACGGTCGACGGGAACAGCACCTACTGCCTGCTCAACCCTTACTATGGCGGGGCGATCGCCGTGGCGGAAGCGGCGCGAAACCTCGTCTGCGTCGGAGCAAAGCCGATCGCCCTCACCGACTGTCTCAACTTCGGTAATCCGGAGCGGCCTGAAACGATGTGGGCCTTCGCCCTCTGCGTTGAGGGAATGAGCGAGGCGTGCGATCAGTTTAAAATTCCGGTCGTCAGCGGAAATGTCAGCCTCTACAATGAGACGAGAGGACTGGGGATCTATCCCACGCCGATCGTCGGGGTGGTCGGGTTGATCGAAGGAATGAAGACACCGCTCACCGCAGGATTCAAAGCGGCGGACGAGGTCGTCGTGCTGATCGGAGAGACCCTGGAAGAGTTGGGCGGGAGCGAATACCTCAAAATTCTCCATTCCCAGGAGCGCGGTTATCCGCCGATCCTTCATTTTGAAAAGGAGAAAGGGGTTCAGCAGGTGGTTTTGACCGCGGCCCGGGAGGGGATTCTCTCCTCTGCCCACGACTGTTCCGAGGGGGGATTGGCGGTGGCGCTTGCCGAATGCTGCATCTTGTCTCCGGCCTCGGTCGGTGTTATGATTGCGCTGGAGCCTGGAGCGATCCGGACCGATGCTTGCCTATTTGGAGAGTCCCAGTCGCGCATTGTCGTTTCGGTCCAGGAAAAAGATCTCTCCCGCTTGAAGGCTCTGATCGAAGCGGCCTCGGTCCCTTACTCCGTTTTGGGCACGACGGGCGGGAGCTCCCTCGATATCCGGTTGGAGGGAAAAGAGCAGTCGATTCATCTCTCCGTCTTGGAGATGAAGGAAATTTATTCGAAGGGCTTAAAAAAATATTTTGAATAAACCGGGTGAGTGGCATGGACGAATCGGTATTCGATAAGCTCCACGAAGAGTGCGCCATTTTCGGGGTCTATGGACATCCGGAAGCGGGCAATCTGACCTACCTAGGGCTGTATGCCCTTCAGCATCGGGGCCAGGAGGCGAGCGGGATTGTTACGCACGACGGCAATACTTTTTATCAGGAAAAGGGGACCGGCCTGGTGGCGGACATCTTCTCCCAGGAGCGCCTACGGCGGCTGAAAGGACATGCGGCGATCGGTCACAACCGCTACTCGACCACCGGGGACAACTGTCTTGAGAACGTCCAGCCGTTGATGGTGAATTATGCGCTGGGCACATTAGGTATGGTGCACAACGGCAACCTGATCAATGCCAGCTTTCTTCGAGACGAGATGGAAGCCTATGGCGCCATCTTTCAATCTTCGATGGACAGCGAAGTAATCATCCACCTGATCGCCCACTCCCGGCAGGAGCGTCTCATTCAGCGGATCGTCGATGCCTGTGAACGGATTCGCGGGGCCTACTCCCTTCTCTTCCTATCGGAAGAGGGATTGATCGGCGTTCGCGATCCATACGGGGTGCGCCCGCTCTGCCTCGGCAAGATGAAAGAAGGATATGTCCTCGCCTCTGAGACCTGCGCGTTTGATCTGATTGATGCGGAGTATGTCCGGGACATCGAGCCGGGGGAGATTGTTCAGATCAATGAGAAGGGGGTCTTCTCATTTAAACCCTTCTCAAAAGTTTCGCCGTCGCAATGCGTCTTTGAATATATCTATTTTTCTCGGCCGGACAGCCGTGTCTTCGATCGGAATGTCTATCAAATCCGAAAGCGGCTCGGAATGGAGTTGGCTCGAGAGGGGAATGTGAAGGCCGATATCGTCATTCCGGTTCCCGACTCCGGCGTCCCTGCGGCCCTCGGGTTTTCCGAGGCGTCTAAGCTTCCATATGACACCGGTCTGATCCGGAATCATTATGTCGGCCGGACTTTCATCGAGCCGCAGCAATCGATCCGCCATTTTGGCGTGAAGATCAAACTGAACGCAGTCCGTGAGATCTTGGAGGGGAAGCGGGTGGTGGTGGTCGATGATTCAATTGTCCGCGGAACCACCAGCCGGAAGATCGTTAAAATGATCCGCGCGGCGGGAGCGAAAGAGGTCCATGTCCGGATCAGCTCCCCGCCGATTATTTCACCCTGCTTCTATGGAATTGATACGCCGACACGCCAAGAGCTCGTCGCTTCGAGCCATAGTGTGGACGAAATCAGAAAGTACATTACTGCGGACAGCCTCTCTTATCTGTCGATGGAAGGGATGTTCCGTGCTGTCTATAATTCTGATTCGTCAGAAAACCGACACTTCTGCACCGCCTGTTTCTCCGGAAATTATCCGATTCCGTTCACCGGTGAAGAGATTATTCAATTGGGACTTTTTGAAGAACGCGAGCCCTAAGAACAGGGGCCGGAGGCCAGGGGCCAGGGGCCGGTAAAAGATAAGATATAAAAAAAGGGATGGAGCAACTCCATCCCTTTTTGTTTTTATTTTGTTTTCCGACCCCTGGCCCCCGACACCCGGCCCCTGTTCTTCTAGGGGTGTTCTTCGACCCAGACCTCTCCTTGTGGGGTTGTCTCTTTTTTCCAGATCGGGGTGATTCGTTTCAGCTCGTCGATGCACCAGGAGCAGGCCCGGAAGGCATCCTTCCGATGCTCCGCGCCGACCACGATCAGAACGATATTATCCCCCACCGGAATCTCACCGACCCGGTGGATGATCGAGACTTCAATGATATCGTAATCTTTCAGCGCCTGTTCTCGAATCTCGGCGAGACGCTTTTGGGCCATCCCAGGATAATGCTCAAAGTCGATCTTATGGATGTCCCGGCCTTTCGAAAAATCGCGCGCCGTTCCAAGAAAGGTGACGATGCCGCCGATCCTCTTGGAACTGTTTTTGACCTTATTGGTCTCTTCTTCGACGCTGAAATCTTCGGTTTGAACACGGATTCTTTCGGAAAGTTGCTTTGTGTCCATCGTTTCGATTCCTTATCCAATGAAATAATATTTGAGATGTTCCGAATCCCTCATCCCCCGGCGAAGGGGGGGAGGAATGCGACTTCATCTCCGTTCTGAATCAAGCACTCTTTTGGAACGACTTCTTGGTTGACCGAGATGAGGACCTTTCCCTCTTTCATCACCTGCTGCAAAGGAGGGAGATCCCGCTCCAGTCTGTTGATGAGCTGCTCCAGCGTGGTTCCTTTCTCGACATCCAAGACCACTTCTTCCTTTCCGACAATTTTCTTGAGAACCGCAAAAAAACGTATTTTTACCATCTTCAAAGCTCCTGAAAAGTTAGAAAAAGGATACCTTTTTCGTTATTCTCTGTCAAGGAATTTATCGATCCGTCGGAGGCATCAAGGGCCGGTTTTCACAGTGAAATCCGACACCGATGTCGTACATGGACCAAAATCTAAAAGGAAAGCGAAACTGAAAATAAGGTGAATTCCCATCTGCTGCTTGTATGTACTGAAAAAACAGGCTAGAATAACCTCTTGTTATCATGGAGGAGTATTGAATCAATGGCGACGACTGAGAGTACGGCGAATATGGCGGTTTTTTGCGACCTGGAAAACATTGCATTAGGGGTTCGAGATGCGCGTTATGCACAATTCGATATCGAAAAGGTGCTGGAGCGGCTGCTGCTAAAGGGGAATATTGTCGTTAAAAAAGCTTATTGTGATTGGGAACGATATAAAGAGTTTAAAGGGGGGATGCATGAAGCGGCGTTTGAGCTGATCGAGATCCCCCATATCCGACAGTCGGGGAAGAACTCGGCCGATATCCGAATGGTGGTCGATGCCCTCGACCTCTGCTACACCAAGTCGCATATCGACGGATTTGTAATCATCAGCGGCGATTCCGATTTTTCGCCCCTGGTCAGCAAGCTGCGGGAGAACAATAAAAATGTGATCGGGGTGGGGGTGAAGAAGTCGACCTCCGATCTGCTGATCTCCAATTGCGACGAATTTATTTTTTATGATGATCTGGTGCGGGACAGCAAACGAAAACCGAAACCGGCCCGACCGGCGAAAGCTCCTACCGTTAAGACAGATGTGAAGGTCGACCACAAAGAGGATGAGGAAAAGCGGGAGCTGAAGCGGCAGGAAGCGCTCAACCTGGTTTTAGAGACGGTCGAAGCGATCTTCAACGAGCGGGGAGAACGAAAAGTCTGGGGATCGATGGTCAAGCAGACCCTCCGCCGGAGAAAGCCCGGTTTCAACGAGTCGTATTACGGATTCCGAAACTTCAACCAACTTCTGGAAGAGGCGGAGAAACGCAAGCTGCTGATCCTCGAAAAAGACCAAACCTCGGGTGGATTTATCATCCTTGACTTCGGCCCCGAATGGAGTTCGGCCGAAGCGGAGGAGACCCCGGCGGTCCCGCCGGCTCAGTCGGAGGATCTCTCCAAATCCGAGCCGGTTCCATCCGATCCGCTGGTGAACGAGCGTTCCTGATCATCGTCGGGCAGAGCTCTCCTATTGTGAGCGAAAGGCAGGGCGCGATCTCTCGTGCGAGTTGACTGCTTTCCCCTTGAGTTTTTTGATCGTCTCCATTAAGCTCATCGGCGATGGCGCAGTCATGGACGAAAGATCAGGTGGCGGAGGAGGTAGAGGCGCTCGCCCGTTGGGTCGCGCTGGGAAAGGTCGGAGAGGCCGATGGCGCGCGACACTTTCAACAGCGGCTGCAGCTTCTGCGCGATCTCTTTCGGGCCGACCCTGCTCTGTTTACCCCGGCTTTGGTCGCGTCGTTGAAACGGTTGGTGGCCGATGTCCCCACTCCTTCTCCGACGACCGTTTCACCGCATGCTGTTCTGAAGTCGGTCTTCGGCTACAGCGCGTTCCGCCCCGGTCAGG